>WNFR01012297.1_pt1 | contig 10401 bp, 5 predicted proteins | sample 5400221 | NCBI WGS metagenome assembly WNFR01 (sample SAMN13153357, study PRJNA577476) | soil metagenome | isolation source: 40 cm soil under Madrone tree | place: USA:California | collected 2016-06-14 | reverse complement strand
AGTTCGGATCGCTGATCCTGGACGTGAGGGGACCGCTCACGCTGCAGGTGCCGTCGGAGAAGAGCACGACCGGGACGCCGCCGACGCCGGCCGCTCCCGGGGTCGACCACTTCCAGTGCTACAGCGTGCGGACGCCGTCCGGCGCCGCGCGGTTCCTGCCGGTTTCCGGCGTGACGATCCAGGACCAATTCGGCTCGATGACGGTCGACGTGAAGCGGCCGACGCGCGTGTGCGCGCCCGCCGACAAGAACAACGAGGCACCGGGCGCGGAGACGCACGCCGATCACCTCCTTTGCTACAAGATCAAGCAGACGAGCCTGCCGAGGTTCGCGAGGGTGACCGGCCTCTTCGTGAACCACCAGTTCGGACCGGAGCGGCTCGACGCGAAAGTGCCGAAGGAGCTGTGCGTGCCGGCGCTCCGCAACGTGACGGGTCCGACGCCGACCGTCACCGCGACGAGCCAGAACCCGACCGCGACGCCGACGCCGACCGTCACCGCGACGAGCCAGAACCCGACCGCGACGCCGACGCCGACCCTGACCGGTCTGACGCCGACGCGTACGCCGACGCCGGTCTCGACCGCGTGCGTGCTGCCGAACCCGCTTCCCGAGGTGCTGAGCTTCGTTGCCAAGCCGGGCGTCGATCTCGACACCGGTTGGACCGGCCAGTCGCACGATCTCCCCGGCATCGACAACGCCGCATCGGCCGCGGTTCGTCTGAGCAACTGCGACACGAACACGTCGTCGCCGACCTGCGGACAGTGTGACGTCGACGGACCGGTGCTCTTCCCCGGCCCCTCGAAGAACTGTCGTTGCTTCCATCTGTCGGATCCCGACTCGAGCAGCCTCGCGGTCTGCGATCCGGAGATGCCGTCGAGCTGCACGTCGCCCGAGACCTGCGAGTGCTTCTACGGCCCGCCGTTGCCGCTGTCCTCGGGTGCGGTCTCGGTCTGCGTGACCAATCGCTACACGTCGTCGGTGTCGGGTACGGCGAACATCGCCGACAACGGCCCGCACGCGGGCGAGGGCACGGCGATCATCAAGCTCGAGTCCGCCGTGCACAACGGCCCGACCGTCGATCAGCCGTGTCCCGTCTGCGTCAATGACCCGACGCCGGAGGACGGCGTCAAGGGCGGCACGTGCAGCAGCGGACCGAAGCAGGGCCAGCCGTGCGACGTCTCCGGCATCAATCATTTCTTCGGCGCGATGAGCTTCGACTGCATCCCGGCGCACACCGCGAACATCGGCAACCTGGCGATCCGCTTCAACCCGGCGACGAGCGCGACGACGACGCTCGCGACCCAAGGCCTCAAATGTACGGCACCGGGCTTCACCACCGCGGATTGTCCCTGCGACACGTGTGCGAGCGCGGCAGCGGAGCCGTGCAGCACCAACGCCGATTGTCTCGGCGGCGCCGTCTGCGGCGGCAAGCGCTGCATCGGCGGCGCGAACAACGGAACGGCGTGCGCGGCGACCTCCGAGTGCCCGAGTGGATCCTGCGGACGCCCCGGACAAGCGACGGCGCCGAACCAGTGCTCCGACGGCGTCTGCTCGCCCGACTCGTCGAATCCCGCGACGCCGAACGACGGCGTGTGCGACGCTGGGCCGTTCGATCAATTCTGCAGCACCGAGAGCTTCCGCGGCTGCGCGTCGGATACCGATTGCAACCCGCCGCCGAGCGGCAACTGCGGCAGCTGCAAGCCGAACCAGGTTTGCACCGGCGGCTTCCGCAACTGCTTCCTCGACCCGATCGTCCGCACCGGGACGCCAGGAACGCAGAACTCCGTCCTTGCGGCGACGTTCTGCATCCCGCCGGTCAGCGCCGGCGCGATCAACGGCGTCACGGGTCTCCCGGGACCGGGCGCGCTCCTGCAACCGGTCGCGATCTTCCGCAGCGGCGCGCAGTGCGGGAACGGTGTGCTGAACAGCGGCGAGACGTGCGATCCGCCGAACGACAGCGCGTGCCCGGGCGCGTGCCTGCCGAACTGCCAGTGCCCGACCTGCGGCGACAACCACGTGAACCAACCCAGCGAGCAGTGCGACGGCACCGACGACACGAATTGCCCGGGGAACTGCCAGGCCAACTGCCAGTGCGGCGGCAGCTGCGGCAACAATGTCGTCGACTTCGGCGAGCAGTGCGACGGCACGGCGACGAACGGCCAATGTCCCGCGAGCGCGTGTCAGTCCGATTGCACCTGCGGGCCGTACTGCGGCAACGACGTCGTCGACGCCGGCGAGCAGTGCGACGGCAGCGCGGGGAACGGCCAGTGTCCGGCGAGCGCGTGCCAAGTGGACTGCACGTGCGGGCCCTACTGCGGCGACGGCACCATCAACGGCAGCGAGCAGTGCGACGGCAGCGCCACCGGATCGTGCCCGGGCAGCTGCCAGCCCGATTGCACGTGCGCGCCGTTCTGCGGCAACAGCGTCCGTGAGGCCGGCGAGCTGTGCGACGGCACCGACGACGCGCTCTGTCCGATGAAATGTCAGAATGATTGCACCTGCCCGCCGATCGGCGAGCTCTCCTTCGTCGTCGCGCCCGGCGCCGATCTCGACACCGGGTGGACGGGGACGTCGCACGACTTCGGCGTGCAGGCAGGGTCGACGATCGCCGGTGTCCTCGGCGCGTGCGACGGCGTCACCGACACCGAGTGCACCTTCTTTGCGAACGTCGGCTCGCACTGCTCGGGCGACGGCAGCGTCTCGTGCACCGACACCACGCAGTGCCCGGTCGGCCAGACGTGCGTGATCGAGACCTACGGTCCGCCGCTGCCGCTCTCGTCGGGCGGCATTCCGGTGTGCGTCGTCAACCGCTTCGCCGGCGACGTCACCGGAACCTACGACACGTCGAACGGGAACTCCGAGATCACGGTGCCGCTCAACTCGCTCGTCTACCTCGGCACCGACGTCAATCGGCCGTGCGCGATTTGCGACTGCGGCCAAGCCGATCCGCAGAACTGCACGATCGGCCAGAGCGGCACCTGCAGCGACAATCCGGCGCGCAGCTGCACAGTCCAGGGCACCGGGCCGCTCGGCCCGACGTCGAACGATTGCCCGCCGAACCCGGCGTCGAACATCTCCGGCGGCGGGCTCAATCTGGCGTTCGCGCCGGCGACGACGTTCACGAAGACGTTCGCGTCGAACCAAGCCTGCACCGGCTCCGGCTTCACCAACCAGCAGTGCTGGTGCTCGGGGCAGACGCAGCCGAGCGCCTGCTTGAACGCGTGCGACGGCGGCCAGCACGACGCGCAGCCGTGCACCACCAACGCGGACTGCGCGGGTACGACGTCGGGCGTATGCGTGCCGCTCTGCCGCTCGATCGCCGGACAGACACGGCCCGGCGAAGGCGTGCAGGCGACGGGCGAGGCCGAGTGCGCCGCCGGACCATTCGACCAGTCGTGCTCGGGGGCGTCGCAGGTGTCGTGCACGAGCGACGCGAACTGCGTCGGCCTCGGCACCTGCGTCACCTCGACCCGGCGCTGCTTCCTCGATCCGATCGTCCGCGTCGGCACCCCCGGAACCACGTCCGACGTGCTGGCCTCGACGTTCTGCATTCCGGCGACGACAAGCCCCGCCGTCAACAACACCGCGGGACTTCCCGGTCCGGGCGCCATCCGCTTCCCGAACACCGTCGACGCCAAGTACTGCGGCGACGGCGTGAAAAACCGCCCACAGGAGGAGTGCGACGGCAGCGACGACACGAACTGCCCCGGTGCGTGCGGGCCGGACTGCACGTGTCACACCGTCTGCGGGAACAACGTCCGGGAGTTCGGCGAGCAGTGCGACGGCACCGACTCGTCGGCCTGCACGCCTCCGGGCGCGGCGAGCTGCAACGGGCCGACCAGCGCGAACCCATGTACGTGCATCACGCAGGTCTGCGGCGACGGCTTCGCGGGCCCGGGCGAGCAGTGCGATCCGGGCGGGCCGGGCGGCTCGCCGCCGCCGGACGACACTGCGTGTCCCGGTCACTGCCTCGCGACGTGCCAATGCCAGCCGCCGGTGTGCGGCAACGGCGTCATCGAGGCCGGCGAGGTGTGCGAGCTGCCGCAGACCGGGTGCGGGCCGCTGCAGATCTGCGTCGCGTGTACGCAGTGCGCGCCGTGACGAATCGCGCGAGTTGAGCAACGCAGGGGCGGGGCGCGTAGTGTGCGCCTCGCCCCACCTCCCTCGGTCCTGGGCCGATTTGCTTCGCGATACTTCGTTGCTCGGTCGCTCCGGTGCTCGGCGTAGCGCTGCTACGCCTGCGCTCCTCACTTCCCTCGCGCCTCGTCTCGCTCGCAACTCGGCCCAGTCCCCCGCTGCGCCCACTCGTCTCGCTCGCAACTTGCCCGAGGACTGCCCGCAGCAATCGCTCGCGACTTGTGGCGGTCGCGATGAACTGACCCACGTGCCGCCGTCGTCATCGCTGGTTCGTCCGATGAAAATGTGCGACACGGGGCGGCGTGCGACGGCTCGTTCGACTCGGCGTCGCGACCGTGGCGCTCGTCGCCGTCTTCATCGCGGTCGCGCCGCTCGTCTTCCGCCCGACGGGCAATCGGCTCGCGATCACCGAGGATCCGAGCAGGTACGGTCTCGCCTGGGAGTCCGTCACGTTCGGGCCGCCGGATCGGCCGATCACACTCCGCGGCTGGTGGATTCCGGCGGAGCACGCACACGCGGCGCTCGTCTTCGTACACGGCGGCGGCGACGACAACCGTAGCTTGCCGTACGGCGGCGGGCTCGCGCTCGCGCGTGATCTCGTCGCGCACCATTACGCCGTGCTGATGATCGACCTCCGCAACTTCGGCGAGTCCGACGGCACGCCGGAGGGCATCACGTTCGGCGACCTCGAGGTGAACGACGTCGTCGGCGCGCTCGACTTTCTCGCCGCGCGCGCTCCGGAGCTTCCCGCGGCCGCGATCGGCTTCTCGATGGGCGGCGGCACGGTGTTGCGCGCCGCGGCGCGCGACTCCCGGCTACGGGCGGTCGTCGCCGACAGCGCGTTCGCGGACGCGGCGGAGGTCGCGGTCGCGTTCACGCACGCCGCGACCGGGTTGCCGACGCTCGTCGCGGCGCCGTTCGTCTGGAGCGCGCAGCATCTGCACGGGGTGCCGCTCGGCCGCGGCGCGACCGTCGCCGCGCTGCGCGGGGCGACGCTGCCGCCCGTCTTATTGATCCACGACCGCCACGATCCGATCGCGCCGGTCGGTGACTGCGCGCGGCTCGCGGCCGTGATCCCGACCGCGACGACGTGGATCACCGACTTCCAGCAAGCCGGCCCGTTCGGCACCCACATCCAGGCGTACCGCCTCGGCCCCGCCGCTTACGTCGAGCGCGTGACGACGTTCCTCGACGGCGTCTTCACCGCGACCGCCGCGCGTTAGCCGTCACCCAGCCCCATCCGGCGGGCGATGATCACCTTCATGATCTCGTTCGAGCCGGCGTAGATCGACTGCACGGCGGCGTCGGCGTAGTCCATCGCGATCGGGTACTCGAGCATGAAGCCGTAGCCGCCGTGGAGCTGCAGGCAGTCGGCGGTGAGGCGCTTTTGCAGATCGGTGGTCCACCACTTCGCCATGCTGACCTCCGCGACGATGTCGTCGCCGCGGACGTGGGCGAGGATGAGCTTGTCGACGAACGCTTGCCCGAGCTCGACCTGCGTCGCGAGCTCGGCGAGCTTGAACTGCGTGTTCTGAAACGCCGCGATCGGCCGCCCGAAGGCGTGGCGCTGCTTCACGTAGGCGACGGTATCGTCGAGCGCGCGCCGGCACGACGCAACCGACGAGATACCTATGCAGAGCCGCTCCTGTTGCAGCTTCTCCATCAACATCTTGAAGCCGCGGCCCTCCTCGCCGAGGAGGTTCGCGCGCGGCACCCGGCAATCCTCGAAGAAGATCTCGCTCGTGTCTTGAGCGGCGAGCCCGAGCTTCTCGAGCTTGCGGCCGCGGATGCAGCCCGGCGTATCCGCCTCGACGAGGAGGAGACTGATCCCTTTGTGCGGCGGATCGGCGGCGGGATCGGTCTTGGCGACGACGATGAAGAGTCCCGCGAGCTGGCCGATCGAGATGAAGGTTTTCGCGCCGTTCACGATGTAGTGGTCGCCGTCACGGATGGCGCGCGTCTGCACGGCGGCGAGGTCGGAGCCCGTACCGGGCTCGGTCATGCAGATCCCGAGCAGCATCTCGCCGCGGATCGCCGGCGGCAGATAGTGCCGCTTTTGCTCCTCGCTGCCGTACGAAAGGAGGTACGGCATACAGATCGACGAGTGCACCGCGGTCATGAGGCCGTGGGCGCGGAGATACGCCAGCTCCTCCATGACGATCGCGTCGTAGCGGAAGTCGCCGCCGCCGCCGCCGTACTTCTCCGGCATGCACGGACCGAGGAAGCCCTCCTCGCCCATACGCCGCCAGGTGTCGCGATCGGTAATGCCGTCATGGTTCCACTTCGCGATCTTCGGCTCGATCTCCCGCGCCGCAAACCGCGTGAACTGCGCGCGAAACATCTCGTGCTCGTCCGTCAACAGGTCGCGTCGCATGCGGCCTCCCTTCGCGCTCCGGCATATCATGAGCCGGCGAGCGTCGCCCGCGTGCTACTGCGTGACGTCAGCGTGCATACGACGGTGCGTCTCAGGGATCCTCAAAGCGAGGAGGGCCGCGCCGGACCAACCTATCCAGAGTGCCCTTGGTCAGGTGCTTGGTCGGGGCGACCTTCTGCGGCAGCAACGCCACGATCGAACGACTCGATCCTCTTCAGGACGTCATCGCACGTGAACTCATGCCCGCTTTTCTGAAACGCCGTGATCGACTTCTCGCATGCCCGCTTTGCCTTGTCCTTTTCGCCCGCCGCATCGAGCACGCGGCTCAACCGTCCATATGCGAGTGCCAAATCGCCGTTGACGTTCGCGAATACACCCTCGTCGCTGGCGTACGACTCGAGGACCGCGACGTAGTGAGCGAGCGCGTATCTTTTCGCGTCGGTACTACGGCTGCCGTTGAGATAGACTCCCACTGCCTCTCCACCTTCCCACGCAAGGGTGCGCGCCACTTGCAGGTCGTGAGCCGCATTCTCGAGAAAGCGCATCATGCGCCACGTTGCAAAGGCGCCTCCGCAAGCGCCCGCAGCGATCGCCGCCAACACGCTCGCCACGACCCACCGCATTCGAACACATCTGCGCGGCCCCATGACCTACGACTCAGGAGCGACGGGCGACGACGTAGAGTCCGTGCGCCGGCGGCACGCGGGTGACCTGCTCGAATCCGGCGGTTTGCAGAATGCGCGCGAAGGTCGCGAAGTCGTAGCCGGCGGCGTGGAAGTTGGCGGGATACTCCTGGCCGCCGAACATCTTGATCATCGCCCACGCGTTCGGCGTATAGCCGCCGAGCAGCGTGTCGGCGGCTTCGACATAGGACGGGTGCAGGTGCTCGTCGTGCGTGCCCGCGAGATACATGCGGCAGAGGTACTCGAAGTCGGGGACGTAGACGCGGAGCGTGCCGCCCGGCTTCAGCACCCGGTGCCAGTCGCGCAAGATGCCGGTCACGACGCGCCAGGAGACGTGCTCGAGGCAGCTCCGTGACAGGATCTCGTCGAACGTGTGATCAGGGAACGGCAGCGGCTCTTGAATGTCGTGGACGTGCTCGAGGCAGGGCAGGTCGGGACGGCCGTCGAGGTGCTCGTAGCCGGGCTGCGGATCGGTGCCGCTGCCGATCTCGAGCTTGCGCGGCGCGTCGATGCGGCCGCCGTTCGCTTCCGGCCCCGCAACTCCACCGCCGTTCATGTGCGGCGCCGGCGTGTGCGTGCGTCCTGCCCTACTCCGGCGCGCGACGTGCGCACGCGCCGCCGCGTAGCCCTTGAGCGTCGCCCGCGCGGTGGCCGCCCAGGTGTGCCGCGCCGCGTGCGCGCGTAGCGCCGACCGGCGCGCGGCGTCCGGCGGCTCGCCGTACGCGCGGAGAACCGCGTCGCGGATCGAGACGACGTCGCCGGGGTCGCAGTAGGTCGCGATCTCGCCGAAGTACTCTCTCGTCGCGCCGCGATCGCCGAGCACGAGCGGCGCGCCGGCGGCGGCGGCCTCGAGCGGGCCGAGGGGGCTCGCCTCGCACCAGCTCGGCAGCGCGACGACGCGCGCGCCGGCGTACGCCGAGGCGACGAGATCCGCGTCCGCGAGCACGGCGGCATCCTCGACGACGAGGACGTTCGGCCCGCCGACGCGGGTGAGCGTTGCGGCGTACTCGGCGTCGGCGCGCGCGCCGACAAGCACGAGCGGCACCTGCGCGTCGCGCAGCGGCGGCGACGCGGCGGCGAAGCGCGACGCGTCGACGCCGTCGCGCGCGACCGCGAACGGCACGCGCGGGACACCCGTCGCCCAGAGCTGCTCGAGCTCGATCTCGCTGGCGCTGATCACCAGGTCGACGAGGCCGATCATCTCGACGAGCGCGGCGAAATATCCGGGAACGATCTCGTTCCTCGCGAAGCGCTCCACCCCGTCGGACACCAAGCTGCCGTCGGCCGCGGCGCGCAGATACGCGTCGCGCTCCGCGGCGGAGGTGGCGAGCTGGAAGATCTGCGGCACCGCGCGCGCTGCCCAGGCGAATTCGGAGAGCTCGATGTAGATCGGCGAGAAGACGACCGGCGTCGCGAAGCGGCGCAGGTGACGGAGCTGTGCCAATGCCGCCGTCGGCTCCCAGACGTTGAAGACGTGGACGACCTGATAGCCGGACGGGTCGGGCGCGTCGGCGGTGCTCACGTCGGCATCGACGCCGAGCGCGGCGAGCGCACGCTGCAGCTCGCGCATGCGCGGGGGCACGCTCCCGGTGCGGCTCTCGGGCGCGTGCAACGCGAGCAGGACGCGCAGCCGCTGCGGCGACGCCGGCCCGCTCACGGTCGCCGCTCGCACGCGCGACGGGGTGCCGCCGGCATCATCCGCCTCCACTCCTCGTCCGCATCGCGGGACGAATACGCAAGTCCGGTGCCATGCGAGCCGGGCGCTGGTCGTCAGCGAGTGCCGCAGCCGGAGTGGTAGAATGTCGTCCGGGCGCCGAACGGCGACGCATGGACCTGCGGCGCAACGCAACGAGCGACCGCTCTGACACGGCGGAGCCAAGACACTGACGCGCTCCCGGTCTCGGTCCGCCCTCGGATCGCGCGCAAAACGCGAGTTGTACGGCGGGGGCGCGACCGTGCTACGAAGAGCATCCTCTTCAAGGAAGGCCTCGTCGACGGTGAGGCGCAGATCGTGCGGAAGGCGAAGGGCGGGAAGCTCGTGATGCCGGACCTCGGCGTCATCACCGGCCCGATCGACGTCCAAATGCAGCGCAGCGGCGGCGCGCCCTGCTTCGGCGCGACGTACACCGACTGACCGCCGCGGTCGATCGCCCGAGGCGTCAGCGAGCCGCGGCGCTGGCGCTCGTCGTCGTGGCGACGGTGGCCGGCGTCGCGCTCTCGGAGCTGGCGTTCCGCGCGGTGAAGCGCGTCGTGTGCGTCACGGCCGGTGCGAAACTCTTTCGCCCGCACCCTCTCTACGGCTGGACGCACGAGCCCGGCGCCGCGGGCTGGACGAACGGCTGCATCGGCCGCGCGTTCGAGTGGCGCGCCTTCAGCCGCATCAACGCCGACGGCCTTCGCGATGAAGAGCATGCGCGGGCGCCGACACGAGGGGTGCCGCGTGTCCTCATTCTCGGCGATTCCTTCGTCGAAGGCATGCAGGTGCCGCTCGAGAAGACGTTCGCCAAGCGCCTGCAAGCAAAGCTCGCCGAGGACGGCCGACGCGTCGAGGTCGTGAACGCGGGGTTCTCGGGCTTCGGCACCGACAACGAGCTGCTGTTCTTCGAGGCCGCCGGACGGCGCTATCAGCCCGATCTCGTCCTGCTCGGGTTCACCGTCGCGAACGACGTCGCCGAGAACTCGAAGCGGCTGTACGAGCGGATGTACGCCGAACGCGCCCGACGGGCCGCCGCCGAAGTCGCACTTCAAGATCGGTCCCGACGGCGGGCTGCGACTCGACACGCGCGACGCGCGTCGCAATTGGCGACGCTTCGCGGCGTTGCGCGCGAGCGTCGTCGGCCGGGCGTGGCTCGCGCTCGAGCGGAACTTGCACGTGGTGCGGCTCGTCGAGGCGGCGCTCTCACGGCGGCGGCTCCGTGCCGACGCCGCCCGCGTCGTGCGGAGGACGGTCCTCGGAATCTATGCGACGGTGCCCGCGAAGGAGTGGGAAGATGCCTGGGCGCTCACGCGGGCGCTCGTGTGGCGCCTGCAGCAGGACGTCGACGGCGCGGCTTTCGCGGCGATCGCGATTCCTCCGAAGGAGGTCGTCTCGCCCGACGGCTGGCGCATGCTGCGCGCCCTCTCGGCCGACGGCGGCATCGGATCGTTGGACTTCGAGCGCACGGGCGTGGTGAGCGGCGAGCTCTTCCGCGAGGCGCGCGTGCGGTAT
>WNFR01024185.1_pt1 | contig 10402 bp, 7 predicted proteins | sample 5400221 | NCBI WGS metagenome assembly WNFR01 (sample SAMN13153357, study PRJNA577476) | soil metagenome | isolation source: 40 cm soil under Madrone tree | place: USA:California | collected 2016-06-14 | reverse complement strand
CGGGAGCAACTCAAAGACGTCTCGGACGCTTCGAGCTGGCCGAAGGCGGCACGATCTTTTTGGACGAGATCGGTGAGCTTCCTGTCGAGACCCAGATCGCTCTCCTGCGTGTGCTCCAGGAACACGAGTTTGAGCGGGTGGGAGGAAATCGGTCCATTAAGGTAGACGCCAGGGTGATTGTGGCAACAAACCGTGATTTGGAGGCAGCGATGACAGCCGGTACATTTCGCAGCGATCTCTTTTATCGCCTCAATGTGTTTCCGATAAAAATGCCTTCTTTGCGCCAGCGCCGAGAAGACATTCCCATGCTGGTTGAGTACTTCATTGATCGCTTCGCCCGGAAAGCCGGAAAGAAAATACGCCGTATAAATGAGAAGGCACTTGCGTTGCTCCAATCCTACCCGTGGCCAGGTAATATTCGCGAACTACAGAACGTCATTGAACGATCTGTCATCATCTCTGAAGGAGAGGATTTCTCGGTCGACGAGAGTTGGCTTTCGCGGCAGCCGGTTGCAAGTGAGCTGCAGGGCCAGATTGAGCTCTCACAAAGACTTGTGGCTCATGAGAAGGAAGCAATTGAGGCTGCCTTGAGCGAAAGCGGCGGACGAGTGTTTGGACCATCAGGCGCGGCTGCCAAGCTGGGCATTCCACGGTCAACCCTCGAATCCAAAATTAGATCGTTGAAGATCAATAAGAATCGCTTCAAGATTGCCGATCCCTCCTAAAACAACTTCTGAGCTTCATCAGCATCACTTTTCAAAAGATCAATGAACTCACATTAGAACAAGTTCAGTTCAAACATATCCGTTTTCCCCATTCCCAATAGACTCGTCGTCGATATTTCTGTACAGGATTTCGTCAATTGGTGAGATGTCACCATTTCGTCTTATCTGAATCCCTGTATTTTCATTCCGCTACGGTTGGAACCAGTATTGCGATGCAAGAGAATCAGTCTCGCATAAATAGAGGAGAGATGCTGAGAATCCAAAGAGTAAACGAATGGGCAGTTCAGCCTTTGGGCTGGGACTTTAAGAACAGATATTTGTGGAAACGAGGCAATGGCGATGGTTCTTCAGCCTAAACCTATTCGCATCCTGAGCGTTGAGGACCACCCGGTTTTTCGTGAAGGACTGAGCACGATCATCGGGTCGCAACCCGATATGCTTCTTGTTGCCCAGGCAGCCAATGCGGTCGAGGCAGTAGCTGAATTTCGTCGTCATCGACCAGACATCACGTTAATGGACGTCCGTCTTCCTGGTGCCAACGGCACAGACACGCTCATAGCAATTCGCGGGGAGTTTCCCCGCGCTCGCATAATCATGCTGACAACCTCGGATAGCGACGGCGAGATCCAGGGGGCGCTGCGAGCGGGAGCCGCGGCTTACGTCCTTAAAAGCATGCCGAAAGATGAATTGCTCGCCGTGGTCAGGTCGGTTCATGCCGGCGGACGGCACATTCCACCGGAGGTGGCGGCCCGCATCGCCGAACATCTCGGCGAAGAAGATCTCACGACTCGAGAATTGGAGGTGTTGCGACTCATTCGAGACGGCCATCGCAACAAACAGATCGCCGATCAACTGGCAATCGCGGAGACTACAGTTAACTTCCACATCAAGAACCTCGTAGACAAGCTGGGGGCGAATGACCGAACGCACGCGGTCACCATTGCGCTCCGGCGTGGCCTGCTTCAAATCTGACGGCTTTCAATCGCCTGTAGATATCTGCAGGTAGGTAACTAAAGATTCAAATGTTTTCAATACACAATGAGATCGAATATTTTTTCGAGGACGCTGGTGGCCTTCGCCGTCTCGAACCAATTCTCTGGTCCTGACAACTTGGGTCTGAGGAGCGCAGTCCAATCTGGGGGTACCTGTGACGGCGGTAATAAAGAGGATGGCAATTGGCAAGGCCAACGATTCCTCGAGGCTTGTGTCTTTTCATAGAGCTCGTCTTACTGCGGCTGTCGCATATGTTTTAGCTTTCATATCTAACAAAGGCAATTTATGTGTTCTAGCCTTTCTGATAGGCCTGTTAGCGATACCGATGTCCGTTCCAGCGGTCGCACCTGAATCGAAACAGGCTGTCAACGGTTTTTCCCACACGTCATGGACCGCAAAAGACGGACTACCGGGGGCCATCCTGTCGCTTGCTCAAACGACGGACGGCTTTCTGTGGATCGGTGGCAGTGATGGTCTGTTCCGCTTCGACGGTCTCATCATTGAGCGCTACACGCCACAGAACGGCTCATTACTTCACGATACGGTGCTAAGCGAGCTCTTCGCTTCTCCGGATGATGATGGCTTGTGGATCGGTTATAACCAAGGCGGCGCCAGCTTTCTCAAGAACGGCAAAATCACAAACTTCACCGAACATGACGGTCTTCCTACCGGCCAAACGCGACGCATTGCTCAAGACAATGACGGGATAGTCTGGGCAGCGTTTGTGGGGGGATTGGCGCGATTCGATGGCAATCATTGGCAGAAGATACAGATGGACTGGAACTATCCAGGAAAAACTGCCTCGAGCGTCATTGTTGATCATGCGGGGACTGTGTGGGCAGCCAGCGAAAATAGAATCTTCTTCTTGCCTCGAGGTGGAAGGCTTTTTCAGGATGCAGGACTGTCTGCGACGGCAGACATGCTTGTCGAAGCGCCTGACAACGTCTTATGGGTGACAGAACCGCGTGAGAATTCCATGAGTCCACTTCGAATGCATGCAGGCGTTCTGAAACGGAGCTTGACTCGAATAAAGGCCGCGAGCTGGAGCCCAATATTCGATCGTCATGGCGGCTTGTGGATTGGTAGCTGGGGAAATGGAATTTTACATTTTCCATTTCCTAATGAGTTGTACGAGGGAACTTTCTCGAAGCCGAGTCCCGGAACAGAGAAGTTTACCGAAGCAGAAGGGTTGAGCGATAACCATGCAACAAGATTTCTGGAGGACCGCGAAGGAAATATCTGGATTGGCACCAATGCTGGATTGGATCGTTTGCGCTATCGAAACCTGTCCTGGTTTGCACTTCAACCCGGAGCACACGATTTCTCGCTCATTCCCGGTGCCAAGGGAGAAATGTTCGCCGCGCCAGCTGACGGTGAGACGGTGAGTGTCCCACAGGCTACCCCCGTTCGAAACGCACCAAGAAACATTTTGCTGGCATATCAGGATCCGGACGGCGTCGTATGGCTAAATAGCTTTGACGGAAATGCGAACGAGTTTCATACGACCCTGTTCCAATGGAAAGAACGGCATCTCACTAGAGTTGCGGTGCCACAGAAACTTGAAAACATTTGGGTCCGCGCGATGACGAAAGATAGCGCTGACAACGTTTGGATTTCGATCGTTCGCGAGGGTATCTATACATTTCGCAATGGTGTTTGGAATCATATAGACATCTTCAAAGACAACCCAACTGCATGGGCTTCTGCGGCGATCACTGACTCTAACAACCGTATTTGGTTAGCGTTCCCGAGAAGAAAACAGATCGTTGTCCTCACCGAAGGCACCGTTAGAAGTTTTTCCACTGAAAAGGATCTTTCGATTGGACCTGTGAGTTTACTTGCTCGATCGGACGAACAAATATGGGCGGCTGGCGACTTAGGGATAGCTTTTTTCCAGGGCGATACATTTCACACTGTCAGGGCCGACGATGGCAGTACATTTGCCGACGTCGACAGAGTTGTTGCGACTGCTGTTGACGGTGTGTGGCTAAGCGCGCATCAAGGCATAGTCCACATTCCTGAGGGCGAGGTCGAGCATGTCATTCGGGAACCGTCTTACAAGGTCAAATATGAAACTTTTGATCAGCTGAGCGATCTGCCCGATCCGTTACAGGCGGCCGGTAGTGGCTTCGTCAGTGCAGTTCAGGGTAGCGATGGCTTGCTTTGGTTTGCAACGCGCAATGGGGTCGCAAGAATCGACCCTCGGAGAATCTCGAAGAATCCGCTTGCTCCCCCGGTATCGATTCGCTCCATTTCAGCTGATGGAAAGGAATACGTTTTTGATACCGGTGCATCGCTTCCAGCACTAACTAAGGACCTTCGCGTGAAATACACTGCTCTAAGCTTATCGATTCCTGAAAGGGTGCGATTCCGATACAAGTTAGACGGGTGGGACCAGGACTGGCAGGATGTTGGCGCGCGGAGAGAGGCCTTCTACACAAACCTCGCACCTGGCATGTATCGATTTCATGTTACAGCGTGCAATAACGACGGAGTCTGGAACGATGTAGGTGCAACTCTAGCCTTTAGCGTCGCGCCCGCCTGGTACCAGACCAACTGGTTCCTGCTCCTTTGCGTCGTCTCCTCTCTCTTTGTTGTGTGGACCGTCTACCGGTTGCGGGTGCGCCAGATTGCGAACGGCATCAGCGCCCGTTTCGACGAGCGATTGGCCGAACGCACTCGCATGGCGCGAGAACTTCACGACACGTTTCTTCAGACGATCCAAGGCAGCAAGCTCGTGGCCGATGATGCCCTGGATCATTGTGGCGATGTCGTCCGCATGCGTCGCGCCATTGAACAGTTATCAGTTTGGCTGGGACAGGCAACGCAAGAGGGTCGGGCTGCGCTGAATTCATTGCGCACCTCAACCATGGAGAAGAACAATCTCGCCGAAGCTTTCCGCCGAGCGACGCTGGACGGTCCGATCCCAAGATCGATGGCGGCCACTTTTTCCGTCGTGGGCGATGCCAGAGATATGCACCCAATCGTCCGTGATGAGGTCTACCGCATCGGATACGAGGCGATACGAAACGCCTGTATACATTCAGGAGCCAGTCGATTGGAGGTGGAGCTCAGATACGCACAGGATCTTGCTGTGCGCGTGAATGACAATGGCATAGGCATCGAACCGGCTGTCTCAGATAAGGGAAAGGACGGACATTTTGGGTTACAGGGAATGCGAGAGCGGGCCGCTCGCATCGGAGGGAAGCTGACTCTTGTCAGTTCGGCAAGCTCCGGAACCGAGATTACAGTCGTCGTCCCTGGTAGTATCGTCTTCAGGAAAGCAAGCGCGACTCCACTCAGCAAGTTAAGAGAGCTCTTTAGGCGGAAACGCCAAACATGCAAGCTGAACTGATCCGAATCAGAAATGACTAACGCTGGTTTAGTGGCAACATCCGGTCGCTACGCTCGCGGTTCTGCATTGAGTGCTGACCATCTAGTCTCCGTTTCAATTCGGGCGTAATGAGTTCTGGCACAGTCTCTCTCGTTGGTGGGATTTCGACTTTTGTGCAAAGCCTAATCAAAACAGAGTTTTCCATAACGGGGCCCCTCTAAACCTGCAGTAAAATCTAGGCTGAATTCTGTGGATTCTGAGGTGTCCTCAAACTTGAAACATCTCTACCTTCGTAGAAAAAAATGAAGGAGGCCTTTCCAATAAACTCGCCGTCGATATTTTTGTACAGATTCTCGTCAATTGACGAGCCTTCACCATTTCCATATCGGTCAAGCTCCGCGTTTTCAGTTCTTTACCATTGGAAGCCGGATTGCGAATGCAAGCCTACCAGTCCGTTACTAAAGCGAGGACACATGCTGAAGATCCAGAGAGCGACCAATGAACAGGTGGTTTTTACTCTCAGCGGTCGAATGGACGAGGAGAATGTGGCCGAATTGAAGGGATTGATCGAATCAGAAGCGGGAGGGCGCCGCATAGTTTTGGAGTTATGAGTGGATTGAGAGAGAAAGAGAAGGGAAGTAAGGATCGTCGATTGTCTAGAGCTTCAGGAGTCTCAGCCATGACTTTGAATGTTTTGTCTTTTCCCGACATACAGCGCGAAGATTCGCAGTTCGTAAGTGTGAGTCAAGGGGGGTTGATCAGAGTGAATCAGGAATTCTGTGTAGAAGAAGATATCCGCAGTGAAGCGAACTTTAAGGGAATCGTGGGTCAGAGTTCGGCGCTACGGCAAGTCTTGCAACTCGTGGGAATGGTAGCCGCCTGCGATGCCACCGTGCTCCTGCTGGGCGAGACCGGCACGGGCAAGGGACTAATCGCCCGGGCCATTCATGAGCGCAGCCGGCGGCAGAAGGAGACTTTTCTCACGCTCAACTGCGCCGCGATTCCTAGTTCGCTTTTCGAGAGTGAACTTTTCGGACATGAGCGCGGGGCTTTCACCGGCGCGTACATGCAGAAGCTGGGCCGGCTAGAGTTGGCCGATCACGGCACCCTGTTTCTCGACGAAGTGGGTGATATGCCGCTTGAACTGCAGCCCAAACTCTTGCGCGCCCTGCAGGAGCGCGTGTACGAGAGGGTGGGTAGTACGCGGACCAAAAGCGTTGACGTACGACTGGTGGCGGCGACTAATCGCGATCTGGAAGAGATGATGGCGGAGAGACAATTCCGGAGTGATCTTTACTATCGCTTGAACGTGTTCCCAATCCGTATTCCGCCCTTGCGTGAACGTCGTGAAGACATTTCCTTGCTGGTACAACACTTCACGCAGAAGTACGCGGGCAGGATGGGCAAACGAATCGACGCAGTGCCGGCGGCATCGATGCAGAAACTGAAGCATTGGTCCTGGCCGGGAAACGTGCGTGAGTTAGAGAATCTTGTACATCGATCGGTGATTCTGACGAGCGGCAACACACTCGCGGTTTCTTTATCTGAAAAGACGAACGGCCCGATTGATGCGGCGCAAGTCGTCGGTAACTTCGAGGAGCAAGACAGAATTGTGAATACTCTCAAGGAGACCAGAGGGCGCGTGAGTGGTCCCAATGGAGCAGCATCCCGATTGGGTGTGAAACGAAGCACTCTGCTGGACCGCATGAAAAAGCTCGGTATTGATGCGCGAGAGCTTAAGAGTGATTTCATGTATTCACCAGCCGCCGGGGATTGAAAACTCATAGAGGTTAGACATGAACGGATAGAGTTTGGATGGCGCAATATCGACAGGGAGAGTTATCATCCTCTACGCCAACAAAGTCAGCAATTCAATCAGGAGGATCCCTCAAACATGCGACGCACTCTCGTTTTCGCGCTTGCTCTTCTTACGGTCATTCTAATCCCAGCAGTTAACTTCTCTCAGGGTGGTCCGGCGAGTGGTCAGATGGAGAGTTCGCGCGGAGTAGCAGGTGGCGGAGTGTCGGTTCCCGGTTGGACTGGAAAGATCGACGCCAAAGAGGAGGCGGCCGGGATGACCCTCAACAGCGCTAAGTTGACCAAAGACGGCGATGCTTTGCACGTCACCACCGGTCCGGCAGTGACCTACTGGAATCCAGCTAATAAAGCGTCGGGAGACTACACAGTAAAAGCGACGTTCAAGGAACCGAAGTACATGAACCTCAATAACCATCCACACCCTTACGGGCTGGTGATTGCGGGTAATGATCTGGGAACGGACCAGCAGAGTTACTTGTACTGTGCGGCTTATGGTAACGGCAACTTCATCGTTCGCGGTTTCGGACCAGCACCATTTCAAATGAATGGGCCACGTGGTGGTGCCGATCCGGCTGTGAACAAGGCGGCTGGCGTGGGAGAACCTGTAACTCAGGAGATTGCGATTTCCGTGAGGGGTGAAAAGGTTGAGTGTGCCATCAACAACAAAGTCGTCGCGAGCTACGATAAGTCCGCGCTGGTGACTTCAGGTAAACTCAAGTCAACTGACGGCGTGTACGGCATCCGCTTCGCGCATAACACAGAGGCCTTCGTCACCGGCCTCACGATCACAAAACCTTAGGCTTATTCTTGGCCACGGCCTGATACAATCCTCTATTTCTATCAGGTTCAGCATCCTTGCGCGGTAGCGTCGAGTAAGCACTACCGACCACTACTGTAGTGGCAATGAAGTCAGTACCGTAACGCGGTAGCGTCGGGTCAACGATACGATGGCGAGTTGCAGTGTCAGTCGGAAGCCTGGTAATGCAAGTCGACGCTACCACCAGACGGTCGTGATGCGCCTGGTGACCCGACGCTACCGAAGCTGTGAAAAAAATTAAGACGCATCGGAATTTGACTCAAGTTACGGAGATTCGCAGGTTGGGAAGGGGGCAGTCGATAGGTTCAAGGTGCGATATGCGTGTCACTCAAACCTCTGACGTTAACTACATTGAATGGTTGATTCAACGAGGAAGCCTCTGAAACTTGAGGCGGGGGCGCGTTGAATTTATCGCACCTTGAACCTATCGACTGCCCCCTTCCCAACCTGCGAATCTCCGTAACTTCAGATATCCCGGTGCACTAACATTTTTCACAGCTGCTACCGCATTACGGTACTGACTTCATTGCCACGCTGAGTCCTGATGCAAAGCTCGATCTACTCAGGATTGGAGGTGGTTTGGGTAGTCTACTGTGTACTCGCGGAATCCTTTACGCTCACGCCGGTGAGGAACGCTTTCGCCTCCTCGATCTCGGGCCTGATGCCAGCGGCATGGCGACACAGCGCCACGAGCTTCGCGTAGTAAGTCTTCGCCCGCTTCTGATCTGATGCGAGCTTGGCCGCACGTGCCGCGCCGTAAAGCCCGTTGAAGCGATTGGGTGTGGTGCGAAGCGAGGTCTCGAACTCCTGCAAGGCCGCCAACGGTTGCCTGAGCTCCAGCAGTAGCTCGCCGAGTTGCTCGCGCGCTGGGAGAATTGCCCCAGGAGTGACGGGATGTTTGTCACTTGCATCATCCAACTCCGCCGCCGCGCGCATTAGTCGCAGTGCGTAGTCATCGTGTCCCTCGGCGTGGGCCAGCCAGGCCGACGCAACCTGACGCTCGATCTCAACCTGACCAGCCCAATCGTAATCGCCTTCGGCGACAATCAACGCCTCTCGAATCGCCGTTAGTTTCTCAACCTCCTGACGCGCTGAAGCCGTATCGCCTGTGCGCGCAAGTCCGATCGCACGCGCAAAGTGAATGTGGGCTTCGGCCCAGCGGAAGCTTTCCCAGGGGAACGTTCCCAAAGTACCCGCAGGCAATGTCAATTTGGCCGCCTCATCCCATCGTCGCCGTTCGAGCGCATAGCGCGCCGGAATAGCCGTGAAGGCGTAGGCCACCTTGAAATTCTCCGGCTCAGCTCTCTTAATTTTGTTCAATTCATCGAGCACACCCCAGGCCTGTTTGTCCTGCGCGCCTTGCAGGTAGGCATAAGCAAGATAGTCCATCGCGTGGAACTGCTCATCCCATGCGCCGGGCATATGATGTCTGACGGCATAAGCCTTCGCCGCCGCCTTGGCATCGAGGTTGGACCGTATCGCTTCTTGCCACAAACCCAGCCGCGTAAAAATGTGAGAAGGCATGTGCTGCGCGTGGGCTGACGCGGGCGCGATCTTCGCATAGCTGCGCGCGGCGGGCAGCGCCAGGTGCGCCAACGCCGGGTAGTCGTAGCCATGAATGAGGTAGTGAGCGACCCCTGGATGTTGCGGCTCAAGCGCCAGAACTCGACTCAAAATCTGAGCGGCCCGCTTTTCGCGGGCATAGCTCTTGTCATTGTCCATTATCCCCGTAGTGATGAGCGTCAGCGCATAAATGACGCCGGCTTCATGGTCTGACGAATGTCGCCGGTAGAGCTGCTCCATTGCTTCGCTGTAAGCGAACGTCCGCGCTCGATGATCAAGTTTGTCCGAGGCTTTGTAGAAGACCTCTATGGCTGCTATGTAATCTCGCTCGCGTTGAGTGCGAGCGCCTACGGCTCTTGCCTTTTCTATGGCGCTCGATCCCTTCTGCAACTCTTCCGCGCTTGGCGGTGCCCAGATTGGGTGATAGTTGCTCATAGCGATACCCCAGTAACCCATGCCGCAGCGCGGGTCTGTGACGGTAACTTCGCTAAATGCCTTTTCAGCCTCTTCATACTCGAACGAGTGGAGCCAGGCAACTGCGCGATTGAATTGTCGCTGGGCTTCTGGCTTACAGGAGATCCTGAAGTTGACCTGCCCGAGCTTTTCTGAAGGGTCATGCATGTGCTTGTGCTGTGGCTGGTGTCCCTCTTGCGCACTGGCAGAGTTGGTGTGAGAGGGAAAGGCCACGAGAAGGACCCCGGTTAATAATATGACAAGCCGAAGAGTGCGTTTCAAAGGTTCTCTCCTTTCGGGGAGACGTAGAATGACGAGAAGGCGGTCGAGTGTTTCTTATCGGCAACGGCGCAATGGCAGGTGTGCTTTTATGCTAAAGCCAGCGGCCATGTCAATTGCGGCAGAGACTGTGTGAGAACGCAAATACCACCGACTTTTAGTCGCGTGGTGCTTCAGTTTCAACCTATAGAGCAAAGCAGCAGAGATTTTTAGATACCATCGACTTTAGTCGAGTGGAGGTTCAGTTTCTACCTAACTTTGCACCGTCGAAGAAGGCCGAAACTGAAACACCACACGACTAAAGTCGGTGGTATCTAAAAGATCACTACCCGCACCTCTTAGGTTAAAACTGAAACACCACACGACTAAAGTCGGTGGTATCCAAAGGATTACCACCCGCACCTCTTAGGTTAAAACTGA
>WNFR01008454.1_pt1 | contig 10403 bp, 9 predicted proteins | sample 5400221 | NCBI WGS metagenome assembly WNFR01 (sample SAMN13153357, study PRJNA577476) | soil metagenome | isolation source: 40 cm soil under Madrone tree | place: USA:California | collected 2016-06-14 | reverse complement strand
GCGAATTTGGTTCCCCGTTGGCAGGATGATCGAAGCGCGCGATTTCGTAGCCGTTCATGCGTGTTACAAATAGATAATTCCTCGGGTAGTCCGTTGGATAGCCCGATTCGAAACGCATGCGGTCGGCGATGCCCCAACGTCGCAAATGTTCGCAGGTCCGGGTATTGGCGAGATTGGTCGTTGGAAAATCCACGCTGCCGTCGGTTTGTTCGACGACGAGGCAGTGGATGCCGCGCCAAGCTAGCTCGATGGCTAGCGAAAGACCGACCGGACCGCCGCCGGCGATAAGAACTGGATAACGCTTGGGGGATGCTGAATCACTCATCGGTGTGTCTTCAGTTTCGTGCAGTCCTATTTATACCCTCGCCCCCTTTGTGGGAGAGGGGTCTGCCGGGCCGCTTTATTCACGAAACTGAAATCGAAGACCCGGCTCGCCGGGATTTCTTTAAAAAGCATCAAGTTGAATTCTCATCGTGAAATCTCCCGGCAAGTAAACATGGGGTCAGGAGAGCTGTCAACCTAGGTCAAGCTCGCTGCTTGACGCAAAATCGCCGGTGACATATGGAAACTCTAAGCCCGCTGGACAAAAGGAGAAGTCATGATTATCGATACTCATTTCCACGCGTTTCCCGGTAAGTTTCTCGGGCTTATGCCCGAAGCGAAAAATGATGTCAGGGGCGTGGGCTTCCACCCGTTCGATCACCGAGAGTATCTCAACGTCATGGATCAATACGGCATCGACATCGGTGTTCTTTCCAACACCGGTGGGAGGATTGAGAAGGTAGGTGACCGCGCCAAGGCTTGGGATCTCTGCAAAATCCTCAATGACTCCTTTGCCGATGCTCATGCGAAATATCCGCATCGCTTCAAAGCCTTCGCGCGGCTGCCGATGGTTGATAGCGACGACTGTGTGCGCGAGCTGCAGCGATGTTACACAGAATTAGGCATGCACGGGGTGATGATGCCGACCAACTTGGCTGGAAAATATCTCGATGAGGCTGAGTTCGAGCCGTTTTGGGATGCCTTGGCGGCGGAGGGCAAGCCGCTGTTTCTTCATCCGGCCAACGCGCCTTGCCAGGCCAACTGGAACAAGTATTCGCTGCATCAAAAAATACTCTGGCCAACTGACAGCACTCTGGCACTTTCGCGCATCGTCTATTGTGGCGTCTTTGATCGCTATCCGAACCTCAAGGTCATCGCCTCGCATCTCGGCGGTATGATTCTCTTGTATCTCGACCGGCTCAACTGGCGCGAGGGCAACCCGGAATGCAAGCAAGAGCCGGAAGAATATTTTAAAAAGATCTACTACGACACTGCCGGGCCGATTCGCGCGGCTTTTATCAAGCTCGTCTACGATACGGTGGGTGCGGACCAGATTCTCTTCGGCGCGGACTATCCCCATGGTCGAGACGGGAAGGATGATCAGTTTTATCCGATGACCTTAAAAGAGCTAAAAGAGCTGGACATACCAAAAGCGGACAAGGAAAAGATCTACTACCAGAACGCGAAGGCGCTGTTTGGTTTCGAAGAGGGATAGACATTAACGCTTATCGGGTCATCTCCGCCAAAGTCTCCACGTGAAAAGTGTGGGGAAATAGGTCGATTGGTTGGACAAAAGTGAGTTTATAACCGTGGCGTGCCAGTGCGGATAGATCACGGGCCAAGGTTGCAGGATTACAAGAGACGTAAAGGATTTTCTGCGCATCTAACAAAGTCAAGTTGAGCTCAATCCCTTTTGCCCCGGCACGAGGCGGGTCGAGGATAATCTTGAAAAAGCGCTCTCGCTGCTTGGCAAACCGCTCCACCGCGACAGGCACGTGAGCGCAGATCCAGCGGATGTTGGCAATGGCGTTGAGTTGCGCGCTGCGCTTGCCGCTATCGATGGACTGACGGTAGCTTTCAACCGCGACGACTTCGCGCGCCTGCTTGGCAATTGAAAGGGTAAAGTTTCCTGCGCCGGAGTAGAGTTCAAGCACCTGATCGTTTTTTCCAAACCCGCCCACGGTCAGAAGCTCCCTGAGCAGCTTTCGATTTCCTTCGGCATTGATCTGAGTAAACACATCGCCCTTGACCTTGAGGCAGATTCCGTCATCGCTGCGAACTGTAACTGCCGTTTGTCCCCATTCTTTCCGCCACTTGCCGCCGTGAAGAATCAGCCCGTTGATGATGCTGGTTTGATTGAGAAGACGTTCACAAGCTGCATCGTCTCGTGCAATGAACTCATCGGCGATTTTGCCCGCAGCGACGACTTCGTTGGGATCATCGCCGGTGACGATTTCTACATGTTCGATGGGGGTGTCTAAGTCGTTGATCCAGCTTTGCAGCGGATGGATGACTTGATTTAAGACATTGTCGGCAATAAGGCAGCCGTCGATGTCCACCAGATCGTGTGAAAAAGCGCGAAAGAAACCGATTCGCTTTGCCTTGTTGCACTGCAAGCGAATACGGCGCCGATAGTGGTATTCGCGGGGTGAAGCGATAATCGGCCGCAGCTCGAAACCGTTTAGCTTGCCGATGCGTCGCAGGGCGTCGGCAACGCTTTGCTCTTTGGCTTTTAGTTGTGCCTCATACTGAACTTGCTGCCACGGGCAGCCGCCGCAGTCATTTACGTAGGGACAAGGAGGTGTTTGCCGCAGCGGAGAGGGCTCCAGCAAGCGAACTTTCTCGCCAAAGGAGTAATGCCCTTTCGAATCAGTCACTCGAGCGCTGATTTTATCCCCCGGAACCGTGGCGGGAACCATAATGACTTGATTTTCGATGCGCCCGATGCCGTAGGGACCGTAGGCGAGCGATTCGATCTCTAGCGTGAATTCGTTTTTCGCGTTAGTCTGTTCCATCGATTTTGGTGTTGGTTATTGATACTACAAGGACCTTTAAATTGATGGAAGCTCAAGACGATCCTCGTTTTCTCAAAGGAATCGACGAGTTCAATCAGGGGCTTTTTTTCGAGTGCCATGAGACCCTTGAGGAAATCTGGTTGGAGGAGCACGGGGAGGAACGACGATTTTATCAGGGCATCATCCAGATTGCCGCGGGCTATTTTAAGTTGGAGCAAGGAGTACCGGTCGGCGCCATCAAACTCTGGCATTCCGGGTTGGAGAAGTTGGAGCCCTATGCGCCGGTTTACCTCGGCATTAATGTGGAGTCGTTCGTTAGAGCGGTGAAGGAAAATCTTACCGAACTCAAGGCGATCCAGCAAAAAGGCGAAGAATGCACAACGCTCAATATTCCCTCGCTCATGCGCGTCTCCTGAGCATCCCACAGCATGATCCGCTGTATCGACGTTCGAAAAGTCTACCGGCAAGGGGAAAACGAAATCATCGCCCTCGACGGTGTCTCTCTGGACATTGCCAGAGGCGAGTTTGCGGTTATCATGGGGCCGAGCGGCTCCGGAAAGAGTACCCTGCTGCATCTCATCGGTGGATTGGACCGCCCGACCAGCGGTGAACTGCTGGTGGATCAACGCCTCGTGGGCCAGATGGCGGATGACCAAGTCACCCTTTTTAGGCGCACCAAGATCGGCTTTGTCTTTCAGTTTTTTAACCTACTTCCCACTTTGACCGCGTTAGAAAACGTTACGCTTCCTTTTGTCCTCGATGGGCGATCCAAGGAAGAGAGGGACCAGAGAGCCAAAACGCTTCTCGCTAAAGTAGGGCTGGAAAGTCGCAAGGATCATCTCCCAGAGGAGATGTCCGGGGGGGAGATTCAGCGCATTGCGGTGGCCCGCGCTCTGGCATTTGATCCGCCGATTCTGTTGGCGGACGAACCGACCGGCAATCTGGACTCGAAGACCGGCGAATCTATTTTGGCGCTGCTGCGTCAGATCAATCGCGAGAACGGTTGCACGATCGTCATGGTCACCCACAGCCAGGAGGCTGCCGGCTATGGCGACCGGACGATTTTTTTCCGCGATGGTAAAGTCGAAAAGGAAAGCACGTGATGCTCCGCTTGCTGCGAACCCTCTCCTGGCGTCATGTGCAGCGCCACCGCCTGAGGACCTTACTTACTTTTCTGGGCATAGTGCTCGGAGTTGGCGTTATTGTAGCCATCGCCCTCGTAAACCGATCGCTGACGAGTTCCTTTCAATCGACCATCGACCAGATCGCCGGCAAGGCCGTTTTGCAGGTATCGAACGGGGAGAGCGGCATCATCGAAGCGGCGTTCCCGATCATTCGCGATACCCCCGGAGTCCGAGATGCCGCCGTTGCGGTTGAGGGCTTTCTACCCGTCAGGGGAGCCGAAAAGGAACGCTTGTATGTGTATGGCGTCGATCTCCTCACCGATACCGCGATTCGCGATCATCGATTCGTCGGCGCCACATCCGATTTTGATCAAGCGCTGGATTTTATCTCCCAGCCTGATTCCATCGCACTCACCGAATCCTTTTCCCATAGGCTCAATCTGCCGTTAGGGGCGAAAATCACTTTGACCACGAGTCGCGGCAAGCAGGACTACACCGTCCGCGCGCTGTTGAGAGAAGAGGGGATGGCAAAGGTTTTTGGTGGAAACCTTGCGCTGATGGACCTGCCGCTGGCACAGCAGGCCTTGGGCAAGGAGGGCAAACTCGACATTGTCGATCTCACGGTGGAAGAAGGGGAAAAGATCGAGGCGGTTAGAGAACGACTGGTGCAGCGGCTTCAGGGATCGGCGGAAGTGGAAAGGCCCAGAAAAAGAGGTGAGCAAATGGAACTCTTGCTAACCTCATTCCGTATCGGTCTATTCTTCGTGAGTCTGATTGCACTTTTTGTCGGATTCTTTCTTATTTATAACACGGTAGCCGTCTCCGTAATCCAGAGAAAGCGCGAGATTGGAACCCTCCGGTGCCTGGGAATGAAGCGCGGTGAACTCCTGCGTTTGATTGTTCTGGAAGCTCTCATCCTTGCGTTGATCGGCTCTTTAGCGGGTAGCGTGTTTGGATGGATGCTGGCGCAGCTTGCGCTCGTCGCGGTTGGGGAGACGGTTGCGAATCTTTTCTCGCTGGTCGACTTGGCGTCCGGGATTTTCACTTTACGAGAGCTTGGCCTAGCTCTCGCCAGTGGCTTGGTCGTTGCGGTTCTTGCCGCGCTGCATCCCGCATTGGAAGCGATTCGGGTGAGTCCCCTGGAGAATGCCAGGCAGACCGCTTGGAATCCTTCGTTTCGAGGAAAAAAATCTTGGGCGACCCGCCTCGGTCTCTTCTGCTTGGTTGCTTCTCCTCTGATTGTTTTTCTGCCGCTTCCCCTCTCCGGGCCCGTGCAACAGTTTAGCGTGGGGGTTCTCGGGATGTTGGTCTTCTTGCTTGGTCTTGCGTTTCTCTGCCCCCTCGTCATCGAGTCTGGAGTCCGATGGTTTTGGCAATGGGCGTTACAACGGCCCGGCTCGTCCTGGGTCGGGGCCCGGCTTGCCTCCGATAGTTTGCGACGAAATCCGCTGCGCTCCGGTATTACCGTGGCTACGTTAGTGATTAGCTTGGCAGCCATCTTCACCATAGCGGCGTTCGTGAACAGCGTGCGCGGCTCGTTGCTGGCGTGGGTGGATCAGATGGTCACCGCGGATTTGATCGTCAGCTCGGGAGCGCGAACCGCGGGTCCGAGGAATGTCCCGCTTAAAGAGGATCTATTGCCCGCACTCAAAACTGTCCCCGGAGTGAAGATCGTCGATCTCTATCGTTTGATCCGCTCGAGCTATGAGGGTAAGCCGATTTTGATCGAGTCCTTCTCCGCCCGCGAGTCTGCAATCGTTCGCACCCTGCCTATGGCTAGCGGAAAGGGAACCCAGGCACTGCAAGAAATGAGCGAAGGCAAAGGAGTCATCATCAGCGAGAGCTTCCAGAGCAAATTTGGCAAAGAGGCTAATGATACGATCGAACTCGCGACCCCGTCTGGCCGAATTGCGTTCAGAATCCTCGGCGTTTATGTAGATTACTCTTCCGACGTTGGCAGCGTGCTGATCGATCGGGCGTTGTACAAGCGATACTGGCGCGAAGAATTGGTCGATGCTTACGATTTGTGGCTGGAAGCGGGCGCGGACCAGCAGGCCGTAATTCAAAATATCAAGGAACAGTATGGAGAACCGTACCAGCTTTTTATTAGCACTCATAGCGAGCTGAGAAAGGCGGTGGTTCGTATTATGGAGCAGTCCTTCGTTGTGAACTATGCCGTTGAAATCGTCGCCGTGGTGGTCGCGATTTTTAGCGTGATCAACACGCTCCTGGCTTCGATTTTGGATCGCACGCGAGAGATCGGTGTGCTGCGCGCCATCGGCGCGACCCAAGCTCAAGTTCGAGGGATTGTCGTTTTGGAAGCAGGCTGGATGGGTGCACTCGGAGGCCTGCTGGGCCTATTCGCGGGTTCGATCATGTCGTATCACCACGTGGTCTATAACACCAAAGTGCTGACCGGTTGGACTTTTCAATTCTACTATCCGTACGACGTCGCTGTGTTCTCAGTCATCGCCTCTGTCGTTCTTTGCCTGATAGCGGGATACGGGCCGGCCAAACAGGCGGCGGCTATCCCTATTGTCGCCGCGATTGGGTACGAGTAGGGGCGACCGGCCGGTCGCCCCTACATTCATTTCCGGATTCCGGCTCGCGGGAGCTGCCGTCCGCTCGGCCGGAATGGCGCTGAGAATGATATGATGAAATTGTGAATCACCCGCCTGATTTCGCCGGATGGCTGTGATCGCCGTCAGCGGATGTTGGTGTAGGAGGGGGATAGCTCTGTAAAAACGACAAACCGGGCGCGGCGGTTTTTAACGCGGCATTCCTCGCTCGGCTCAAAGCAGGCTGGCGCTTCCTTGCCATAGCTGATCGTGACCAATCGCTGCGCGGACACTCCTTGACCAACAAGAAAATCTTGCGCGATTTGGGCTCGCTTCGCTCCCAAAGCCAAATTATATTCATCGGATCCGATATCATCGCAATGGCCTTCGATCTCAACCCTGGCGGCAGGGTTTGCCTTCATCCACTCCGCATTTTGTTTGAGCGTCTCTTCGGCGTCACTGCGGAGATTGGTGCTGTCGAACTCATAATAAACGTCTTGCAAGGCGGCTCCCGCTGGAGTAACGGCCGCGACCCCGCGGCTTAGCGCTTCTCCAGCCGAGATCGAGCGCGCAGAATTATCGCGCCCGATATTTTGCATATCGGACGGCATGAACGGCATAGCGGAGCCGCTTTTAACATCATTCGAAGTGGAACAAGCGGAAAGCAGGACGCAGAGGATTAGGCATTTGAAGAATGGGGGTTTCCAAGCGACGAGCGATAGATGCTTTGTTTTCTCCATTGCGCGAGTAGTCTGTTGAGGAAGTTCTCGCTATGGTGGGGGGTCGCGCCGATCTTGTCAAGTTTCATTAACGATCTTGCCGATGTGATGCAGCCCTTAAATTTTTCTTATTCGCGAAGTCAGCGGGTCGAGGGTGCCTCTGCAATACCAGTACATCCAAAGAATTCCACAAATTCCTCCAACAACGTCGATGATGACGTCGCCGACACTTGCCGTTCGACTCGGAACGAAAATCTGGTGAAATTCATCGCTGGCTGCATAGAGGAAAACAAAAACCAAGGTAAGGGTTACGTGGGGTGAGTCCCACTTTTTGCCGGTCTCATCCTGCAACGCCTTCAGGATCAAAGTCGCCAAGACAAAATATTCACTCCAATGTCCGAATTTGCGTACAGCTCCATGAATCATTTCGACGGCTTGACTTGAAATGCCGGGCAAGACCCAGGAAGCGAGTGATTCGACGATGGGTGATGTGTTGGAAGATGAAAACTGATCTGTGGAAAAAAGAAATATCAAGCCCGCCCACGCGAAGACCGGCAGCCAATTCTTCATCCTCCTTGTCCAGCGCGTGCGGGAGAAATCCATTACTCTTTCCTATGGTAGCAAAGTTCCGCGCTCGAAGAAATTGTTTGGCCCCGGTCCGGCTTGAGATAAGGATAGTCCCGGTCACCCAGTTAAGAGAGCGGCTGGCAGGCCCACACCATTCACTGTCGAGGGAGGTCAGCTGCTATCCGTCGCCCCATGATGTAAGCTGGAGTATGACCTCGGCTGATGCGCGCGAGAATTGATGAAGGAGAAGCAATGCAGCACACCGTAACGTTGATACCGGGGGACGGTATCGGGCCGGAAGTAACCAAACCGACTCTGAAGATCATCAAAGCTGCCGGGGTGCAAGTGAAGTGGGAAACACAACTGGCCGGCGCGGAGGCTTTGAAGAAAAAAGGCTCGACCCTGCCCCAGGAGTTGATGGACTCCTTCGAAAAGAACAAAGTTGCATTAAAGGGACCGGTGACGACACCGGTGGGCGAAGGCTTCGCGAGCGTGAATGTGGAGCTGCGTCAGGCCTTCGATCTCTACGCGAATCTACGACCCATCAAAAATCTACCGGGGGTTAAAGCGCGCTATCACGACGTGGATCTTGTTGTCGTGCGCGAGAATACGGAAGGGCTTTATTCCGGCATCGAGCACGAAGTCGTGCCGGGCGTCATGGAGAGTTTGAAAATCATTACTGAAAAAGCCTCCACGAGAATCGCAAAGTTTGCTTTTGACTTCGCTCGAGCGCATAGCCGCAAAAAGATCGCGGCGATTCACAAAGCCAACATTATGAAACTCACGGACGGACTTTTTCTCGACTGCGCGAGAAGGATGGCAGTCCATTACCCCGACATCGCCTTCGGCGATCTCATCGTCGACAATGCTTGTTTGCAGCTCGTGCTTGACCCCCTCAAACTCGACGTGCTGCTATTGGAAAATCTTTACGGAGATATCGTCTCGGATCTGGCGGCCGGTTTGGTGGGGGGGCTCGGAGTCGTCCCCGGCGCCAATTTGGGCGATCGCCATGCGCTTTTCGAAACCGTTCATGGAAGCGCGCCTGATATCAAGGGGAAGAATATCGCCAATCCTACGGCGATGATTCTGGCGGCCGTGATGATGCTAAACCACATTTCAGAAAAGAAAGCCGCCAAGCGAATATTTGCTGCCCTTGAGACCGTCTTGGAAAAAGGTGACTGTTTGACGCCCGATCTGGGCGGTTCCGCTACGACAACGAAATTTGCCGACGCGATTATCCGCGAAATAGAGCGGTAAACTTCCGTACGCTTTCCGCCTCAGTTCATGTTGCCTTTCATCCCGCCTCAACTGATCGCGCTTGGCGCGGCGTAGGCTATTCGACGCCCAATACTCCAAATGAAATGTTCAGCCATCGCAGGTCACCCATTCCCTCGGATAGGCGTTCAAGCTTTCACAGCCCTTTTTCGTAACCAGCAAGGTCTCGCCGAATTGCAGTCCCATCTTTTCATCTTGGGTCATGAGATTGGGTTGAATGACGATGACCATGTTCTCGCGGAAGATCATTTCCCTGGAATCGTGGCGCCTTGTGGTTTTGGTTTGGAAAATAGGCGGGTATTGGTTTACGCCATGAACCAAGTCGTCGTAAATGCTGTAGCCCCGCCGGTGGATAATCTCCGACGCTTCTTCGGCTTCGGTTGTCATTGCTCCGTCTTTAATCACGCGCGCCAGGGTTTCAAAAGCTTCCACGGCGGCGTCGTGCATTTGTCTCCATTGCGGCGTCGGTCCTTCGCCGATGGAAAAAGTCCGGTGGATTTGGCCGCTATAGCCTGAGTAGGCGCCGCTGATCTCGGTGATTAAACAATCGCCCTTTTGCAGCTTTCGGCTGGAATGGAACTGTGAGGGCACGGGAAAATCGGGGTTACGCATTGGCATACTGCTCATGAAGTGGATTCCCGCATAACCGCCTTGCTTGAGATAGACGGGTTCAATGATGGCGGGAATTTCATCTTCGCGTAGGCCTGCTTTTAGTCCTTGGGCCAGCGCTTGTATGGATTGGTCCGTGAGTTTCGATGCCAAGCGGATGCGGTCGATCTCCTCGGGACTTCTGACCGTCCGCATCGCCCTAATTTTGCCGCCCAAGTCAACGAAGCTAGCGTTGGGGAATTTATCATGCAGTCTGTTGTAATGTTGATAAGGAACCGCACCCACCAAACCGATCTTTTTTGAATCCAAGGCGCGTTCGCGAATCAAGTCGACGACGCTGTTAGCGGTGTTGGCTCCCGCCCAGCGCACATCCTTGACGATCGACATCACATGAGCCATGGGGAAATGATTGAAGAGCTGCATGAGAACAACCGGCTCTTGGCCGTTCTGAAAGAGCACGTAAGCCTCGCGGCTGCAGGGCCAATCGGTCAGCCAATAGACGTCGGAGGAATATCGCCCGGTGCCGTAAACCAAAAGCGCATCCAGTCCTTCCTGGTCCATGAGAGTTTGAATGGCTTGGTGACGTCTTGCCATCTCCTTATCGGAAAAGGTCGGGTAGTCGGATCGTTGCCGCATAAAAACCTCCTAATCTTTGCAAAATCTCTAGCACCGAACCACTAAAGCGCGCAACTAAACCGCTCCAAGCTTGACGTA
>WNFR01008453.1_pt1 | contig 10404 bp, 9 predicted proteins | sample 5400221 | NCBI WGS metagenome assembly WNFR01 (sample SAMN13153357, study PRJNA577476) | soil metagenome | isolation source: 40 cm soil under Madrone tree | place: USA:California | collected 2016-06-14 | reverse complement strand
GAATGGCGGCGACGGCTATTTTGCCGGGCACCTGGTCGACAGCAGCTACGCTGCTTTCGAGCCGCTCAACGTAGCGCAGCCGGGCGCCCATGCGACAGCCGTCGCCCATCAGACCAACATCGGGTATCTTGATCAGGCCGCGACCCAGATCGCGGGGGTTGGCGATGATGGCGGCAATTGGAATGCCGCGATGGGCGGAACCGTCGGCGTCTTCGGATCGATCGGCTCCGACGTGATCTCCACCGGAGACAACAGCGCCGGCAATGGTGGCGATGGCCAATTCGTCGGAGCACTGGTGCACGCTCCTGTCGCGATCTATGACCCGATCAACATTGCGATAGCGGGCTCACATGGCAGCGCCGACGCCCACCAGTCGAACACAATTCAATTGCATCAAGGTGCTAGCCAGATTGCCGGCGTGGGCGGCAATGGCGGGAACGGCAACGCGGCGACTGGCGGGCACGTGTCTGTCTTCGGGGCTGGCGCACCCGGCCACTCTATGCTCGGCGCTGGCCACGCCTCCCACCACGGTTGGATCGGCTCCGATGTGATCGTGAGCGGGGATAACCACGCCGGCAACGGCGGAGACGGATACTTTTATGGCAGCCTCGTTCACGCGTCCTTCGCGTTGTACGATCCGATCAACATCGCAGTGGCGGGATCCAATTCCAGTGCCCATGCTGATCAGACAAACAATGTCGAGTTCGATCAATCCGCCTTTCAGATGGCCGGTATCGGAGGTAACGGCGGAAGCGGCAATGCCGCGATTGGCGGAAGCACCGCTGTATACTCCTCCACCCAGGGCTTAATCGGCTCTGACGTTATTGCGACAGGTGGCAACAGCGCTGGTTCCGGGGGTGACGGCCATTTCACGGGCAGTATGATCGACCTCAACATAGCGATCTACGCTCCAATCAACATTGCGGTTGCCGGCCCCAATTCCACAGCCGACGCACATCAAACCAACAGCGTCCAGTTCGATCAGAGCGCGATCCAGATCGCCGGAATCGGTGGTGACGGCGGTCACGGTAACGCTGCGTTTGGCGGCGATTTCGCCATGCACGTGCTGGCGGACCATCACTTGCTGGGTCACGCCTAGCGGCATTGGATTGTCCGGCTTCGGCGGCGAGACGCAGCCTTTCGGGCGTACATCCCTTCAGATCGGGTGGCATCACCATTGGCATCTTGGCCCAAACGGCGCGCAAACCCAAAATTGGCGCGTCCAAACTGGGACGCACATTGTGCAAGCCAACTCAGGGAGAGCCACATGATAAAATCATCGTTCCCTTCCGACACCGTCACGCTCAAGGAAATTTCGACGGGCGATCAGTACGCCGGCAACGGCGGATCAGGTTATAACAAGGGCGACATCACCAGCAAGCCGAGCATCAGCTTCGACCCGTCCAACAAAGCGTACGGCGCCGATGTGAGCGTCAACACCGGCGATCACGTTCAACAGAAAGCATATTGGGACGCCGGCGGCGCGAACGCCAAGGCGGATGAATATTCCAAGGCTTATGGCGGAAAAGCGTACTCGAATGGCGATCAGAGCAACTACAGCGGCTATGACACATCCAAGGTGCATGCCGACACGACGGCGTATCAGACAAACTTCCTTGCCGCGGACATGCATCAGAGCGTGTGGGCGGGCAACGGAGGCTACGGCGGAAGTGGCAATGAGGCGGAAGGTGGGGATGTTCACGTGTACGTCTGATCGACGTTTCTGAGGACGAAGACCGGCGGCCGCGGCCGCCGGCTCTCACGTGTCGGAAAGTCGAGCAGTGACTCTGGCGGAGGACCGCGATGCAGACGCCGCTCCGGCTGCAAATGATGTCACCGCCGAAGACGCCGCTGGAGGCGGCCTTGCGGGCCTGCGCGGGACCGCTCGGGCTGATCTTCGCGTATAGCTGCAGCTACAATCTCCTTCTTCTGGCTCCTTCCATCTATCTGCTCCAGATCTATGATCGCGTGCTGTCGAGCCGCAGCGGCGATACGCTCCTGATGCTGACGCTGATCGTTGGGTTTACCGTCGTGATCGGCGGCGTGCTTGATGCATTGCGCCGCGCCGCATTGGGCCGGATTGGCGAATGGCTTGAAGAAGAACTCCATCCAGCGGTGCTCTCGGCTTGCTTCGAATACGCCTATCAAGCCGACCGGGCGCGCGCGTCGGAGGCATATCGCGATCTTATGACCCTGCGTCAGTTCGCTCAGTCCGGAGCATGCTCGATGCTGTTTGACGTGCTTTGGACGCCGCTCTTCCTCGGCGTTCTTTTCCTCGTGCATCCTTTGCTGGGGGTAATCGGCACGATGAGCGCGCTTCTTCTGCTCAGCCTCGGGTTTGCCGGCGACTTCCTGACTGAAGGCGCGCTGGCGCGGTCAGTTGCCGCGCTGACGAGGAGCCATGGATGGTTCGGCATGGCGATCGGAAACCTCCACGTGATCAGGGCCATGGGAATGCTCGATGGCGCCGCACGCCTCATCCGCCAAGCCGCCCGGGATGCGAGGCGCGAGCATGAGCTGGTCCAACGCCGCAACGAGATCGTCATGCTGATCTCCAAACCCGCGCGGGCACTGGCGCAGGTTCTGATCATGGGCACTGCCGCCTGGCTCGTGCTCGAGCAGAGCAGAAGTCCCGCCATCATCTTTGCCACGACCCTGTTGTTCGGGCGCGCGATCGCGCCCATTGAAGGGGCGATTGCAGGCTGGAAGGCGTTCGCGATGGCCTTGGCCGCCTATCGCCGGCTCAACGGCATCATGGCCGCAGTTTCCCCGGTTGCGAACATCAAGGACTTCTCAGAGAGGCCGAAAGGCAGCCTCAGCGTCAATAACGTTGGCGCCGCCCTGCCAGGATCCACCCAATTGATGCTGAAGGGTGTGTCGTTCCGTCTCGCGCCCGGTGAATGCCTCGGCATCATTGGTCCATCTGGCTCCGGCAAATCCACGCTCGGCAAAATCATCGCCGGAATTTCCGCTCCGACGATAGGATCGGTCCTGCTCGATAGCATCGACGTTTTGGCCGTGCGCGATTCGGGCGGCGGTCGGCGCCTCGGATATCTGCCGCAAGATATCGATCTATTCGGAGAAACAGTAAAGGACATCATTGCACGGCTGGACGATGCCGATTTGCAAAAGGTCATTCAAGCAGCAAAGCTGGCCGGCCTTCACGAGACCATCATTCGGCTGCCGGAGTCGTACGATACGGTCATCGTTGGCGGAGCGGCCAATCTCTCGCGTGGCTTTCGCCAGCGCCTCGGGCTTGCGCGGGCGTTCTTTGGCGACCCGCACCTCGTGGTGCTCGACGAACCGAACGCCAGCCTGGACTATCTCGGCGAGTGCGTGCTCTTCGAGGCCATTGAACAAATGAAGGCGGCCAATACCACGGTGATCATCATCACCCACCGGATAGGGATCCTCGCCGCCACGGACAAGATTGCGATTATGCAGGGCGGCGCCGTCAGCGCATTCGGCGACAGCAAGGAAATAATAGAGGGATATTTGACACGACCTCAAGTCGTCCCGCGCGAAACTGCGCCGCACCATTCGAACCAGGAATGCGAGGGCAGCGTTGGGCCTCCACCGCGACCGGCGTTGCCGTGACGCGCAGCAACTATTCTCGCGACCTCTCTGCCCGAAGGGGAAGTGATCCAATGAAAATTGCATTCGCTCACGTTCAGATTTGGGAGGTTCCGCGGCGGTTGAGGTCGGCGCCGCCGGCGCTCTGCGACCGGCTTCGCGGTGTCACCTGGACGGGAAACCTGCTGGTCGGCTGCTTTGTCCTGGGCCTCGGTGCCTGGTCGACCTTCGCACCCCTCGAGAGCGCCGCGATTGCTTTTGGCACCGTCGAATCCGAGTCGAGCCGAAAGACGATCCAGCACCTTGAGGGAGGCATCATCAGGGAGATTCTTGTCGCGGACGGTGATGTTGTCCACGCTGGACAAATACTGATCTCGTTGGAGGACACCAAGGCCCGCGCCGAGGTCCAGGGCCTGCAAGGCCAGTTGTGGGACGCGATGGCACGAGAAGCACGGCTGCAGGCGGAGCAACGCGGGGACGAGCGGGTGCCTTTTCCGGCCAAGTTGGAGATGGCGCAGAACGAGATTCCGTCAGTCGCGGCCGTCCTTGCGGCCCAGCAAAGCATCTTCGAAACGCGCCGGCAGGTCTTTCAGTCGCAAGCGACCGTCAATAGGGAAAAAAGGTCGCAAGTCGAAAAGGAAATCGAGGGCCTAAGGGCCCAGGAAGGCGCGGCCTCGAAGCGCGTCGAAATCGTTGGCGAGGAAGTGGCTACGGTCGTCATTCTCGTTAACAAGGGCCTTGAGCGGCGCCCGCGCCTTCTGAACCTCGAGCGGGAAAAGGCTGACATCGAGGGGCGGCGGGGTGAGATTGTCGCGCAGATCTCGCGCGCCGAGCAGGTCATCAACGAATCGCAGGCAACTCTCCTCAAATTGGAAAGTGACCGGCAAAACGAGATCGCGCAGTCGCTGCGCGAGGCACAAAACCAGATTTTTCAGATACGCGAGCGACTACAGGCGGCGGAGGATCAACTGTTGCGAACGGCGGTCAAGGCGCCCGAGGACGGCGTGGTAACCGAACTGCGGATCCATACCCCCGGTGGCGTGATCGGCGCCGGCGCACCCCTCATGGATCTGGTTCCCCGGCAAGATCGTCTCATCGTGACTGCGCGCATCAGGCCCGAGGACATCGATGTGGTCCGTCCCGGACTGAGCGCCGACGTGAATCTCCTGCCCTACAACCAGCGCCGCGTACCACGGCTCCAGGGAACTGTGACGCATGTCTCTGCCGACCGGCTTCTCGATAAGCGCACCGATCAGCCATATTACGCGACGAAGATTCGAGTGCAGGATCCGCGGATCGCCGCGATCGACGGTGTCCAGATCATTCCGGGAATGCCGACCCAGGTGTTCATCAAGACGGGTCGCGGAACCGTGGCGCTCTACGCCCTCAGGCCTCTGCTCGACAGCTTCAACCACGCCTTCCGCGAGGATTGAGCCTGCGGCCATGATGGGAAGAGCAAGGCAGCCTTCAAGAGGATGAAGGCACTCGTGCGCGTGCGTGACCGTTATGACCGGATAGGCGTTCGCTCCAGCGAAGCACCGCCTCGGTGCGGTTGCGAGCGGAACACTTCCGCATGATGTGCTGAACATGCATTTTTACGGTATTTTCCGAAAGGTTGAGCTTGACCGCAATCAACTTATTGGGAAGGCCGAGCTTCAGCGCCGCGAGCACATGTCGCTCGCGGGGCGTAAGGTCTACCAGCGCCTTCTTGGGTTCAATCTTGCTGGCGCCGTTACCCTCGTGAACTACCGTTAGCTCGGGAGCGCCGGTGTCTGCCGATAACGTCTTGAGGCTCGACGCTTCATTTTGTCGGACAATCGGCAGCGGTCGGTAGACCCCACCGGCAAGAACAAGGCGCAATCCGGCGATGGCGACCTCGACTGGAATCGAAGTCGGAAAAAACCCACGGACTCCCCGTTGCATCGCGGCTGAGGCGGTGGCCTCGTCGTCGCGATTTGACAACACCGCAACGTACGCGTTCGGACAGGATTCTGCGAGGAGCGCGAGATTATCCTCGACCGAAGGGTCATTGATCTGCTTGTCCCCGATATTCAGCGCGATCAAGCGGACATCTCTTCCCGATAACCAGGTCAGGCCACTCGTCGTTGCCATTTCGACGATTTCGACTCCGGTGAGCTCTCTCTTGAGAATACTGAGGATGCAGGTACGCGCCAGGACGTGATGCTCGATGATCACAAGCACCGGCGATTTTTGCGATCCGTCGAGTGGTACTGCAGGATTGGCAAAATCGTCCATGATGTCCCCGATTTCAGAAAAATGCTGAACCGCTCCACTAGCCTGGATTTTCATGGAACCAATTTTCCTCACATGATCTGCGGCGATTTCCTTCTCATCCCAACGGTGCTCTCCATTTCAGAGCTGCTGCGCAGGAGTGTCGTCAGCGGACCGTTCTGGTCCATGGCAGGCAACAAATTTCGGTCGCGGTTCTGTTGTTCCAGGCTAGTTGCAAATGTTGCGATACGCGATCGCCGCCGCTGAACCAGCGGGACCATCGACGACGTATGCATCATCATCCTTCACGAGATATAGAAACGGCCGATCTCCGGTATCTTCACCCGACGCTTTTTTCCCTCTGACGCGGCCGCAAATGGTGTCGACGGGCTGCCCGAAGGTATTTTTTCGGATAGCCCGATTCATCTCACCGAACTCGGCAGACGCCGGATCCTCGAACTTCGCAGCGATCGTGGTCTTCGCCTTGATAATGACCGGATCGGACTTCTCGGCCGGCTGATTAGACGACGGATCTTCGACTTTCGCTGCGATCATGGTGGACTTCGCCTTTTTCGTGGCGAGATGGGCCCTATCGCGGACGTGAGCAGGCGACGATTTTTCCGTCTTCGCCGCGGTCGTGAACCTGACTTTTGTTGTCGCGGAACTGGTCTTGGATGACGCTGGCTTCGGTTCAATCGGCTGACTGGCCGCCATCCTGTTGAAACAGGCGAAGGGGTGCGCGTCCGTGCATGCTTCCATGCTTACTTGCGGCGGTAAAAGGCGGCTACAGCCGACCAAGGTCGCGGCTAGAGTACCGATGAGAAGCGCTCTCATGCAATTCCCTCATCAAGGTGCTGAGTCCCGCTCGCGTTCTTGCGATAATTAAAATGTGTATTGATTATCTATCAGTTGCTCAAAAGTATTAACTGCTTCTTAAACGGCCGACCTTCGCCGCGGCAAGCTCTTGCATAGTTAATTTCAGCGCATCGCAGTTTCGCGACGAGCTGCGAAAATGGATGCACACTAACTATTTGCATCGCCTGGTCTTCATAGAGATTGAAGAACACACCCGCTTTCATGTGATCTGATTCTGGATCTCGTCATTGTCGCCGGCCTGGCGCGGACGCTGCAAGGTGCAGCGAACTTCGGATTCGGGGCACCAGGCTCACAAGCGCGTTGCATAATTCTGTTCGGTAAGCATGATGGGATCGCGGTCAATCCGGGTTACTGTCCGGTCAACGAATCAGGGAGATTTCCATGCTCGTACGAATGCTTGCCGCGACAATGCTTATTGGCGGAGTAATGACGACGTCAGGAGCGGCGCTTGCGCAGCAGGACCCGGTTGCGGGCGCGGTGGCCGGAGCCATCCTGGGCGCCGCGATCGCCACCGGCGCGATCGTACCCTACGAGCACCGCGAGCCGCTTCGCGAATACGTCGTGCGCGAGAACCGACCTTCCTATCGATATGACGATGAAGTCGTGGTCGGCAGGGAATTGCGGCACGGACCCTACGATTCCTATCCGGTGCCCGAGCGCTACGGCGTGCGCGAACACCATTATGCGATCGTCAACAATCGCGTGGTGGTCTTCCATCCCCATACGCGCCGGGTCATTCACGTTTACGATTAGCTCGATCACGGTGATGGTCTCTAGGCGAAGGCAACACAACAATTGGAAGCGTCGGCCTCCATAGAGATCGCCAAGCACACGCTGCTTTCGTGCGGTCTCATTCTGGCCGTCGGTACCGTCACCGGGCTGCTGGCGCAGAAAATCAGAATTCCCGATGTCGCGGTGTTCCTGGTCGCCGGCATCGCGATCGGCCCGCAGGCACTGGGGCTGATCGACATCAAGGCGGATTCGGCGCTGAACCAGATCATCCTGCTGTTCGGCGCCAGCTACATACTTTTTGATGGTGGCGCTTCGCTGCGCTTCAATGTCTTAAAGCAGGTCTGGATCACCATCGTCGTGATCGCCACCGTCGGCGTCATCATCACCGCTGTCATCACAGCCATTGCCGCTCATTACATCCTCGGTATTCCCTTAATCGTGGCGCTGCTGCTCGGTGCAACGCTGGCCTCGACCGATCCGGCAACGCTGGTGCCGATTTTCCGTCAGGTCCATATTCGCGATCGCGTCGCGCAAACCGTAATGAGCGAGTCCGCGTTCAACGATGCCATGGGTGCGATCGTCACGTTCGGTGTGCTGGCAGTAGCGATGGGGACCGGCGAGTTCTCGCTGACGAGCTCAATGTTTGATCTGCTCAAGCAATCCGTGATCGGCATTGTCGCCGGCTTCGCGCTCGGATATCTGGCTGCGCTGCTGATCGCGCATGAGAAATGGGCCTTCCTCGCGGAATATGCACCTGTGGTCACGCTGGTCGCCGTGATCGGCGCCTATTTCGCAGCCGACGGTCTGCAGGCCAGCGGCTTCATGGCCGTTTTCGTGTTTGGTATCGTGCTCGGAAACAAGGAATCGTTTGGCTTCCAGATGGAAGCCGGCGAAGCGCAAAAGCTCGACGAATATGTTTTGACCACGGCGTTCATCATGCGCCTGTTCATTTTCATTCTGCTCGGGGCCCAGGTCGATTTCACTTTGATGGGCCAATACTGGCTCGGCGGCGTGGCCGTCGTCACCGTGCTGATGCTGATTGCGCGGCCGGCAACGGTTTTCCTGTGCGCATTGCCGGATCGGCGCGCGCGATGGAGCTTTGGCGAGATGTTGTTCATGTGCTGGACGCGCGAGACCGGCGTCATTCCGGCCGCATTGGCCGGCCTGCTGCTGGGCATGAAGGCGCCCGGCGCCCAGATGATCGCGTCCATCACCTTCATCGCCATCCTGATGACCATCCTGATCCAGGCGCCGACCACCGAATGGCTCGGCCGCAGACTCGGACTTTTGCAAACGGGCTAGGGCGCAAATCCAAAGGCGTTGGCGGTTGTCCGCTTGTCGCGCACTACGGACTCAGGCCGGACATCGCGCAAGGTCTGAAAAGTGCACCCAAAGCGGTCATCAGCCACCCCCTCCCGTTTGCATTTTGGCCGTCCGGAGCCCTGGGAGGGCCGCCAGGCGGCCCTTTTGGTTTCTAGGGATGTACTCACAAAGGCGCAGATGTCGGCTTGTGGGGGATAAGCTGAAATTTTCTGCTCAATCGGTGCATTACCGGTTTTGACCCTTACACGGCCAATCTCGACCATGCACACGGCCAAGACCCAAAGCGTTCGCCAGCCACAACGGAACCGTTTCCTCCTGAGGCCCAAAGCTTATTACCGGCACTACGGGCCCGCCGCATGGATCGACCCGGTCGTCCTGAGGGCGATAACGATATCGTGGAACAATATAAGAATCCCAGTAAGGCCTTACCACGGGCACCCTGACGATAAGCCTCGTCCGTGGTTCACGAACGACTTTGGCCTCCTGCGCATGTGCTGCGCCACTAAACGTCCCCAGGTTACACAGCACCAGGGCCGTTCCGAGAGCGAACGCTGCGGTCATTATCCTCATGCCTCGGCCTCCTTGCCACAGAGGCAAATCAACGAGCACCTGGTCATGATCGTTCCAGCTGCGCGGGGCTAAACCTTAGGGCGGGGGTGGGCGACGCGAGGATTGCGGTGCATTGCTGGCGCTCGGCAATCGGCATCGCTGGGTGCGTTGCGAGTGGGGCCGTCATCGATAGCCTCACTCGCTGATACAGGACTCAAAGCACGGCAAGCTAATTCGCTCTCTACTTCCTTGAATGACCGCTCCTGGTGCCGATTGCGGGCATTGACCTAATCATGATCTGCCGCTCGGTTCGTGGGGATCGTAACTGAAATAGAGCACCCCGTGGCTGTCCAGTCGCCCACAGCCGGCCTCCGTGGGCTTCAATGATCGAGCGGCAGATGGATAGTCCCATGCCCATGCCGTTGGGCTTTGTCGTATAAAATGGCTCGAAGAGACGTTGGAAGTTCTCCGAACTCAGCCCCGGGCCGGAGTCCCGCACCGCGAGGCGCACGCCTTCCGACTCGGTGTTCTCGGTGGTGATACGTAATTCGCGCACCCCAGCAGCAAGGCCGCTCATCGCCTGGATGGCGTTGATGATCAAGTTGAGCATGACTTGTTGTAGTTGGACCCGATCTCCTTGAATGAGCGGCAAGCTCTCCGCGAATTTCGTCTGCACCGAGACGCCGTTCTTCACCGCCTCGCTATAGGTGAGCTCAATCACCTCGCGGACCGCTCCGTTGATCTCCACGCGATCCTTCCGTGGCGGCGCCTTTTTGATGAGGTCGTGAATCCGGCCAATGATGTCACCCGCTCGATGGCTTTCCTTAACAATGTCAGCGAGCACCTGCCGCGCTTCCTCCAAATTCGGCGGCTGGCGATCCAGCCAGCGCAGTGCCGCCTCCGCGTTGGTGGCCGTCGCGGCAATGGGCTGTTTCACTTCATGGACAATCGAAGCCGTGAGCTGCCCCATCGTTGTGATGCGGTTCGCGTGTGCCAGCTCCATCTGCAGCTCACGATACTGTCGCTCGCGACGGGTAATCTCCAGAGCAATGGCAGCTTCCGCAGCGAAGTCCGTGATTAACTCGATCACTTTGTTTGCGAACGGCTGCACCCGCAACC
>WNFR01008451.1_pt1 | contig 10404 bp, 7 predicted proteins | sample 5400221 | NCBI WGS metagenome assembly WNFR01 (sample SAMN13153357, study PRJNA577476) | soil metagenome | isolation source: 40 cm soil under Madrone tree | place: USA:California | collected 2016-06-14 | reverse complement strand
GGGCCCGAGTAAGATTAATGCAGTCATCGCGCGATAGCGGCCGGGAGAAGTTTCGAAACGCACACGCTGGCCCGTGATCCTATTCGCAACTTGATCGTGATTTTCGAGAAACGCGACGAACGCTTCTGGCGGCGCACCATATGTGGGGGTCCCGCGCGGGGCTTCCTGCCACGAATATGGTTGTCCTTGAAAAAGATAGCCATACTTCACCGCCGAGATGAGTTCCTGTGGCGCACCGAGATAGTCCGTGAAATAGGCTTCGCGGCGGCCGGTCAAGGCCACGATTGCGCTGTGATGAAGATCGTCATTCCACACGCCATCGAGGCCGTAGCCGCCTTCGCTGCGCGGACGAATCAATCGCACGTCCTGCCGTTCGTTCTCCGCCACCAGAATGATGGAACGTTTGCCCGCGCTGCTCCGAGCCGCGCTGCCGACGTCGCTGAGGATGTGCTCGCTCGATTTGTCATGGATGCTTTCCGTCGCGTCGAAGCGAAATCCATCGAAGTGAAACTCTTCGATCCAATAACGAGCGTTCGTGACAAAAAATTCTCGAACCGGTCCCGAGTTCAGTCCGTCAAAATTGATGGAATCGCCCCAGTCATTTGCGGTTCCCGGCCGCAAATAAGCGTCGGAGTAAACGCCGAGATAATTTCCGTCCGGCCCGAAGTGATTGTAAACGACATCGAGAATCACACCCAGATTGAGGCCATGGGCGTGGTCGATGAAAAAACGTAAATCGTCGGGATTGCCATAGAGTCGCGTCGGCGCAAAAAAATCGACACCGTCGTAGCCCCATCCGAATCTCCCGGGAAAATCTGCGATCGGCATGACTTCAATGACGGTGATGCCGATACGCGCGAGTTCCTCCAGTTGATCGGCGGCGGCGCGCCACGTGCCTTCAGGCGTGAACGTGCCGACGTGCATTTCGTAAATGATCTCGCCTTTCAATATCACGCCGGGCCACTGCGAATCGGTCCAATGGAATTGCGTCGGATCGACAACCTGCGATGGACCGTGTGGACCCTCCGGCTGGAAACGCGACGCCGGATCAGGATGAAAATGCTCCGCCTTGTTTACCCGGAAGCGATAAAGCGCTCCTGCACCGATCTGCGCGGTGCCTGAAAAATAACCGCCGCCTTCGGCGTCGAGCGGATGAAAGCTGCGTCTGGCGTTGTTTTCGGCACTCTCTTCGAGGACAAGATCGACATGTTGCGCTTTCGGCGCCCACAAGCGGAAATGCGTTTGGTTTGGAGCAATCAGTTCCGCGCCGATCGGGTAACGGCGCGACTTCCCAGCAAAGCCGGCCGCAGAGCTTTTACGCTCCGCTTCGCCCAAAGTGATTTCTCTTTTCATCCTGGAACCGACAACAAACATGCGGACGGTGGCCAAGTAAACACTGTAGCCGCCTCTCTCTATCGAGGCGTTTCTGATTGATTTGCTAACCGTTCTCTTTGCAACATTCCTTCGTGTCATGAAAGGAATGGATCGCTACCCGCGGCGACCACCGCGCTTAGATCTAACTCTTCTCCGCGCGGTTGCCTTTTTACTTTGTCACGTTTAACACCTACAAACGTTCGCGTTTGCTCGCCCATCCCGACGTTCATAGGGCTTTTTGTTCCTTTTGTATGACCGCCCAAGAACGCGGAATCGCTGTGGGCCGCTATGTTCTCATGCCAGACCACGATCACCTGTTCGTGGCCTTTCCTCCTGAAGGTCTAACGCTTCCAAAATGCATTCAGGCATTACGATCTGTCATGGGCAAGAAATTGCTCATCCTTGGATTCTCTAAACCGCATTGGCAAGAAGGTTTCTTCGACCATTTGCTCAGAAGCGGAGAAAGCTATTCGCAGAAGTGGGATTATGTTCGAATGAATCCAGTACGGGCCGGTTTATGTGCGAGGCCGGAAGACTGGCCATATCAAGGTGAGATCGTCAGCCTGCAATTTGATTAGATTCAAACACGGCGACAGAGCGCCGTGGCTACAACTCTGAAGTCCAGCGCGTGCTGTAGCCGCCTCGCTCGCGCCGCCGAAGCGCTTTTGGCGTGCAGGAGGCTGTCGAGGCGCACAGTTGGCTACAGGAGCGACCGTATTTTTCTCTGTGTTCTCCGCGCCCTCTGCGGTAAACCAAACTGGCGTGGAACGAAACTCCAATGCAGTGATTGTAGTCGAGCACCCGCTCATCGCTGCGAAGTTATCGATCTTGCGCGCGAAGACGACCGCGCCGGACGAATTCCGCCGCAATATGCAGGAGGTGTCGATCCTGTTGCTGGCGGAAGCGGCCCGCAGTTGGGAAACTGTGCCTCTCGAGATTGAAACGCCGCTTAAGAAAAGCGACGGTCAAATTTTGCGCAGACCGGTTGTGATCGTCCCAATCTTGCGCGCCGGCCTCGGTATGCTCGAAGGAATGGCGAGAGTCGCGCCGGAAGCAAGCGTCGGACACATCGGCCTCCGTCGCGACGAGAAAACCCTCCGACCGGTGACCTATTACTGTCGCTTGCCCGTCAATCTGGCCGAAGCGCAAATTGTTTTGGTCGATCCGATGCTCGCTACTGGTTTCAGCGCATGCCAGGCGGTCGCGCTTTTGAAAGCGAAAGGCGCGCAGCGAATTCACTTTCTTTGTCTGGTCGCGTGCCCACCCGGCATCGAGCAATTACGCTCCGCTCATCCCGACGTCCCGATCGTCACCGGCGCGATCGATCCGGAGCTCAATGAATTTGGTTATATCGTGCCTGGATTGGGCGACGCCGGCGATCGCTATTTCGGCACCGGGTAGCTGGTAGCTTGCCTGCTTCATTAACACCGGTACTTCAGGCCGGTGTGCATCGCCCCACACTGAACATTAGCCGTGAGCTACGAACCACCGGCCTAAAGGCCGGTGTTAACGAAAATACCGTAGATGCAGATGACATTGCACGAACGCGACGGATCACAGTTCGGCAACCGCTCGAATCTTTTATGTCCCAAGATCGACATCGTCGCACAGAAAGATTTCAATCGTAGATATGAACGGGACCGAACTCCAGATCGAGATTTTCAAGCCTTTCGGCGACGCATTCGAATTGACCAAGAAGATCCTCTTTCGGCCGTTTGATCTTAAGAAGTGGTGCATCATTGGTTTCGCCGCTTTTCTGGCAGGCAATTTCGGAGGGTCTGGCTTCTCCTGGCCCGGACGGCTGAATCCTTTGCATACGCGTCCTTCAAATTACAATCCGATGGCCGGAACTCACTTGGAATGGTGGGGCATCTTATTGATTGTCGCGGTGGGAATCCTGGTCATGGCGATCCTGTTGGTCTTAATGTGGTTATCGGCGCGCGGGCGATTCATTTTCACGGATTGCATTGTGCGGAATTGCGCCGCGATCGCGATACCCTGGCGTGAGTATCGAAAGGAGGGGAACAGCTATTTCTTATTTGCACTCGCGGTCGGTTTCGGAGCGGCGTTGATTTTTGGCCTACTCGCTCTGGTTATTTTTCTTCCGGTTAGTTTGATCGATCATTCCTCAAACAGTGGAAACACGGTGTTGTTCCCAATTCTGCTCGTGCTCCTTTTCATTTTTTTGATTTGTTTCGCGTTCTTTTTCGGGCTCGTCAGTTACTTCATGGTGCCGGTTATGTACATCCGCCGTGTGGGACCGCTTGAAGCTTTTCGCGGGGTCACCAGATTGCTTGTGAACAATGTCGGATCGTTCATTCTCTTTTGTCTGTTCTCACTCGTCCTGTTTCTGGCGGTGATCGTTATCGGCGGAATTGTCAGTTGTCTCACCTGTTGCATCGCCGCGCTGCCTTATGTCGGAACTGTGATTTTGTTGCCGCTGTTTGTCTGTCTGCGCGCTTTCGGCCTTTTGTTCCTGCGCCAATTCGGACCGGACTACGATGTCTGGGCTGGTGTTATTCCGCTCGAGACTCCGGCGACTCCGTTGCCGCCGCCCATTCCCCCGCCGATACAAACTTAGCCTTCGGTGATCGACCAGAATTTGCGGAACGCATTGGGCCAGCTGCGGTCCACCACGCTTTGGCGAGCGTGATCGCCCATCTGTTTGCGGAGTGCCGGATCGACCACCAGCACGCGAATGGCACGGCTGAAATCTTCAACGTCGTGCGACTTCGTGATGAGTCCGTTCGTTTTGTCTTCGACTAATTCTTTCGGCCCGCCTGAATCAGAAACAATCACGGGAACACCTGAGGCTTGTGCTTCGATGATGACGTTGCCGAACGTGTCGGTCGTGCTCGGAAAAACAAAAATATCGGCGGAGGCATAAGCGGCGGCCAGCTCCTTGCCCTTGAGATAGCCGGTAAAAACGGCATCGGGCAAAGTTTCGGCAAGCGCTTGGGAGTAGGGACCGTGACCGACCACAAAAAGTTTGATCGACAATCCCTCGTCGCGCAGACGCTGGTAAGCTTGTGCCAGAACGTCGAGGTCCTTTTCTTTGGAAATCCGGCCGACATAGAGCAAGCGAATTTCGCCATTGGTGGCCGCTCCGAATTTTTCCCAGAAGGCGGGATCGCGCCGCTCCGGATTGAAAAGTTGATGATCGAGGCCGCGCGGGAAAATTTTCAATTTTGCCGGATCAAGACCGCGCTTGATCCAGCTCTGGCGATATTCCTCCGAGTTTACAAAAACGGTGTCGAGCTGGCCGTAAAACCAATGCATGTAACGCCAGGCCACGCTTTCCCAAAAGCTGTCGTCGGTCAGGATGCGAATGTATTGTGGGAAATCGGTGTGATAGATGCCACTGGTTTGCAGGTTGAGCATTTTCGCCGCGAGCAATCCAGTCAACCCGATTGGACCCGGTGTGCTAATGATGATCTCGGTAAATTTTTCCCGCTGGATGTAATCGAGCATTTGCAGAATGGGCGGGAAGCTGAGCTTTTGCAGTTCGTATTCCGGAAGCTCGAACTCGCCGATCGGCGGGAAGTTCTTGATCGGGATATTGTCGATCTTGAGTTCGCGGCGCGAAGTCACCACGATCAATTCTTTTCCCGCAGCGGCTCCGGCCGCGGTCATTTTGCGAATTGTCGTGGCCACGCCGTTCACGTCTTCGAGCGTGTCGGTGAACCAGGCGCGCTTTCGGTTTTGCAGAGCCGGGGGGATTTCGCCCGTCATCTCGCTGAAAATTCGGCGCAGCCAGGTGCGGGACGGCGCCTGACTGTGAAACGCGTAAATGTAAGGCGCCAGGACGACCAGGATCGGCGCGACCGCGCTGAGCGCGTGCATGCTCTCGAGCATGTTTCCGCTGCTGATCTGCTGCACGAATTTATTGAAAAGACGGAAGGCCAGCTGTTCCGCGACCATATTGGCCATGAGGAACGTGCGACGCTCCGGTTCCGCCACGGTGTCGAGTTGTTCGACCAGTTTCGCTTTTACTTCAGGACGCGCGAAGTAGCCTGAAAGGTCTTTCCAAAGCGAAACGTTCGCGGGCTTGGCTAACTCGAAGATTTTTCCTGAGAGAACGCCTTGCGCGATGAAGGTCGCTTTTTCTTTGAGCGTGAACTCGGTCGGATCGCGTCCCTCCATGAAACGCGAAAACATTTGTTCAAGCAGCACCGCACTCGGCCCGAGCTTTTCGTGGAACCGGTCCTGAATGAAACACGAGACGGTATTGTAGAAGCCGTGCGAAAGGGCGAGGGGAGTTCCGCCGATACCTTCGGCCTTGCAATTGCCAGATCGAACATGGGCGAGAAACTCCTGCGCTGAATTCGCCGCCGACGTTTCTGTGTAAGCGGAAGCGAGGAATTGGCCGCCATGATCGTCCGAACCTGCGGTAAAGATTTTCTTCCACGGCTCGGGGTGGGTCGGGGCGAGATTGTGCCGATTAGCGAAGATGTCGATCTTGTCCGGTGTGAGCGAACCGAAAAGGCTCTGGGCCAGCTCGCTCAAAAGCGCGTCGCGCAGTCCGTTTAATCCTTCGAAATGTTTGAAGAGCAGGATGAGCCGCTCGAGGTGGGAGGCTTCCAGCTTGCCGTTGATACTATAAAGAGGATGCGCAACGGCGTGGGCGATTTGACCGGACTGAAGGTAGCGTTGTAGCCCCAAGATGTTATCGCGAAGGATCACAATGTCCGCATGTTGCGCCTCGGAGATTCCCCATACGAGAATGTGAATCTTGCACGGATCTTGCGGAAAATAAGTCGTAACTTGCTCGCTTATGAACGTATTAGGCAGATCTGCAATTTCGAGGCAACCATCGATCGCATCGTGATCGGTGATGGTGACGTAATCCATCCCGCGCTCGAGCAATTGCCGGTATAAATCCCCGGGATCGGAGAAGCTGTCCGGGAAATCGAAGCGGCGGAAGAGCCACTCCTCCGAACGCTCGCTGTGGCGCGAATGGATATGGAGGTCGCACTTGCTCATCTTAAGCTGCCCGGCTGGCTGCTATTCTTTGTTCGGCGATCCAATCCCGATAGGTCGTGGGCGTCCTGGCTTCGCCCATTTCCTCGACAAGATCGACAATGTGTCGCCAGATGGCGGGATAAGAATAATCCGGCGGATGAATGCTTAAACGCACGAGGGGTTTTTCCTTTACGAGGAGACGCAAGGTCGCGTTCCAAACCAGACTCGCGCTTCGCCGCCAATCGCTGCGCACGCTGTAAACCAGAGAAAATGCCGAGAACTCTTCGCCCGTGCGAAGATCGTGTACCGTCCGCAGTCGCGTGGTGTACTCCATTTCCGCATCCCGCGCGGCGCGTTCCGCTTCGGGACTCAGCAGCCAGGCCGGCGCAATAAATCCTCGCGGCGTCAAACCAACGGATCGAAATTCGTCGCGCGCCGCGATGATTCTGCGCGAAGCTTCATCGTAATCGAGATCATAAAATTCTCCTTCGTCGCTCGTGTAGGATCGCGTCATCAACCTTTGCCGAAGAGTTTCATTCTCGCGCCGGGGCCGGTCGTGAAAATATCCGTGGATGACAATTTCGTGACCTTGCGATTCCAGGTCGCGCATCCAGGAGACGAATTCTCGATCTTGCACGGCCGGACCGTGATGGTGGTAGTTCGGCACAACGAGTATGGAGGAAACGCGCACGCCTTTATGCGCCAGCTCTGAAATTATTTTCTGCGAGGTCTCGCGGTTGGACGGCGCAATGTCGTGCAGCGAAACGACGAGGTAATCCCGGGCGATGCTCGCGGTCGCGACCACCGGCATAAACTGCGTTGCCGCCACCGAACTCATTTTCCTAAAGTTTCGGCGGCGCAGCCCACGCAAACAAGCGCAAAAAATTGTAGTCGCTCGCCGCGGCGAGCGCGGCGCTGAGGTCATAAATCCACCTGCTTGGCCTCGCCCAGCCCCGTGCGCGCAAAGCGCTTCGGCGGCGGCGCGAGAGGGCGGACGGCTACAGCGCTCCCATGCGCAGGATCTCGCGAAACTCCGCGGCCGTCACCGGCATGACGGACAGACGCGAAAGCCGGACGAGCTGCATCTTTTTTAATCGCGGGTTCTTTTTGATCTCACCCAGCGTGACCAGCTGACGCAACGGTTTGACCGGGGCAAGATCGACAGTACTCCAATCGCCTTCTTTCGCCGTCTTATCGGCATAAGCCGTTCGCGTTACCCGCGCGATACCGACAACCGCTTTATCCTCGCCGCTGTGATAAAAAAGGACCTTTTCTCCCTTTTGCATCCCGCGCAGATTATTTCGCGCTGAATAATTGCGCACACCCGTCCAGCTTGTTCCGTGCTCGGAAACAAAATCCTGCCACGAGTATGTAGAGGGCTCCGATTTCACGAGCCAGAATGATTTCATAAGTTCCAAATCCCAAACTCCAATACCCAGAGAATAACCAATGATCAATAACCAAGCTGGCCCGTATGCGCGCAATTTGGGGATTGGTCATTGGAGCTTCCTTGGAGCTTGGAGCTTGGGATTTGGAGCTTGAAAACAGAATCAACTACGCGCAAGTGAGATCATGCCGCGGCTGCCCTTTATCACATTCGAAGGCTCGGAGGGCTGCGGCAAATCCACCCAGGTGCGACGACTGGCCGAGCATCTCAAACGATCGAGGATCCGACATTTGGTCACGCGCGAGCCGGGCGGCACGCCGATTGGCGAGAGCATTCGCGAATTGCTTCAGTTCGCGCCGCACGGCTTTGGCATGACGCCGGAAACGGAATTGTTCCTGTTCGAGGCAAGTCGCAGCCAGCTTGTTCGCGAAGTTATCAAACCGGCGCTGGAGGAGGGGACTTGCGTGATCTCAGACCGCTTCTTCGATTCAACCACGGTTTATCAAGGCGCGGCGCGGAAGCTCGATCCGGAAATGGTCGAGCGCTTAAACGCGTTTGCGGTGGGCGATTGCCGGCCCGACATCACATTTGTATTGGATGTCGATCTTGCGACGGCGCGCTCGCGCATGCAACAGACTGCGCGCCGGCCCGATCGCATGGAACAACAGCCGCCCGAATTTTACGAGGAAGTGCGCAACGGGTATCGAAAACTGGCCGATCGCGAACCGAACCGCGTGGTCGTGATCGACGGAGCGCAACCCGCCGACCTGATCGGCAATCAAATTTGGGATACGCTGGCCGCGCGGTTTTCCGTCCTCGCCAGCAAATCCAGGATCTGAGATGGCGTTCTCGCGCAAAGAGGCACTTCAGTACTTACGCCGCGCCCATGAACACAATCGTCTGGCCCACGCTTATCTGATTTGCGGACCGCCGGGCAGCGGGAAACGCACGGTCGCGGCTGAGCTAGCCAGTCTCGTGAACGGGACCGAACCAGCGAATGTTTTTTCCACGAAGGCGCGCGGAATTGTCACGGCTGAACCGGAATCAAAATCCCGTCGCATCGTGATTGAACAGGTGCGCAATCTGGAACATTCCTTGCGTCTACAGGCAGCGGAAGGCCGCCGTAAAGTTGCGATCATTTCCGAGGCCGATCGTTTGCAACCACAGGCCGCCAACGCGTTTCTGAAAACGCTGGAAGAGCCGCCCAACAATTCTTTGCTGCTGCTCTTGAGCGCGATGCCGGAAGTTTTGCCGGACACAATTCTGTCGCGCTGCATTTCCATTCCGCTGGCGGTCGACGGGAACAAAAAGATGAGCAGCGCCAACGCCGAGTTTGTGGATTTGCTCAGCAGCGCGGCGGCGGAAAAAACGTGGAATGTCCAGCATGCTTATCGATTGGCGCAAGGTTTGCAGCGGTTACTCGGCGCGATTCGTGAGCAGATCAAAGACGAGAACGCCGAAGCGATAAAGCGCGAAGAAGCGCATTATCGAAATTCGACCGATGGCGCCTGGCTCGAGGACCGTGAGGATTATTATAAGGCGTTGACCGAAAGTCTTTATCTGCGGCGGCGCGGCGAGCTGATCGAAATCTTGTTTGTTTGGTGGTCGGATATTCTTCGCGCCAATACCGGCGTGAAGGAGCGCGATTTGCCGACGGCCAAAAAAGAAACGGAGACGATCGCGAAACGGTTTAGCATCGCAGAAATTCTTCGCCGGATCCGCCGCCTCGAAGAATTACGCGACCATCTCGGCCGCAACATTCAGGAAGCACTCGCCATCGAAGTCGCGTTTCTACGAATTTTTGCGGTCTGATTCGCCTCTGCGTGATCGTGTCAATCACCGCCGCCGATTGCGCGCGCTGCTTTCGTCTTGAGTCCGCTGCTCATCGAAACTTATATAGCGGGACTCGGGAAAATTGCATCCGCGATGAAAGCCAAGCCCATCCTTTCTGTCGGCCTGATCGGTTACCAATTCATGGGCAAAGCGCATTCCAATGCGTGGCGGCAAGCTCCCCGTTTTTTCGATCTGCCCGCGGAGGTGCGAATGAAAACAATCTGTGGCCGCAACCGTTCCGCCGTAAAGAAGGCGACCGCGAAATTTGGCTGGGAAACTTTTGCGACCGATTGGCGTCGGGTAATCGACGATCGCCAGATCGACATCGTCGACATCTGCACGCCGAACGACAGTCACTGCGAGATTGCGATCGCTGCGGCCAAAGCGGGCAAAGCGATTTTGTGCGAAAAGCCACTGGCCCGAAATGTTGCCGAAGCGGCAAGAATGGTGCGCGCGGTCAAACAGGCGCGTGTCGTGAACATGGTCTGCCACAATTACCGGCGTATTTCTGCGATTGCGTTAGCGAAACAGATGATCGAGCGTGGCGAAATCGGCGAAGTTTTTCATTTTCGCTCGCGTTACGCACAGGATTGGATTGTCGATCCAAAGTTTCCGCTTGTTTGGCGTTTGCAATCCGACATCGCCGGTTCGGGCGCGCTCGGCGATATCTTTTCGCACATTGTCGATCTTGCGCGGTATCTCGTCGGCGAATTCAAGGAAGTTTGCGCGACGACGGAAACGTTTGTGAAACAACGGCCGCGGGAAAAGGGGCGTCGCGCGAAAGCCCGCGTCACAGTCGATGACGCCGTCATGATGATCGGACGTTTCCGGAACGGCGCCCTCGCTTC
>WNFR01008450.1_pt1 | contig 10404 bp, 5 predicted proteins | sample 5400221 | NCBI WGS metagenome assembly WNFR01 (sample SAMN13153357, study PRJNA577476) | soil metagenome | isolation source: 40 cm soil under Madrone tree | place: USA:California | collected 2016-06-14 | reverse complement strand
ACGATAACTCTTTTCCGCCTCGGCGCGGCCATTTATCGAACCGGAAATCACAATGATTTTCGTGTCGCGGCTTTTCGCCGCGGTCATTCCCAGCTTCATCGAACTGGTATGCGTTCCACCATAATTCGTTTCGTACTCAAGCTCCGGATCCGTAGCAGTTGGCGATCCCATCAATGCGGAAAATCGCTGGTGATCCTCGCCAAAAACAAATCCGCGGAGTTCCGCATTCCAGTTGAGGTATGTCCCACCCATTGAAGCGGGCCATTCCAGCTGAAAATCACGCACGAAGCTCGCTCTTATTTCCAGCGGTTGTTCGGTGTCAACCTGAATCTCAATCACAGCACCCGGCTGATCGACCGGCACAAGAAAAGTCTCGCGAATCGAGAATGTGTCTCCCGCATACACCAGGGTCGTCGATTCCGGATGCACAATCACCGTTCGAGCCAGCGTCTCGGCGGGAATTTCGCGCCCTTCCGTAAGCACGGTCAGCTTCAAGTCGCGCAAAATCTTCAGCGGATAAACCCACGCCTCCACTTTTCCTGATTCATTTCCCAGCAGACCCGCACGTTTTCCGAGCGCCGCAAGAAATTCCCACGGCCGTGCCGTCCGCGATATTTCCAGTTTTTTCGTTGCTGCGCGGGCCTCCTCCAGCTTTTGTCCGGCGAGGGCAACTATCGAACTGTATGGAAGGAGAATTAAAGTCAACATTAGGAGACGAACAGTCATCGAAAGAGGTCGGTGAATGAGTGGTCGCATTTTGATTTGCATGAGAAACTTTTGAACAGCGTGCCTCACTTGCAAAGCCTCGCTGCACTGTCTATAAACGAAACGGCCAGAGTGTAGCACGCGACATTGCCTGACAATAGCTAGTCCGCTTCGGAAAGGTATCGCTCGATTGTTTTTTCCGCGCCGCAGCTTCCTTAAGTCTCTCAGCCGTTCTGCGCTCGTTCTGTCGCTAGAAAATGTCCTGGCAGCGGTCCGTCCGCTTTTCGCCGGACGAAGGCAATCATCAGTCACATCGCAAAAGCCAACCGCTGCGGCACCCGCGCCCTCACTCGGCGTCAACTTCCTGAACATCGCCAAAGAATCCGGCCTCAACGCAAAAACAATCTTCGGCGGCGAACACAAAAATGAGTTTTTGCTTGAGACCACCGGTTGCGGAGTCGCTTTCTACGACTATGACAACGATGGCTGGCTGGACATTTTTCTGGTCAACGGCTGGCGCCTGGAAGGTTTTCCAAAAGGCCAGGAACCGCATTCGCATCTCTTCAAAAATAATCGTGACGGCACGTTCAGCGATGTCACCGCGGCCGCCGGTCTCCTACATTCCGGTTGGGGGCAAGGTGTTTGCGTCGGCGACTACGACAACGACGGCTTCGACGATCTTTTCGTCAGCTGCTTCGGCAAGAACGTTCTCTATCACAACAACGGCAATGGCACTTTCACCGACGTGAGCGAAAAAGCGGGCATTGCAGGCAACGGCAAGCGCTGGAACTCCGGCTGCGCCTTTGTAGACTACGATCGCGACGGCAAACTCGATCTCTTCGTCGCGAACTACATTGATATGGATCTGGCCACCGCGCCGGTCCCCGAGTCCGGCCCCTGCTTATATAAAGGTGTAATGGTTGCGTGCGGACCACCCGGCCTAATCGGCGGCAAAAATATTCTCTATCACAACAATGGCGACGGCACGTTCAAAGACGTCTCCGAGTCCGCGGGAATTTTTTCCGCCAACGGCACTTACGGCCTCGGGGTTCTCACGGCCGATTTTGACAACGACGGCTGGCCAGATATTTATGTCGCCAACGATTCCACCGCCAGCGCCCTCTATCAAAATCTGAAAAATGGAAAATTTTCCGACATCGCCATGGAAGCGGGCTGCGCCCTCAGCGCCGACGGCAAACCGCAAGCTGGCATGGGCGTCTCCGCTGCAGATTACGATCTCGATGGCAATCTCGATATCGTCAAAACGAATTTCGCCGGTGATACTCCTTCGCTTTACCACAATCTCGGCGACGCAACGTTTGAAGACACCACGTTCAACGCCGGTCTCGGCAAGCACACGCAATATCTCGGCTGGGGTTGCGGTTTTTTTGATTTTGACAATGATGGCTGGCCGGACATTTTAATCTGCAACGGCCACGTATATCCGGAAGTCGAGCAACTTACCACCGAAGCCGGCTACCCTCAGCGCAAATTGCTGTATCGAAATTTGCGCGACGGCCGCTTTGAAGACGTCTCGTTGAACGCCGGCCCCGGAATCTCCACGCCTTCTTCTTCACGCGGCGCCGCTTTCGGCGATTTCGACAACGATGGCGACGTCGATGTGGTCGTCAACTGCGTCAACGACTACCCACAACTTCTGCGTTGCGATTCTTCGCTAAAAAATAATTGGATCAAAATTCGCACCATCGGCACAAAATCCAATCGCAGCGGCATCGGCGCACGGCTACGTTGCTTGACCCGCGTCGCGGGCCAAGCGAAACCGCATCAGCAAATTGACGAAGTGCGCAGCGGCGGCGGCTATTTTTCTCAGAGCGATTTGCGCGTGCACTTCGGCATCGGCTCTGCTGAAAAAGTCGATGTACTCGAAATCCGCTGGCCCAGCGGCCAGCTCGATACGCTGAAAGACCTGAAGCCAAACCGGCTCTACCATGTCACAGAAAACCAGGGAATTACACGCGCTGAAGTTTTTCCGCCAGCAAAGCGCGCCTGACGTCGCGCGCCCCGCTCAAAATCCCTCCATCAGCCACACGTTCGAACCGCCCGCCGCCTCCAGGATCGCCAGCCGTTTTCCGTCTCGCGAAGGGATAGCCCAGCCCACGTGCGGCGTTTTCTCTTCGAGCACCGGCTTGGTATGGCCCTGCAGATCAATGTTCACCAGCGTACGGGTTTCCCCGCGCAGTCTTGCGCTGGCCCACAGACTCTTGCTATCCGCGGCCCAATCAATCGTCGAAAGTCCCGCCCATCCTGTAACATGAAGCACTTTCTCGGCGCCTCCTTCCAGAGGCACCAACCGAATATCGGCGCCCGTCGAAACGTGCGTCTTTCCCTTGGACAGAGCGACCATTTTGCCGTCGGGCGATAGCGTCCAGTTGTATCCTTCCCATTCCGGACTCGCGTCGGACACGCGGATCCATTCCTTTGTCGCTCCCCTCGCAGGATCGAACTTGAAAAATACCATCGCGCCCTCCACGAACTTGCTGAAAAGACACACATGCGATGGCGCTCGAGCACACTGAAAATTATTGATTCCCGGCTCTTCGAAAAGCACTTGGGGCGTTCCTCCGGAAAGCGGTACGTGCATCATACGCACCATGCGCGAGCGAAATGCGTGCTCTGTTTCCGGCTCGGCCGGGTTCTCTCCGCCTGCCTTTACTGCTGCCTGAGTTTGTGCCTGGCCGCGGCCGGCTTTGCTTTCGACCACTGGCAATTCGCTTGTGAAGAAAATCTCCGTACCTTCGGGATTCAGGCGCAGGATGATTGTGGAATACGGTGCGCCAACCAGCTCTTCCGGCGTGGTCGCGTCAATGTCTTGCCGGAAAATGTGAAAACCGTCACGGTTCGAAACGTACAAAACCGCTTTGCCGTCTGGCGTCCACTCATAGGGGCGATTGTTCAGTTCATCCATCGTTAATCGCCGCAGCGGGGCAATCTGCTTGGTACGCTGATTCACTTCCGTGATGTACACCGTGGGAACGATGTTGGTCCGGATGAAAACCATGCGCTTCCCATCCGTCGAAACGCTTTCTAGAGGCTTGGCGTCGGGTCCGCTCGTGATCCGCTCTGGCTTTCCCACCGGTTCCCCCGTGCGGTCATCGATGTGAAGCGCCCAGACGTTGGATTCCACTTGATTGGGTGGCTCCTCGGAGAGCGAGAACAGAAGCCTGCCATCTCTCGTCCAAGCCACACCTTCTTCCAGCCGATAGTCGGACAGGATGGTTTTCGTCTTTCCGCTCTTCAGTTCGTAGCTTTCCAGCTCAACTTTTTCGTCTCTGTATCCCGGCCAGAAAATTGCCTTCGGATAGGCCAGTCGCAGGCCGTCCGGCGACCACGCAGGAGGCGCAAACACGTACCCCGAGATTTCGGCCACCTTCCGTTCTTCGTTTCCCTCGGCGTTCGTCAGATACAAATCCGTCCGGCTGAACCAGTTGCTGCGAACCAGAGCAATCGTCTTTCCGTCTGGGGAGACGCTTCCACTCTCTGAGCCTTCGGCTATTTTTTTTGGCGGCCCGCCCCAAATCGAAACATTCCACAAGCTCGGCCTCTCCATTGGCCCATCCACTGCCGTCACCAGCAGGTGTGCTCCGTCAGGAAGCCAGGACAATCCGTGGACGCGAAATCCTTCTGGTACCGAGAGGGGATGCGACTCTTCGGTATCTAGTGCGCGAAGGAAAACTCCCCGCGGGTCGGAATACGCCAGGAATTTTCCGTTTGGCGAAATGGCCGCGTTGTAAACAGGCAAATCCGGAGAGTTGGCGGTTAGCCGCCTCTCCCGCAACGCGGGCGTGGCGGAAGTACTGCGAACGACATGCCAACCTACGACCATACAGACTCCGACGATTAGCAGCGTGCCTGCAACCCAGCGCGCGACGTAGCCGGGACCGGGCCGAGCTAGCACCTCGGTTTTTCGGTCGTTCAGAAGCGTGCCAGCCACCGGAGCCACAAACCGATATCCGCGCCTCGCCAGTGTTTCCACAAAACGCGGATTGTCCGCCGAATCCCGCAGCGCATCCCGCAACCTCTTGATGGCTGCATTCAGGCTATGGTCAAAATCAACGAAGGTGTCCGCGGGCCAAAGCCTTCGTTGCAGTTCTTCCCGGGAAATCACTTCTCCAGGACGCTCCAGCAGCATCGTCAGCACCTGGAACGGCTGCTCCTGCAGCTTGATCTTTACTCCGTTCCGGCGAAGCTCCCCGGCATGCGGGTCCACTTCGTACACCCCAAACCGCACCACGCTTCGCAAATTCCCGTTGAGCCCAGTCGCCACTCGGATTCACCCTGTTCGACTACTTAGACGTTCGACGTTCGCTGCTTGGTATCTCTCTTACTTCTACGTACGCCGTTGTGCTTGGTTCCGTTACCTGCTCATGAAACGCCTCATTTTCCGTGTCATCCAGCCCCGTAACGTCCTGCAAAGACAGCTCTTAGCTCGTCACCTACGTTTCAGTATCGCGTAACCCGTCAGGCCTTGAGGCACGCCGTCGCTCGCCGCAGTTTTGCGCATTCCCGCAAGGAGCGCGTTCATGAAAAATACAATATTCAGCCTCTTGGCTCTGGCATGCAGCGTTTTTCCACCAGCGATCTCGGCCCGGGAGCACCCGCAATCCTCCACCGTAAGCCTCGCCGTATCCGTCTTCAATGACGCTGGCGTTGAGCCATCCGTCTGGTCACAGGCGCAAAGCCGCGCCACCGAAATCATGCGGCGCTCGGGAATATCGTTGACTTGGCTCGACTGCGGCTTTCCGGCCAGCCGAATGCCAGATCCGAATTGCAGCGCGATTTCTTACCCGACACATTTGTCAGTTCGGGTAGTGCCTAAAGTCAGTCCGCTGAACGGACACATTTTCGGGCAAGCATTTCAGGACGCCGCAGGCGAAGGAAATTATGTGTTGGTCTATTACGCTAGCATCACCGCTTTTAGGGCGACTACCACTGTCCCAGCTGGCGAGTTGCTCGGATGCGTGGTGGCGCACGAACTAGGACACCTTTTGCTCGGCACCGCTTCGCATTCCCCGAACGGCTTGATGTCCGCCGTCTGGCAGGATCCGGAGTTGCGGCAGGCTGTGCGCGGCAACCTGTTCTTTACCGGCGGCGAGGGAGAGCGCATGCGGATCCGGTTTGCCGCCGCCACCGCCCGGCTGCGAGCGTTGTCCGGACAGCAGCATTCCATCTCCGGACGGTAAATTCGCCCAACCCCCAAACCACCATCACTGTCGGGCTTTGTTGATTGCCGCGCCCGAGCCCTCTTGCAAATTCCGAATTCCGTCGACGCGCAGTCCCGTGAATTTTTCCGCCAATCCGCTTGGCCAGCGAACCTCGACCCATTCCACGCTCTCGTTTCGCCCCAGCCCAAAGTGCACACGGATATCGTTGTTCGAATCATAGCTGGAGCCACTGCGCACTTCGTCCAGCAACACTCGGTCCGCTACTTTGACGCGAATCTTCGCTCCAATCCCATCGCGATTTGATTTTGTTCCGGCGGTCTTGAACGCAATCCAGTGATTTCCCGATTTCACTTGATTCACCAGCAGGCTGACAGGGGCATTCATGTTGCTCACCACCGCCGACATTCTTCCGTCATTCCACAAATCTCCCACCGCCAGTCCGCGCCCTGATTTAGCGGTACTGATGCCGGGCCCCGCATTAGCCGAAATATCCTCAAACGTTCCGTTGCCTTTGTTGTGATACAAAATCCGCGGCTCCTGATAGTCACTGCCGAGATGCTGCTTATCGACCTCTGGATAAACGTGTCCGTTAACCAAGAGCAAATCCGGCCAGCCGTCGTTGTCCACGTCGATAAACATTGTGCCCCAGCCAAGATATTTCGTGTACAACCCCAATCCCGCAGCAAACGTCACGTCATCAAATGTGCCGTCGCCGTTGTTGCGATAAAGCGTCGCGGTATCGTCTGAAAAATTCGTTTTGAAGATGTCCAGTCGTCCGTCTCCGTTGTAATCGCCAATGGTTGATCCCATTCCCGCTTGTTCTTTTCCGTCCTCGTTAAACGCTGCTCCCGCCACCACCGCTACATCCGTAAATGTTCCGTCGTGATTGTTGTGATAGAGAATGCTCGGCGTGCTGTCACAGGCAACGAAAATATCCGGCCAGCCGTCATCATCAAAGTCAAACGTTGACACGCTGAATCCATAGTGGCCGTTGGTCCGGTCGATTTGCGCTTTCTTCGTCACCTCCTCAAACGTGCCGTCGCCGTTGTTGCGGTACAGCGCATTATTCCCCCACGGCAATCCGCGCGGCCCGCACATCACAGGAACGCCCTTCCACATGCACGACGCCCGCTCGCCCGGGCCCGGCGCCGTTTTCACGTCAAAATCCACATAGGTCGCTACGAACAGATCGAGCTTTCCGTCGCGGTCATAATCCACAAACGCGCATCCGGTGCTCCACGCGCCATTTCCCGCGACTTGCGCTTTTTCGCTCACGTCCGTAAAGGTTCCGTCGCCGTTATTGTGATACAGAACATTTTTTCCGTAATATGTCAGGAATAAATCTTCATACCCGTCGTTGTCGTAATCTCCGGCGCAAACCCCTTGTCCCCATCCGGTATGCGCTAGCCCAGCTTTTTCCGTCACCTCCGTGAATGTTCCATCGTGATTGTTGTGATACAGATGGTTCGTTGGCGGTTTGTTTCCGGGCAACGGGTCGAGAGTCGTTCCATTCACGACAAAAATATCCGGCCATCCGTCGTTGTCATAATCGAAGATGGCCACCCCGGTTCCGGTCGTCTCGATAATGAATTTCTTGGCATCCACTCCACCAAAGGTGTTGGTCGCACTTAGTCCGGCTTTCGCGGCTTCATCCACGAAGTAAGCGATCTTTTTGGGTTCGGGTTTGCTCGAACGATCCGATATTTGCGCGTACGCCGGCGGAACCACCGTGCTCGCCAGAATCGTCAAGCACGACGCCACGCTCTTGAGCCGTACACGAACTCTCGTCAACCAGTGCCCCGATTCCCGTCCATGATTTGCTGCTGCATGCCAACGTGCGCGACGTGCTGGTTCCTAGCTTAATGCTAGTATGAAATTTCTCAGTTCGCATAGCAGCCGGAGGCGAAGAACGTTGTACACACACGCGCGCATGAGTTATGGGAAACGCTTGCTTCGCCTGCTTCCGCTGCTGCTCGTTCCGATTTTGCTCGCCGCGCAGACCCCTTCTTCCGCCAGTCCGCCGGAGAATAGCAAAGCATTTTCGGACGGCACCGCGGCTTTGCAGCGAGGCGATCTTGCCGCAGCGCGCGCCGCTTTTACCAAAGCGATTCACGAAAATCCTCGCGATGCCAGGGCCGCCAATGCTCTTGGTCTCGTGATGCTCGCGCAAAACGATGCGGCTTCCGCGATTCCGCAATTCCAAACCGCGCTCCGCGTGCAGCCTTCATTTGTAAATGCACGCATCAACCTGTCTAGTGCGCTGCTGCAAACGCACGATGTCGAAGGCGCGGTAAGGGAAGCACGCGCCGTCGTGCGCATTGCTCCTAATCAGCCCGACACGCAGGTCGCTCTGGCTCGCGCTCTGGAAGCTGCAAGCGAGCTCGATGCCGCCGTTGCCGCAATTCGCCGCGCCCTGGAATTGTCTCCACAGCGCCCCGATCTGCATGACAATCTCGGCACACTGCTCGTCCGGCAAAATGATCTTTCCGGCGCCAATGCGGAATTTCAGAAAGCGCTCGAACTAGATCCGCAATTGCCCGCAGGACTTTTCCATCTAGGCGTCTTGCAATTCGAACAAAAGCAATTCCAACCGGCCGAAAAATATCTGGCTCGTGCCGTCGAACTCGATCCACAAAATTATCTCGCGCAAAATTTTCTCGGAAGGAGCCTGCGCGAATCGGGAAAATTGCCGGACGCCATTTCCGCTTTCCAGGCCTCACTCAAACTTCAGCCCGCCCAGCCGGCCATTTTCAACTTGCTTGGGCTCTCGCTGCAGCGTGTCGGGAATCCCGCGGATGCCGCCGCGGCTTTTCGTGAATCGCTTCGCATGCAGCCGCAAAATGCCGAGACCCAGAATAATCTCGGCCTGGCCCTTCTGCAATCTGGCGACGGCGACGGAGCGATCGCGGCTTTTCGCGCCGCCTTGCAAATGCATCCCGGCGATCCCGGCTATCAAGGCAATCTCGGAGCGGCCTATTTGCAGAAGGCCGACTACGCCGCGGCGACAGCCGTGTTTCGCGATGCACTGGCGACGGCTCCTAACAGCCAGTTGCTGCACTACAACCTTGGCCTGGCGCTAAAACTTCAAGACAAACTTCCCGAAGCAGTCGCCGAGCTGCGCGCCGCCGAAGCCATCGATCCGTCGCAGCCAGATTCTCCTTACACTCTCGGTGTCACACTCTGGCAGATGGGCGACGCCGATGGCGCAATCGAGGAACTCACGAAAGCCACGCGCGTAAAGCCCGACTACGCGGAAGCCTTCTACACCCTCGGCACGGTTTTGAAACAGCAGTCGAAATTCCAGGAAAGCGCCGCGGCATTGCGCGAAGCCATTCGCCTGCAACCGGACTTTGCAGGGGCCCACACCACGCTGGCATCGGTCCTCCGTCAACTGGGAGATGCGACGGGCGCGGCCAGCGAATCCCGGGCCGGCGCCGAACTTGCTAAACAAACCACGAACTTGCAAGCCGCACTCTTTGCAACAAACTCCGGTCGCCGTCTGCGCAACGCCGGCGATTTGACTGGCGCCATTTCGCAATTCAGGGCCGCCCTACAATCTGTCGCGGACTACGCGCCGGCGCACTTCGAATTGGCAATCGCGCTACGCCAGGCAGGAAAGAAGGAAGAAGCCGCAACGGAATTTCAGAAAGCCACGGCGCTTGATCCCAAACTCGTCGCCCCCGCGCAATAATCTGGAGCAACTCAAATCTCGGCAACTAGAGCTGCCTGCCCGCCGGAGCTCTAATTCAACACGCGCAGCGCCACCAGCGACGACTCCACTGGCACTCCCCGCGCCACTTTCACGTGAATCACCGCTTCGAACGGTTTCAGTTCGCTCGGCTGTGTCACGTTCATCTTTTTCAACAGTTCATCCAGATAATTTTCCCGCGTCACGTACTCCACCGCGGCTTGCGTGCCAATCGTGGTGGTGCCGGCCAAAATCAATTCCGAATGCTGCGGATTGATCCCTTTCACCAACGCCACCACCGCATAATCCTCCGCCAGCGAAGTGTTGGAAGGGCCCAGTACGTATTTGTCAGCTTCGCCTTTTGCCGGATGCACATTCACGATCTCCACATTTCCTTCTTGCGGCCCACTTTCCACTTTCTTGAACACAAATTCCGTGGTGCTTGGGATTTCCAGAAGCGTCAGGTTTTCCGACGGCGATCCCATGAAAATCAAATCGTTGTTTTTGGCATCATCGAGAGAAAACAAGCTGCCGCGTTTCACGCGCAAAGCCTGGCGCAGTTGGCCGAATACAATGTCCAGGTTGTGCACCGCCAGCACTTCTCCGACTCCAGTGTAGTGATCGAGGATCGGAGATTTTGCATCTTTCGATGCATCGTAATAACGCATCCCGGTGTTTGGCCGGCCAACAAACGCCGCATTGCTGAAGATTACCCACGGCTCTTCCGGCCCCCGCACAAATCCCTTCCAAAATATCCGAATCGGCGCGGGCGCTGAAATTTCTCCGGTAGCGTTGCTAGACGACGCACCCGACTCGCGCGCCCACAAT
>WNFR01016605.1_pt1 | contig 10406 bp, 12 predicted proteins | sample 5400221 | NCBI WGS metagenome assembly WNFR01 (sample SAMN13153357, study PRJNA577476) | soil metagenome | isolation source: 40 cm soil under Madrone tree | place: USA:California | collected 2016-06-14 | reverse complement strand
GCCAGTCTTCAGGCGCGATCCTTCGACCACCGGCATGTTGAGAAACGTTTTGTCGAACCCGTCGCCTGTGCCGCGATCCATCTGCACGCTGCCTTGCACGTCACTGAGCCGAACAATTCGCGCCTTGGATCCGGCCGATGCCGAAGATACAAGTAACGCTCCCGTGAGTACGGTCACGGCTGCCAACGTCTTGCCGAATCCGCTGATTTTCATAAAATCCCCCGAGCTATCCCTGAACGGTTAGAACCCGCGGTCCGTTACTTAGTTGCCGCCCATTTCCGAAAAGCACTCGACCGGCAAGAGCGCCCTGGAATTACCAGATTTGTAGTAAGGTTCTGCAAATAAACAATTTACACTCAAACTCCCATTTTCCCAGGTGAGTGCAGTGTGGAAGTGTCAGGAGGTTAAGTCAAGCCATTTTTGGATTCAGCGCAGGAATGGCCCTCCAACACCATCTTCAGTGGCCCGATGATCCGTCCAGCAATCTCTGCGCCCGAGCCCGGGTGACGTTCATGACCGACGAATCAGCGACGATTTGCTGCAGTATGGGCGCAATTGCCTGGATCTCAACTGGCGGATTGAGACGCGACGTCTCCTCCGTCCGCTTCAGTTCCTCCGCCAATGCCAGTTTCTGATAGCGCAGGCTGTACTCCAGCCGATGACCCAACTCCAGCGTCGCTGACAGACCCTGGAAAAGCGTAGTCAGCTCCTGCGCCGCCACATCAGGAGAGTAATTAAAGGTTGACTCGCCGCTGCGCCCCTCACCTTTGTACGCGAGCGTCTTTTTCCCCGTAAACGCGAGGTTCTTGCGATGGGAATCGAGGTCTTTGTGAAAGTACCCTGCCTTCGCCGCGAGTTCGAAGATCTTCTCGCGAGTCGCGGGCGAAACCGTGAAGCCGTAATCAAAGTTGTCGGTCTCCTCAGATTCGGACGAAACTTTGCTGCGGGACTCGTAGCGAACCTTCCCATCCGATTGAACCTGCACGGAATAATGTCCCGGGGTGGATTCGGGAAAGTCGAGCGTGAACGATACAGTGGCAGGCTCCTGATTAGTTTGGGAATAGAGGATCGCAGCAAGAACAACGAGCAGACAAACAACCTGAAATCCGCGCAACATGTCCGCTGTAATGATTGGGTAGGGAGATGAGATTCGTCAAGTCAGCATTCAGCACTCAGCTCAACTCGCACTCGTGTCATCAACGATGGCCGAGTCTCTAAGTGCTGAATGCTCAGTGCTGACTGCTCAGTGCTGACTGCTGATTGCTGACCTACTTGCACACCGCCGTGAATCCCAGCGAATTCGTCTGCGTGAAGAAAATCTGACCGGAGATCAGCCCGCTGCTGTTGATTCCTCCCATAGCCGCGCTTTTCGCGCCGGGGTAGACGATGTTGGCGAAGACGCCATTCTTGTAGATAAACCCGAAAGCCCAATCCGCGGAGAGATGATTCCCTACGATCACTCCTGAATTATTGACATCGGTCAGAACCGTCCCAAAGCGCGCATTTGGGTAGTCAATCGTTTTGTAGGCGCCATTCTGCCAGGTGAAGCCATGACGCAGCGTACCGTCCGAGTACGAACCGACCACGATTCCGTTGTCGTTGATCGCCTGGGGAGTAGTTGCCTGCGCATTCGGATACTTGATCACCACGTACTTGCCGTTATAGAGCTTGAAACCCTTCACTACACTGGCTTTGCTGAAGCTGCCCACGACTGCTCCAGCAGTATTGATTCCATAAAGCCAGGTGTGCGTCGCCATGGGATAGTTCACCTCGACGAATCCACTCCCGGACTGGGCGAACCCGTGGACATGCCGGATCCGTCCATTATCGAGATAGGAGCCGACGTTTACGCCAGAGATGTTGCGGCTGCTGAACCACGTGAAGATTGAATTCGGAGCGTCAAAAATTGTGAACTTTCCGTTCACTGTGCGAGAGAAGGCAACGAACGCCCCGGAGTTCTTGTCTTCCACCTGGCCAACCACGGTCCCTAGATCGTCGATGTCGTTAACTTGCGCAAACGCATAACCTGTCGGCGCCGAAAAAGTAGTAAACGTGCAGGAAGCCTGGTTGGCGGCAAATGATAGTGCGGACAGTAACAGCAACGAAATAACCATCCCAAGAGCGGCACGGCGATAGCGCATCGAATTCGACCTCTCAACTCTATAAATCGGCAATTCGTGAAAATCCATTTAACAGGATAGCGCTAGACCCGCGCTGATTCTGCGCCCCGTGCCCAAACGATTATCCCTGCACCAATGCCAGTCCGCTGCTACGACGGCAGTAACTTGACTCCGGATCGAAAATGCATAAACATCCTCCGTGCCGCAGGCAGCCGCCAATTCCGCCGCGCAGGAAGCGATTCAGCATCCCCCAGCGCCTCTCTCCCACATTCATCCATCGGACCTCCGCGAAGCGCGGCGCTACCTGCCAAACAGCTCCCCCGAAGAACAGACACTCTTTGCAGAGCGCCAGTTGCGCGCCCGCTCGCGCACGACTCTCCTTCTCGATTTCTATCGCCGCTACCCCTGTCACCTCGCCGAGCTCCATTTGTTAGCCTCCTGCGCGGTCGCCCTTGGACGCTTCCGCGGATTTTCTCCCGAGTTCGATGAGATGGGAGAAGAGTTCATGCTGGTCGGCGATGATGCCCGCCCTCGCACCGGCGCATGGCAGAGATATGTCGAAGCGTGCGATGCCGCACGCCCCTGGCAAATACGCGATGAGTTATGGATCGCCGCTCACATGGAAGACATGGAGCGCGTCCGCCAGACCGGCCTCGAGGAACGCTTCCGGCAACAGGCCGCCGCGCACGCGAACGATCCCACCTGGCAGGCAATCAACCAGCACGTCGAGGCCACACTCGGCACGCGCCTGATGGATCGCATCGCCCTTGACGGCACGGTCGCCTATGAAACTGCTTTCGCGCACAGCCTGTCGGCGACGTTTCTTCGTCTCTGCACCGTCAGCTGGCACATGATCCGCCGCTATTGGTGGGAGGGCTTCCGCGCAGTGATCGCGCCCGCAGGAAGATCGCAAGAGGGCATCGTAAGCTATCGACAGCTGGCCTTGCACGCCGCTCGTTACTCGCACCGAAATACATCCGATGATCGTCCGCTTCTATCAGAACCCCGCTCATTTCCAGGTGAAAGTGAAAGTCGGTCTTCACACGATCCCGGCAAAGCTCTGGTCGCGCGTGATCACTCTGCTGATCGGTCAGGGTCCGTACGCCGAGAGCGGCTCCGAGGTAGACGCCCAATTCCGTGTCTTCCGCCGCCGCGACGGCTCTATGCACTTCCTTCGCGAGCTCTACATGGGCGACACTCTGCGCGTCTTCGATTCCGACTTTGTCGTGCGCAACGTAAATGGCGCCCCTGCGCTGTTCGAAGTTTTCGTCGACAAGCACATTGAAGTGGAAATGTCAGTCACAACCTTGCCGGACGGCGGCCTCAGCATCCGTGGCAGGAACATCTACTACCGCGGCGCGCGTCTGCCATGTCCCGGCCTGCGTGTGGAGTTTCAAAGCCGTGTGCTGAAGGATGAACTTGCAAGAGAAGTGCTGAACATCGAAGGACGGCTCCTCATGCAGCCTGACTCCGGCTGGGGACGCCTCCTGATGTGCCGCCTCTTGCGCCGTCCCGAAGTCTTGGGGACAATTCGCTACGTCGCTCGTCCACTGGCCGCGGCAGCAGTTCCGGCAAACAGTTCCTTTTCGTAAACCGTCTCTGCTACCTGACCTGTACCAAGCCAGCTGCGCGCCGCTCCCGAAGCGGGTTCAACCCCGAAGCGCCGCTTTACGTAGAACCACACAAATTTCAATCGTCCCCGGCGACGCGCCGTTGCTTCCTGATTTCCCGCGCACCATTGCCGAAGCGTCTCAAAGCCCCATTCAGTAGCCAGTTGCAGCAGGCTGCGAAAAATCGCGGCATCGAGAACGCTTCCGATCCATCCACAACGCACATCGTAGTCGTACACCGTCTTGAAAAGCGTGCCCCCAGGACATGGCCGATACAGCCAGATCCCCCGGCCATTGCGGATGATCGACTTCCAATCGTCCGAATCGAACTCAAAACTGGAATGCGAATGCTCGGAGTTCGTCAGATATCGCCCGTACCCCTTGATCGCGATTCCGAGCGCAATATTGGTGCGGTAGTCCATCAGGTGATAGCCGCGCTCGTCGGTCTCGTCGAGGTAGCCAATGTGATTGAAGCGGATGTCCCAAGCGGTGTGCTGCTCCGGAACCTGAGAGCGCTCCCACACCACTTCCACCGGCGCAGGAATCATCGCCTCAACCACGATCTTGCGGGCTCGCGGTTCGCGACTCATGCTTTGGCAGCTTCAGCAGCCAGTCGAATCCGGCGTCCCATTCGCAGCCAGCCGGTAAGATCGCGCGCAAATGCGAAGAAAGCGCACACTCCCATCACCGACATGTACAGGCGAAGAATCCCCGGCACAGCCGGCGGATCGATGACAATCCCGGTCGCCAGCAACCGGTCCGGCCACACGTTCTGACCAACCAGCACGATGTACGCTCCCACCATCAGGCTGAGCACGATGTGCATAAAGTATTCCGCCCGCGGCAGCCCCCCCTGATCGCGTCGGCTGACAGTTTCTTCCCACACATCCGACCACGCGATGAAAACATCCGCGCCATAGAGGGCCACTAACAACAGCAGCGCCGCCCCATGAAAACGCAGATTGGCGATGATCAGAAATTGCAGCCCGTAAATTACGTGACGCGTCAGATGCCAGAATTGTTCCCGATGGCACTCCGGCCGCGTGTGCAGAGCGCACTTGTAGTAGTGAAAGTAAGCCACATCGAATACGCCGATGTGGCCGATCACCAGCAATAGATAAAAGGCAGCTGCCATAGTCTCGCTGATATTGAAGAGTCCGGCTCAGACTATTGTGTCAGGCCACCGCGCCCCGGAAAAGTACCGCGCCAGCGGCGCCATAACCGAAGTCATGACGTAGCGCCCCGCCGCCGTGGCCGCATCTCGCAGACCACCCGCACCAGTAAGCAATCAGCCGCACTAGTTCGTGGAGATCGTGAAATTCACTGTGATGCGCGCTTGCGTTTCCACTGGCTGCCCGCTCTGGTAGTAAGGCTTGAAGCGCCACTGCTTCACCGCCTCACGGGCTGCAGTCGCCAGGATGCCTGGACCGCTCACGATCTGCAGTTCCTGAATCGATCCTTCACGGGAAATCAGCGCCTGTAAGATCACCGCCCCCTGTACCTTCATTTGTCGTGCCAGCAAAGGATAATTCGGAGGCACTGATACGGTTACGCTCTGCGCCGTCTGAGGCGATAGTTGAACACGATCAGCGGCGCCGACCACCGCTCCTGGCGTTGCATCAGGAGGCTCAGTCGAGGCCGCGCCGGAGTCCATATCCAAATGAATGGTGCTATTCCGCGCCGGTATATTGGTATGCCGGTTGCCGGCGACTACTTCCACTTGCAGCGCGGGAAGGGCCGCGCGCTCGGTCGTCGCCGTGAAGGGAGGAGCCGCAGCGGGCTCGGCAGCCTTGGCCGATTTCCGTTCACTCTTGCCGCCGACCGGGACACTTGCCGGCGTCGCCGCTACCGCCGCGCCGGCTTTCTTTCGAGGCGAAGCCACGTCCTGAACTTCATCGCTGGGCGGAAACCAGAAGTCCCAGTCCTTGAGCACGACCGCCACCAAAGCCACCAACAGGACGCCAAGGGCGATCAGCATCCGTTTGCGCTGGACTTCCTGATCCGGTGCGGCAGGTAAGAGCGGCGGCCCCGAGCGAGGTCGCGAGTGCAGTTCCAACTGGCTCTCTTCTTGAGGCGTAGGCACGGAACCCCTTACGACGTACTGGCAGCGTGGAGGCGGCGCTGCCCAACAAGTATGCCCTGAAAACCACGGCAATGCCACAAAGTTCCAGGGCATTGCCCTTCCCATTGGTTAGCCTTCGTGGCGCGGCCTACCGCGCCGCCTTTTCCTCCAACCGATCCAGAATGCCGGTAGCGGCGTCCAGGATTTCCTTATCCACTTTGCGATTGGAGGCAATCGCTTCCGCCAGCGGAATGGAAATAATCTTATTCCCGCGCAGAGCGGCCATCTTCCCGAATTCACCGCGATGGACCATATCAATCGCGCCCAATCCATAGCGCGTAGCCAGCACACGATCGAACGAACTAGGTGACCCGCCACGCTGAATGTGTCCCAGAACCACTGAGCGAGTTTCGAAGCCGGTACGCTTTTCAATCTCGCCCGCCAGCTTCAACCCGATGCCTCCCAGCCGCGCGTGGCCGAATTCGTCCACTTCCGAATCGTCCTGCGTTTCCTTACCTCCGGCGAACTTGGCGCCCTCTGCGGCAACCACGATGCTGAAGTACCGTCCGCGGCCATGGCGTTGCTTAATCAACTCCGCCACCTCATCGATATCGAATGGCTGCTCAGGAATAAGGATGACATCGGCCCCGCCCGCAATTCCGCTGTAGCACGCGATCCATCCCGAGTCGCGTCCCATGACCTCGACCACGATCACTCGGTTGTGCGCCTCGGCAGTCGTATGGACGCGATCAATGGCGCCGGTCGCTACGTTGACGGCCGTATCAAAGCCGAACGTAAAATCGGTGCCCGACAAATCGTTGTCGATAGTCTTCGGCACGCCAACTACCTTCACTCCAATGTCAAATAGCTTTTGCGCCACCGACAGCGTGTCGTCGCCGCCGATCGCAATCAGAGCGTCGCAGCCGTTTTCCTTCAGGTGGGCTTCGCAGCGCTTCAAGCCGTCAGCGTGCTTGGATGGATTCGTGCGCGAAGTACGTAAAATGGTTCCGCCCCGCGGCAGAATTCCGCCCACCGCCCCGAGATCGAGCGGCATGGTGATGTTCTCCAGCAGCCCCCGCCAGCCCTCCATGAAACCCACGAACTGATCGCCATAGTGAAACGATCCTTTGCGCACCACGGCGCGAATCACCGCATTCAGGCCGGGACAATCCCCGCCACCGGTCAACACTCCAATTTTCATCGCCTCGTCCTCATCAGGGTGTGGATAAGCCTGTACCTAGGCGGCTCCGCACCGCCGGTACCTCGCTGGAAGTAGTCGGAACGTATCAGATTATCATGCGGCGGCACACACCGATGTGACTAATCGGTGCGCGAAAGGACAAGCTGCCTTCTTGCGCATGCCCCGTAGTTTGTCCCACAATACTCGCCGGACTCAGAATTTCCTCATGCCCAAGATTTTCCGTGTTTTCCTCTGGACAGCCACCAGCCTGCTCGGCGCCTTTGCACTAGCCACTATCGCTCTCCATCGCGGAGAGCAGATCAATGCCATGTGGCTGGTCGTCGCGGCATTGGCAACTTACGCCGTCGGATACCGCTTCTACAGCAGCTTCATCGCCGCCAAAGTGCTGGCCATCGATCCGCTGCGAGCCACGCCTGCGGAGCGCCTCGACAACGGCCGTGACTTCGTCCCCACCAACAAGTGGGTAGTCTTCGGACATCACTTCGCCGCCATCGCCGGCCCCGGCCCGCTTGTCGGCCCGGTATTGGCGGCCCAGTTCGGTTATCTCCCCGGGACGCTTTGGATCATCGCCGGCGCGGTGTTAGGCGGCTGCATCCAGGACTTCGTAATTCTCTTGTTCTCCGTTCGCCGCGACGGCAAATCCATGACCGAAATGGCCAAAACGGAGATCGGCAAACTCGGCGGATTTGTGTCCTACGTCGCAGTGATCAGCATCATCATCATTTTGCTCGGCGCAGTTGCGCTCGTCGTAGTGAACGCGCTGAAGTCGAGTCCGTGGGGAACATTCACCATCGCCATGACCATGCCGATCGCCGTACTGATGGGGCTTTACCTCCGCCGCGTCCGGCCCGGCAAGGTGCTGGAAGCGTCCGCCCTTGGCTTCATCCTCGTGCTAGCCGCAATCTTTGGCGGCCAATGGGTTTCACAAACTCCGTCATGGGCGGCGGTCTTCACGTTGACCGGCGGCACTCTGGCGGTGTTACTGATCGTCTACGGATTTGCCGCGTCCGTACTCCCGGTGTGGCTCTTGCTCGCGCCCCGCGATTATCTCAGCACCTTCGTGAAGCTCGGAACAATCGCTCTGCTGGCAATCGGAATTGTCGCCCTGCGCCCAACGCTGCACATGCCGCCGCTGACGCGGTTTATCGATGGCACCGGCCCGGTGTTCGCGGGCAGCGTCTTCCCGTTTGCCTTTATTACGATTGCCTGTGGCGCGGTCAGCGGATTTCACTCGCTGATCTCCAGCGGCACCACTCCTAAACTAATCCGCCGTGAACCTGAGACCCGCATGGTCGGATATGGCGGAATGCTGGCCGAGTCCATGGTCGCCGTCATGGCGATGATCGCTGCCTCCGTACTTCAGCCGGGCGTGTACTTTGCGGTCAACAGCCCCGCCGGCATCGTGGGACAGGCGCCGGAAACAGCCGCAACCACCATCAGCGCATGGGGATTTCCCGTCACCGCAGCCGAGATGGCGTCTCTCGCTCACGCCGTCGGCGAGCAGACGCTCTTTAACCGCACCGGCGGCGCTCCCGCATTTGCTGTCGGCATGGCCCACATTTTTTCGAACAGCCTCGGCGGACAAGCCGTGATGGCGATCTGGTACCACTTCGCCATCATGTTCGAAGCGCTCTTCATCCTTACCGTCCTCGACGCCGGCACCCGCGTCGGCCGCTTCATGTTGCAGGACGCATTGGGCCACATCTGGAACCCTCTCGGACGAACGAGTTGGTATCCCTCCATTTTGGTTACAAGCGCGTTGATGGTAGCCGCCTGGGGATATTTTCTCTGGCAAGGTGTCAAAGATCCGCTAGGCGGGATCAACTCCCTCTGGCCGCTGTTCGGCATCTGCAATCAGTTACTGGCCACAGTGGCGCTTTGCGTCGCAACAACCATCATCATCAAGATGGGCCGAGTACGCTATGTCGTGGTCACGCTGATTCCACTGTGCTGGCTGGTGGCAGTGACCTTTACCGCGTCCTATCACAAAGTCCTGAATCCAAACCCGCGCATCGGATTTCTCGCGCATGCCCGGCAACTGGCAAGCGCCGGCGCCGACCCCCGTCTGATTTTCAACGACCGCCTGGATGCGGCAGTCGCCGCCACACTGGTCGTGCTGGTAGCGGTAGTCCTGATCGAGTCCGCCCTGGAATGGGCCCGAGTTCTCTCCGGACGCAAACCAGCCGAAGTACGAGAGACGCCATTCGTGATGACGCGCCTGGCACTGGAGGAACAAGCATGAGCCAACCAGAATGTGGCGCGGGCGCCCCCGCCCGCGAAAAACCCGAAGCAAAAATGAACAGTAGGAAGATAAGCGCCATTCGACCGTCAATCACTCAGCCCTTCCGCCTGCTCATCGCTATGCTGCGTGAAGTCTTCGATGAAGCTCCCTACCAACGATTCCTCGCCAGAAGCGAAGTCGCGTCATCCCCCGTAGCTTATGCCGACTTCTTACGCGAAGGCGAAACCGCGAAAGCTCGACGGCCGAGATGTTGCTGACCGCACTACCTCATGCATCGTGATGTGTGTCCAAGCTCGGCGGCGGATGAGTTTCCCGATACGCGCCGTCGAACTCAATGGAATTCAGGCTATAATCGCCGACATAAGCCGCACAGAGGAGGATCATCATGAAAACTCTGGGCCTCTGCTTTCTCTTCCTGTCGTCCGTCGTGGTTATAAACGCTCCCGCTCAGGAGCAACCCAATGCCCCGCAGTTGAACACCGACAAAGCAGCAATCCAAAAATGGCTCGCGCACCAAGGACAACCGAAGTGGCGGGGGATTGGAGGCGATCGTATCTTTCTCCCGCCCGACGATAGTGATGGTTTTCTCCAACCGCTGGGCGATCAGGAGCCGAGCTGCGTTTACATGCGCACCTACCGGGTGAAGCGTGAGACCCGCAATTCGGACGTCACGAGCCCTGCCGGATATACGACCTGTGTGCCCGTAGCACGATTCGCGGTGAAGAGAGCAGTGGCGCCGTCGGAGTAAGCGCCCCAGCCTTCAGGGCTTCCACGTGCTGAGTGCTGAATGCTGACCTGCTAGACTTCCCCCATGCGCGTTCTCGGCATCGACTGCGGCACCGAATACACCGGATACGGCATAGTCGAATTGCTCGCCGACGATCGCCTCTCATACGTGGATTGCGGCGCGATCAAACTCTGTCCGCGCGAGCCAATGTCCAAGCGCCTGGCCCTCATCAATACCCGTCTTCAGCAACTCATCGCCGAGCACCATCCCGATCGCGCCGCGATTGAAGATGTCTTTTACGCCCTCAACGTAAAGTCGGCCCTGAAGCTGGGTCAGGTTCGAGGCGTAGCGATGCTGGCGGCCGCCACCGCAGGACTCGATGTAGCCGAATACTCCCCCCTGTCAATTAAGTCGGCGGTAGTCGGTTACGGCAAAGCCGAAAAA
>WNFR01008445.1_pt1 | contig 10406 bp, 4 predicted proteins | sample 5400221 | NCBI WGS metagenome assembly WNFR01 (sample SAMN13153357, study PRJNA577476) | soil metagenome | isolation source: 40 cm soil under Madrone tree | place: USA:California | collected 2016-06-14 | reverse complement strand
ATGCATTAGTGAATGATTCGAACCTCGATTGGAATCAGGCGCTTCCTGAAGTCGAGCGCTTCGTGCAGCAGCGCGGACTAAAACATGTGCTGGTCGATGAGTATGGCATTTCCGAACCCAGCGTGTACGTGCCGCAAGCGCAATTTTGGAATTGCCAGGATCCCGGCCTTTCGGATGCCGGGCAGTGGGCGGTCGTTTCGGCTGGCATGATTCAGGATGGGCACAACTGTCTGTGGCTAATGAAGTATCCTCACGAGCCGCTGGCCGGCGGGAGCATGTATTCTTTCCGGCTCCCTGCCGCAATCCCTGCGGCGGGATCACCTGGCGGACCGCCGCTTCCTGGTGACTGGCGAAATTTTGGCGGATTTCCCGGGCCGAAGGATATGCGCCTGATGTTTTTGAATTGCATTCGCGACCCGCAACAGCTTCAACCGACTCTCGATCGGATTCAAGCAGAGTTCCAGGCCTTGGCAAAGAAAAACAAGAAGTGACTCCCCAATCGGTTAGTGTGAGGGACTCCCTTCCAGAGCCCTTGACGGCGAATGATCGCTAAGGCGCCGGAAAGGTCGCAAAGAACTCAATGAGTGAAATGATTTTCACTGCTATTGTCGTTCGGAGTAACCAAGCCAGTCATTACCAAAGGGCGCGTCCTTCGATCCAATCTGGCGTAAGTAGCAGACGCAGAAGATACTTACCCACAATTGCCCCCATTACCTCAATTAGAAAATTCTAATTGCGCAAATCCAGGTAAGTCTCATAAGATCAAAAAATTGCAAGAACTTTGTTGAACTTAGAAGCGCTGGCAAGCTTCTTGCAGTCTAAGTAGATGTGAAATCCGGGGACAGGAAAAGGGAAGTGATCGCTAAGAGATCTCGCGTCGTTCGCCTCGCCATTTTCATAAGCTCTTTAATTCTGCTCGTTCAGTTTGGGTTTGCCGCGACCATCAATACTCGGCCGCTGACCTCAAGCCGCACAAAATCCCGCACAGTCAAAGAAAGTCCGCGCGCGCGCCGGCACATGCGTCATCTGGCGCGAAGCCGGCGAGTACGTTCGCGCACGGTTACTTCGCTGAAGCGGCGCCATTATTACGAGCGCTTTTACGCGAGTTCGTATTCCAAAGACATCACCGATGGCGACATCACTGGCGGCGAAGATCTAGTAGTTCGACAGGCGGCGATTGACGCTCTCGGCAACATGAATGGCACGGTACTCGCGATCGAGCCTACCAGCGGACGCGTTCTGGCAATGGTTAACCAGAAGCTGGCGCTGTCGAGCGGCGCGCAGCCTTGTTCCACAATTAAGGTCTCGGTGGCGCTGGCAGCGCTGAGCGAGGGGATTATCACCAAGGAAACACAAGTCAGGCTGGGCGGACGCAGCCACATGAATTTAACTCTAGCCCTGGCGCACTCGAATAACGAATACTTCGAGGCTCTCGGACGCCAGCTCGGATTTGAAAAAGTTGCGCATTACGCCCACATGTATGGTCTAGGAGAACTCGCTGGCTATCACATTCAGGGCGAGCAGCCCGGTGTTTATCCGGAAGAAGAAATTTCGTCGAAGCTGGGCGGAGTCGGGAAAATGTGTTCGTTCGGCGAAGGCATTTCGATGACGCCCCTTCAGTTGGGTTCGCTGGTCACCGCTATTGCGAATGGCGGGACAATGTATTACCTGCAGCATCCGACTACCCCCTCCGAGGTCACGAATTTTCAGCCAATCGTGAAGCGGCATCTTGATATCGCCGGTGTCATTCCGGAAATGTCAGACGGAATGGCGGGCGCGGTGAATTACGGCACGGCTCGCCGTCTGTTGGCGAATTTCAAGGAAGAGGAAGTCCTCGGCAAGACGGGTACTTGCTCCCATGCCGGAACGCGGTTTGGATGGTTTGCCAGCTATGCGAACACGAACTATGGCCGGGTGGTTGTAGTTGTCTTCCTTGAGGGCGGGCGTCCGACTTTCGGGCCGAAAGCGGCTGAGATTGCGGGGAGGATGTATCGCAACTTGTTCGACCACGATTTCTTCTTGGCGAAGCCCGAACCTCCGCCGGGAATTCGCAGCACCAGTACTGCCGACTAAAAGCAAATTTCTGACACAAAAAAAGCCCCTCTTGCAAGAGGCTTTTCTGTTTCCGTCCAATCAGAAGATTTACCGCTTGACCTCATCCCGCTCGACCACACCGTCTTTAATATTGACGATCCGGTGAGCATAGTCGGCAATATCGTGCTCGTGTGTAACAAGGACAATCGTGTTGCCTTCCGAGTGCAACCTGTCGAACAGCGCCATAATTTCGCTGCCGGTCTGCGAGTCGAGGTTTCCGGTCGGCTCGTCGGCAAGGATGATGGAAGGCCGGTTTACCAGAGCCCGGGCGATTGCGACACGCTGACGCTGACCTCCTGAAAGTTCATTCGGTCTGTGATTCATCCGATCTTGCATTCCCACAGCGCTCAAGGCCTCTTTGGCGCGGTCGGCGCGGTCGTTCGCCGGAATTCCAGCATAAATAAGCGGCAATTCCACGTTATGGAGGGCGGTCGCCCGGGCCAGCAGATTAAAGGTTTGAAAGACGAAGCCGATTTCTTTATTTCGGATTCGCGCAAGTTCGTCGTCATCCAGCTCGCTAACAAGCTGTCCGTTGAGCCAATACTGACCGCGGCTGGGACTATCCAGGCAGCCGATCAGGTTCATTAGAGTTGATTTCCCGGAGCCGGACGGTCCCATTATGGCGACGTACTCATTGCGGCGGATCTGCAAGTTCACCCCGCGAAGGGCGTGCACCTGCTGCTCGGACCCCATGTCATAGGTTTTCCACAGATCCGAGGTGCAAATCATGCACGATTCGGGAGGTGCGGACACCTGTGGCTGGCTAATGTTGATGACTTCTGCGGTCGCCATTCTCTTCTCCTGGTCCGCCTGGGACAAAACGGTTACTCCCAGTCCGTTACTGCATTGGACGAGCCACTTGCGAGTTGGGTATGAGAAAAATCCGCTGAGTATGCGCTAACGGTCAGCTTGACTCGTCTCAAACTAGGAATACGAAGCACTCCTGCTAAAAGTTCCGGATTACGGCCTGGTGTCCAGCAGGTGTCAGTGATTATATCGCCCATCTGAGCAGTTCGATGCGTGCCGGTACTGGATTTACAAATAACGGAATTGTCGTTTTTCAGGGTTCCGGATAGCCAGGTTTGCGACCTCAATTGGAACCTTTTACAAATCGCGGACAACCAACTTGGCTCTGCCGAGAATCAGGGTTGTTAGGCACCGTTGTGCGCCCAGGGTCAAGTTGTGGATAGTTGCCTTGTATTCCGGCGATTAAAGAAATAAAATGTATAGGCCCAGAGTGTCTAAAGGAGTTCCGTCCTTATGTTCCGTCCAGGTTTGCTGAATCGCATATTCTCGCCGTTTTTGGTGCTGGTTCCATTGCTGCTCGTCCTCGTTGCAATGGCAATGGCGAAGAGCGGCGCAGAGCAGACCGATAGTCAAAGCAACTCTAGCACCGGTCAGGCCAAGCAGGAGCAGAAGGCCAACCAGGCTACCGACCAATCCGGCGATCCCCTGAAGAGACCTGTCGACGAAAAGCGCAAGAAGCAGAACGCTAAAGCCCTGAAGCACGAGCTAAATAGGGAACATGGAACTTGGCTTAACGAAGATGTTCGATGGATCATCACGGACGACGAGCGTAAGGCGTTTATGCAGCTCTCGAATGACGAGGAGCGCGACCAGTTCATCGAAGCCTTTTGGCAGCGGCGGAACCCTAACCCGGACAGTGAAGACAACGAGTTCAAAGACGAGCACTATCGCCGTATTGCCTATGCCAATGAGCATTTTCCGGCTGGCATTCCTGGCTGGAAGACGGATCGGGGACGAATCTACATCGTCTATGGTCCTCCGGATGAAATCGAGGCACACCCATCCGGCGGCGCTTATCAGCGTCCTATGGAGGAGGGCGGAGGCGAAACCTCAACCTTTCCCTTTGAGGACTGGCGGTACCGTTATCTCGAAGGTATAGGACAGGAAGTCATCATCGAGTTTGTTGACGACTGTATGTGCGGCGCTTACGAGATGACAATGGACCGGAGCAAGAAAGACGCGCTCCTGATGGTTCCTAATGCCGGGTTGACGATGTACGAGGAAATGGGGAGGTCGTCCAAAGCGTCACGGTTTAATGGGGGCCTGGAGCGGCTGGGCAGCTCACCATTTAACAACGACCTGCAAACCAAAGAATTCGATCGTCTGGAGCAGTTCGCGAAGCTGAACCGGGCGCCGGAAGTCAAATTCAAGGACCTACAGGAAGTAGTGCAGCACAAGGTCACTTACAACCAAATGCCCTTCGACGTCCGCACGGATTTCGTGAAGATCACTGGCGATACAGTATTGGTTCCTGTCACCGTGCAATTGAAGAACCGCGATATTACGTTCATCAATAAGGACGGAGTGCAGCACGGCGTCGTGAACATCTTTGGACGCCTGTCCAGTTTGGCCGGAAAGGTGGCCCAAACCTTCGAAGACACGGTTGTGGCGGATGTTCCAGCTGAGTTATTGCCGCGCGAGGCGGAAAATTCTAAGGTGTACTGGAAAGCAGTTCCACTCCGGCCGGGTCGTTACCGATTAGATGTGGTGGTGAAGGACGTCAATGGCGACCGGATGGGTACTTACAGCCGGAGCATGATTGTTCCCGATTTCTCCGATGAGAAGCTGGCCAACTCTTCTCTGATCCTAGCTGACGACGTCCAACCGGTGCCATCGAAGAGCGTTGGCACGGGCATGTTCGTAATTGGGACGACAAAAGTGCGCCCACGGGTCCCGCCGTCTGACGGCAAACCGGCGATGTTTAAGCGGGGCCAAAAGGTAAACTTTTGGATGCAGGTGTACAATCTCAGCGTCGACGAAAAGACGCATAGGCCTTCGGCAACATTCGAGTACGATATTGTGAACGCGACGACCAATAAGGCAGTCGTGCATGCTGTGGAGTCCTCGGAAAAGATGGGGAACGTTAGCGACCAGGTCACGTTGCAGAAGACTGTCGCCGCCGCCAATCTGGATCCGGGTGTATACCGTATTCAAATTAAGGTGAGTGACAATATCTCTAAGCAGTCGATCGATCCTTCGGCGACCTTCGCCGTTCAGTAACCTTGTTGAGGAGATTGATGCTGCGTAAGTTCGGCTATCTCGTGATTGCGCTCGGAATGGCGGTGCCATGCTGGAGCGTAGAGAGATCAGCCTCGATTTCCGGGTATGTCCGCAACGCCGGCGGAGCGCCCCAAATGGGCGCGGTGGTTGAAGTGTTCGGATCGGCAGTACAAACCTTTAAGGTTTTTACGGACGAGAATGGCTTCTTTCGGGCCGTAGGCCTTGTCCCTGGTGTTTACGGCGTTAAGGTTTCAGCCCCTGCTTTTCTTCCCACGTTGCGAGAGAAAATCGGTTTGAAGGCTGGCGCGACCGTTCTTCTTAATCTGACGCTTTCCACGATCTTTGACGCGATTCAATTCGTGCCGCGACAGGGGAATGCCGACGACGGAGATTGGAACTGGGTATTGCGTTCAACGGCAAACCGTCCCGTTCTGCGCGTCCTTCCCGACGGGTCACCGGTGGTGGTTGCAAAGACTAATTCCGGGCCCGACCTGAAAGGGACACTCTCGTTCTTTGCCGGAGCGCCTTCCCAAGGATTCGGCTCGGTTTCCGACGTGAGCACCGGGTTTCTGGTTGAGAAGTCCATGTTTTCGTCTGACACGCTCAAGTTCAATGGCAATGTCGGCTATGGAACCGGAGCTCCTAATGCAGTGGTGCGGGCTTCGTACAAACACCGACTCTCGAACGGTTCCACGCCAGAGATGGCATTTACGTTGAGACGGCTTTCGTCGCCTGATCTTGGCCTGCGCAACGCGCAGCTGCAAGCGTTGGCGCTGTCCATGGCAGATGATCTTGCGCTGGGCGACGTGCTGGAACTGAAGTTCGGCAGTGAGCTGCAGACAATTCAATTCATGGGCAAGGTGACCGCGTTTCGTCCATTCGGTTCGATTGCCGCGCATCTCTCGCCGGACACTGTTCTCGAATATCGCTATTCAACTTCGCGTCCCGACAGTCGCGTTGAGAAGGGCTTTGAGTCCGCTCCTGCCGACCTGAGTGAAACCGACCCGCGCATGAGCATTGCCGGTTTCTCACCCGCGCTCGAAAGGGCCCACCATCAGGAAGTCGCGCTCTCGCATCGCGAAGGCACGACTAGCATGCAAGTGGCGCTCTATTCCGACCGGCTCGATAACCCGGCGCTGACCGGGGTTGGAGAGTTCTCGTCTTTCAGTGGAGACGTGCTGCCCGACGTCTATTCCGGAACTTTCACGTATCAGGGCAGGAACCTGGATGTTCACGGCGTGCGCATGGTGGTTGAGCGCAAGCTGACTGAGGATGTTTCCGCGACGGTAGATTACAGCTACGGAGGCGCGCTGGATTTGAACAGTGACGGGCTTTCGTTGGAAAATGCGCGCGATCACAGCGTCACCAAAAACCGTCAATACGTCGCAGGTAAATTGAGCGGCACCGCGCCGCGTACCAAAACACGCTGGATTGCCTCTTATGGATGGACCAGCGGCCGGGCTCTGACGCCGGTGGACATGTTTAATTCGTCAGCGGGACAATGCGACCCGTTCTTGGATGTGTTCTTGCGCCAGCCAATTCCTGGGACCAGCTCCCTGCCTGGTCATATGGACATACTGCTAGAAGTCCGCAACCTGCTTGCGCAGGGTTATGTTCCTCTGTTTGGCCAGGACGGGCACACGGTTTATCTGGTGCAGTCCGCTCGCGCTGTGAGGGGCGGCGTGGCTTTTAGTTTTTAGTTTGCAGGCTTCAGGCTTCAGGCTTCAGGCTTTTAAGATCTCCTAATCGATTGCTCTCCTGATATCCGACAGCCTTCAATCAGCAATCCACTGGAATTTCGCACTGAATGATGAATCAGTGTCGTTAACCTCGGGGCGGCAGAAAAAACGTTTGTCCACATAGTTATAGCTCTGACGCCCAAAGCCTGACGCCCTAGGCGAGTTTTGTTGCTGGAAGACGGACGCTCCCTTGCGCTAAAATCCTCGCCGTCATCCATACACAGACTTATCGCAAGGGAGCCGCCATGAAGCTACGGGCAAGTGTTGTTTTCTTTCTGCTGCTCAGTTCCACAGCGCTGCTGGCACAGACTTTTCGCGGGACCATTCTAGGGACAGTCACCGATCCTCAGGGAGCAGTCGTCCCTGGCGCCAAGGTCACGGTGCACAACATCAACACCGGTCTTGAGCGCACCACTCAGACCAGCGCCGACGGCAGCTACTCAGTCCCCGAATTACCGATTGGCGCCTACACCGTAACCGCAACACAAAGCGGATTTCAGACGGCGGTGATCAGCAATGTGGCGGTGGATGTGGCCGCGGAGAAACGCGTGGACTTCGTGTTCAGGGCGGGCCAGGTTTCGGAAAAAGTGGAAGTCTCCGGGGAGGCGCTGCCGCAGGTGGAGACGACAACGAACACTCTCGGCACGACCTTTACGGCCGAACAGGCAAAAAATTTGCCGCTGAACGGGCGAGACTTTCAGAAGATGATTTTCCTGACTCCCGGGGTATCAGGTTCTCCCGACGAGATTACCGATTCACCGGGCTCGTTCGGAATTTTTTCAATGAACGGGGCCCGCGGACGATCAAACAATTTTCTGCTGGACGGCACAGACATGAACGATGGGTATCGGAATGATCCGGCCATCAATGAAGCGGGAGTGTTCGGCACGCCCGCCACCATCTTGCCGGTGGACGCAATTGAGGAAACTCAAATTTCATCGAACTTCATGCCAGAGTACGGACGCAATGCGGGCGCGGCGGTGAACATTGTTACCAAGAGTGGGACGAATACTCTGCACGGATCGGCGATTGAATATTTTCGAAATAACGCATTGGACGCGCGGAACTATTTCAATCCATCGACCCAGCCCAAAGCGCAATTCCATAACAATCAATTCGGCGGATCACTAGGCGGCCCGATCGTTAAGGATAAGGCCTTTTTCTATCTGAATTATGAAGGGCAGCGCGAACGAGTGGGGGTTGTAACCCTCGCCAACGTGCCCACAGGAAGCGCGCCGGATGGCTCACTTGCCCCCGGTGATGCTACGAATCCTGTGATTCAACAGCTGATAGCGCGGCATCCATGGCCGGCACCGAATCTAACCGGCGGATCTTTCAATGCATCAGTGATTTCGCCCTCTTATAACCGAGTTGACAGCATGATTGCGAAGATTGATGACAACCTTAATTCTCGCAATCTGCTGACCGGGCGGTATTTCTTCGGAGATAGTTCGCAATCGTTCCCCTTGGCGCTCACGGCGAGCGGTGGCCAGCTTCCGGGGTTTAATACCTTTACGCCGACCCGCGTTCAACTAGTATCCCTGTCGCACGTGTGGACACTCTCTGGGACCAAGGTGAACGAACTGCGCTACGGCTGGAACCGCTTCGCCGAGGATTTTCTCGCAGAGGATCGCAGCTTTCATCCCAGCACCATTGGTCTGAATACGGGTACCGGACTTGCCGATGCTGGATTGCCGATCATTTTAGTTAGTGGTGTCGCGCAACTAGGCTCAACCAGCGGTGACCCACGGGGACGCGTGGATACGAACAACCAGCTTATTGACAACTTTTCCTGGAAGGCGAATCAGCACGACTTGAAATTTGGTTTTGAGTACAGGCGTACCACGATTAAACAGTATTTCGATAAATACTTTCGGGGGAAGTTAAGTTTTAACGATACCTTCGATTCTGCCGGAAATCTGATCACGACCGGTCTTCAGAATTTTCTCGCAGGCGCTCCCGATATCGGGTTCGGCGCCAGCTTCCAATATTCGGGAAACACCAGACGCCACACAGCGGAAAACAATTACGGGTTCTATTTTCAAGACACGTATAGGGTGACGTCTCGGCTGACGTTGAACTACGGCTTGCGCTGGGACTACTTCGGCGTGGTTTCAGAGAAGAACAATCTTTTCAGCAATTCAACAACGGCAGATCCTGTCACCGGGGCTTTTGTGCTCACTCAGGTAGGTCAGCCTGGACTCAGCCGCTTGTACGAGCCGGATTATAAGAATTTTTCTCCTCGCGTGAGTGTCGCTTGGGATACGACTGGCAGAGGCAAAACCGTACTGCGCGCCGGATGGGGCCTCTTCTACGATGCGTTTTCTCAGGACACCTTCCTTGGGCACCTTCCATATCCTCCATTCTTCGATCCCGGCCCCGCTTATAAGCCGGTTGGACCGGCGCAGATCATTCCGGCGGCAAATACGACCGGAACCATCACTGCCGGCCAACCGGTTTACGACACCTCAGGCTGCAGCAGTGTGGAATGCGACATCTTCACTGTCGACCGTCATATCCACACACCGTACATGGAGAATTACAACCTGAACTTGCAGCAGCAGCTTGCTAATAAAGTCGTGCTGCAGGTTGGCTATGTGGGATCTCAGGGGCATCGCCTGTTCCGGTTCCGCGACATCAGCCAGCCCAGCCAAGCGACCATCACGGCCTCTGACCTAGCCAATGGAGTCAGTAGCTACGGTGTGCCACGGACGTTCAACTTCCCGTACGGCTCCTTCTACATCATGCAGGAGGAATCAACCGCAAAATCAAACTACAATGCCCTACAGACCAGCCTTCGGGTGAACCAGTGGCGCGGAATCACGTCGATTGTGAATTACACCTGGTCCCATTCTCAGGACACAGCCAGCGACCTCGAGGACTTTGAGCCGAACGCTGCGCAACCGTACGACAGCACGCGCCCGAACCTGGAATATGGGAATTCCAATTTCGATGTTCGCAACCGGTTTACCTGGGTTTTTGGCTATCAACTGCCGAATATGGGATTGAGTCGGATAAAGAATGGGTGGGGTTTTACCAGCACTCTGACACTACAGAGCGGCCAGCCGTTCCAGATGAACTACAACTTTGAAGATGATTTCAGCGGAGCTGGTGAAGGCATCGATCGTCCTGATGTTGTTGGGCCGATTGTGTACCATAAGAGCGACCCTAGAAATTTTATTGATCTCAGCTCATTTGCAGTGCCCTGCACAGTCACTGCTGCTACGGGCAGTGCTTCCGATTGCGTTCCCGGTACGCGGCACTTTGGAAACGAACGCCGCAACTCGCTGGTTGGTCCTGCGTACAAGAATTGGGACTTGGCGATTTACAAAGACACGGCCATCACAGAGCGTCTAAATGTGCAATTGAGGGCGGAGTTTTTTAACATCGTGAATCATCCGAACTTTGCCAGCCCGTTTCTGCCGCTATTCATTGCAGACCCGGCGCAGAACGGTTTTGGTCTCAGTGGCAGCGGGCGCGAAGTGGGGAGCGGCGGCTTCGCGCTGGGCGCCACCGGCGACGTGGGCATCGGCAATCCGTTCCTCG
>WNFR01008444.1_pt1 | contig 10406 bp, 9 predicted proteins | sample 5400221 | NCBI WGS metagenome assembly WNFR01 (sample SAMN13153357, study PRJNA577476) | soil metagenome | isolation source: 40 cm soil under Madrone tree | place: USA:California | collected 2016-06-14 | reverse complement strand
CGTAGTGTTCAGTCTGATTGCCAGGTTAGCTGACGCGCTGGACTTTAAGATGCCATCAGCGTTTGCTAACGGGAGGAGCGCGAAAATGTACTTGAGGCTTGGCTATAAGTTGCCAATTGATACAAGAATTGGGAGCTAGATTTGACAGGAGGTAGATATGGTTGAAACAAAGCAGGAGCTGGAAGATGAAGTCACGCGGCTTCGTAAAAGAGTTACTGAGCTTGAAGGCGATCTCGATAACGAAAAGAAGAAGCCGAAGAAGCATTCTAAGACCTCCCAAGCTAAAAACATTTCCAATCGGGCATTAGACGAAGGCAGTGGACTGATCAGGGGAGTCGCACTGGCGGGAATACACTCAGTACGATTGGCCGGAGGTGTCATGTCATCCTTTGCTGACACAGTTTCGCAGAGGAATCGACCGGAAGAGAAAGACTCAACTTCGGATCTGACGCGAGACTTGCCGAAAGATGTTTATTCCGGAGTACTAAACGCGGTTGAGCAAACGTTGGACATCCCTGGAAAAGTGATTGATAAGCTACAAGAGGGCTATAACGAAACCAGAGAAACTTAGCTGTTTGTCCGAAAAGTGTCTTGCATTACTCTTCGAGTGTTCTCTGCGTTAAGAACACTTTATGCACAGGACGCAGAGACGCAGAAGATCGCAGAGAAGACTTCAACACACCCCTTCACCACGTGGCGCTGTTCAGCTCACTTCCAGCCAACTTCGCATCCTTCAATGTTAGCAATCGGATCATCATGGTCGCTTCGTGACGCAACACTAGACATTAGGCGGGCCTTCTTGCCGTTGTGGGAGGCCGCGAAGTTGGGAGCAACTACTCTCCTCCGATCCATTCGCGGACAACCTTTGGACTATCCGAAGCTTCTGCGTAGTGCTTTAGAAAGATTGGGAGTCACATACCTGAAGCTGGGCCAATATCTGGCCATGCGACGAGACTTTTTGCCCGCAGAACTTTGTGAGGAATTAAGCCGTTTGTATGAATCGGCCTCACAATTGGATTTCAACGAAATTAAAAAAGTAATTGAAAACGAATTGAATGGTCCACTCGATCAGTTCTTTGCTGCCTTCGAGGAGAAGGCCATAGCGGCGGCATCGATTGCTCAAGTACATGAAGCAAAAACTCTGACAAATGAACGCGTCGCTGTGAAGATACAGCGTCCTGGTATAAAACCAGTGTTTGATGCAGACATCCGTAATCTGCATCGCGCCGCTGCAATCGCATATGCAGTCGGCATATCTGGGACCTTACCTCTTAAGGAGATCGTAGAAGAGTTTGCCAAGTGGACCTCGAAGGAGTTTGACTTCGTAATTGAGGGCCGCACTGCGGAACGTCTTCGCCACAATGCCACGCCTAATGAGATCGTGCCCGTCGTCTTTTGGAGCCTCTCTACAGCAAAAGTTCTCACTACGGAACTTATTGATGGCATGAGTCTGGCCCAGATCATTGCGTTAGTTCGGCAAGGCAGAGAGGATTTGGTACACGCGCGTCTTCCCAGTCTCGACTTCGAAGCAGCAGGGCACAATATGGCTTTTGCTTCATTACACCAGTTTTTTGTTTGTGGGTTCTTGCACGGTGATCCCCACCCGGGCAATATTTTTATTCTTGAAGATAATTCGATTGCTTTTGTGGACTTCGGTATCTTCGGCGAGTTGACCGACTACCTTCAGGAGATTCTGGCCGGCTACATCGAAAGCGTTGCCGTCGGCAATCTATCTGACGCCGTTCGGTACTTTTCAAAATTGTGTAGTCCCACGGAACTTACAGACTACCAGGAATTCCTCAAGGACCTCTCGTTCAACATCCATCATTGGTATCAAGCGTCCAAACGTCCAGCCTCTACCTTTGAAGATCGCCACATTGGAAAGTACTTAGGGGATGTGCTTGGATCCGTGAGACGGAACCACTTGCGCATGGAGATTGATAGCCTCCTATTCTGGCGAGCGCTGAGTGCGCTTGACTATAGCGCGCTGAGCATGTCCAAGCACTTCGAACTGTTGTATGAACTTCGCCGGTTCTTCGAACAGATGCGGCCAGGACCGATCGAACGATTGGTCAATGTAATTACAGATCGGCGGTTCGAAACCGAGGTGATTGAACTGACACCAAGAGTGCCAGGATATTTCAGCGAGATCATTAATCGCTTGTTAGGAGAAGGACTAGGACGAGTTCTGGTCATGCGGGAATCCAAAAATCGTTCAGAACTGAGGACCACACGATGTCTGACGGCTGTCTTGGTAGGTGTCTCGCTAATAATCGCAGGCCAGGGAAATCACTTTGGTATCGTAGCAGTACTGTCAACGCTGACTGTTGCAGCGATACTCTTCAGTTTCTCCATGGTTGAGGCGCGGCTGAGATGAGCGACAGGTTAGAAAGCACCGATCGATCTTTCGTTGAACGCCTTGTGAACGGACCGGTTGGATTTAGGCATCGTCTCGAGCGTCTCGGTCCGGTATTCATAAAAATAGGACAGTTCCTTGCGTTGCGCCCTGATTTATTACCTCAAGAGTACTGCGACGAACTCATGTATTTGACTGATCGAGTTCCCGTCTTCCCGTGGGAACAAGCGAAGGCGATTTTGAAAGCAGAATTGAAGCAGGAACCTGGAGCGATTTTTGCTTACATCAATCCCAATCCGGTCGCAGCGGGTTCTTTAGCACAGACCCATGTCGCTCGTTTGAGAGATGGCAGGGAAGTCGCGGTCAAAATCCAGCGACCGAATATAGAAACTCAGGTTTTGCGCGATCTGAAACGAGCCAGACGACTGGCTCGGCTGCTCCAGATGAGTAGCCCGTCCTTCATCGTCTCACCAAACGAGGTCGTGGACGAGCTCGCAGAGTGGCTCAGGCAGGAGACCGACTTCAATCACGAACTAAAGAATCTAACTCGCCTGCACAAGCTTGCCGCCAACAGCAAATTTCAAAAAATACCTGAACCATTTCCGGAATTCAGCAGTGCGAGAGTTCTAACGAGTGAGTACATCCGTGGGGTTCCCGTTTCCGAATTGTTACATGACCTGCGCGCCCAAGGCTCTAACGGAAATCAAAGAAGTAAAAGATTTGGCGTAGATCACGACCGGCTCGCCAGAAATCTACTTTGGAGTACGCTGGTGCAAATTTTTCGCTACCAATTTTTCCACGCTGACCTGCATCCGGGAAACTTGATGGCTTTATCCGGCGACGTGGTGGGATTCGTTGACTTCGGGCTCTGTTCGGAACTTGATGAAACCGTCCGCGAGCGCCAAATACGTTACATTTCGGCGTTCTACAGTGGCGATCGCGATCGAATGTTCAACGCCATAACCGATATTCTTATCGCGACTGAAGAGACAGATAGAGATGCTTTTCGTGCGGATTTCATGGCTGAAACAAGCACGCATGTCGCTCGCGCACCGGAAGACCGTCCCAGCCATAATGGACCGCGCACTGAAAGAGATCGCCCTTCCATTACCCAGAGCATGGTTGCAATGTTGCGAGCTGCACGCCGCAACAGGTTGCAAGTGCCCACCAGAGTTCTCTCAATGTACAAGGCACTTCTTACCGCCGAGACTGTTGCGCACGAGCTTGGGACAAATGCTGATTTACGATCAGTGGGCCGGAATTTCTTTTTAGAGCTGCAGCGCGACGACATCGTATCCAGCGTTGAACCGGACAACCTTGAGACATCATTCCTCAGTACGGTGGCTTTGTTGCGCGATACACCTGGTCAACTGCAACAAATCCTCACCGAATTAGCCGAGGGTAAATTTGAATTCAAAGTGAATGTTTCTGAAGGTGCCAAAGTTAGCCGGATAAAGAACCGGCGGCTGCGGTTGTTAGTGACTTCGATACTCTCGGTCTGCGTTGCGCTGCTTCTGGCAGCGCCTCATTTGCCGGCAGTGTTCGACGACACAAGGTGGCCGCTCTGGGCGGCATTGATCCTGCTCTACGTTTCAATTCTATTTCAATGGAGGCGCCTGAAGTGACGGCCAGAAGTATGCCTGATACAACTCTCGGAGTTGTTCGTGATTTTAGTAACGTCGCCTTTGAGTTGGCACAAGTTCCAATCGCTCTATTGCTCTCACCCTTCTTGTCGGGGCGCTCTAACAGAGTTGAAGAACTCAGAGGAGATATTGTCGAGCTACGCCAACTGCTGCGCATTGCAAAAGATGAAGGATTGGATAAGGACCTGGCCGCAGCCCTTAATTTTCTTGCCGAACACAGTAAACAAATCCAACGCGCCTTCGTTGTTTGGATTGACCTGATTGAAGTCCTGGTTCAAGACGCCGAACGCCGCTATGGAACCACTCGGGGTATGGGCGAGCTCAAAGCCGCTCACGTTAAAGGGGCAGTACAGTATCTTCTGCGGAACAAATCTCTTGATATCCCGGATGTTCCAAAGTTCCTCGGGCCAGTGGTCATGGACGTCGTTATAGATTGGAGCGTCGATGTGGCAGTGCTATTGGCAAATCGTCACGGGTTGTGGGTTGAAAGGGATTCCACTGCGAAACAACACTCGCTACTAACAACAATCAAATTACAGCTACGACGAACTGCACGGTCGGTCCTCGGTCTTATCTTCTGGGTGTATGTACGCATTAGGCAGGCTATGCAAAGGGAAGTAATCATAAGCCCTGAAATAAGGGCTGCGATAGACGCGGTGAGGCGCGAAGGCTTAATAGTTCATCACCGAGAACTCTTCAAGGGGGTGGCTGAGTTACTGGTCTGGATCAGTGCCAAGCGAAAAACTTTGATGGTGCTGGTCGAGGTTACATCGGCCGCTGTGCAGCAGGCTGAAGTCTACGTCTCACTGACCGGCGCTCAAAAGAAAGCTTATGCATACGATCTCGTTCTGGCAGTGCTTCATGAGTTGGGGTTTGAGCAAGGAACAGGACTGCTATTTTCAATCATCGATTCAACAGTACAGAGTTCGATCGAGATGAGCGTCAACTTATTCAATAAGCGCGGTGTATTTTCACATCATTGAACTCTCGAAGAAGACGCATGGTGAGAACCAGATCGCCTGGGTGAGGGCAGCCCAGTCCCACTGAAGGTGCTTTCAGGAGCGCCAATTGGACCAATGATCACGCTCGTCGTGAACGAGATCCATCCCAGAATCGCAGTCAACACCACGCACCGAGCCTAGCCCACCATTCACGATCTTCATCATCAAATCCAACTTTGTTGTTTGGATTGACTTGATTGACGTCCTAGTTCAAGACGCCGAACGCCCCTATGGAGCCACTCGGGGTATGGGCGAGCTCAAAGCCGCTCACGTTAAAGGGGCAGTGCAGTATCTTTTGCGGGAACAAATCTTTTGATATCCCGGATGTTCCAAAGTTTCTCGGGCCAGTGGTCATGGACGTCGTGACTGGTTCAGTCGAAAACATGTTGACATCAGGAGCTGACGCCGCGTCCGCGATGTGCGAGTTCGATGTACGAGGGTCTACCGACATCACGGGCTTCGGGTTTTTAGGACACATCTGGAAATTTGCCAAAGCAAGCAAAGTAACTATTGAGATAGATTCCGCCCGCCTACCGACTTCGGCTGGAGCGCTCGAGCTTGCAGCCGCCGGTATGCTACCAGTGGCGATCAAACCAACCGTGCTTACGTAGGAGACGACATTGAAATCGGCGAGCATTTAGGCAAGGAACTGCGCAGCGTTTTTTACGATCCTCAAACAGCAGGCGGAATGTTGATTTCCATAGCATCGGACCGCGCTAAAGCTCTCCTCACGCGATGCGACAAACCTACCCGCGGGCCGCTAAAATTGGACGAGTCGTCCAGCAAAGATCTCGCTCGCTTTTTGTTTTCTGACGTGGTAGAGTTCGCGCCTCGTTCTTTGCGAGGCGCTTCAACCTCTTGCCGCTGAATGGCATAAGGTTCCAAAGGAGTCTATCCATGCCTTTAAGATTACTCCCGCTTCTTGCTGTAATCGTATCGCTTCTGGCTGTAGGTAGTTGCAAACGTAGCCCTGACGGATCGCAGCAAAGGCTACGTATGACCATGATCCCGACGACTGATCCCGGCAAAGTTGTTCGTGAAAGCCAACCCCTTGTGTCCTACTTGGAGAAAGAGACAGGGGCAAAGATCGAGTTAACAGTTCCTACCAACTACGCGGCTGCAGTTGAGGCAATCGCGAGCGATCAAGTGGACATCGCCTACCTGGGCGGCTTTACGTATGTCCAAGCATCGAAACGTGCCGGCGTCGTGCCACTCGTTCAACGGGAGCGCGATCAGAACTTTCACAGTGTCTTCATCACTCAGCAGGATTCGAAAATTGCTAGTCTGGACGACCTGAAGGACCACACATTCGCCTTCGGCGATGTTAATTCAACATCAGGCCACCTCATGCCGGAGTACTTCATGCGTGAAGCAAAAGTAGACCCTGACGTAATTGCTCGGGCTATCTACTCAGGCGGGCACGACGCAACGGCACTCGCCGTCGCCAATCGGAAAGTCGACGCGGGGGCGTTGGATGAAACTGTCTATCAACGGATGGTTAAGGACGGAAAAATTGATCCATCGCAGGTTAAGGTCTTTTACACCACGCCATCTTTCTACGATTACATCTGGGTTGCGCGGAAGGGGCTCGACCCCAAACTCGCTAAAGCATTCAGTGCAGCGTTCCTGAAACTCGATCCTAACAACCCGACACACAAGCCTATCCTTGACCTGCTGACTGCGACGAAATATGTCAAGGCGGTGGATAGTGATTATGCCAAGTTGCGCCAAGCTGCAAGAGACTCGGGGTTGTTAAAGTGATTTACTCGCTCCAGGACGTTAGCAAGACTTACTCCACGTCCCGTGCAGTAGTGCACGCGCTCGACGGGTTTACGTTTGATGCCGAGCCGGGCGAGCGTATAGCACTGCTCGGCCCGTCTGGCGCAGGCAAGACGACGCTTTTTCGCTTGCTTAACGCCACGCTCCGCCCCACGAGCGGCACCTTGCGATTCGACGGAACTGAAGTGAGCGGAATGTCTGGCCGCCAACTGCGGTTTATGCGCCGGCGGATTGGTACGATTTACCAACAGTACTACCTTGTGCCATCCCTCACCGCGCTTGAAAACACCCTGTGTGGCAGGCTTGGTTACTTGTCATTTCTTCATACGGTTCGTAGTGCTATGCAACCTGCGAAGGAAGAAAGGGACCAGGCAATGGCCGCCCTCGAAGGGGTCGGTCTCGCCAATAAGCATTGCTGTCGCGCTGACGAGCTTTCAGGAGGCCAGCAGCAACGCCTAGCCATTGCTCGTGTCCTCATGCAGGATCCGGAAGTAATTCTGGCGGATGAGCCGTTCGCCTCGCTGGACCCAGGTCTAAAGGAAACGCTGGCGTCGCTACTTGTTGTTCTCGTTACTAACAGCAAGCGGACATTAGTTGCGACCTTGCATGATGTCGAAACGGCATTGCGCTTTTTTCCGCGCATAATTGCGTTGCGCGACGGGCGCGTTGCATTCGATAAGCCAGCGTCTGAAGTCGACCGCGCAACGCTCGAAGCGCTCTACTCCGACAACTCAGAACCGAATAGGGCGACACCTCGTGACCCTGGGCAAAGTCAGGTAGCCGACGATATTGAGCCCAAATGTGCACCAGTCTTCACGCAGTAGCGATGAGTACTTTTCGCGCAACGATAGCCTTTTTACTGCTCGCCGTGTTACCGCGGCGATTGCGTTCAGCGTAGCACTCATCCTTTGCTGGCGCTTTGCTGAAATACGCCCCACAGCCATTTTTGAGCCGGGCGCGACGACTGCGGTGTGGAAGTTCGTTCGCGCTCTTTTTCCGCCTGATCTATCTCTTGGATTTCTTCGGATTGTCGCTGCGGCGGCGCTGCAAACGCTTGCCATCGCTATTGCCGGCACCGCGCTTTCGGTTCTCATCGGTCTTCCGCTTGCTTTCCTGGCCACGCCCACCTTGTGGCGACGCGGCGTCTTAGTCGAAGGCGAGCCAGAGAACGCAACCCGATTCTTCTTGTCTGGCGTTAGTCGAGCGACGCGTGCGCTTTTTGGGTTTCTCCGCGCAGTTCCCGATCTGATGTGGGGATTGTTGTTCGTGGTAGCGGTGGGCCTAGGCTCAGTGGCTGGCACGCTGGCCCTTGCGGTCAGCTACAGTGGCGTCCTCGGACGTGTATATGCCGATGTATTCGAAGACGTCGATCCTCGCGCGCTCGAGGCTTTACATGGTGTTGGCGCCACTCGCTTTCAGGTCTTCCTGCGCGCAATTTGGCCACAAGCCGTACCAAGCGTAATCGGATATACGATCTACTCATTCGAGTGCTGCGTGCGCGCCGCTTCAGTTTTGGGCTTTATCGGCGCTGGCGGCATTGGTTATGAGATCAATCTTTCCATGAGAATGTTCAACTATGGTGAAGTATTGACGCTCATCATAAGTTTGCTTGCGTTGGTTGCTGGGACTGATGCAATAAGCCGGTTCGTGCGCCGCCTTCTGAACACCAATGTTCCAGCAGCCTTTCTAGCTCGCAAGGATGTACTACAAGCACAAATCCTAACTCGCCAACCGACTTGGTCTAGACGTTCGTCAAGCGGAACCATAGCTTTGATAGCTCTCTTGGTGGTTGGTTGGAGCTTCTACGCGACGGGTTTCTTTAATAGTGGCTTACTTGATCTTGGGCTCCCTAGCCGAGTAGTCAAACTCATTGGAGAAATGTTCCCTCCGGATCTTGACCTTGGTTTTCTGCGGTCGCTCCTTTTCCCTCTCCTCCAAACTATAGGAATTTCGGTGATTGGCACCTTGATCGGCATTGCCATTAGCGTCGTCATGTCGTTACCTGCCTCGTCAACACTGATCCTAAGGGAGAAAGACTCTGCAGGCAGGAGATCATGGCTGGGACAGACGTGGCGGTGGACCGTTTATCTTTCGGCGCGACTGATACTCAACGTCCTGCGTTCAATTCCGGAACTGGTTTGGGTGCTGGTTTGTATTCTTGCGGTAGGTCTGGGCCCGTTTGCGGGCACGCTCGCAATCGGTCTGCACACCGGCGGCGTACTCGGCAAGCTCTATGCAGAGACGGTCGAAGAAGTTCCTTCACGACCAATTGAAGCATTGCGTGCCAATGGCGCACGGCCACTTCAGGTCCTGATCTGGGGCATTTGGCCTCTATTGAGACCGACGCTCATCAGCTATACCGTCCTTCGTTGGGAGACGAATCTACGGGTTTCTACGGTCCTTGGATTGGTTGGCGGCGGTGGCCTGGGTCAGGCAATCTTCAACAATATTCAGCTCGGCTTCTACCAACGCATCATTGTGCTAATTGCGATCATATATGCCCTGGTCCTGACAACTAACTGGATTGGGGATCGGCTGCGCAATCGTCATACCTCTTTCAGTTGGAGGTTTCAGGGCATAGGACAACGGTTCCAAATTGAAGAGCCGCAGCGTCACATGTCCCCTTGACGATTTTATTCGAGTGGAGCGCAATGAAAGACCAACAACTCAACCGCTCCTTGGGTTGACAACTGTCAACCCACTTAGCTTAACGCTGAGAAACAGTACGCTGAACTGCTATCTGCACCACACCAGCGTGCGGCTTCTCTGATTTGAAGAGAAAGTGAGGCACCTCAACCATGAAACGGACACTCTTACAAATTACAGTACTCTTCGTCGCCGGAGCTTTTGCCATGTCGGCGTCGGCGCAGACAGGTGAGCAGAACTCAACTGCGAAGATGCGCTCTAACCTGAATACTCCAGATTCCAACGCGACCAAAGTGTCAAACGTCGGAGATAGCGTCGGCACGCCTACCGAGATTGAGGCTCTGAAGGGACGAATCGAAGAATTAGAGAAGCAGAACCGCACGGTTTTGGAAATGCTGGCAAGGGTTCAAGCGCAGCTAGAGGTGATGAATCATTCAACCACGAATGGCAATCAATTAGCGGCATTGAGTTCTCCGCCAACGTCAACAGCCGAGTCAAAGGCCCCTAACCCTAACAACCAACCTGCTGCCAGCACCAAGAACCAACCGGTTACTTGGGGAGAATTGATTAGTGAAGGCAATAAGATCAAGTTGTATGGCTTTCTTAGGCTTGATCTGATCGTCGATTCACAGAGGCCAAACAACGCGCAGGCGATTCTATTCATTACATCTCCCGACCCACGCATTGGCACCGACAACGGGAACTTCACGATACACCCTCGTCTGACGCGATTGGGAATTGACTGGAATGGGCCGCAAATCGCCAAGCTGGATAACGCCAAGCTAACCGGCAAGCTCGAGACGGACTTTCAAAACGGAGGCACGGAGTCCCGTCAAATCATCCGGATTCGTCACGCGTACCTGCGAATGGATTGGAAGAAGTTTTCAATCCTTGGTGGGCAAACTTGGGATCTATTCTCGCCTCTCTTCCCTACTGTTAATGCCGACACTCTTCAATGGAATGCCGGAAACGTAGGCGACC
>WNFR01008443.1_pt1 | contig 10407 bp, 9 predicted proteins | sample 5400221 | NCBI WGS metagenome assembly WNFR01 (sample SAMN13153357, study PRJNA577476) | soil metagenome | isolation source: 40 cm soil under Madrone tree | place: USA:California | collected 2016-06-14 | reverse complement strand
TCGCGGTTCGTCGCGGCAATCAAACGCGCATCGGTCCGAAGCGTGCGCGAGCTTCCCAGCCGTTCGAACTCCCTCTCTTGCAACACGCGGAGCAGTTTGGTCTGCAATTCAAGAGGAATTTCTCCTATTTCGTCCAGAAAAATGGTGCCGCCATTGGCTACTTCGAAGCGTCCAATCCGCTGCGCGATCGCTCCTGTGAATGCGCCTTTCTCGTGTCCGAACAGCTCGCTTTCCAGCAAGCCCGTCGGAATGGCCGCGCAGTTGAGCTTGACGAAGGGCTTGGAGCGCCGCGGGCTCAAATCATGAATGGCTCGCGCAATCAGTTCCTTTCCTGTACCCGTGTCTCCATAGATGAGCACGGTCGAGTCTGTTGGAGCAACCGTCTCCACTTGCTTCAGCACACGCCGCAGGGAAGCACTTTTTCCGACGATTTGCGCAAAATTCATTTCGCTACGGATTTCATCTTCGAGATAGAGCTTTTCCTGTGCGAGCTTCTCTTTCAGCTCTCGAATCTCCCCAAAGGCACATGCATTCTCTACGGCAATGGCAACCTGATTTCCGATCTGTGACAGAAACTCCATATCGTCGGCAGTGAACGCATTGTCCTGATATTTGACCACACCGAATATTCCCAGCACGCGACCTCGGCTAACTAAGGGAAGGACGCAGACTGTTCCAACCTCAGCCTGCGAGGTGTCCTTCATTCCCAGTCGCCTCGCCTCCTGGACGCTGCCGCACCAGAGTTTGCCGGTGCGAAAGACCGTTCCCGAGACATCTTCATCCATCGGGACAAGGCTCTCCTCGTGGACAGATTCGTCGATAAGGGGAAAATCCAAGGCGTAGATCCGCAGGTGCGTGTTGTTGGTATCGGGAAGAGTTACGCCGGCGCCATCGCAGCCCATAACCCGGCGCGTGTTCGCCACTACGGCCCGGAGAAGGTCCCGGAAGTCGAGATTGGAAACAACATGATTGGTCAATTCAAGGAGAAGTCCAAGACGCTCGTTCTTCTTCAGCAACTGCTGCTGTGAGGCTTGTGCTGCATCAAAGTGCAGCGCATTGTCGAATGCGAGAGCGATCTGCTCAGCCACAACCGAGAGAAAGTGAACTTCGTCAGCGGTATAGACATCCGGAGCCTTACTGCCAAGGGTGAGCGTTCCGACTTTGCTGTGGGCTGTCGTTAGAGGGAGAGTGCACAGACAGTGGACACCGTACTTCTTTAAAATCTCTTGGAGTTTGGAAAACCGAGCGTCGCGGGTTTCGAGCGAAGTGACCAGAGGCTCTTGATTCTGATAGACCCACCAGGCATCCGATTCCTCCATGGCTAGTTCTGGGTCTGGAAGGATAGCTGCTTCTGTTTCCGCGTCGACAAAATGCCTGTGAAACGTATTCGATTTCTCGTCACGAATCGACACACCGACACAATCAAACCGGACGACCCGGTGCAACTCCCTCACCAGCGCGCTAAACAGATCCTTTGGATCTCGATGCGTTCCGATAGCATTCGACACGCCGACGAGCGATTCGTATCGCGTGGCGGCTGAAAGCCGGGACCCGTCGACAACTTCTTCCGTTCGCATCCGAGTGAACCTCTCAGAGAGTATCGCTTGAAGCTTGGATGTCGCAACTCCTGCATAGGTTAGAACCTGCAAAAGCTAAACCTAACGGCCTTGTTGGCCTCTTCCCGCACCGATTCCTTCACCGCCACGGAATGTGCCATTGACTAGCGACCCGGCCAAGGTGGCTCAGGTCGTCCTTCGTCTTGCTGCGGGCGATCAGTTGCCGGCGCACCTCCTGCTGGGCAGTGACGCCGTTAAGCACGCAGGCTGTAAAACCATCGTACACGCGGTGATCGGCGGTTCTGGTGGATTAGGAACAACGGCTTTCCATGGACGTCAGAAGATCACGCTGAACAGCGGTCTGGAAATGCTGATTCGCATCACGGGGCGCTGATCCACCCCGCCCGAATATGCTAAATTGTCTGTTCGCTCAGTTGAGATCGCAAGGGGGAACCATGTCATCCAGTCTCTTTAAGGTGTGTTTTCAAGTAGTGCTAGCTCTAGTTGTCCTATGCTGTGTTGGAGTTTCTCAGAACGCGGAAGCTTCAACAAACGTCATTACCGGCACAATCGAAAAAGTAGATTCCGGTGCGAAGACGGTTGCCGTGAAGACTGCCGACGGCACCGTCGAAACGGTGAAGTTCACCGAGAGGACGACCGTTCACGGCCTCAAAGATGCCGGAAAAGGAGCTGACCTCGCCGGCAAAGAAGGCGGCCATGTGATCGTTCACACTGTTGGAGAGGGTGCCGACAAGACGGCTCATTCGGTCGAATGGGTCGGCGATAAGACAATCCATACGACTGAGGGTACCGTGGAGGACGTGGGCAAGGGCTCAAAGACCGTTGCCGTAAAGACAGCCGATGGCACGAAGGAAACCTTCGTCGTTGCGGATCATGCCACGGTTGACACAGGCAAAGACGTAGCGCGCTACTCTGCGCGAGGTGCCAAGAAAGGCGAGCACGTGACCGTATATTACACCGAAGAAGCGGGTAAGAAAATCGCTCACGTATTCAAGCACCTCTAGCAACGCGGCACAAGGGGCATCCCGCCGGCGGTCGCTCACAGACTCTCGATGGAGATATTGAGCCGCACAATTTCGATGATCAGATCTCTTTATCCAGGGAGATCGTTACGCTTTCAATGCTGCGGGACAGAGCAAGAAAGGTTTGCAGTTCCTTTGTGGGCAATTCTTGCGGTCCTTCCGAACAGCAACTCCGGATCGTCTGTTCCAGACGCTCGAACGAATCTTCGAAGTCGTCCTTTCTGTCGGGTGCTTTACCCTCCATCCGGTCTGCCATACCATCCAGCGTCTTGGCTAAATGATCGTCAAACTCCTGCTGTCCCACACGAACGGCTTGCGGCAGTTCGAAACCACGGAGTTGGAGACGATACTTCAGCAACGCAACTCGTGTGAGGAAAAGCGCCCGCAGTTGCGATTGCCAACGCTTGATGCGGCTGCGGAGCGCAAGATTCTGCTCGCGAGAAGAACCAAACTCGAAGATAACCTCGTCGGAGAAACTTCTCACGTTGTCAAAGGTAGTGTTAATGGTTTCGCGAAGGGACAGAGTGCGCTGGATTGCACGTTCTTGATCTCCTGCAAGCGGTTCCCTGGCAAGTTGAGCCAGCAGTCGCAGGTTGAAAATAAATGTCCTTTTCATCTCGACCGCGGCGGGCGCACCCCATAGCTGGTCAAAGACAAGCCACATCATGAACAGCCCCAGCAAGATGCCAACGACGCGGTCCCTTGCTACCGAGAGCGACGTCTGCATTGCGAACTCCGACAGGTTAATGAGGTAGAAAGCCAGAGCGACCTGCAATCCGAAGTATGACAATCGAGGGGTTGATGTCATGAACCAGGAAGCCATGGCCGTTACGAGTATGAAAAGAACTGTGAATCCAGCAATCGAATCGAGGTAGGGCAGAATGAACATCTGCGAGCCCATCCCGATAAGAAATCCACCCACCAGGGCGCCCGCGAAGCGCAGGGTCAGTTTCTGGCGAGATGCGCCGATCGTGGAAAGCGCTGTCAGCAGGCACGTGGTTACCGCCGTGCTGATGCCCGGCCAGGCGATGGCGTTGTAGATGATGTAACAGGCGCTCGCTGCAAGGCAGCCTTTCAGGGCGAACCTAAGGTGCTCAGGGTTGGTGAGCGCGTCTGGGACGACAAGCTTCGATCGTGGTAGGTCGTCTGAAGGCGGCAGGTACTCATTCAATGATCGATGACCCGCAAATGCTTGAGGGATGAGTGCAACGATTTTCTCCATCTCGCGCAGCAATGGAACGCCGCGCGAGAGTTCGTTATCAGGACTGAACTGAATCGAGCCTGGAATTCGCCGGTTTATTAGATCGGTGCGAATGCTCGCGATGGTAGCGGCCAGTTCCCGCAATTGCCTCTGATCAGGGCCGGAAGGGCCAAAGCTGGCCTGCGTCAGGGTTGCGGCAACATCCACGAGTCCGCCGACAAGCGCTGCAACACCACTCATCTGTGCCCTGTAATGCGACGAGTAGTCAGAGCGGCGCAAGACGCGCCGCAATGTTGATGTTCCGAGCATGGCCATCCTGGTGATTTTCTTTTCAGTCGCGTCATCTACCGGGCGGTCCTCTATGTAGCAAGCCAGCAAACTCTGGACCGCAGCTAACCGTTCGGCGATCGGCAAAACGATATCGTCTCCAGGCTTCATGCGCGCAAACGCCAGTTCTACCGCCGCCGTGACTACGACTCCGATCGATGCCGCTAACACGACTCGAAGGGTATCTTCCACATTGGTTTCGGCTGATACATGGCGATCCCATAAGGGAACTCCGAGGGCGATCATGAAGGCAAACACAACAACCGTGCCGTAGTTGGTCATCGTGCCAAGCGCATAGAAGGCGGCGAAGAACGAAACAATGATCCAGAAAAAATGCAGCATGGGAACGCTGATCACAAACCATGCTGAGATCAGAATATATGCCGCCCCGACGCAGGTAACGAGAAGCATTGTTCCCGCTGATTGCAGAGTGGCTCGAGGATTCTCGCGAGAAATGATAAGCGTAAAAATCGCGGCTTGGAACCCATAGGAAATACGAAAGGTCATGCAGATGATCATGACGAGAGTCGCAACAGTGACCATCCGCGCGACTGTTCCCACCCGGCCCGGGTAGGGAGCGAGTTCCTCTTTTAGAAACTCCCAGAACCAGGCCGACGGTCGGGGCGACTCCGGCACGCTTGCTGCAAGGGCAGCCATCTTCAACGTCCACGAATGATGACCACGGCTGACTCGCCAACTCGAAACAGATCTGGAGGAGGATCCTTGACGCGGACGCGGACCGGGTATCGCGATGCCAGATGCACCCAGTTCAGCGTGCGCTGCACATCGGGCAAGCCTGGACCCAATCGGCCAATCAAATCCGCATCCGGGGTTACGCCGAAACCAACGCTGTCCACGACACCCGGGAAGTGCTTGTTCGGTCGGGACAGGATGTACACATCGGCTCGCATGCCGGGCTCAATGCGCTTCAGTTGCGTTTCGCGGAAGTTGCCGACGGCCCACCAGATCCGCGCATCGATCAGCGTGAATATCTGCTCGCCCTTGTGGACGTACGCTCCTTCCGAAATCGTCAGATTGGTAACCAATGCGTCGAACGGGGCGTACACCTTGCAATTGTCGAGATTGTATTGCGCCGTCTCGACTTGCGATGCTCTTGCGCCGCGCTGGGTGATCAGCGGTTCGAGCGTCAGCACCGCGTGCCCCGCTTGTTCCACCTGTGCTGTGCTTTGCTCAACCAGGGCCTTCGCCTGATCCTGCTGCGCCAGCGTCGATTGCAATCGTGCCTTTGATCCTTCCCATTCCGATCTCGCCTGATTCAGCACCTCAGCCCTTGCGGCCTCCAAGGTTTTCGCCTGATCCACCTGGTCGACCGTCACGAACTTCTTGACCAGCAGCGGTTCAATGCGATGAAGATTGTTATCCGCGTACGCCCATTCCGCCTTCGCCCGCTTCACTCCCTGTTCCGCGTTCGTGACATTCGCTCTTGCGGCTTCGACCGCGGCTTGCCAGTGGAGCAGATCCGCCTCGGCACTCTTGCGATTCGCTCCCGCCACGACCACGGCGCTCTGCTGGGCTGCAATCGTTCTGCGGTCGTCCGAGATCTGCCCTTCCAATGCAGCCTGCTCGGACTTTGCCCTCTCGAGTTCATAACGAAAGGGCCGGTCGTCGATTTCAAAGAGGAGCTCGCCCTTCTTCATGAACTGATTGTCCCGCACACTCAACCGAACGATCGGGCCCTCCACCTGCGGAGCAATTCCGATGAAATTGGCCAGAACTTCCGCGTCATCCGTGCGCGGCTGGCGATTCGTTTCGAAAAGCGCAACCAGACTCAGAGCAACCGCGGCCGACACGATGGCGACGCGAAGGATGCGAATTGTTTTCCGGCGGAAGTCATTTGAATGTTCCAGTTCCATAAGGCCTCCTCAATCGAAAAAAAGGAGCCACAGGCCAATCGTGATCAAAGCTGTCAGGCTGGGATACATCACAATGGGAGGGGAGAGCACTTCTTCCAGATGAACCGTCGACAATAGAATGCGACTTGCTGCCGCCAGCAGAATTCCCACAATTAAACAAATAATCCAGGCCGGGAAATAGGATCCCAGGATGTTGATTGATGGAGCAAGGCGACAGCCCGCAAGCGGGAGCACGTCAAGCAGAAGCAACGCTCCCAAGGCAATATATTTTGCCGCCCGACTCATGGCCGGCCCCTTGAGCCACTGATTCGCATCAGGTCGCCCGTTCGGAAAGCCTCCTCGGCCAGTTTGTCGAGGACCTGCGTGCGTGCCGCAACATCAGCGGATCGGGCCTGCGCCAGAGTTCGTTGCGCCGCCGTAACATCGAGCAAACTGCGCACGCCGTAGCCGTAAGCTCTGACAGCCAGGTCGTAGGATTGGTTCGCGGCCTCCAGGAATGCGATGGCTGCCTGACGCTGCCGAAATGCTGTTTTTACGTTCGAATAGCTTCGCCATACCTCATCCGCAATTTGATCCATGGCATCCTCCGCTTGAGCCGCAGCCTCATTGCGAATTGCCTCGGCCTTTAGAAGATTGTTCTTTCGAGCTCCCCCATCAAAAATGGTCCAGTCGAGTCTCACCCCTGCCGTCCCAGTCAGGCCCGATGTTCGAGTTCCCGGAAAGAATTGCTGCCTTCCAAATTGAATCGCTTTACCAACTGTCGTCTCGAACTTCACCGAAGGGTAGTAAGCCGCGCGCTTTTCTCGAACCCTCTCTTCCGCAGCCTTGACCCCAGCCACCCGCTGTAGCAGATCGGGACGTTGCTCCAATGCGCGATCCAGTAACTGCTCGATCGAATCGTCGTGGCTAATCGGAACCGGTAGTTCGTCGAGCGGCTGCACTCGGATGCGGACGATCACCGACATTCCGAGCGCCGTTGCCAGATCGCCATGCGCGATTTCCTCGACCCCACGCGCCGATTGCAGATCGTATTCCGCCTGCGCCGTGGCGCTCCTTGCCTCAAACACGTCCGGTAGAGTGGCAAGTCCATTTTCCAACTTCTGTTCCGCAGCTTCCTGCACTGTCTTCGCGTTCAGCAAGCTGGCGTCAGCAGCAGCTACTTGCCCCACGCCGTTCAGCAACCGGTAGTAGGTGTCCGCCACCTGGAAGATGACATTTCGGTGGGTGTCGTTAAAGGCAAAGTTGGCGGCAGAGAGTTCTGCGCGGGCGGCCTCGATTCGGGCCGCGCGCGCGCCAAAGTCGAACATCGTGTAGTTCAGCTGCAATCCCGGTCCTATCGCCGCGACCGTCTGACGCACGAAGGTGCTGCCGAACAAAATTTCTTCCCGGTTCACTTGTGAAAGCGCAATGCCGACCAGTGCCGGATACAATTCGCTCTGAGCGATCTGCAGGTCGGCTCCTCTTGCCCTGGCGACTTCCCATGCCGCCCGCGTCTCTGGATTGTTGCGCTCCGCGAAGTCCACCAGCTCCGCCAGGGAATACTCCTTCATGGCATCGACCGCGAGCCGCGAATCTCGCAAAGCTTTCGCCTTCTGCCGGATTTCGCGCTCGCCGGAAAATTGCCAGGGACGATTCGGGGAAGGAGGCACACTCTGCGCCGATGAAATCACCGCGGTTGTCATCACAAGGATAATCCATCGCCAGCTCATATTCTTCACCGTTGTCTTCCGTTTTCCCGGTCATCCCGTACGCATCTTTACAATGCGCCCTCCCAAAGCAGCGTCAGTGAATGCCAAGCCGCATTATATACCTTGAAACGAAGGCTGGAACACAAACAACAGGAGCAATCCCGCGGAAGACTTACATCAATAATAATGAGTAGTTCGTCCCGAACTTTGGTGAGAGGCGTTGCCCGGGATTCGATGAGAGCTAAATCAGAAACAGACCAGATGAGTACACGAGTGCGAACTTACCCATCCCGGGCGGGATGCTTCAGAGTAGCCCAGCAATTCCTTGCTGAGTAAGGGGAAAGGTTAACGGGGAAGAGAAGGCATTGTTTCGAATACCGCGTTTAGAGTACTGGCTTCAGCCGGGGTTTTTAGGGCGGCAAAGACTCGACTGGAGTCGCAAGTGGAACATTCTTTTGTTCCAAGCGGAACATTCTTTTGTTCAATGATCCAACGGTCCAGTTTAATTATCCGAAGTGAAAATCTCGGTATTCAACCCTAAATTTCGCGAAATGGTTTCCAGTCCCGGCAGGGACTTTTCAAAGTTTCTCCTCCCGGATTGTCCACTAATGGGTCGTAATAGTGACGTCTACTTTGTAAGCCCCTGAAAAGCGGCCCCGTGTCCAGGAGTTTTATTGTGCTCATCCAAAGAGCTTTCGGTCAGAGCGCCGGTCTTCGTCAATCACCATTTTTAAATACTCCCAGGTTCTATTGCCTGTGATCGCGACAATGACATCACTGGCAAGCACCGCGGCAATCGTCGCCGGCATCGCCAACCCCTCAATCTGCGCTCGCAAATTCAACAATACCTCTTGGAAGCGCGAGCCACCCTGCCTGCTATAATTAAAACCTGCTGTAATTAAAAGTATTCGCGCGCCAGCGCGCAGCCTTCCCCTTCCCCCTTCCCCTGCCTTAGTTTCGTCCGCGGCTGAGGTGTCCTAATTCAGAAGCCAGTCCATCGCTGCATCGTAATCTCTGAATACGTAATACTCGAGTATTGAGTTTGTTGAAAGGGTCTGAAACATCCGTGATAGACCATACTCATGCGATCCCGAAACCACTATTGCTCGTTTTGTCCTGGTATCAGGCAAAGAGTTCTTCGTAAACTCTACGCACCACCGCATGTTTTCCCGGGAAAACTCAAATTGCGCCTCCCTGGCGTCGAATATCGCGGACATCGTGCGCTCATACAAAGGGTCCGCTTCTCGCGCTTCGAGATACTTTCTGTAAGTTGCAAGGTCGATGTCGCCTGTAGCAGTTATAAAGATTATTCTCCTCGGGATGTCGATCACATATGTGATGGGCATAGTTCCCTCCTAATTGAGAATCCAATCCATGGCAGCATCGTAATCTCTGAATACGGCATACTGGAGTCTTGAGTCCAGTGAAAGAGTCTGAAACATCCGTGACAGACCATACTCAAGCGTTCCTGAAACGACTATCGCTCGTTTCGTTTCAGTATCTGGCAAAGCGTTCTTCGCGAGCTTTACCATCCGCCTCATGTCCTCCTGGGAAAACACAAAGCGCGCTTCCCTGGCGTCGAATATCCCGGACATCGTGCGGTCATATGATGGGTCCGCTTCTCGCACGTCTAGATACTCTCCGTAACTTGCAAGGTCGACAACCCCTGTAGCGGTTGTAAAAATGATTCTTCTCGGGATGTCGATCACGTATGTGATAGGCATCGGCGTTTTCTCCTCTGGTAGGTACCCGCCCCACCCATGTGCTTAGATAGCGCAGTCTTACTTTAATTCAGACTTCGCCCATTACTACCCCGCCCGAAATCAGGCCGAAAGAAGGTTCGTACCTTCGTTGTTCTGCTTAAGGTGAGCACGGCCCTTTCCGCGGACCGGATGCGCCCTTCGCGCTGGTCTTTAGTATAGGCCGTCGCCAAACAACCACAAAGTCCAGGCTTGCTGTTGCGCCTGACGTTCGAGACCTATTCTGCTAATCGAGAAGTTGTATCATGCATCTGAGACCTGTTCTCCGCAATCCGCGATGCAGTGGGCCTGCATTGTTCTTAACCGGCGGAGCCGGTGACATCGTAAAGCCTGGGGCGTGAGCCCCAGGGGTAGTCAGTTATTGATTTAAGAGCCCGCAACGGCGGGCGGCAGCCCTCTCGTCATACGTACGGCGCAACGGAATCAATACCGTTGCATTGGCCGAAGAGATGATCTGATAGAGGAGGTTTGCGTCAGATTCCGGCATTCTCTCTTCTGCGAAGGCTGCCGCCCACTGCCGCGGGCTCAAGAGTTTTATTCCGGCCGGTCCTGGAGCTCACGCCCCAGGCTTTACGATGCCGCCCGGCTGCCGCGGGCTTTGAACCAAAGGCATCATCCAGGGTAAAGAGATTTGGGTAATGAAGAGCTTTCAAGGCCGGATTGGAATGTCAACCTTGATCACGTCGCGTCAGCGACGATTGAATCGTTCCCAAACGCTATTGCCGAAAATGTGGGTAATAGTGAGGGCTAAACCCCAGCGGGCCAAAAACAACTCTGTGGCTGCAAGACGAACCCGATCGCCGTTTACCCCTGCTCCCGAAACACCTGCCCATAAGTCTTGCCGTACGGATAAAAGCGATCATGTTCACCCCGATCCCAGGCGGCTTTCAGTTCGGGGCTGGTGATGTCCCAGTCCGGACGGCATTTCATTAGCACAGCACGCAAGTCGTGCCGAAGC
>WNFR01008441.1_pt1 | contig 10407 bp, 12 predicted proteins | sample 5400221 | NCBI WGS metagenome assembly WNFR01 (sample SAMN13153357, study PRJNA577476) | soil metagenome | isolation source: 40 cm soil under Madrone tree | place: USA:California | collected 2016-06-14 | reverse complement strand
TTTCGTCCGTGACGTCATGCCGAATTGTACACGCATCGACGAGGAATACCACTTCTGACCCGGCCTTCTCTACGAGCTTCTGGATCTCGCCAAGAACGAATTCCTCCGTGTGTGGGTCATTCGGCTGAATGCTGGACTTGAGGGGTGTGTCCAGTCTACCGCGAGGGATCTTGTTAAAGACTCGGTCCGTTGGAAGCGTAAGATAAACAGGACGAGCCTGACGAATGCTGTGAGCGGATCTAAATGGCGGATAAAGAGGATGAGCTTACGGATGTTATGCAGTCCGTCAGGACGCGGTCGATCTCGGATGCGGCAGTGGTCACATCGAAAACTGCTCCGTGAGACCAGGTAACTTGTTCTGCCGCTTTTTGATACGCATCAAATCTGAAGGGATATGGGTGTGAGGTAGGACACACTACCAATATCACGCACCTCCCATCACCGAGTGTATGGTGAAGCATGGGTTTATTCTTTTGTTGCTCAGTGCTTGGGACGCCCACTACATGGACGACTGGGACGTGCTCAGAGAAGGCTACAAAGAATCAGGGGGTGGGCAACAGCAGAAGCATACCAAGATACTACATACCACCAGCTAGTCCATTCATAGCACTTAGTTCACCGACGCCAAAGCTAGGAAAAGAGTGTCATGGCGAGCATGTAAACACGAGCGTACATGCATACGTGGTGAGAATGGCACCGACGCTGCCGTGCTTGACGCGGGCGTAGCCATCGGCAGCATAAGAAGCGTTTAGTTCATTACTAGACAGAGGTCAACACCACATGGCATGTAGGACCAACGAATGTGTACCAGTTGCCAACCCAGTCAATCTTGGGGTGATCTTCGACAAGGTCCTGCGAATGCGGTCAGGAAAGACAGTGGATATGTTAGCCAGCGTCAGGACAAACCAGAAATCCTGAATAGTGATTAGTGTAATATTCACGGCGAGAGAGATAAGAAGCGCACCTAAGTTAAAGTCACCGGGGACACCAAATAGTGACTGTGCGATTCACATTAGAACAACACCAAGAACAACACCAACGCAAGGAGGGTGGCGTGCCTGGACCCCTATCTGGGACAATCTCTCGAGCAGATATTCCCCGATGGTGATCGTGCTTTCTTGACCTTCGTGAGCCATGGTACTATAGAATGTGGTGGTGGTACGCCTGCAGCTTTTTTATATCCTGGCGCGATGTTCGGGTAGGAAGAATACGGGATAGACGGAACGGGCAAGGAGGGTCTGGATGTGGCCAAGGCTGGCCTCGTATGGCCTGGTTCGACGCTCTGGGGTGGCGCGGCGCAACTCGGCCTAAATATGATGTCAACTAGCTCCTGACGGAGATGAGTGGTTGTGTCTGCGCCCCACCTCAAATCACCGCGCTAAAGCATCTGGACTCGACCCCGTCTTGTCACTATCACGAGCGAACGACAATGGCGCATATCTACGGGTTAACCTTGAATCGTTGGATCGGGCGACCACATGTAAGAGCGGTGCTCTTGGAAAGAACTTGGCCGTGCGAACAAGTCCGCTGACGCTGTCGTAAATTTTGCCTCCTCTTTACGCACCCGTATTACTGTATTGTATTTGGGCATGGCTTTTGGCTGAAAGTACTATAAGTGATCCACTGTTCATCGTTCAAGAGACAAAACCTATAACTTTGTAATAGAACCCCCATATATTACAGGTCTTGATATAGCCTAGCTTAATCCCTCCTAAATTGAAGTCTAAACAGACCACAAATACCCAAGCAGAAACTGGATTCAACAACTCAGACTAAATCACTCTGTGTATTGTTGAGAGGTGATGTATGGTGGGCGCTAGGCAAAGCTCCTTTTCTGTTGTTAGAGCTTTAGGTTGCGTATAAAGAAAGCCTGAGGCGACAACGAAGCGCGCAAGATATTCTCGTACGTGAGTGAGGTTGTGTCCAAGGCTGCCTAAGCTAGAGGGAGGACAACGACGGAAGGATCGTATACCACTCTGTTTCTTGCTCATATTCATATTTTCGTGGCGATCTCTATCTGTATATCTGCCCATTCCCTGACTGCCTTGCTAGGAAGCAAGCTTTGTGGCGCTGTACCGCATCATTTGAATGTACCAATAGTCATATATACATACGCGAACTGTAAGGTTGACATGATGTCCTCTTGTCGCGAATCTAGTTAAGGTTGTCCGAATGAACGAATTGAGGACGTGTGTAGAGTAATAAGGGCATTTGCGAGATGGATCCTGATAGATAAATGGTACACGATGATCAAGAAAAACCCGTTCGGATGGACGGGTGGAAAATTGGGAGTGGGTGGGCCTATAATAGCGGGGTGAGTGACGGAAAAAGCATCGACGAGATAGTAGCAAGTACCTCCGTATTGAAAACGTACTCTGCGGCAGATGATTAGTTGGGTCGAGTCACAAATGGATCCGCAACTCACTCGATAGCGGTATCGCGTCTCCATCCGAGAACAGCAGATACAGGTACTTGAGCGTTTCGCCCTACGATCCGTCCAAAGTAAGTTTACAGCCTCAATGAAACAAGGGCACGGGGAAACCCACCAAGAAGAACGTCTCCATCTTATCCTCGTGCCTCACTGGCACCTCGTCGACATTCACGATGGTGGCGTACCCGCCACTCGGAATACGGCAATGTGTCTCGATCGCGCGGAAGATAGCCCAGCCGTATTCACGATAACGCTTATCGCCCGTGAGACGGAACGCGATGAACAGCGACTCGACCGTCTCCGGCCTATCGTTCGTGTTGTCAGCCTATCCGCCACGGAGGCGAGGGTCAAGACACAAACCGGAGCATGTATCGTGCGTCATATGCTCCTTTGATATACCAATCTGCGGGCGCACGAGAAAGATCAGTCTGCGACTTGTCGCTCGGAATCCTAAAGTGCGCAATCTCCGGCGCGAGACCCCTGCGGCGCAGATGAACGACGACCCTGAGAGGGGGGAACGAAAGGGAACGAACGTTTTGGTGTCGTGGGTGGCTACGCACGTGCGAATGAGTTCAATCCCAGTCGCCCAGTCACGTCTGCCGACCTCTGACAGCTCTTCGGGACGAGGCGGCACACTCACATCCTGCACGAGGGCCCCGGAGCGCGTCGCGCCGAGAAGGAGGTTTCCGCCGAAGAAGCACACGAGGAAGTCCTGCTTTGGCGTTAGCCGCCATAGACTAAGTGGAATTAGCGGCATGACTGAGAGTGAGGGTTAATCAGCAACTCACAGTTCCCCACCAGAATTGCGCTCGGGAATGAGCTCCGCAGTGTAGATCAGTCCAGACGAGAGGCTCTTCTGCACGAGGTGAGCGTGGATCGCCTGGACGGCATCTTCATACATCTAAAATTATTATTATTACGTGGTTGTGAAAAATGTTCGTCTACATGCCTCGCGATAAACGCCCTCTGTTCGATCCTTGAATTCATCAATATCGAGTCTGAATACCAAAATGAAAGAAACATATGAAACATACAGTTTGAATGAACTGCTTCCTGGGGGCAGATGTCAGCTCACCTCTTGTGATTCACGGAATAGAAACATACAGCAAGTACTCGTAGTAGGAATCGCCACGAGAACCGAGGCGAATAGGCGAAGTCATGAATCGGCCCTCACGAGTGCTACCAATCGACTCAGCTCTGATCAAGTTTCAACAAACCGTCGTACTACGTACTCCATGAAGATGCTCGCAAGACCCGGGGACATACGCGCAGCCCTAACCACAGCCATCGCCTATTGCACGCCCGCAATGTCACACCAAGCGAACAGCAAAGCCAACAAGGAGGCTCACTTTTTCGGCCTTTTCCCAGTAAATATCCTTGTCGGTGAGCTCGGAGAGATACCGGAACTCGAGCTGTATAGTCGACGCCTCCGCCGTGCTGACCAGTCCTGGATTACTTTCATCTGGTACGCCCTGACGCTTCTGGAGATTAACCATCGGCATTGGGAGCCCGGACGGCGTGTCGAACACGGGGAGCATGCGGTCTGCGAGATCCTGTGCGCGCGTTAGGTAAAGTGTATCACCTCCGGAGAGGTGATACGAAGAAAGCAGTCCGCCGAGCACGCGAATCGTCGTCTGCGAAATGAGTCGGACGTACACGGGCGGAACAGTGGGCGTACTTCGAAAGTGTTAAAGTTGGCATCGCGCTCAAATGACATCTTTTCCTCGACCCAACTGTGCGCGCGCCGGTATTCCGCATCGAGACCCATGATCAGCATCGTGTCGAGGGCGTCGACGACCATATAGCCTATCCCGCCAGCTTCGGACAGGTTTGTGCCCTTGCGGCTAATCGGATGGTATTCGTCTGCGCCCATTGCGTCCCTCTCTACCATCACCACCATCGGATTATTAAGCTGAACCACATGGTGGGAAATAAAGAATTCCACGCACCATATGCTTGCCACGCATGCTATTGACGCGTATCAGGTCGTGGAAACAAGCAGGACGAGGTGAGGAGGACGTACGCGGAACGCCGCGACGATAGCATCACGCTTCTCAACGTCAGCCTCAAGACCTATATACTCGCTCGGGTCCCACCCTGGCAATTTTCCGTGCTGTCCTTCGTCTTGGCCCAGCCAAATGCGGATAGCACGTCCAGTAAGTGCGGAGTACTAAGCGGCGGGACGGTCACGGCTCAGTTTGGCTTGGTTAGCGGATTGGGACTTTACCTGGTATATGAAGAGCGCGGTAGCTAGCACGACGAATAGCGAGAGGAATCGGGGCAGGTATCGACGCATGTTGGACCGCTGCTCGCTCGTCTGGTGAGAAACGACGACAACGTGACATGTGACGAGTGTATTTTGACAATGACGGGATTTACACGTACACGCTTATTATCCTCGGTCGCATCCGAGCTGGATATTGGAGGACTCGCTCTCCGTTTACGCATGAGGATGGTGTGAGTGGAAGATGGGAACGCTCGCGAGCGCTCACTCCAAGCTGGTACCTGGTACGGTTCCGTCGGACCGCCATCAATGTTGATGGGACGGGACATGGACAACGTCGGACAAAAAAGCGGTAAGCAAAAACGTACACCGTGGAAAAAGCTGATGTCATAGTCTCAACGTTGCGTGATAATGTACCGTGAGAGCACATACCGTCTCAGTGATACTTGCCCTCGCTTCCTACACTTGTCTTTGTCGAAAGTATACAAGTCAAGCCTTCACTCACTTGTGACATAGTGTGCAAGGGGAAAAAAATACGGTATTCCCTCCTGTGATATCTTCACGAGAGCCCAACTATACGCGGTTTCTCTCCCTCCACAACATGCCCCATCCCTGACTGCGACTCGAGTTTCATCTTCTTTTCCCAATGCTCCGCATCCACAGCGACGGCGCGCAAAAGGGGCGCATGCGCGCGCCGGACCTGCGCCGCATAGAAAACAATTTTCGCTGCGGTGCGCGGCGCACGTAGTTTAAACAGGGCGTGCAGATCCGATAAGGCCCACAGCGCGAGCGGTCCTCCGTCCTCGTCTTCTGTGATCAGTGGCGGGCGCAGAAGTGTAGCGGCATCGCCCAGCAGAAGGGCAAACGCCGCTTGACTGATGGTGCCCTACGGATGGTCTCAGTACCAGAGGTGAAAGGTGGTGCCGTGTAACGCACCGCGAAGCGCGAAAATACGTCTGTGGACGCAGACTCAATGCCGGGGAAGCGCGTCTCGTCGTCTCTGGAAGCGAGGAAAGGTACTAAACGAGAGATAAGGGAACTCGCGTCGGAGGAAGAGGCGAGCGGGTAGGCAGAAAGATGTCGTGATGCATACGCATATGCAACCCTCCGTCTGCAATTAGCACCAGGCCAGTCAAAAACGCGTATTAGTTAAAACTTACAGGATCGCGACAAGATTGTACGCCAGCGGAAAGGCTGGTGCGGTCGGAGAGGGTGTTGTTGGTGTAGCCAACAGGGATTCCGGAATAGTGATGAGGTCAGGAAGCTGCGCGGGACGTGAAGTTGGCGCATTGTAGGGCGTAGTCGACGAACGCGTCCACCAAGGCGCAGGAATGTCCTCCGCTAGATCTGGGCTTGTGAGGAGAGTTTTGGCCAGCTCGGACAGGGGATCTTGGACTGCACGTGTGAAGCGAGAGCGTTCTTCTGGTGTCAACACAGCCCAGATCTTATCTGCAGAAGCACTTCCTACAAACTTAATGACATCCTCTAGCGCAAAATGTAATACTCACCGATGTCGATACCCGACAGCCGCCGTTCTAGATCATCTGCATCGTCGTCGTCACTTTGCTCTGGATAGGTAAACGGATCGTCGAGGCTGTCCTCTTCAAAGTGCTTGAGGAGTTCCAACATCGCCTTGCGTTCGGCAGCAGACCTTGATGGCTCTGTGCGGATGTCGGACGCGAGTTGATCGCGGTAGAATGCCTCGGAGCATTGTGAGTGCGCCTGAAAGGAATGTGAGTAAACCAACCTGACAAGCCGAAGCTTGCCCATACCTCGGCGCGAAAGCAAGAAAGCGAGCAGTATAGGATATTGCAACGGGGGCAAGCGTACCGAGAGAATTGTCGGCAACAGCTACGCGTGGCTACAGCGTTAGCAGTTCGGTCGAGAAGTCATAAGTGAAGATACATACACCCCACAGAAAGGTGTCTTGTCGTCTGGAGGATCGGACGAACTTGATGTCGCGAGCAAAGTCGACATTTCGGCGTGACCAACAGTCTGAATCAGCGCCGGTTCCACACCTCTGTTTCATGCCGTTCGCTGGTTCGCCACTCATCCTACTATGACACCCTCTAAAGCATGCCGCAAATACGCGGACCTTATCAATGAAATTTCTGGCAAGTGGATAAATTGGAACCCGTTAAAACTCATCGAGGTGTGTTCCTAATCACCACAAATTTGTCCCGATTTCACCTCACGTAGGTGGGAGATTTCGGACAGATAGACAAAGAAACAGGCCAGTTCTTCCGTGAGGGAAACATTTACAGGGACGAGCCCTTGGCATCAATCACAAAGGATTATCCTCCAGTGGTGTACGACCCAATTCCGGAATACAAGCTCGATTCGAGCTTCGCTCCACGCGTGCACACGCCTCGGTACGACATCAAACTAATACATCAGTGGTCGCTCGACTAATACTTGCCAGGGATTTTGGGAAATTGACTGATATTGTCTACCAATGCCAGTGGCAGTTCAGAAACGAACGCGCTGCCTTCATAGTCCTGCATCGCGCTCGAAAGATCAGTATCCCCGATGCGTTCCTCGATATGGCCCTTAAGAACGAAAGCATACGGGAGATCAGGGAAAAGAACGTTGTCACGAATGTTTGGTCATGTCCTGCATTCGCCATGTACATGTCCAACAAGTGTGAGTTACAATCTCATTTAAACGAAAAGTGAATATGAAGTTGATCGAATGATACCTCTGTAGCCGGCGAGCACGTTAAGATCGCTCTGCGCGCAGCTGAAGCGGGATCCGGGAAGGAGACAGGTTGGTATGCAGAGGGGAACGTCGGCGTGTATCAGTTCGGCAGCCTTCCACACGAAGGCTACCAACCACTGTACCAGCTACAGAGGGTTCAAAAGAGAAACAAACAACCAAGGCGAGATGGAAGAGATCCCAATGAGATGTTGTAAGTGGGTGATATATTCCGATCACACCGATCCTGAGCAGTTTTAAGCTGGGGCGTTCCGGACCCCCCTTGGAAAGACCTCAACGACGATGGGGAAGAGCTGCCAAGCGATAACGAACAATGGGTGAGGGTGGCACTCCAATTTTTGCAGAAGGTTTCAATTAATGACGAACTCTAAAGGACTGTGGGGACAATGAAGATGACAATGACGACGACGACGAGTTGTTCCTCCCCTCAGCCCTTCCACAGTCCTCCTTGAACGCTCATCTCCGCCGCCAATGAAGTCTTAGCCCTCGGCCTGAACACCAAACTGGGTTATTTACCTCTACTTTTACTTGTATAGATGCTCGAAGGACTGTCGCAAGAGTTATACACATGTAGTGTCTGTCATAACCCACACCTAACCGTACTTCAAGCGTAGATGTTGACCACGTGTCCCGCAACATGTCCTCCTTGTTCCTGCTATTCGGCTACATTCCCTTTTCGCCACAGCCTGTGAATCTGTGTCTACTACTCCATTTCTCAAACTCGCCCAGCAGGTGAGTTCAACTGAATCAGCACCGTGTGGCCTCACACACTCTATAGATAACACAGATCACTCACACGCCTTTTCTTAGAACAACGTTCGAATTTCTGATCTGGAAGATAACGAAGACGAGTACGACCTACCGCCAGAATCGCATGCTGTACTGGACACCGAGGTTGCTAGAGTCCCGGGAAGCGTCCATCATTCCCTGCACTTGGCTTCTCATTCGATTCAAGGCTTCTGGTCCGTCTATCTTCCATGAAAACACCCGCCAGCTTCGTGTATTCGTTATGCCTGTGGCATGAGTCGTCTCCACGAGCGACTGATAGAACCTTATTCGGCTCTCCTAAGCTGGCACAACCTTAACGGCTTCTTTCTCATGGAGGAAATTTTCGTCGACGCAGCTGCGGCCTGTGGGCAGCTATTGCCCTACTTTTGTGACTTATAGGCTTCGGCGTCGTCTTATGAAATTTCCCTTTCATTCTCGATCCGCAGCTTCCTCGTGGTGGCCGGATGTGGTGTAAAGTGACCGCGATCTAATGATGCTGGTCGCCGTACATATAAACGACGTGTTTGTCAGCGCTCAGTACGCGGATCTCACGATGCCCTTTTCTCTCCCTTGGTCAAAAGAGCACGCGCAACGCAAGTACATTGATCTGATCAAAGAAGCGTCCGCAAAGTGGGCCAACTGGGACCCACCAAAACGCGTTCAGGTTAGCTTCGCCCGACCGTTCATCCACGCACTTTAATCGTTCTCCCACCGATAGGCCGGAGACTTCGGCACAGTCAATAAGAAGACAGGAGAGTTCCTAGTAGAGGGGAATATATACATGCACCAGGAGATCGCACCAATCGCCAGACAGTATCTTCCGTTGGAGACGCCTGAGACTGATCAGTATCAAATACACTCAGATAATGTGCGGGGGATTGACATAGGAGCGCACATTGGAGCGTGAGGCTTGAATCCGACTTTATTGTTAGTTTCTCACTAAAATTTACAGAACTGTGCATGCCGCTCCGGACCTCGTTTTCAGGAGCCGGTGGAAATTCAACGCCAGGCGTGGCGCAATATTGTTAATGTTCAGACCACGACTGATATGCGTTCCGGACGCATTTCTTACTGAGGCTCACTATTCCTACTCTCAAAGGCAAGTCCGTGGCACATCACGCATACGAATGCCCCGGCTTCTACATGTACTTGTCCAATAAAAGTGGGTCATTACTACTTAACAAAATCCTAGTACTGTCTATATCAACGAGTAATCGCATCCGAACCAGCTAGCGAAACAGTGACTGTCGGCTTGCGTGCGGACGTGTCCCCAGGAGTCGCCGTCAATCCGGCAGTGAACATTGGTTGGCTGGCTGATGGGTGTACCGGCGTCCACCAGCAAGCATACCGACCTGGTGCGATTTACACACCGCTCTTTTCCCTCAAGTCCCTTCGAAAACCCTTACTGAGACGGGGTGGGTCCACCCCAGGGCCGGAATCGTGAGTGCCCATTCCCGCTATCCCATTCTATGTGTGCTCACGATGTGATCTTAGATGGGAAGATATGGATGTGCCATGGAACGATCTAGACGAAGATGGTGCAAGTGAGCCAGAGGAGGACGATGATGACTTCGAAGGTGGTGACGACTGAGTCTCACTTTTTTTTGAAACCATTGAATCGTGTGAATTGAGGGTGTTCTGTGTGTTCCTCACGGACCCACCCAGGAATTCTGAATATGTAGCAAAGTCTTTTATTATCTGCAATAAACACGGAACACGATTTTGCGAAATGTCAAATGACATGCATAGATATCATACAGATGCCATACATTGACACTCCCAGTCAAGGGCGAACAGAATCATGATCTACTGCTGTGACTACCCAATTTCGACATTAATAATTTTGATATCTTCGTAAGGTTTGTCCGCCTTGTTCGTTTTTACATTCTCTATCGCATGTACGGTTTCCAGCCCAGATAGCACGCGCCCGAAAATGGTGTGTTTCTTGTCAAGCCATGTGGTGGCATTTGTAGTAATGAAGAATTGTGACCCATTCGTGTTCGGTCCCGCATTTGCCATGCTCACAGCGTACGGCCTGTGGATACCAGAAAAAGGTAAGCGACCCAATTGTCTGGGCAGAAGGGGAGGCATACCGATCGTGCCTGAGGTCATCAGAGAACTCGTCTTCGAAATCACGGTCCCAGATGCTCGTTCCGCCGGTACCGTCGCCGAGGGGGTCGCCTGTCTGGATCATGAACTTAGGTATGACGCGGTGGAAGATCAAGCCGTCGTAGTATCCGCTGTGCGCGTGTCCGATAAAGTTTTCGAC
>WNFR01009532.1_pt1 | contig 10408 bp, 7 predicted proteins | sample 5400221 | NCBI WGS metagenome assembly WNFR01 (sample SAMN13153357, study PRJNA577476) | soil metagenome | isolation source: 40 cm soil under Madrone tree | place: USA:California | collected 2016-06-14 | reverse complement strand
TCTACCGCACCACCGTCAGGGGGACGGTGATCAGGTACACGTGACTATTGCCAGCCGGGCGGAACGACGGCGACGCCCCGGAGACCCTTCGCGACCAGGTCGGCCACCAGGTGATCGCGGATGGGGCCGACCAGGATGTTGGACCGACGGAAGACGTTGACGTCGGGTTGCGTGGGCGGGCCGTAGAGGCGCGTCATCGCCGCCTTCAGCTTCGCGGTCGTCGTCGTCACGATCTCGACGTGCAGTCCCAGGCCGGCCTGGAGATTCTCGATGGTCTCCACCTGCGAGGGATCGTCCATCGCCACCACGAGAACGTCGTCGACGCGGAACAACGGGATGAGGAGGTGCCGCGTCGCGAACCGCTCCGAGATCAAGCGGGTGAGCTCCTGATCGATCGAGATCGGATCCAGGTCGAAGAAGTTGATGTGGAGCTGCGTGCACAGCGCGTCGCGCATCGTCGCTTCGTTCACGTAGCGCAGCTTGATGAGCGCCTGTCCGATCGGCATCGGCGTCCGGCGCTGGAGGGCCAGCGCCTCGTTCAGCTGCTCGGCGGTGATCCGTCGCGCCTTCAATAAGATCTCGCCCAGCCGTGACCGTCGCTTGTGGCGGTGGAGCAGGGCGTTGAGCTTCTTGCGGCAGCGCGGCCTCGAGCTGCGCCTCGGTGATGATCTTCTCCTCGACGAGGATCTCGCCGAATCGGCGAGCGCTCGGGGACACCTCGCCGCTCGGCGGCGCCACCACCGTGGGTGTGGTGCTGGCGCGCGCTCTCACGACGTCCGGCCCCCGGCTGAAGTGGTTGACGACCTTCGGCTCCCGGCTGAAGTGGCTCACGGTGCCCTCCCTACCCGAGAGACAAGGCAACCTCGATGCCGGACCCTGTGCATCACGTAAACGCCTGTCGGGCTTGACGTTCAACGCCGGGCCAGGCTGGATCGGAGGTGGACACGTTCCGACCAGCGATCACTTCTTGACCGGACGAGCACCGCGCGTGGTTTCCTCGTGCGCGATAATCCGCTCGAGGGTCGTGATGCGACTGAAGGGAAAAGTGGCGCTGGTGACCGGCGCGCAGCAGGGGATCGGGCGGGCCATCGCGCTGGCGTTCGCCCGCGAGGGCGCCGACGTCGTCGTCAACTATCTGGATGATGTCGGCGCCGCCGAGCAGGTCGCGAAGGAGGTGCGCACCTCCGGCGTGCGCGCCCTGGTGGCTCAGGCCGACGTCGCGCACGTGGACCAGGATCAGGCGCTCGTCGCGCGCGCCGTGAGGGACCTGGGCGGCCTCGACGTGCTCGTCAACAACGCCGGCGTCTACCCGCGGTCGCCGTTCCTCGAGCTCTCCGAGCGCGAGTGGGACTACGTCCTCGACGTCAACCTCAAGGGCTCGTGCTTCTGCGCCCAGGCGGCGGCCCGGGCCATGATCGCAGGCGGCCGACGCGGATCGATCATCAATCTCTCCTCGTCGTCGGTGCGCGGCCAGCCGCGCGGCGTGCACTACACGGCCAGCAAGGGCGGCGTCATCACGATGACGCGCACGATGGCCCTCGAGCTCGCCCCGCACGGCATCCGTGTGAACGCGATCGCGCCGGGCACCACCGACACCGCCCAGCCGCGCGGTGGCAACACCGAGGAGGAGATCGCGGCCATGGCCAGGGTCATTCCGCTCGGCCGCATCGCCCAGCCGGACGACATCGCGAGCGTCGCGGTGTTTCTCGCCGGCGAGGAGTCGCGGCACATGACGGGCCAGACCCTGCACGTCAACGGCGGCCTGCTGATGCGCTGAGGATGGGATCCGATGCCGAACCATCATCCGGTCGCCTTCCTGGTCGATGTCGACAACACGCTGCTCGACAACGATCACATCGCGGCGGATCTCAAGCGACATCTCGAGCACACGGTCGGGCCCGAGCGGCAGGCGCGGTACTGGGCCATCTTCGAGGAGCTGCGCGCGGAGCTGGGCTACGCCGACTATCTGGGCGCCCTGCAGCGCTATCGGGTGGAGCAGCCCCGCGATCCGCGGGTGCTCACCGTCTCATCGTTCATGGTCAACTATCCGTTCGCGAATCGCCTGTACCCGAACTCACTCGACGTGCTCGAGCGCTTCCGCGCCTGGGGACCGACGGTGATCTTCTCGGACGGCGATGCCGTCTTTCAGCCCCGCAAGGTCGAGCGCTCGGGATTGCAGGAAGCCGTCGACCGCCACGTCCTCATTTATATCCACAAGGAGCAGGAGCTCGACGACGTGGCGCGGCGATATCCCGCCGACCACTATGTGCTGGTCGATGACAAGCTGCGGATTCTGACGGCGGTGAAGCAGGCGTGGGGAGACCGGGTCACCTCCGTCTTCCCGCGGCAAGGCCACTACGCCCACGACCCGAAGGCGCTCGCCACCTTCCCGGCGGCGGACGTCAGCGTGGAGCGCATCGGAGACCTGCTCACCTACGAGCTGCCCGCGCTGCTCGCGGCGGCGTCGCCGGCGATGAGTCCCGGCAGAACGAGGCGATGATGGACTTTCGAGATCTCGACGCGTACTGGCGTGCGGCCAATTACCTGACCGTCGGCCAGATCTATCTGCAAGACAATCCTCTCCTGCGCGAGCCGCTCCGACCCGAGCACATCAAGCCGCGCCTCCTCGGGCACTGGGGGACGTCGCCCGGGCTCAGCTTCATCTACGCCCACCTGAATCGGCTCATCATCGAGAGCCACGCCGACGTGATCTACCTCACCGGCCCGGGCCATGGCGGACCGGCGATCCTGGCGAACGTGTACCTGGAAGGCACGTACTCGGAGGTCTATCCGAGCGTCTCCCGGGACGGCCCCGGCATGCATCGGCTCTTCCGGCAGTTCTCGACGCCCGGGGGCGTGCCCAGCCACGTGAGCGTGCCGACGCCGGGATCGATCCACGAGGGCGGCGAGCTCGGCTACGTGCTCGTTCACGCCTTCGGCGCCGCCTTCGACAATCCCGACCTTCTCGTGGTCGCCGTGGTGGGCGACGGCGAGGCCGAGACGGGACCACTGGCGGGCTCGTGGCAGGGGATTCATTTTCTGAACCCCGCGCGAGACGGCGCGGTGCTGCCGATCCTGCATCTGAACGGCTACAAGATCGCCGGCCCCACGGTGCTGGGTCGGAGCTCCGACGAGGAGATCCTCAGTCTGATGACCGGTCATGGCTACGAGCCCCACCTCCTCGAGGGCCACGACCCGATGGACATGCACGCGCGCTTCGCGGCCACGCTCACCACGTGCTACGCGAAGATCCGCGCGATCCAGGAGCGGGCCCGTCGGCGCACAGGACCGGTCGGACGGCCGCAGTGGCCGATGATCGTCTTGCGCACGCCCAAGGGATGGACCGGACCGGACGTGGTCGATGGCCTGCAGGTCGAGGGCACGTTCCGCGCCCACCAGGTGCCGCTGGCGAACGTCAGGGAAAATTCCGAGCATCGGCAACGCCTCGAGGCGTGGATGAAGAGCTACCGTCCCGAGGAGCTCTTCGACGGCGAGGGCCGTCCGGTGGCGACGCTCACCGCACTGGCGCCGAAAGGCGATCGCCGCATGGGTGCCAACCCGCACGCCAACGGCGGACGCCTGCTGGTCGACCTCGACCTTCCGGACTTCACGGACTACGCGATCCCGGTCGGGCATCCCGGCCGCGAGCTCCATGAGTCCACGCGACAGCTGGGGAAGCTGATGCGCGACCTGTTCACGCGGACGGCCCGGCAGCGGAATTTCCGGCTGTTCTGTCCCGACGAGACCAGCTCGAACCGTCTGGGGGACGTCTTCGCCGTCGAGAACCGATGCTCGATGGACGCCATCCTGCCCACCGACGATCACGTCTCGCCGGATGGTCGGGTGATGGAGGTGCTGAGCGAGCACAATTGCCAGGGCTGGCTCGAGGGCTACCTGCTCACCGGACGTCACGGCCTCTTCGCGACGTACGAGGCCTTCGCCATGGTGTCGGCGTCGATGACCGTCCAGCACGCCAAGTGGCTCACGGAAGCCAACCAGCTCGACTGGCGCGCGCCGATGGCCTCGCTCAACATCCTGCTCACCTCCACGTGCTGGCGCAACGATCACAATGGCTTCAGTCACCAGGGGCCCGGGCTCATCGACGTGGTCCTCTCGAAGAAAGGCACCGTGTCGCGAATCTACCTGCCCCCGGACGCCAATTGTCTGCTGTCGGTGGCGGATCACTGCTTCCGGAGTCGGAACTACGTCAACCTCATCGTGATCGACAAGCAGCCGCAGCTGCAGTGGCTCGACATGGAGGCGGCGCGGGAGCACTGCGCGCGCGGCGCATCGATCTGGCGGTGGGCGAGCCGCGAGGACGGCGGCGAGCCGGAGGTGATCCTGGCCGCGGCCGGTGATATCCCGACCATGGAGGTGGTGGCGGCGGCCTGGTGGCTGCGCCGTCACGCCCCCGAGATGAAGGTCCGCGTCGTCAACGTCGTGGACCTCATGACGCTGTTCACGCCCGACGCCCATCCCCACGGCATGCAGGAGCGCGACTTCGTCGAGCTCTTCACGCGCGAGACGGACGTGGTGTTCGCCTTCCACGGTTACCAGCGCGCCATCCACGAGATCGTGCACGGGCGACCGAGGGCGGACCGTTTCCACGTGCGTGGATTCAACGAGGAGGGGACGACCACCACGCCGTTCGACATGGTCGTCAGGAACGGCATCAGCCGCTATCACCTCTGTATCGAGGCGCTCCGGCGCGCGCCGCGCATGGCCGGGCGCGCGGCGCCGCTCATCGACGAGTGCCGGGCCATGCTGACGCGACACCGGGCGTATGTCCGCGAGCATCTCGAGGATCTGCCCGAGGTGCGCGACTGGACGTGGACCGATGCCTGAGGACATCCTGTGTCTCAACGCCGGCTCCTCCTCGCTCAAATTCGCGCTGTATCGGATGGGCGAGACGAAGGAGGAGCTGCTGACGAGCGGCACGATGCGGGCCGATCCGACGCGCGAGTCCTCCCAGCACGGCGCGGCCGTGCGGCGGGTGTTCGCCGACCTCGAGCAGCGCGGCGTGCCCGCGGCCGCGGCGATCGGGCACCGACTCGTGCACGGCGGGCCCGCGTACGCGGCGCCGCGGCGGATCGACGCCGCGCTGCTCGCGGCGCTGCGACGGGTGACTCCGCTGGCCCCCCTGCATCTCCCGGGCGCGCTCGAGGTCATCGAGGCGGTCACCGAGCGCTATCCCGACCTGCCCCAGGTCGCGTGCTTCGATACGGCGTTTCATCGAGGCATGCCGGAGCTCGCGCAGCGCTTTCCGCTCCCGCGCGGGCTCTGGAGCGAGGCGCTGCGACGCTACGGCTTTCACGGGCTGTCCTACGAATACATCGTCGGCGTGCTCGGTCCGGGCGCCCTGGCGCGGACGATCATTGCGCACCTCGGCAACGGCGCGAGCCTGGTCGCCATCCGGGATGGACGCCCGATGGACACGACGATGGGACTGACCCCCATCGGCGGCGTCGTGATGGGTACGCGCAGCGGTGACCTCGACCCCGGCGTCCTCCTGTACCTCATGCGCGAGAAGGGGTACGACGCGCCCCGGCTCGAGCGTCTCCTCGACGAGGAGGCGGGTCTCCTCGGCGTCTCCGGCGTCACCTCGGACATGAAGACCTTGTTGACGCGACGGGAGCACGACCCCCGGGCCGCCGAGGCCGTCGACATGTTCTGCTCGTCGATCCGCAAGGCCATCGGTGCGCTGGCCGCCGTCCTCGGCGGCGTCGAGACGCTGGTGTTCACGGGCGGCATCGGCGAGCGGGCGGCGCCCGTCCGCTGGGAGATCTGTCAGGGGCTGGCACACCTGGGCATCCGGCTGGATCCGCGGCGGAACGCGGAGGACTCGGGAACCATCAGCGCGCCACCCGGCGCCTGCACGGTCAGGGTCATCCCAACGAACGAAGATCTGATGATCGCGCGGCACACGCGGGCGGTTCTCCGCTCGCCGTCGGCGAGCTAGACACGCGGGCATGGCCGGCCGCCGCTACGCGCCGATCCGGGACTATGCCGTGATCGGCGATGGCCGAACCGTCGCGCTGGTCGCGCGCGATGGTCGCATCGATTGGCTGTGCCTGCCGAACCTCGACTCGCCCAGCGTCTTCGCCGCCCTCCTCGACGCCGACCGCGGTGGCTATTTCGAGCTGCGCCCCGACGTCCCGTTCGACGCGCAGCGCCGGTACCTGCCCGGGACCAACGTGCTTCAAACCACGTTCGTGACCGCGGGCGGAACCGTGCGCGTGACCGATGCGATGACGCTTCCCGGGGTCGGACTGAGCCCTGTTCGCGAGCTCGCCCGACGTATCGAAGGCCTGGCCGGCCGGGTGCCCCTACGCTGGCGGGTCGAGCCGCGCTTCGGTTACGCCTCGGCGGCGACGCGGTTCGTGTCGCGGGGGGCATGGGCCGTCGCCGTGAACGGCGGCGACGCGCTCGCGATCTGCGCGTGGGACGCCGGACGCCCGACCTTGGAGGAGGAGGCCATCGCCGGGGGTTTCGACATCGCGGACGGTGGCCGGGCGATGCTGGCGCTGGTCTCGGCACACGGCGAGCCGCTCGTGTTCCCGCCGCGGCGCGACGTCGAGGCGCGGCTGGACGCCACGACGGCATTCTGGGGCGACTGGTCGGCTCGGTTGCGCTACGCCGGCCCCTGGCGCGCCCCGGTCTTGCGGGCCGCGCTCGCGCTGAAGCTGCTCGTGTTCGCGCAGTCGGGAGCGATCGCGGCGGCGGCGACCACGTCGCTGCCCGAGGGTATCGGCGGCGAGCGGAATTGGGACTACCGCTACTGCTGGATTCGCGACTCCTCGTTCACCCTGGAGGCGCTGCTGCAGCTGGGCTGTCACGCCGAGGCGACGTCGTTCTTCTGGTGGTTCATGCACGCGACGCGACTGACGCTGCCGCGGCTGCAGGTGTTCTATCGTCTCGACGGCGGCGCGTACGCGCCCGAGCGCACGCTGCCGCTCGAGGGCTATCGCGGCTCGCGGCCGGTGCGGATCGGCAACGGCGCGGCCGGCCAGGTGCAGCTCGACACGTACGGCGAGCTGCTCGACACGGCCTTCGTGTATGTCGGCAAGGGCTACCCCCTCGACACCAGCACCGGCCGGGACCTCGCGCGCGTCGCCGACTTCGTCTGTGAGCACTGGCGTGATCCCGACGCCGGCATCTGGGAGATCCGCGCCGCCCCCCGGCATCACACGCAGTCGAAGGCGATGTGCTGGGTGGCGCTCGACCGCGCCGTCCGGCTGGCCGACGCGGGCCACCTCCCCCGCGCGCGCGCGCCGCGCTGGCGCGCCGAGGCGGCCGCCATCCGCCGCTTCGTGGACACGCAGTGCTGGTCGACGGCGAAGGGCAGCTATGTCGGCTACGCCGGCGGCGAGGACCTGGATGCCAGCCTGCTGCTCATGGCGATCAGGCGCTACGACGAACCCGAGTCGCCGCGCTTACGCGGCACCGTGGAGGCGATCCGGCGCGAGCTGTCCCGCGGCCCCCTTCTCTATCGATACACGGGAGACGACGGCCTCGCCGGGGGTGAGGGCGCGTTTCTCTGCTGCTCGTTCTGGCTCGCGGAGGCGCTCGCCATCGCCGGCCGCCGCGACGAGGCCGCGCGTCTGATGGACGAGCTGATCGGCCTGGCGAACGACGTCGGGCTCTATGCGGAGGAGATCGAGCCCGCCGGTGGCGAGTTCCTCGGCAACTTTCCCCAGGGCCTCGTGCACCTTGCGCTGGTGAGCGCGGCGGTCGCCCTGGCGCCGACCGCGTCATGAGTGTGGGGGCCGCGCTGCTCGGGGGATTCATCGGCACCCTCGTCCTCACCACGACATTGACGGCGGCCAGCGAGCTGCGCGTCACGCGGATGGACATCCCGTTCCTGCTCGGCACCGCGTGGACCCAGGACCGCACGCGGGCACGCGTGCTCGGGTACGCCCTGCATTTCATGGCCGGGCTGATGTTCGCGCTCGGCTACTACGCGGTCTTCGTCACTCTGGGTCGCGCCGGCTGGCTGCTGGGCACGGCGCTCGGGCTCGTCCACGGGTTGTTCGCGGGCACGACGCTCGTCAATGTGCTGCTCCCGGCCGTGCATCCCAGGATGGGCACGCCGTTCAGCGCGTCGAACGCGACGCCGCTGCTCGAACCCCCGGGCTTCATGCTGCTGAACTACGGGCGTGCCACGCCGGTCGTCACCGTCCTCGGGCACGCCGTCTACGGCGCCATCGTCGGCGTGTTCGTCGCCGCCGGCGGCCGCTGACTCGTCAGCCGCGCGACACCTCGAACTCCGCCGCCCAGCGCTCGAGGAAGCCGGCGATCATCTTGGTCCGCTCCAGCAACGTGGCCAGCTCGATGAACTCCTCCTCGCTGTGCGCGCGGCTGCCCCGCGGCCCGAGGCCGTCGATCGTCGGCGCGAGCTGCGAGGTGTGGTTGCCGTCGGAGCCGCCGCCGGTGGCGATGGCCTTGACCTCCACGCCGAGGTCGCGTCCGGTGGCCTGCATGATCTCGAGCAGCCGCGCGGTGCCGGGATCACCGGGCGGCCACGGGGGAAACTGGATCGCGCCGGTGAAGCGGCCGGCCGTGCCCGGCACGCGGACCCGCTCGCAGATCTCGCGCATGCGCGCGGTCGCGCGCGCCGCCTCCTCGGTCGTCCACACGCGCAAGTCGATGTCGGCGGCCGCCCGATCCGCGATCACGTTCGGCCGCGTGCCGCCGCGGATCACGCCCACGTTCACGGTGGTCCCCGTGTCCGAGCTCGTCAGCGTGTGCAGCTCCGCCACCTTCTGGGCGAGATCCCAGATCGCGCTGGCGCCGAGCTCGGGCTGGAGCCCGGCGTGGGACGACTTGCCCGTCACCTCCAGACGAAACACGCCGGCGCCCTTGCGGGCCATGACGTACTCGCCTCCGGGGCGCGCGGGCTCGAGGATGCCGACGCTGTGCGCGCGGCGCGCCTGCGTCTCGATGACGGCGCGCGAGGTCGGCGACAGGCGCTCCTCGTCGGAGTTGAAGACGATCGCGATCGAGACGTCGTCCCAGGCACGGGATCGGGTCTCGCGATGCGCGCGTAGTGCATAGAGCAGGGCGGTGAGGCCGCCCTTCATGTCGTAGACGCCGGGCCCGTACGCGCGGCCCCCGGCCACGTGAAAGGGCCGCTCCTTGACCGTGCCCGACGGGAACACGGTGTCGAAGTGGCCGACGAAGAGAAAGCGCCGGGGGCCGCGGCCGGGCTTCTCGGCCACCAGATGGTCGCCGAAGTGCTCCTGCGCGACCCGCGACACCGTGAAGCCGAGCGACTCCAGCCGCTCGGCGAGGATCGCGCCCACCCGATTGACGTCGAGCACGTCGTCGGTCCCGCTGTCGTGATTGACCAGACGTCCGAGGAATTCGATCTGCTCGCCCTGCCAGCCGTCGAGTCGTGCGAGGAGCTCGCGCACGCGTCACACGCTTCCGGCTCGAGCACAGATGCGGCCGCCCTTGAGCACCAGCTCGATGCGCGCGGGATCGAGAAGCACCCTGACGTCGTCCAGCGGGTTGCCGTTCACCACCACCACGTCCGCCAGGCGGCCGCGCTCGATGGTGCCGAGCTCGCGCTCGAGCCCCAGGCACGTGGCCGCCCACTGCGTGGCCGCGCGCAGCGCCTGCATCGGCGTGAGGCCCGCCTCGACCAGGTACGTGAGCTCCAGCGCGTTCTTCGGGTGCCCGTGGCCGCCGGCGTCGGTGCCGGCGGCGATCGGCACGCCGAGCTCGAGGGCGCGCTTGACGCTCGCGAGGTGGTGCGGATGGAGCTCGATCGCGCGCGCGCGCACGTGGGGCGCGACGCTTTCGCGGTGGTAGACGTACACCGTGAGCGTCGGCACGAAGAAGGTGCCCTGGGCGGCCATCCGCGTCATGAGCTCGGGCTCCTCATCCAGATAGCACCCGTGCTCGATCGAGTCGACGCCGGCCGCGAGCGCGGTCTGAAGCCCCGGCCCGCCGAGGGCGTGGCACATCACGCGCCGTCCCAGCGCGTGCGATTCCGTCACGAGCGCCTGCAGCTCGGCCAGCGAGAAGGCCGCGTCCAGCGGTCCGTGGCCCGCCCGCGAGCTCGCGCCGCCGGTGGTGGCGGTCTTGATCACGTCCGCGCCGGCGCGCACGAGCGTCCGCACCACGTCGCGCACCTCGTCGGGCCCGTTGCCCACGCTCTTCGGCAGCAGCGGGTCCCCGGTGGCGCCGCACTCGTGGCCCGACGGGCTGACGCGGTCGCCGATGCCGCCGGTCGGCGAGATGATCTGAATCCCGAGCACGAGCCGCGGCCCCGGGATGAGCCCGTGCTCGATGGCGACCTTGAACCCGGCGTCGAGCCCGCCGGCGTCGCGGACGGTCGTGTAGCCCATGGCCAGCGTGTCGGCGAGCACGCGCGCGGTGCGCAGGTGCGCGGTGCTGGCCGGCT
>WNFR01024319.1_pt1 | contig 10409 bp, 11 predicted proteins | sample 5400221 | NCBI WGS metagenome assembly WNFR01 (sample SAMN13153357, study PRJNA577476) | soil metagenome | isolation source: 40 cm soil under Madrone tree | place: USA:California | collected 2016-06-14 | reverse complement strand
ACAGTTTCAGACTGATGTTCTCCAGTAAAAGCCATGCAGCTGTTAGGGCACATCGCAATATATGATGTCTTCATCCTGTAAGTTACACTGCCAGCTGTCTAACTTTAAAAAGGCTAAGAATTTCCTCTTTTGTAGCCCCTGCAAGCACTCTAGCATGAGCATTATATGCTTTAACAGTGCCATGAGATTCTGTCCATGCAAAGTAATGCTGAAGGGAGAGTTTCTCTGCCCTAGATAACACATATTGTGGTGGAGCCTTATCAGGGCAAGGGGGGAGTGTGTAATCTCCTAGCAGGTCTTTTTGAAGCTGAATGACCACATCTGGCAATTTTCCAGTGATATTTCTATGATGGGCATTAGATATGGCCTCATCAGATTCACTATCATCAGCAAATTCATTGTTGTTAACAAGGAACTCTTCAGAATAAGAGTTTAAGTCTGGGACTCTAGTAGGTGATTTAAAGCCATCCTCCTTAAAGTCAAATATGACTGAGCTATCCTGGCCTAGATCAGATCCATAGGCTAAGTAAGAAGTGTCTATAGACACTCTTCTCTGTGAAAGAAAGGAAGTATCTATAATGATACTAAAATAAGAATGAAAATTCTAAAATAATACTAACCATCAGTATCAACCATCATAGCATCATCATCTCTGATTTCACCCTCTAGCACTGATGGTGATGCAATTAGAACATTAGATAGATCTAAGCAGATAAATATGTGAATTTTAGAGAAAAAAAAAGTAAAATAGATAGCTGAGTGAAGCTGCAGAGGCTCCTTCCCCTTGGCCTTTGTAATTTTGTCTAAATTCACATTTTTTGATATCCTTCAATTTACATATGAAAGGCATGGGGGATTACATCATTTTCACCCTATGACCTCCTTACACCCATGTTTTCAGGTAGAAGAGAGACCTAAAAGGGGTCTTGAACCAGAAGTAGTGGCTCTGAAAACATTCATCAATTCATTCTAGAAGGATGTTGTTCCATTGAACAATGTTGCCAGGTCCTTGGAAGGATTTATCTATTGCCTTAAACTTTTCTATTTGACAACTCTTGTCAGCCATACCCAAAACAATCATATCTTCCCTGATATTGTTAATGTCCTCAACCTCAAGATCCAACACTCCCTGATGATAACCTGACCTAGTTCTGCTATGTATTTTCTGTGATTAACCTACTTTCCAGCTTGTTTCACAATAAAGTTTTGAACACCATATTGGAGTTAATACCATTAGCCTGTCATCCTTTTCATCATTGCAAAAGTTCAAGGATGTGGTTTTGAATACCACTGTAACCATATGATTAGACCAATCAAACAAAGTCTTAGTTAACTAGCTGCCCTCATTATGAAATGGTTGGAATGGTTTTTTTTGCTAAACTCACAGGCCCATAAGGTTGGTTCCCACAATCAAAAGCACAACTGGTCATTTATTGGTGCATCTGCTACAGTTGAGTCAGTGCTCATTCAGCATTACTGGAAGGGCCTCCTTGGCAAGTGCTCTGGTGCTTGCATCATGAGAAGTGAGCTTCAGCAAATTGTTCTTACTCTCCTCTGGCCTTTTATGATCAAAGTTGATGGTGTTATGAAGAATTCTCCCAAGTGGGAATTCACTGATATGCTTGCCTCCTCCAAGGACAGCAGTTGTTCCTCAGAGATGATGGTCAAGGACACTGATACTCTCAAGACCTCATGGGACAGTGCTCAGATTGAGTTCCTCAGGGACAGTGATGACACCATCCTCAAATTTATCCAGTCTCTGGAGGAGAATAAGCTTCTGGCCTGTTCTGATTATAACCCGTTGACTGGTACTACCCAGGAAACACTTCCTCATCATTACATAACTGGGCTTATTGAAGTACCTTTATATATGCTTCATTCTATTTGTATTGCTCATTCTTGTTTCATAGATCATGTATAAGAACAAAACACATTTGGACCATGCCAGTCAGAGAGGTGCTGACAAAGTGGATGAAACTTTCAACATGGCTGGAATTGTCATTCCTCATTTTTCAAGGAAACCCCATGCCATATCCTCACAGTTTCACACTGAGGTGTGTTTGTCATCCTTCCTTTTTATCTGTTTTAAGTTCACTTTGGATGTTATAGCTTGGCTATGACAGTTGGAACTTAGATCAGTCTGGGCTGGAGAACATGGCAACTTCTGCATCAGTTCATCTCCTTTCTTTGTTCTTGAATAACTTGGTTGCTTAGACATCTCCAGGCATCATTCAACAACAATCCTAATGCAAAGTTGGCTCATAAGTTTTTCACTCTTTTTGTTGTATGTCCAACCACATTTATGAATGTTTGTGCAATTCAGTTTTATTTTTCTTCTTAAGCCTTACATCCTTGCCAAGATAACCTCTCATCACCTCCATCCCCTTCCCTGTGTAGCCAGGAGCAATTGGACAAGGGTGATCAGCCACTGTGAGTAGGTGAGTTTGCTGCTGATTTTGTCCTTAACTACTCACATCAAATCTACAGCTTCTTTGATTGTTAGGGGTTTCTCACATGTTTTGGGTAAGAGCATCGCTGGCCATAAGGACAAATGGACTTGGACATAATAATTCTCAAACTTATGGGTTATTTGAGAATTGTGCATGGATTGATGGATGTAGAGTTGCCACCCACTTTGCCCCATCATTCATGTACATTGGGTTAAGTGAGTTGGATCACCTTATTCTTTGTTTTTGCCACCCAGGCTTTGCTGGGAAGGGCTACAAGACCTTGCAGTTTTGCCACCACCTTTGAATGGCCACCACCCTGGCATGTGAGGGTCAATAATGTAATCCCCCCATCCCAGTAGTTCTGCCCATTTCTATGGGAAAGGTGCAACATCATTTGTGAAAAAGAGGTTCCAATGCTCCTGGGACTGGTGAAGGTAGAGTTGAGGGAGGAAAGGTGAAACAGTGGGTGTCCCCTGTTGGTTTATGGCTTTTCAATTTTCCAGCTCCTATCTCCACTCTCTAAGTCTACTATGAAACTAGTTGACTGCTGAGTGGCATTCAACAATATGATAGAGGGCAGCTTTAAAGACTGTTGCCCTTGTTGCACCTGGATACCTTCCAGGATGTGAGATACTGAGATGCTGTCAAATGTAGAAATTAACCAGACAGTCTATATCCAGCATATAGTTACCAGGTATCAACTTGTTGTGTTGCACAGAAACCAAATACCCCAACTCCTCATACCACTGGAGCCCAAGAAAAATGAGGCATGGGCAAGAGTGACTTATATAACCAAATTATTCTTAGTTTGCAAGAATTAGGTCTGAAAAAGACAAGGAGAGCACCACTAGCCACCTTATTAGATCACACTTAAGCATAGAGGGGGTTTTTGATGTTGTAGAGCTAAATAACTTGGAAATAGTCACTGTATTCTTACTACCATCTAACTGTTGTGAATTCCATCAGGCTATCATCCATCCTCCCCAAAGGTCAGAGTTCATATCAGTTTAACTTCACAATGGACCTGCAAAAGTCATACCAACTCTTCAAAGGCAAGAAAGGGATGGTCAGCTTCAACACCAAAGGCCAAATGCTTTATAGACTGTCATCCTATTGATGACCTTAAACCTTCTAGAAATCTGAGAAGCAGTTTCTGCTTCTCCTAAGCTAAGAAGATAGGCAGTATGTTAAAGATCATATGAGGAGAGCATGAAGGAATAGCCTCTAGATGACTTTAGATGTGTAGATATAGTTCTAGTATTAGTGGATTTAACCATTTTGTGAGCTGAGTGCCCAGCCTTAAGAAAAAAAATGAGGTAATTGACCTTTGAGAAGAGAGGGCATTTATGATGATGTTAGTGAGAAAGAAGTCAAATCTTTGACTTGATTCATGTTTGTTGTATGTATCATAACCTTTATGCTTAATTTCAGGCATCTGGGTTAAGAATATGTCTTGTTTGTCCCAAAATACTATACCATAAAATGACACTTGCAAAATTGTCCCAATGATACCTCAAATTGATTTGCTTATATCTCCATGTTTTTTAATCAGAATTGATAAGTTATTTTTAAAGATATTGAAAAGCACCAAACATTGGGACAACTTTGCCAGTCACTGTAATACTATATATTCACTTATTATGTCCCCAATGATCTCACACCATAATTGTAGTTAGCTAAAGCCCAGAATAGTAAGTGGTATTGTGGGTGGCATCAATGCTGGCAATGCTGTCACCAAGCTGCCAAAATGCATCAGATTGAAACTGTGTCTGTATCACCAAGATAAAGAGATCCCTTGCTAATCACAATCCTAGAGGCAAGGCCAATCATTGTCTTTTTGGCATGTTTGGTGTAGCTTGTTCCCCATGCATATTGAATCCAATTGAAACAGAGGCACAGATTGAGGACTAAGAGGGGTGTTTCAATCTGCATTAAGGTTGGAGAAATAAAAAGACTCACTTATTGTGACAATGTATGCATCAGTGTCATCCATGTGCTGATAATACTTGTTGGTGCACTAGAGGCCAGTGTTGATCCAGAACCTCAGCCGAGAACCTTCTCATAGATCTCCTCCCATTGCATCATGAAGACCTCAAATGAGGGAATGGCCCCTGACAATACTGGTGTGGAATCTGAAGGGCAAGTTAGCCATTTGAGCAAGCAATAGTGAAGATGTACTTTTAATACTCCCAGGAGGTCTTTGAGGACCTCTCAGTCCATATCCGTCAGCTTGAACTCCAAGAGGACTTTCTCCATGTTGAGAAAAAAGTCAATGGCATGTTGATGCAAGTATCAAAGTCCAACATGTGGATCTAGTTTGTCTTTGCAGAATGTCTTTGCCCCCTTCTGTTTGAGATTACTTAGCCATTTTTTTAATTAAAATATCATCTTTAGGATGCAGTTGGATGTTTTCCCACTCAAGCACCTTAGTGATGTTAATTGATGTCTTTCATTGATATGTAATAGTGGTTGTAGAATTCTGTACATGCCAGAACTGATCGAAAGTTAGCTGATGTCATATGAATTTGCAATTATGTATGATTTCCAAGCATTCAATTCCCATCTCCAATAGATCCCTAATATTGGACTTTGCATTCTTACTGATTTGGACATACTTCAGATTATCTATATGTATTGGGTGATCATGGTGATTGTTCTGGTTGTCACTCTTGCCCATGCCTCATGTTTCTTGGGCTCCAGTGGTATGAGGAGTTGGGGTGTTTGGTTTGTGTGCAGCACAACAAGTTGATACCTGGTAACTACATTTGGTAGCATCTCAGCATCTCACATCCTGGAAGATATGCAGGTACAACAAGGGCAACAGTCTTTAAAGCTCCCCTCTGTCATATTGTCGAATGCCATCCAGGAATCAAAAACCAGTCAACTACTGACATAAAAAAATACCCTTCCATCCCAACTCATGGCTCCCATTTCAATGCAGCACAATGTCATGATGATGTGCTATTCCTGGTTGTCCCCAGTGGACACACCAGAATAAAGGTTGAGGCATGCTCAAAGCTGATCAATAATTGGCATTTGAAAACACATCCTTGTAAGGCAATTATTTCATATTCTCAGTCTTCAGTAGTTTCATAGTGGACTCAGCAGGTGGAGATAGGAGCTGGAAAATCAAAAGGCCATAAACCAACTGGAGACACCCACTGATTTACCTTTCCTCCCTCAACTCTACCTCCACCAGTCCCAGAAGTATTGAAACCTCTTTTTCCCTCACAAATGATGTCACACCTTTTACACAGAAGTGGGCAGAACTACTGGGATGGGAGGATTACATTGTGACCCTCACATGCCAGGGCAGTGACCACTTAAAGGTGGTGGCAAAACTGCAAGATCTTGTAGCCCTTCCCAGCAAAGCCTGGGTGGCAAAAACAAAGGATGGGGCAAAGTGGGTGGCAACTCTACATCCATCAATCCATGCATGATTCTCAAATAACTCATAAGTTTGAGAATTATTGTGTCCAAGTCCATTTGTCCTCATGGGCCTGTGAGTTCAGGAAAAAACCATTCCAACCATTTCACGATGAGGGCAGCTATCTGAAATACAGATGCAGTTTCATGGGTATCAAAACCTTCCTTCTATGGTCCCTTCTCAACTAATGATGATCCTCCCACATGGCTTCCAACTCAGTCCACTAGGCTTCCTTCCCAACAACCCAGACCCATCCAAAGATGGTATGAGTGCTCAATAAACCTTTTTCATGGGACAACATCATTGCAGGGAGTCTCAAACACCATTCTAAACTTCCCTCCCAGCTTACCACATCACCTGAAGCATGTAACAAGGCTAAGCTTGTAGATTCACACTGTCATAGCTGTGTTCATTTCTTTCATTTCAAGCACTCATGGAAAGCTCAGGCCATTAGACATTCATGCACACTCATCAAGTTAGCCACCTATTTGCCATGGGTGCACATGATAGCATGTGATCCTGGGACAATATATGTGATGTGTCACATGATGTCACATGACAGATCACCTAATGTGCTTATGAAAGGGACACATGTGCATGCCCTTATTGGTTAGAGATAAGGAAGCATGAGGAAGAGGTCTAGAGCAACCCAGAACTATGGATAAAAATAGGGATATTAGGGTTCTGTCAAAGTATGACAGTGGACTGTTCTAGAAGGATCTAGAACCAGTACATGAGGCTGAAGATAAGCCTAAAAAGCAGTACAACAATAAGGATCAGGGTACTGGATTGTACTAAATAGAACCAAATAGATCCACAGACCACAGTAGTATATAAACCCTGCATGTAACACTCTGGGAATCCAACTTGTCCTCTTTGGATTCCCAGGTGTGTAGTCCTTTGTATTAAGTATTCCCTCAATGCTAACTTGTCCTCTTTAGATTCCCAGTGCCTACCCAGTGTGATTTCCTGCATGTTTAGGTGTTACAATGTCATGGTAGGGACATTCACCCAATGTGGGTTATGTTCCATACTGTAACAAAGCACTAAGAGTCTGGTGTTTGATTTAGAGTACTAAGTCACAAAGGGGACTTAGTAAGCTTCTGGTGACAAGTGATTACTTAAGGAAGTAATTGTGAGTGGGTTCTGTGATGAAGTTCAACTTATCACAATAAGGAAGAGTGGGGATCTTTGACTGTATAAAGACACCAAGTACCGTAGGATATAAGAAGTCAAGTCTAAGGCTACAAGCTACCTAGCAAGCCTGACTTTATAGTAAACAAGGTGTCACAACAAAGGAATCATGTGAGAAAAGAGAAGAGGAGTCACATGAAGAAAAGAAAAAAAAATTGGTCCATAACTGAGGTTGTAACATTAGGCCCCTGCAAAGGGTCCTTATTGTTGCTCACTAACCTCTGCTCTGCCCTTAGGTATTTGGTGCATGACTTGTCTCCACACTTGACTGGTTGTTGCTAAGTACAGCAATAGGCAAGTTCACACTCTACTTTCAGTGTTGTCCCATCACACACACCAACACCACTTTTACATTAACTCCCATTAGTCAAAGCTACATTGACCAAAAATCATAGGTGTCTTAGGGTAGGATTTGATTATCAGTGTTCTCAGCTGCATGGACTCACCCTTAGTAAAAAAGGAACATCAATTGTATGAATAATGTCTGGAGATGAACAGGCCTCCCTCAACACAGGTTATCTCCAACTGAGGACCACAATTTGCAGCTAAACTCATACAGGAGTTTTGGAAAAAAACTTACCCCATGCAATGAGGCAGCCACATGGCCAGTGCAACACAGACACAGCCATACAAATACAACTGTACAGCCCCCATGCAGCAACAGTGACCATGACAACAACAACAACTACAAGAGGTTTGAACAGACTAGTGATGGGCAGTCCTGGCTAGGCCTTATAGCCATGTCTTCATCCCATCTTTGTCCTGGAATTTCACCGGACTAGGCTTACCTCTTGGCTTTTGGCTTCCCAGATGCGTCCCCAGCCAGGCATAAGGCCTGTAATATCTAAGCCTGGGCCTGCCTGTCTGTCTTTTGAAGGGATTGGCTGGCCTCATCTTCGGGCCCCAGCTTCACAGCAAAGTGGGATTGTCATCAGGTATGTGGGAAGGTCACTGAAGGATGGGGAGGTGGTGAGGGACACAGTGCAAATAAGGGAGGAAACAGGCTTACAGCTGCAAGGGGTTGTTCAGCTGGATGGTGCACGTTGCTTTGGATGCCAACACATGGCCACTTACAACACCACAAGCATTTCCCAGGCTGGGAAACAAAGTACTTCACCTCCACACCAGTGATGTGGCAGACACAACCAAGGAACACCATCGACCAGCACTGGCAAATGTGACATCAGAAGACTTGTTAAGGGATTGGTGAGCCACAATAATGAAGAAATCAAGCACTTACCTTTGAAAGGAAGGGTGAGCACAACATGGCTTGCGACATGGGAGAGGAGGCATTGGGCAGTGCCATGGTTGTGTGACCACCTAGAGTTGTTGCCACACAGGGCCTATGGGGCCACCTCATCATTGCCTGTGCCTTGGGAGTGGTGGGGATAGAGAGATAGGAAAAAGGAGGGAAATGCCCTTGCCATGCTGTGTTTACGTATGGCAGAGGAGGGAAAGAGAGAGGGGCACAGGAGTTGTGTGCACACAGATTGGTGAGAATAAGGAAGAAAGGGAAAGAGCAGGGACATACCAAAAGGAGGAATTGCCATGTGGTTGTCTGCATTTGTGTATGTTTTCAGGTGGTGTCATTGGGAAATGGTGAGAGAAGGTGGAGGCAACCTGCCTGTGCCAGGTGTGGATGGGTCCAAGTCATTGTTAGCCAAGATGATCTGAGAACCAAAACACAAGTCTTGAGGATAAAGAGATGGCACTCAGGCACAAGGTTGATGCTGAGGTCATAAGGTCCAAGTTGAAGGGTGTTTCAAAGGTGTTGCACACACAGTGCATGTGTCATCCTTACAGCAGCCGAGAGAACTTGAAGGACAACACAAACAAGGAAGGCTGCCAGTGCATGCCACATGCATGTGAGAAGGATGGCAGGGGCAACAGAAATGACGCAAGGAGGGAGTAGGTGCAAGTGTGAATGGGATGGCGCAATGCAAAAGAGGAACAGTGCAGGCACAACTAAGAAGGCACAAGTGCAAGATGGAGAAGTGTGGCTGCATGGGTGAGGATGAGACAACAAGGAAGACAATAGGGTGAAGCAGAAATGACAAGGAGGTGGCAACAGAGATGAGACAAGGCAGAAGAGGCAGCTGAAAGAGAAGAACAAATGAAGAACCCAGATCATGATTTGTGGCACACAAAGGGGAGTGGGAGTGTGCAAATTGCTCTGTGGTGTTTGTGAGTTGACACTGTCCTTTCGCAAATGAGAGGCCTTGCGCAAAGAGAGGAGTCGTGGTGTAGACACAAGAGAAGTAAAGGTGCTTCCAGACTGCTCAAGTTGAATGGCACTGAATAGAGAGAGAGAGGTGAGAGAAAGTCCATGAGTGAGGGGCAAATCACACAGGCAAATCAAGAGGGTGAATCAGAGCAAGAAGGCAAATCAGAGCAAGAAGGCAAATCAGAGCAAGAAGGCAAATCTGCAAATTTCAGAAGCCAAGATGTGGGGCCAGTACATCAGGAAAACCTACATTTTACTTTTTCATGCATTTTCATGCATTTCAGTAAAAGCAAGGGAAAAGTACAACAAAAGTAATCCTCCTTACTTTTCAGAATGCTTGGGAATCTGGCTAAAAAAAGTAGAACACTTTAAAAAGGTTTTTTTTTTTTTTTAAAAAAAAAAAAAAACAAAAAAAAATAAAAAATTTTTAAATTTTTTCCTAAAAAATCCCTAAAAAAGTAATAAAAAAGTAGGAGATGTAGGAAAAAGTACATAGGATTACTTGTGAAAAGTAGACATGTGCTTTTCATAGTGTTACTTTTTTCCTTCAAAAAGCACAAAAAGCACAAAAAAGCATGAAAAAGCACAATAAAGTAAAATGTAGGTTTTCCTGATGTACTCATACTGCAAAGACAGGGACGTGGGCCTGTATCTATACTCAAGGATGGGGATGTGGGCTCAGCTGCCGTCTTCCAGGATTCACAACCTGAGCCCTTAGCCAATCAATGCCAAGATGATGTCCTATCGTGGGAACAGCTGTTTTTGTCTGTCTTCATCTGGCCCTCGGCCATTTGGCCGAGCCTGCCCATCACTAGAACAGACCCAGAAGAGGGTTTGAACAGAACCAGGCAGAGACCTGGCAGATGTTTTGAATAGTGTTTTGGTTGACTTGAGCCAATGATTTTTTCGATTTTTAAATAAAATAGCTAAAAATATGAAAATATTTATGGAGGTAGACCTCCTTAAGGGCTACCCGGCTCCCTATTAGCACGAAGCGATTCGATCAGCCGTTCCTGAGTTATTTGACCATATTTGACTGGCTACAAAGCAGCTCAGTTCAAGCTGACCATAGCTGGTCAAATATCTCAGGAACGCCTGATCGGATCGCTTCGCG
>WNFR01008437.1_pt1 | contig 10410 bp, 10 predicted proteins | sample 5400221 | NCBI WGS metagenome assembly WNFR01 (sample SAMN13153357, study PRJNA577476) | soil metagenome | isolation source: 40 cm soil under Madrone tree | place: USA:California | collected 2016-06-14 | reverse complement strand
TCCCGTCGCGGGCGCCGAGCTCGGTGCAGGTGCCGGCGCGTCGGCCTGCTTGCCGGCGCGCTCCTCCCGCATCGGGCCCCTGAGCTTCATGTGGGCGTGCCCGATATACCGCTCGAACTCCTGGTTGTTCGCCTGACGCCGCGGGCCGCTCAGCATCGACCCCTTGAGACTTCCGGCCCATCGGGACCTTGACCGATGGTGCCGGTGGCTTGTTGCCGGGCGTGCCGTTGGGCTGCTTCCGCATGGGGATCACATCTGGGGCGGGCCCGACCCTCTGGGGGGGCTAATCCGGCAGAAGGGCCAGGGCTGCGTGAGGCCATGGCTGCGAACCCCACGCTGGATCCAACGCCGGCCACGTTGGCGCGTTCCGGATGCAGTACAGCCCCCAAGCCGACAGCGCAGCCTCCGAGCCCGCCGGATCATCCTTGATGCGGCGCCATCGCGCGCGCGGGTGCCACCTTTCACTTCCGATAGCTGCTAATTCTGAGAAGGAAAGACTTGGCCGGCCCTGATCGGGGAAGACGTACCTTAGGACATCCGTCACAACAAGTGAATCGGATTGCGCGCGGTCGCCATGTGGTGATTTGACTCGGGGCGGCGGGATTCTTTGGATGGCGCTGCGGCAGTATGCGGGTCGGCATGATCGACACGCAAGCGATTCGGCAAAGATGGGAGTCCGTCGGCTCGAAGCTCGATGAGCGCGGGCGGCGGGTATTCGCCGCCGGCGAGGTCCGCGCGGCAGGATGGGGCGGGCTGGAGGCGGTCTCCGAGATCACGGGGCTTGCGCGCTCGACCATCGGTCGGGGACAGAAAGACCTCGACGCCGCGCTCCTGCCGAAAGGCCGGGTGCGCCGCAAGGGTGGCGGCCGGCGGCATCTGTCGAGCCGGGACGCGACGCTGATCGAGGATCTGCGCAGCGTCATCGAGCCGGCCACGCTCGGCGATCCCATGCGCCCGCTGTTGTGGGTGTCGAAAAGTCACGACAAGCTGGCGGCTGCGTTGCAGAAGCAGGGCCACGAGATCAGCGCCAGCAGCGTGAAGAGACTGTTGCCGACGCTCGGCTACAGCCGGCAGTCGAACCGCAAGGCCGACGAGGGCTCGAAGCATCCCGACCGCAATGCGCAATTCGAGCACATCAACGCCAAGGCGATCGCGGCACAGGCCACGGGGCAGCCCGTCATCTCGGTCGATACCAAGAAGAAAGAGCTGGTCGGCAACTACAAGAACGGTGGCACCGACTATCGCCCGAAAGGCGATCCGCGGCGCGTGAAGGTGCACGACTTCGAGGACAAGGAACTCGGCAAGGTCGTCCCTTATGGCGTGTACGACGTTGGCGCCAATGCAGGGTGGGTGAGCGTCGGGATCACAAGCGACACGGCTCAGTTCGCCGTCGCCTCCATCCGCCGCTGGCTCGACGCGATGGGGCGCGAGCGCTACCCAAAAGCCCGCGAGTTGACGATCACGGCCGATGGCGGCGGCTCGAATGGAACGCGTGTCCGGCTGTGGAAGGTCGAGTTGCAAAAGCTCGCCGACGAGACGGGCCTCATGCTCCACGTCCATCACTATCCGCCAGGCACGTCGAAGTGGAATAAGATCGAGCACCGCCTGTTCTGCCACATCACGCAGACTTGGCGTGGGCGACCACTCGTCGATCGCATGGCCGTGGTCGAGCTGATTGCTGCGACGACGACCAAAGCCGGCCTGAAAGTCGAGAGCGCGCTCGATACCGCGACCTACGAAAAGGGCATCAAAGTCAGCAATGCCGAGATGAAGACGCTCGACATCCAGGGCGACGCATTCCATCCTGAATGGAACTACACCATCCGCCCGCGATCAGCCGCTAATCGGAGCGGTTAATTTGGCGGGTGTCCTTAGTGGATCCAGTTCGAACACCAGCCGTCCGTTGGCGTCCTTGATTGTGATCGTGACATCAAGCGGACCCCCAACCTCCAGCATCCCAAAACCGTCTTGCGGATCGGTAGAACGAGTCGACGGGTCTATCATCATCGCAGGAAGGCGGTCGCCTTTACGCGATCGGTTCACGACTTGCGGTTTATCCTCGGTTGCCGCGATCGCTTCTGTTGTCCAAAAATGCGAATTCTTCAGATACCCGACGCCCGCTCCAAGGCAAAACGCAAGCCCGCAGAGGCCTGCAAACTCGATCAAGCCCGCTAAGTTTGGAAGACAGAAAACGCCTACGTTAGACGACGCGCGACAATATCCTGCTCGATGCAATGGATCCGACATGGTTGCCTCCGAAAGAAGGCCGTGCCAATGGTGCCACCAAGCTGGACAGAAAAGTCCGTGGGATAAGCTCTTGTTCCGGCGCCTCCGTTCACACGTTCGCGAGTGAGCAACAGCTGGACGGCGCTCGAAGGATGGATCAAGCCGTTCCCGCGCCGGCTCAGAAATGACCCGAGCTTGGCAACGGCCGCCAGTGCCACGCTGGCTGGATGGCGGACGATTTTTGCAACTCCGGAGCCGCCGACCGATATCGATCCGGTGGCCGAAGTGCAGGCGGCCACGAGGCCCCTTTTTCGGCCCAGCGAAGCGCAACGATCGTCCCGCCTTGAAGCTCCGACAGTTTCTATATCCGCCGAATTATGAAGAAAGCATCTGAATTCGTGGCTTTGGCTGCTCTTGCATAAGAGAACCGCTTGTTGTGTTTCGGCTGCTTGTCGAGGTCGGTCCGAACGGAATGCGGGCCGGTGCGGTCGCCAAGGCTCTCGGTCTTGCGCCGAACACGCTCACATTCCACCTCGATCGTTTGCGCCAGGCAGGTCTTGCCACCGTCCGTGTTTGTCTTATCCCCGCGATGACCTCGCATATCAGCTTCATTCGCGGGACTGTCGTATGCCTCAACTTCACTAGCGCCTTCTCCGTGGGTTGCTTCTAATTGAAAAGCAGCGGGCGCACGACGCCGCTCCAGAATGCGCGGCAATTGCAATCTTTTGGGAAATTCACCTTCAACCATGCTGCTACCTATCAGTTTGCGGACCACGCGCACGGCCCAGTGGCCAGCGGGGGCCGCGGATCCTCAACCATTGGCCTCCTACAGGCGCAGCTTCGGCGGCCCTACCGATCTGACCTGGCCGTCAGCGCACCATCGGTGCCTGCGACGGCCGCGGCACCGGCTTGCGTGCTGGGGCAGGAGACGGCACCGCCTGCAGTTTTGAGATCTCGCGCGTCATCTGGTCTTGACCCGCGACGACGCTGGTGGCAATCCGATCGACGGTGCGCGTTATCTGCTCCTGACTGGCGGCGATCCCGGTGGCGATCCGGTCGATGCTTTGCCGTACCGCGTCGAGCGATATCGCGTTGAGCTGCTGCTGCTCCGGAGAGGGGACGGTTGGCAAGGCCAGCGCGACCACATCGGCAGCGTTCTGCGCAGTCGGTGCGGGTTGCGGCGCCACCCAGCCAAGCTGCGGGTACGAGTTTGCGATCATCTCTCTGGCCGCCTCGCCGTACGACTGCCACGCCAAAGTCGCAGCGACACCAATGAAAAACGCAATCTGGTAACGGGCGAAGGCGAGCGGAGCTAGCTTGCCGAGCAACGGCCACCCACTCGGGGACGGATCATTTTTCGGGTCGGTCGGGCGAACAGCCTCGACTGATGGCTCGACGGGCAACAAGCCTTGGTAGAGCTTGGATTGTGCGAGGCTCGGCATCGCACCGTGGCGCAGCCCACCTTCACCTCTAATGGCCCCGCCGTGATTAGGGCTTCCGGCGAAATAGTCACACGCGCCAGTGCGTGGTGGTGGTCGGCTTCTTGATGCGTCCGACAGACGATGCAAACGTCTACTTTTCATTGGAACACCTTTTTGAACAAAATCGAATTCGATTTAGGCCACACGGGACAATCGAAATAATACCTAACATGCGCCATCATGTCGCCACATCCCAAGTATGTTGGCGACACTTTCGACAAAGAATGCAGCAGTGTGTCCGCCCTGCAACACTCTGCAACATTTGATTGCAGCGACCGCAGCATGCCGCCTTGAGGCGGAAAAACGGCGCGGGCGCGTCTCCCGCACCAGAACCGGTGACGGTGAAGCTGACCGCCCGTTCAATCATGGCAAGCCAAGCGCCTTCTTCATAAACGCTTCCCGGAAACACCAGAAACCCCTCCACCGCGCTTGAAATGGCGTAGCGCTTACCCGTTCCAACGAGGGCGCAGCGTTTGAACCTGAGTTAATTGCTGCGATGAGCGAAGCTTTGGAGGCCGCCTGCAAAGAGCTTCAAGATGCAGGCCGCCCGGAAGTGGTGCGCGAGGCCATCGCCATCCGAATTATTGCAGCTGCAAGAGCTGGGGAGCGTGACCCGGTTCGCTTACGGGCGGCGGCGCTTGTCGGGCCCGCAGGTAAGGAAGGCTAACACGGCCTTTGTTGTTCAAGAGCCTTCGGCGAGTTGTGACGAGGATGTCGTGTCTGGAGAGCTTGCCACGTCACATGGAAGCGCTATTTCGCACACGAGACCTTTAGTGTGCCAGTCGACCCGCACGTTGCCGCTCACGTGGCCCTGTATCATGGCCTCCATCACGTGGGTGCCAAAGCCCTTACGCGTCGGCGGATGGACAGGCGGACCTCCGGCCTCGGTCCAACGGAGCACCAGCCGTCCATCTGCCGCGCGCGACCACTCGATACGAACCTGACCTGTGGCCACGGATAGGGCGCCGTATTTTGCGGCGTTGGTCGCCAACTCGTGAAGGGCCACTGCTATGGCTTGTGCCAGGTCCGGCTTCAGCACGACTGTCGGCCCGTCAATCTGCGTGCGCATCTCCCCGTTTCGGGAATAAGGCGACAACTCTTGCTCGACCAAAGTACCCAGCTCGGCTCCTGTCCAGCGCGACTTGGCGAACAGCGAATGGACAGTCGCAAGCGCCCCGATGCGTCCCGCGATTACTTCCTTGAGACCATCAGGCGTGTCAGCCTGTGAGAGCTGCACCATCGCCCCCACGTTCGCCAACAAGTTTTTGGCTCGGTGTTCGGCCTCGCGCGCGAGCATAGAAATTTGCGCCTCGCTCCGCTTGCGCTCAGTAATATCACGCGCAATCTTCGAGGCGCCCACGATTTCTCCGGCCGCGCCTCTCACAGGCGAAATAGTCAGCGAAATATCTATTAGGCTTCCATCCTTGCGCCGCCGAACGGTTTCATAGTGCTCGATGCGGTTACCGCGTCGGATACTTCCGAGAATTAGGTACTCCTCGGATTGACGCTCCGGTGGGATCAGGATGGTTATCGGTTTACCGATGGCCTCCTCGGCCGAATAGCCAAAAAGCCGCTCCGCGCCTTTGTTCCAACTTGTGATGATACCATCTACGTTCTTGCCTATTATCGCGTCATCACTGAACTCGACAATGGAAGCGAGCCACCGAAACTGCTCTTTACTTTCGCGCAACGCCGTTTCCACCTCATTGCGCTTCAACTCAGCATTCTTCCTGGACGTGATGTTGCGCGTGATGCCGACGAGATTGGTGCGGCCGCTCTCGTTGATTAGCCGTCCCGACCAATGGGCCCAGCTCGTTTCACCCGTTGTTGGATTGATCACGCGGTGTTCGACACGGCGCGGCCCCTTTCCAGCGAACATCGCCTCGCAGGCGTCCCGAACATGAGGCAGGTCTTCGGGATGCACGTGCACGAAGCGCTCTTCCTCTGTTCGAGACACGTCAAAGCCAAAAACCGACCGTGGGTCGCCGATGATTCTCATGCTGCGCGTGTCGCAGTCAATTTCCCAGACGTACTGGCCGGCCGACACCAGGGCGAGCTCCAGTGCTTCGCTGCTCACACGCAAGGAAGCTTTGACATCCTTCAACTCGGCGAGTGTCTGACGAAGCGCTTCACCAGCCTTCACGCGCTCGGCATCTGAAGGATCAAGAAGCAGCCTTGCCAGCCCTTCGTGCTTTTCCAGGACCAAGAGCATGTCAGGTTCGATGGATAACTCGGGATGAGTTTCGGTCCAGAAATGCGCGGTGCGGACAAAGGCGAGAAAGGCTATCAGGATTTCGAACGTGCCGTCGCCAACTGCGCGCCGCACGGCTTCACCGGCGCGTTCCCACCTGTGCGGCTCGATAAACATGACCGTTAGCGCGTCGAACAGGTCATATTCCGCTTGCGTCCCAGGCGCCGGAATGTCCTTCGCCGCCTCGTAACTTTCGAGACGAGCGAACGCCGCCGCGAGTGCGTTGCCGTCCGGCATGGGGCGCTGCAATAGCGTGATGACTTCCTTGACAGTCCCGGGCCTAACCTTCGGATCACCCGCCGGCCGGCCTTCGCCGATCAAAAACCCGACATGGCGGACAATGCAGTAGCGAACCTCACAGAAACGCGACAGATGGACGAACAGACGTTCCTTGAAGAGAGACGGCAACGGGCTGTCGAGATAGGCTGACTTGGCGAAAGCCCAAAGTTCCTCGATGAGCCCAGGGGCCGCAGACGCCGAACAGAAGAAGTTCGGCATGACGCCGAAGCAGCTACAGACTTCGCGTTCAAAAGCAGTTCTGGCGCCTATCGGATCGGTCATAGCTACTCCCGGATAGAGGTCGCGCCGAGCCGACTGTGCTGTAATGACGCATGCCGCGCAATTATAGAGTAATGCCCCACCTCGGTCAGGTTCGATCCATCTTGGAACTGCAAACGCTTTTGCGAACCCTGCTCGGGCGACGCTCGAATGCGTTGTGGGTGCGCATCGACCGAGGCAATTAACTAAGTATAAGCCGATCGTTCCACTGCAAGGGTCATCATCTCGATCAGAGTGCTCCGCCGCCGAACACGAACATGCGCGCTCGCAAGAGCAACGGGCTTTAGCTTATAATCTCTAAGCAACCAAAGCAGCCTCAGCACCCGCACGGTCACCCTTAATCCGGTAGACGGTCTGTCGGGTTAGGCCAGTTTTCCCGCGCAATCTGCGCGATGCTCGCTAGCATGTCGCGCACATCATTGAACTGATCAGGCGTGTAGCTCGGCTGGCAACCGATGTAGGCTCGGTCCCCATGCTGACTGGCATGCTCGATACCCGCCCGCTGTGCGGCCTTGGTGGCCTCAGCTTGTGCCTGAGAGGTCGCGGCCATGAAGGCGATCAGCGCATCGCGGACTGCCTGTTGCCCTGGTGCACCGTCAAACGTGAAGTTGTTGATCACCGTCCACTCACGGATCGTGTCGCATACGTCCTCTGCCGATCTCAGCGCAGCAAGCGGCTGCCACGGACACCGAGGGGTTGCAAGGGGCGGCAACGGGTTGTAAGCAGTTGTATGGTTTTGCGGCGTTGCTCGCGACAGGGTAGGGCGAGATAGGCCGACCACCGATTTAATGCGCCGCAGGTGCTAAAGAAAATAAACGCACATTCGGCACATTTCCCCCAGCCAGGGCGAAATGCGCCGCAGGTGCTAAAGAAAGTAAACGCACATTCGGCGGAGCTATGCGGGATTTTGGGTGACGGGGCGATCAGGCGGCGTGGTTTGCCGGCACTTGGATGACCTCGATGCCGTCTTGGAATCTGACACCTGTGATGAGCTTCGGCAACTGATTTGTGCCTTTGAGCCGCCGCCAGGTCTTTGACGCGGCGTTGAGCAACTTGAACACCATCAGCCTGGCAGTTGTGGACGACAATGAGCCTTTCGTCCGCACCGTCCTGTGGCGAACCGTCGCGAATACGCTTTCAATGGGATTTGTCGTGCGCAAGTGATCCCAATGCTCGGCGGGGAAGTCGTAGAACGCAAGCAGGGCTTCGCGATCCTTCGTCAGGCATTCGACCGCTTTGCCGTGCTTGAGCGCGTATTTCTCGGCGAAGACGTTGATCGCCGCTTCGGCGCAAGCCCGGTTCGGCGCCCAGTAGACCTCGCGCAAGTCCCTTTTCATGTTCGCCTGCACGGACAGCGCGACCTTGTTCAGTACGTTGGCGGTCTTGTGCACCCAACACCGCTGATGCCGCGTGCCGGGAAAGATCTCGTCGAGCGCCTTCCAGAAGCCGAGTGCGCCGTCGCCGACGGCGATTTGCGGCGCGATCCTCAACCCGCGCTGCTTCACGTCGATCAGGAGCTCACCCCAACTCTGCGCGTTCTCCCGCACGCCGACCTGAAAACCGACGAGTTCCTTCTTGCCTTCCGGCGTCGCGCCGATCAGCGCCAGCATCCATTCGCCGTGGTCTTCCATGCGGGCCTGCAGGAAGACGCCGTCGGCCCATACGTAAACGTATTGGCGCGCCGACAGATCGCGCTTCTGCCAGCGCTCGTACTCGCCCTGCCACTCCGCCGTCAGCCGGGAAATCACCGCCGGCGAAAGATTCGGCGCGTCCTTGCCCAGAAGAGCTGCCAGCGCCTCCTGGAAATCGCCCGTCGAAATGCCCCGCAGGTAGAGAACCGGTAGAAGCGCGTCCAAACTCCTCGTCCGGCGCGCCCACAGCGGCAAGATCGCCGACGTGAAGCGAATCCGTTGGTCGCCGCCGGCAGCCCCGCGATCGCGAATCTTTACCCGTTCGACCTCGACCGGCCCGATTCCCGTCTGGATCGCCCGTGTCGGGCCGTGACCGTGCCGCACCAGACGGTCCCGACCGTCGGCAAGCTTCAAGTCCTTCATCGCGGCGAGAAACGCCTCGGCCTCGCTCTCAATGGCCTGCGCGAGAAGCCGCCGGGCCCCACATCGCAGGATATTCGTCAGTGGATCGTCGATCTCGTCAGGATGACGGAGCGGGACAACGTTGCTAGGCTCGTTCATGGCGTATCGCTCTCCTTGAGAGGTTCTGGCAGGCTCGACACCCGCCTCGATACGCCGCCTATCTCATTCCGTCATCACCCAGGTTCCCGCATAGCTCCTGCCAATATTGCTGGCTCGTTGAACGGATCAGGCTCTAAGAATTATATCACTGTTGAACTTCAGCCCACCCACTAACTTCTCAACTGCGATTGCCATAGCTGACGTCTGACATGCGATACACCTAAACCAAGTTTTCCCCTCAGCATGATGTTCTTCAACCATCAGGCTGAAGCATTCAGGACAATGCCAATTCACAGTCAGCCTAACAGTGGGGCCATTCGAATAATGAATGACCAGGACACAGTCATTGATGATGTCTACAATCCAGTCCGTAAGGCGGGTGAAACCCAGAAAACGAGAAATGGCACCAGCCTCAGTGAGGGAAAGGTGAATGGTGACCATATTCGACCTCCGTTGTTGGTTATTTGAATATACCACAGGTTGTACCAATAAACAAAGAATTGTTGATACAGCCTGCGAATTATCTTTTGTGGAATGATTTCAATCGGCAGGTATTCAGGTTTCGACCTGGTTTATTGATACACCGCCACAAACATTCAAACGACGCAACACCCGCTACTCGTAATCGCCTCGTCAAAAGCACCGTGTAAGGCTTCGTGATGCGTTTTTCAGGCATCGCCTGTATGACGACGCAGCCCGAGCGAAGTCGCACACAGGCCCGTTTTTGCGGCCGTATCGTCCTTCACCTTTTTGTGATATGATGACACTCGACAAGGATAGGAGGACGGGGCAGGAGGAACCGGAGGCGAAAATGTTAAACCAAAGAGGCTTTTGGATATCGTCGTCAGCACTGGTACTGGTCTTGGCAGTGATGGGCAGCGGTTGGGTGTTCTATCAAGCCAAAGAGTTTCCAGGCGTGAAAAAGCTGACGACAAGCGACTCCATAACAACACCACCTTTTGATATCTCCTATATGCGAGCTGATTTGTATTTGAACGCTCACAAGGACGGTTATGACAGTACCAGCAGTACTTGTCTTTTGAGTTCGATCATCCAGACTACTTGGGCTATTTGGATATGGGGATGTATCGGAACTTCTTTGCCGTCGAAATTCAGTTAAATGGTAATGCGGATAAGCCGGCTACTATTCAAGATGTTGAGATCAACAACGATCCTTCCTGTACTACCCCCATCACTCGTCCTACTCATGCCGAGGTTGCTGAAGCTGCTCGATCCGCTGATAGAGAAGTTGTAGATCGGTTTTGGCAGTCAGTCCATGAGACAATGGTCATGCCCGCAGTCGTTTATCCAAAGGAATTAAACTTCGGCGAGGTCTTTTACGTCATTTCCAAATGTTCTCCATTGGAAGCCCAAATAGAGACTGACAGAGGCATCGTATCTTACACTGAAAAGTAGTTGGAGCCAATCGAGCAACAGGAGGCAGCCATGACATATGTTGTCGTGATTGTAAGAGAAGATGGCTCCGGCCCTTCGCGTGATGCGACCCTGGGGCAACTAGACGGTGGACGATCGCCTCGCCGAAGCCTCGGCCGTCAATGCGACGGCGAGCGGATCGCAGCACAGCACACCATTGTCAGTGTTTAGAGCCGTCGGGATCACCCTGCGGCTTTTTCGTCGCAAAGCCTTCGCCGCGGCGGATCAGCGCGGCCGGGCCGAACCCCGGCCGTCGCCAGTGCGAAGG
>WNFR01021978.1_pt1 | contig 10411 bp, 8 predicted proteins | sample 5400221 | NCBI WGS metagenome assembly WNFR01 (sample SAMN13153357, study PRJNA577476) | soil metagenome | isolation source: 40 cm soil under Madrone tree | place: USA:California | collected 2016-06-14 | reverse complement strand
GCACTTCTTGGTCACCGCCTCGTCTCTGCCATTTTTCTTCGGTTGGCGCCTCTCCTGCAGTTTACGCATGGCTATTGGCTCCGCCGCGAGTATGGAGATAAGCGCCGAATACGCCCCGGTGTCCTCGAAGGCTATCGGGTCCCGTTTTCTTTTCCGGGTGCATTCGAGTACGAGCTCTCGGTATTGCGCCTATGGGACCAGGGCTTTCGGGAACTGGAATCGCTACTGCCGCGGATCGGGCACATCCCGACTCTGCTGCTGTGGGGAAGCAAGGATCGAACAATAAGACCCGGTTCGACGATGCGGTTGCGTAGGCAGTTTGAAAATTGCAGCACCGCAGTATTCGACGGTGTGGGACACCTGCCCTACGAAGAAGTGCCGGAAGAGTTCAACCGAGTGGTCGCAGAATTTCTGAGCGAGGACGGCTCCTCATTGTGAGGATTTAATCGTGATCTTCGTGGACTGCTGACCCATATGGCCATGGGTGTCGGACACCCGGAGTTCGAGTCGAACTGTTTTCTCCTTGTTGTCAGTTAACGAAGGCGCCATTACCTCGGTTTCAATCCAGCCACCCTCGCCGACCGGCTGGTTGATTTCCTCGGGGGCTTGGCCCAATCCCACGCCAAATTGGTAGGGAGGCTGTCCGCCGGCCACGACCGTGGTGAGCTTGAACTTGGTATTGGGCGCGATGGTGTCGCTGCTCAAGTGTATGGGTATGATTCGTAAAGATTCCTCTGCGCCCTTGGCCACTTCTGCGCCAAAATAAAAACCGACAATCGTTCCAAAAACTCCGAGCAATAGCGAAAGCACCTCCTTGCCCCGCTCGAACTGTGCTTTATGCTGGTCGTCCGCCCTGCTTGTCAAAGCCGACACCACCAGCACAACGGCAGTTCCGATCGTCACTACCGCGAACAGGTAAGTTATGAGCCCGCGGGCATATTCGGTCTTCGACATGTTCTGGAGTACGCCTCTATCCCACCCAAACATGGCGCAAAGAATCAAAAAAAGCACGCTGAGCACGATGACGCCGGCCAGCGCGACGACTGGATTCAGGAAAGCCTTAAATGAATTAGGTTGAAGATCTGGATCTGGCTGACCCTTCTCCGCCATGCTGTACTCCTCTCGTTTTTACGGGGAAGACCTGGACCGGGGCCGAGGCACGAACCCTGTGGAACCGTCAAACCATGCGACCGGTTACGAGTGGCCTGCGCGGGGGCCGTTATGAAATCCGTAACGCTATTCTCGCAAGTCGCAATAGTCCCCGCTGCGGAAAAAACAACCCGAGCGGCTGGATGGCCCCGGACGCACACTCCAACATTTCTTCGAGGAAAATGTCTACTCTGAGGCCGAGATATTGATAATCCGCAGCGCGTCGCGGCCACCATTCCAGCAAAGTTATCGCCGTGATTCGAAGCATGAGAACGTATGCCCTGATCCGCTCCAGACGGGAAGCTCTGGAGGCGGCACAGGGGGCAACCAGGCTGGTCACTAACTTATAGTGATCTTCTTCATCTGCTCCCAGTTTTTCCAGCAGCTCCGATATTTGCGGGTCCGATGTGGAAATCCCCCCGATTTGTGTCATTGCCGTCTTCTCGACGGCGATGCAAAACAGCACTGCGACTGCCAGCGGGAGTGTCCTGCGCCGCCGGCGGGCATACGAGCGCATTACGCGAGTGTACTGCCGTACATAGCCCAGTTTGGTCTCGAACGCGTCTCGCTCGGACAAAAATATCCGACACTTGTTAAGATGGTCGAGCTCTTCCTGAACTTGTTCAATCAGCTGCGAAAAGAGGAGGGAGTCTTTCGGAAGCTCGGAAACCGTGTCCAGAGCCAATTGGCAGACCACTTCCACGGCCAACAGCTTCATATAGTAGATATCTCTAATGACCGCCAAACCGCGTTCTGATGCTCCGACTTTGCGTTCAGCGAAAACGAGAGGGTTTTCGTTAAGCAGAAGCGAGCCTGATTCCACAAATCCTCCAGTTAAACTGCACTGGCAAATAAACGTCGGATGTCGCTACTCAACCCCTTCTAACCGGCACATTGTACAACGGGGTAGCCTTGCTTGGCGTGCCTTGAGCGCCACGAGTCCGGGTCCTCTGCTAGATTCAATTGCCTGGCCACACTATGTCGCAGTACCTCTTTGATCTTCTCCGCGGCTACCTGACCAGCTATGGCTATTGGGCCGTAGGGACGGCGCTGCTTTTGGAAAATGCGGGATTGCCCCTCCCCGGCGAAACCATATTGCTGCTGGCAAGTTTTCTGGCTTACTCGGAACATAAACTCGGTTTGCCGTGGATCATTCTGGTAGGTGTCTGCGCGGCGACGCTTGGGGACAACTTAGGCTTTGCCATCGGTTTCTACGGCGGGCGTCGGCTTTTGGAGCGATATCAGAAAACCCTGCATATCCGGCCAGATGTGATCGCTCGCGGAGAAGAACTGTTTGCGCGCTACGGAGCTGCCACCATCTTTGTCGCCCGTTTCATCGCCGGGATGAGGATCATCGCGGGTCCGTTGGCCGGTGTTTTGCGCATGAGCTGGCGCAAGTTTCTGCTGTTTAATTTCCTGGGCGCCGTGCTTTGGGTAAGCGTCATCGCCAGCTTGGGATACCTTTTCGGAAAGCACTGGGAAGCGCTGGTCGATCTGGTACAGGACGCCAACCTCGCCATCGCGGTTGTGGTGGTTATTCTGGTCGGGTTTTTCTGGTGGCGGCGGCGAAAAAGGTGATCCTTTCCTCGGGTCGGGTTTTCCACGGCAGCTACTCGTACCTGATACCTTGTCGTACCTGATACCTTGAGCGGAGAGCTGGTTTGCCATGAAATCCCGTGCCTAGCGAATTTTGGTCCTGATTGCGGGCTGGAGTTTCATCCTGCTGGGGAGCGTCGGATTGTTTTCTGTCTGTCCTGCAGGGCGGGCTGTTTGTTCCGGTCGGGTCAATCATCCTCTCTTCGGAATATGTGTGGGCCCATCACCGGCTGGCGAAATTGAGAGAGCGGTTTCTCAAGATAGGCTGTGTTGTCGAGGAGGCTGCCGCCAAGACTGCGACATGGTTGCAGCGCCTTTCTCGCGACGGAAAGCGGCTTAGACCTGCGGTTTAATTAGCGGCGAAAGACCCGTGTTGCCGTGGGTGCCGTGAACCGAAAGACTTTGACCGCAGAGCTCGCGGAGTCAACGCGAAGGCCGCAAAGCAGCCACTACGGAAAACGGAACCAGCACGGAAAACGGATTGATGCTGAGTCGAGGCGGTGCTAACCTCCAAACAGCAAAATCAACTCATGTCTGATCCGGTAACAAGCGCCGGGCCGGCTCAAGCCCCGCACATCCCATCCCGCGACCGCTTCTTGCCGTTCGCGATGTCCGACCTCTGGATACGCTTTTTACTGGCCATTGTGGGGCTGGTTCTGGCTTTCGGAGCAGCGTTGTTTTCCACAGTGGCGCGCGAAGCGGGGAGTCTCTGGGGGACACTGGTCTTTTCCTCAGTCGCCTTAGCGCTGGCGACGATTGTGGGCCTGACCACGGTTCCTTACCTGGCGCGCCGGGTTGCCGGTGGGCGTGTCCGTGATGCTTTCGACTACGACGTGACCCGCGTGGGGATCGTTTATGTCCTCACGGTTCTACTGATCGGCGTCGCCGCCCTGAACACCGGGAACAACCTGCTCTACGTCATCGTGGCGGCGATGTTGGCGGCCATTCTGGTATCGGGACTGGCCTCGGCAGTCGTTCTGCGTGGACTAGAGTTGGACGTTCGCCTGCCCGAGCAGGTTTTTGCGGGCCGTCCGGCCCCGGCAAAGATAATGGTTCGGAACGGCCGGCGGTGGTTGGCTTCGTTCTCGATCAGTGTCATCCCGCTCAGGAAAAACAAAGACAAGGTCTCTGGGCGGTGGAGATGGGAGCCCGCGACCTTTAGCTTCCCGCCATGGCGGCCCCCCGCCAGGCAGTGGGTAACACTGCGGGACCTTCGATTGCGCCACGTGGCCGATATTGCCGATGGCGCCGCCACCCCGGAAGGCATTTTCCTGGAATCAGCGTATTTTCCCTATGTTCCCGCCGGGGCCGAACTCGCCGCGGAGATTGAATTATGCTTCCCGCGCCGGGGACGCTACCAGCAGAACAGCTTTGGTCTGGCCACCCGCTTTCCCTTTGCCTTTCTGACCAAAACGCGGCGGGTTCCGCTGTCACGGGAGATACTGGTATACCCGCCGGTGGAACCGACCGACCAATTCTTCGAAGTCCTGCCGCTGATCACCGGCGAATTTGAGACTTTTGCCCGCGGACGCGGTGACGATTTGTACCGCATCCGAGAGTACATGCCGGAAGATTCGGCGCGCCATGTGGACTGGAAAGCCACGGCGAAATCGGGATCGCTGAAAGTCCGCGAGTTCAGCCGTGAGGACGAACGCAAGGTGCGCCTGATATTTGATAACCCAGGCCCGGGCGCGGTCTCCGAACCAGCCTATGAAAATGCGGTGACGCTGGCGGCATCTCTGGGCTGGCACTTCGCAGAGGGGAATACCGAAGTTTGCTTCGTGGCGCCGGGCCACCGCGCGGGAGGAGACATCCGCGAATTTCTGGCTTACCTGGCTACGGTCGATCCGCAGGCATCACCCTCGCTGCTCGATACTTTGGAGACTTCGGAAGACTACAACATCATTCTTACCACCCGGCCGCGGGAAACCATTCCCGCGAACCTGTGGGCGTGCTCGTATTTTATTCTTATCGGAAGCCAATAGTGATGCGTATTTTCCCCAAATCAGTTCGCGACCCGTTCTGGCTTTGCGATCCTGTGGTTGACTTCGCGAACTTTGCCGTCAAAATCAATCCAGATGGACGATATCTTAAGTGCAGCCGAAGGGCGGGCGCCCGCATCCCAAGTGGTAGCGCCACTTTTGCCTGGCCAGCCGAAAAACTTCGACGAGGTGTAAAGGACATGAATCGCAAAAGTTTCCCAGTCCCGACCGCGGTGCTTATGTCTCTGCTGCTAGCGGTGGCGTCACTGCCCGCGCGAGCACAGAAGAGCCTGGAGATTCCTTCCGGGACGACGATCAAGGTTCGGATGATCGACAAGCTCAGCAGTGAACAGACCCAGATGGGAGAAACCTTTCACGGCACGCTGGACGAGCCTATCGAAGTGAACGGCAGACAGCTTTACCCCAAGGGCGCCGATGTGATTGGCCGCGTCACTGACGTGCATCCCACTGGCAGGTTGAGCGAGCCAGGCGAGCTCGGTCTCGCACTGAATACCGTGAGTTCGGGAACCGTGGCCGCGTCCATCCATGTGGAGCCGCTGGTTATCAAGGGCGAGTCGCACTCCAAGAGCAACGTCACCAAGATCGGCGGCGGAGCGGCCTTAGGCGCCGTGATTGGTGCCATCGCTGGCGGAGGGAAGGGCGCGGCGATCGGTACTCTAGCCGGCGGAGCCGCGGGCACGGGCGCGGCTGCGGCCACGGGTAAGAAGCCTGCAACCGTCGATCCGGAAGCGGTTCTGACTTTCATCACGTCTTCGGCTTCGAGTTCGACTTCGACTTCGAGCCCCGTGGTTCCACCCGCCAGCAGGAGCGCAAGTGAAGCCCCTCCGGCGCCTGCACCGCCCGCCGGAGCCCCCGATGCCGCTTCAAGTCCTGTTGCCCCAGCTTCGGATTCTCCGCCGGGAGCGGACGACGCTGCTGCCTTGTTTACGCTGCGCGATCGCAGGATTATCCGAACCTGCGTCAACGAGCATGCCTCGGACCTTCCGGCGGCAACAATTCAGCGTCCGGAATTGCCCTCTGGATCGGAGCGGCAAATTCATCGTGGCGGGAGTTTGTCGTCTGAAGCTCAGAACGAAGCTCAGGCACTGCCTCTGGCTTGTGAAGATCAACTGCCCAAGCTGGCCAGCGATCTGGAGCGCGTCGTCTACAGCGGGCGTGTGCTGCTGATCGATAGTAAGGGTCATGTACTCGACGTGTTTTACCTCGATCAGAATCAGTGATTCCCTTGGCCGCGGGCACGGCGTCCAGGTCGTGCCCGCGCGGCATCAGGCCATCGTATTGAAAATGCTGCCGATAATTTCGGTAACCATTACGTCAGATTACCTTGGTACATTGCCCTTTTGGCGCCAGCTGTTAAGGTTACAGTTGAGGAGAATCTAAGCTAAACGATCGGTCAACCGTGGCGCCCCCGGCTGGCAGAGAAACTGGTTGATGACCGCTCACACCCAACTCGTGCTGTGGATCACGCACCCGGTGCTGCAGCTGGCGGTGGGGGTGTTCTACCTCTACTGGGCCTGCTCGGCGATCAATCTGATCCTGGGTTTCATGATCATTCATGAAGTCTTTCTCGATGTGTTCCGTCCTTACCACACCCTGAAAGATTTGGGATCAGTCATGTTCAAGTGGGCGGCGTTAGTCATGTTGCTGGTCGCCTTCGTGGTAGCGGCCTCCAATTCCGGCGAGCACATGGCGCCGATTCTGCAGGCCATAACCACGGTACAGCGCTGCGTTCGTGTGGCTCAGTGCGGCCTCGTCCTCTTTCTCATTGTCTTTTCCCGCTACCTTGGGGTGTCATGGCGGCAGCAAAGTTTCGGAATAGCGCTGGGGTTGGGTGGTGCTGCAGGGGTCGAATTGGGCACGCTCGCGCTATATGCCGGCAGCCCGATATCACAGGTCACAGTCCACGTGGTCAATCTTGTGGCGTACAACCTTACTATCCTGGTCTGGTTCGCCTATGTCTTTCGTGAGAGTCCTGCGCGAACACCGGAAGCAAATTTGTTTACTTCACACCGCTGGGAGCGGAGCCTTAGCGATTTGCAGGCGCCTGCACAGGGGGATTCTCTGATACCCATGTTTGAAAGCATGGTGGATCGCGCCCTTTCGCGTACCCAGGTGGAGTACGCGCCGAAAAAGGCTGCGACGGTCTCGGAGGCCGAGCCCGTTATACCCGCGCCTGGCGGCCTGCATTCCGTCCTGCCCCGGACCCGCCGGATTCAATAGCCTTTCGGAAACCGCTCGTCGGAGCGATTTAACACTCCAGTATTACTTCCCTTTTGTTCTCGTATCTTACTAAAAACACAACCGCATTTCTGTCTAGATCATCAGAGTGGTCCATCCGAAGGTGGGCTATGAGGCCAAACCTCACGCCAGAAATGCCTGGACTGTTTGCGCGCGGTCTGTATAATGCCGCCACCGCGAGGTTCCGCTCCCAGGGACTTCGCACCGTAAGGAGAACACCATGAAACGTGCGGTCAGGATGTTGATCCTGATGGTAGGTTTGGCTTGCGCGTACGTGGCAATCGCGACCCCGATACTCAATGCTGAATTGGGCCCGATGCCGTTATGTCCGCCGAGCAACCCGCATTGCGGCCGGTAGCCGCTTGAGTAAGGGGCCGCCCTCGCGGCTTTGCAGGTCTCCCAGGGCTGACGGATTGGTATCGTATCGTCAGCCCGTTTTTTTGTTCATTCCTGGATGGTTCTAACGGAAGGTATTACCTCAAACCTTCAGTCCACTGGCGAGGCGTTGCCTGAGTTGTTCCGGATCAAAGACAGGTGGCTGGCAGCTGAATCCGGAGCATACCACGGCCGCTGACTTTCCCTGGGTGAGCCCGATGAGATGAGGAATCGTTTCAGCCAAACTGGGCGGGAGGTTCTGCGGAATGGCCTCATTGGACGGCAACTTAAGAACCGACTTGCCGAGCCCGAAGAAACTCGCCGCTATGGTATGGAACTGCTCGGCCAAATCGTCGTTCCCGATGATGACGGTCTGCGTATGCGGCTGTGAGAAGTGCACGGCAGCGATGCCATACGTGGCGGCGAAAATCCCAAACTTCTCGGCGAGTCCAGCCAGCAACTCCAGCGTTTGCTCGGCTTTCTCCCGATAGCTTTGCTGGTTCGTGTAAGCCTGGTTCGTGTAAGCCTGGTTCGTGTAAGCATGGAGCCGCAACAACGCAATCGCGGCGACGGAATTTCCCGCGGGCGTAGGAGAATCCTGAAAAGGTTTCCGGCGCGCGCCCAGCACGCCAATCGCCTTCTGCCCTCCATTCGCGGGGCTGGCCGCGTCGAAGAAGCCGCCGGACACGGGATCAAACATGCGGTCGAGCATTTTGTCCGTGACGCGCTGCGCGAACTTAAAGTAGCTGAGGTCGGCGGTGGCCTCGTAGGCATCCAGGCAGGCGACGGCGGTGAAGGCGTAGTCGTCGAGCAAGCCGGGAACCGCACGCCGTTCCACGGCTGGGTCAGAGTAAGCGACCACGTGCTGCAGTCCCTGCTCCGGCTGCCAGGCTTCGGCCAGAATGCGGTCCAAGGAACGCAGCGCGAAGTGCCGGACGGGGTCGAGTTTCAGCACTCTCGCGGCTTCCAGATACGCCGAGACGCACAGCGAGTTCCAGCCTACATAAACGGTCTTGTCAACGTAGGGAGTGGGCCGCGTTAAGCGGGCGGCATACATCTTCTTCTTGCCGGATTCTATTAGCGCCTGCGTGTGTTCCAGGGTCAGACCCATCCGTTTCGCGACTTCCTCGACGGGGGCCCGGACGTACAAGACATTTTTCTTGGGATTGTGGTGCATCTCTCCGATTTCATTGACGTCGTAGTGCAGACCAGCAACGGCGGCTTCGGCTTCGCTCAGGACAGCCTGCATTTCGGCGCGGGTCCAGGTGAAATAGTCGCCGTCATCGTCCATCGAATAGTCGGAGTCCTGAGACGCGTAAAACCCACCGCACTCCCGGTCGCTGAGCCACTCATCCATCCAGCGAACGATGTCACGAGCCACGGAGGCGAAGAATTCCGAGCCGGTCACCTGGTAGGCATGGACATAATTCTTGAGCAGTTCGGAATTGTCGTAGCACATCTTCTCGAAGTGCGGCACAATCCAGCGTTCGTCGACCGAGTAGCGGTGAAAGCCGCCGGCCAGTTGGTCATACACACCGCCGCGCGCCATTTTTTCCAGCGTCGGGACGAAGACCTCACGCAGCTTTTCGTCTCCCGAGCGCGCGTACTGGTCAATCAGCAGATCGAGGACGGCAGGATGGGGAAACTTGGGCGCGTTTCCAAAACCGCCGTTCTGCGGGTCAAACATCTGGCGGGCCGCTTCTACGATGGCGTCGATCACTTTGGGGGAGAATTCGCCACTGCTTCCGGCAAAAGATTCGGCCTGCGAGATGGCGGCCTCCACCATCTTGGCCTGGTCGGTCACGTCACCATTCTTCTGGTGATAGGCGTCCGCGATCGAGGAGAGAACGCGTTTGAAACTGGGACGCCCGTAGTTCTCGTCGGGAGGAAAATAAGTTCCGCCGTAAAAGGGCTTGCCTTCGGGCGTGAGAAAGGCGGTCAGCGGCCAGCCACCCTGCCCGCTGATGGCACTGACTGCCACCTGGTAACGGCTGTCGATGTCGGGGCGCTCATCGCGATCCACCTTCACCGCCACGAAGCGTTCATTTACGATCTTCGCGACCTCCGGATCGTCGTACGACTCGCGATCCATCACGTGACACCAGTGGCACCAGACCGCGCCAATGTCGAGCAGGATGGGCTTGTTCTCACGCTGGGCGGTGGCAAAGGCCTCCTCGCTCCACTCGTTCCACTGAATGGGCTGGTGCATGGCCGAACGCAGATAGGCCGAAGAGGCGTGGGCAAGTGAGTTGAGGGTCTGAGTCGACATCCATCAAGTGTAAATCTTTTCGTATCCGGGAATACGTTCCTGACAAAAGTAACTTGGCAACTGACGCAGAGTCTCTAGATAGTCGAACCGTGAAATGAAGTATCAAGACAGCCGGTTGGCTGGTGTTGTCGTCGCTCAATCTGCTCTTAATGTGTATGCATCGGGTCTCGCCTAGACGGGCCGGCCCCCTGATTGGGGCAGTGATAATCTGGCTCGTGTCTCCCCCTCTTCTTTTGTTTACGATCGCCTACTTCGTGGCCGACCTTCCTAAAACCAATCACACGCAACAAGTGATGGTCGCAGCTCCTCTCTGTTCTCGTAGCTTTTGTGGTCCGGTACCTCAGATTTACAGGAATATGAAGGGCAATCTAGAGCAGAGGATTGGTGCCGGGGGCGGAGAGGTTCGTAGGGTCCCCCTCAGCCCACCAGCCGCCTGGCGATTGAGCCATACAATTCCACCGCGTCCTGCAATTGTTCCTTCTCGACATATTCGCCCTCGGTGTGCGCCACGTGGATCGATCCCGGGCCGATCAGCAAGGGCTGTCCCCAATTGCTGAGCGCGGGAATGTCGGTGGTGAAGGCGGCAACCATGGTGGCCAGACCCTCCAGAGTGCGCAGGCGCATGAACGGGATTTCCAGCACGAATTCTACTTTTGCGAGATTTCCGACAGCCTCAACAATTCCCCGCTTCAATTGCTCCGAAGGGCCGACCAGGCGGTAAAGCAATTGCGCTTGTGCTTTGTCCGGGATCACGTTGGGGGCGCGACCGCCTTCGATCACG
>WNFR01008436.1_pt1 | contig 10411 bp, 13 predicted proteins | sample 5400221 | NCBI WGS metagenome assembly WNFR01 (sample SAMN13153357, study PRJNA577476) | soil metagenome | isolation source: 40 cm soil under Madrone tree | place: USA:California | collected 2016-06-14 | reverse complement strand
GTTCGTGGAATTCCCCGGCCAGGATGATTGCTCCGACGACGGCAATGGCATCCAGAGCGTTGGTCAGCGACATCAGCGGTGTGTGCAGAAGCGGAGAGACGCGGCGAATCACCTCAAACCCAATGAACGCCGCAAGCATAAAAACATACAAACTCGCCAACAAATCCAACTTCATTTGGTCTATCTCCATGATCTACGCCCAGCGTCACGTATTGCCCAGCTTTGAACTGGAATGGGCCGCCCGGGTCCACGCGGATCACCCACAAATCTTCGGAGAGATCATGCCGTTCCAGGATTCGTGCAGTGTAGTGTTTGTCCCCTGCAGAAACCATACTCGTCTTCCTCTATTACCGCGTCGCCCGCTCTCAAAAAGGATCGGGGAAAGAACCTCGATCAATTGCCCCGCTCAGCGTCGCAGCATCAATCCTTCATCAGTCCCGGTTTCGCCTCCGCCGACAATCAAGTAACCCCATGAGTAGTTCAGTAGTTCCTACGGTGTTCTCATTTTTTGCTTGATTTACTGAATACCGAACACATTGGAACTGTTGATATGCTGTCCGCCCAGTTTCTACTCGAGACCTCGATCCGGCGGAATTGTACACCCTATTCTCTGGTCAATTGATAGGCGTCCACTGCGAGCTGAGGGTCTCGGACAGTGGTCTTCACCGGTCACTGGCCAAAAAACGGGGTTCTACGAATCGCTTTCCTGGGAGGCGCGCAGTCCTTGAGCTCGGCGCATTTTCGAATTGTCTTGCGTGCAAAGTTGGTCCTGCGATTAACGACCAATGGGGCGAGAAAAAAAGCGCTGCTGACAGCCTGAATGGCGCATCCCGCCAGGCTGAAGAACGGCGCGAGTAAAGAAAAGCTCCTGTTTACCGGCTTGAACAACGGATAGAAGAGCAGCGTCACAGCGATATAGACCGCGACATTAATCAGGAGGGCAGTCGAAGAACATAAAATTGTGCCGGATGTTTATTATCGAGTTTCTACTGAACACAGAAACATTCCCTGAATTCGGTCTGTGGCGCAGCGAACAGGCTCCGCCACTTTGATGCAGCAAAGCCCTGATAGAACGACAAAATCGTCCATGCGGATTTCCCAGTTTGCGATTATGCGACTGGCGGGCGGCTTGTTCTAACGCCATCGTTTCAGTAGACCGACCATGTGCCCGGCGTGGCGAGTTCGATTAAATGACGGTCCGGGTCTCGAAAGTAGAGGCTCCAGCCTCCCAGTTCCCACGTCCGCTTCTCTTCCACTGCGATTCCCCTCGTTTGGAGCCACGACTCCCAATTTGCCAATTCGGCGGACGGGATAGCGAACGCAACGTGTAATTCGCCGTCCCCGTCGTGAGGCGATTGGATCGCGAGCGATGCTCCTTTCTTGAACAGCAGCAAGACCTGACGTGTACCCGCGTGCATCGCACAACCACGCTCGCCGAACTCGCTGATTACGCGAAATCCGAAAGTCTCCTCGTAGAAGCGAACCGAGCGAGGCACATCACTCACGTACAATGCGGATTCGAGAATGCCATCGGTTTTGGGACGCATCGCTCCCTCCTACCTGATTATCTGACCGTAACGCAAGCGTTGTAACGCACTAACAGCACCGTCGATTCCATGCCCGGTACGCGACTGCCGGAAGCGCCGCGGACTGCGCCCAACTTCGATGCTGAATTAGAATCCCGGTTTCTAACTGGTCCCGCTAGGGTGCCGCAGGAGGGTCGCTCCGAGGCAACGAGGACCGCATCTTGACACCGCCCTCTCTCCGTCCTACCTTCATTCCACAAAGGTTGGAAGTCGTACTCTCCTTCCTGCTCCAAACAATTTCCGCTCCGGAGGACATCATGCCGATTAGCCTCGCTACTCTTTCTCTGGTGGATTCCCCAGTAGCACTCGAAGAAGGCCGCAAGATTCTCGAACGCGATGATTATGTCTGTCGGTATTGTGGTTTGGACGGACGCGCAAGCTTTGAAAACGCGCTGGTCATGCGTGTTGATTTCGTGGTTCCGCGCGCTCGCAAAGGGAAGAAGAATCCCAGCAATCTTGTGGCTTGCTGCACCCCGTGTAACACCATCAAAGGCACGCGCGTATACGCCAGCTTGGACGAAGCGAAATCTTATGTCCTCGGGCGCCGTGAAGAGCTGCGCAAAGCCTGGCAAGATAAGACCGCGCGCCCCAAGGCCAAATCCGCCAGCGCCTAGTCCCATGAGGCTACCGCCGGATGTGATTGCGGCAAAGGACAGAATGGAAAGAGCGGACGCTGCGCTCCGCGCTGATATTGAGAGCGACAGTCCGATTGATAAGATAAGACGGATTCGTCTGATAGATGAATTACAAATTGCGGTTGACGAGTACGTGGAGAAGATTTCACGCCTGCGTGGATAGCTGGGAGTCTCAAATTTGCCGTGCCGGTGGGCGGTAAGATGCTCTGTAGAAGTGCATTTTCCGGACATTGTCATCGCATCCTCGTACAGGAAACGCTAGTGATGAGAGGCTGTTTGAGCCGAAGGCCCTTCAGCGTACGATTTAGAAAGTATGCGCACGGTATCCTCTTTTCGGCGTGTGGCCGCTTTCTTCTGTCTGGCGCTGGAGTTGCTCGCGGGCGTTGACACCGAGTGCGACTAGCCTGCCGCTCGCCATCCTTTTCTTTACTGCGACAGCGATATTTATTCTCCTGCTCCACGTTGAGGAGCAGAGTCAGCCACAGCAAGCGCTAGCGCTACCCTCGTTCTTGCCGCGACCTCCTCTGGCGCGGTAAATCCTGGCAGCATCTGGCCGCCATGCGGCGGCCCTTTGTCCCACACAATACTGCAACGCCTGCGGGTCGAGTTGCGTCCACGCGCGCTTCCCCGCTCATGACTGGAAGACTCTGTGTCGATGAAACGCAAATGGTTGAAGGTATGACGGCTTTCAGGCCGATCGACTTGCTGGGGTATCGCGTTGTGCCGATTTGGATACGCTGGAGTCTCATAAGTCGCCTCCAACGCGGAGCCTTCAACGATAAATTTTCCTTGAGACGCTAGAGAATGCAAGAAACTTCGCGTGCCTAGCTCATTTGGCTGTGTCGCGTACTCGGAAAAGTGTGAATCCTAGTTTCCGATTACGCGTCATTATGGCCTGCAACGATGCGATTCGCCGCCAATTTCCCGGCCGGGTCGCGTCCTGTCAGCGGCTCGTGAATCTCTGGTTTTGGAGGAATAATTTCACATCTGCGGTTTCATAAAACACCAGACGCACTTGCTGCAGTTGCGAGCCACTGTTCAAAACGGATTCGATTGTTTCCGACACTACCGGCGCGGCCAGTTCCGGCGGATAACCAAACGCTCCGGTTGAAATAGCCGGGAACGCAATCGTTCGCAATCCATTCTCGGAGGCCAAGGCCAGCGAGTTTCGGTAACACGCTGCGAGTTTAGCGGCGTCCGGTTCTTGCCCTAGTCGCCTGATCGGCCCGACGGTGTGGATGACGTAACGCGCAGGGAGATGGCCACCAGAGGTGAGCACAACTTCGCCAGTGGGCAGTCCGTGCCGAAAGCGCGTGCGACGGATTTCACGGCACTCCTCGAGAATTTTCGGGCCACCTCTAAAGTGAATTGCGCCGTCCACACCCCCTCCGCCCAACAGGGTACTGTTGGCCGCGTTTACAATTACATCCACCTCCTGCTCGGTGATGTCGCCGCGCAGAACCAGCACTCTACCGGAAAGGAATGTTTTTAGGATTTGTGGTTGATTCACTGAATCTCACCACTTCACTTGCAGCCGTTCGGCCAGTTGACCTGGCGTCAGAATATCGTCCGGTTTCATTGGCACGGCTTCGTGCGGCACTGAGCCAGCGGTTTTTTCTTGCGGTTTGATGGTGAGGTGGACCCCCGCTGTTTGGGCAAAATTTCGCCGTTTCTTAGATGGTGCGGCGGGCAGTCCAGGAGATGGCCCGAAAGCCGCCATCCACTCCAGGCTTGATTCGGCGCTCGGGTCGCATCCCGGCGTTGCCCTATCCTTCCATCAAGCCTCTCCATACTGAGAGGCAGCGCGCGCAAACTGGTTTCATCCCGTCAACATCCCGACACGCCCATCGCCAAACACCATGAGAATCTTCTTAAAGTCGGTCGCCATGCGCAGCTGCGAATAGATGTAGCGATATGCGTCTAAGCATGAAATTCCTCCGGCGCTTATCACAACGAGCCATCGATCACCCGCAAGCCTCGGCGCCCGCCTGCCAGCCTCGGCACTGATTAGCTCAAGCAATTCACGTGTCATGTTCAAAAGTAGAAGTGGGTCTGAATCGGAATTGTGCACGAACCCAATCATTCTTGGCGCTCGCTCAGATTCGTCTCTCAAAAGTCGAATCTGGACACGATTCCCGTGAATCGTGTCTTTCTCATCTCGACCCGGCGATCCCCGCCCGAGAAGAGTTTGTATTTTGTCTTCCAGGGAGGCAGCGGTTTTCGATGGCAAACGGATGGGAGCGGTGATGGTCAGCAACACTGTCATGCCGTCCGGCACGGTTTCGCCAAGGGTGGCTTGCAGACGTTCAATGAGCCTAGTCGCAACCTTATCGAACCTCAAACGAGGCTTGGCGGCGTTACCTGGGCCAGTGCCGCGCCGTTTGAGTGTTGTGATGTCAATAACGACCCGTTTCCCAGCGACCATGAGATAGGCGTCGGGGGGATCCCACGTTGCCGAGAACCGTCTGGCGACGGCTGCGATGGCGGTTCGCTCCTGCTTCTTCAAATCCCTCATGCTTCCCTACTGCACGCTACCACACCTGGCCTCGCGCCACCACCGAAGCGAAAGAGGCTTCATCTGCCGGACCACTTCCGATAGAGTGCTAGCGTTAATCATGAGTTGGCTCCGAACGCTGCTGCAAAACGCCGGTTTAGTGGTAAAAACTAGGGAGGATAGCGCTCTCTTGCGGTCTAACGGAGAATCCGGTGAAGACACTCGTTACGGCATTTTGTGCCCTAAACATCGGAATGCTTTTCTCATCGGCAGTTTATGGGCAACCAGCGACTGAGCAACCCAGATTTCAAATTGAGATTCGTGCCACGGGAGAAAGAGGACCCACATATACAGTTACAAATCTCAGCGGCAAGCGAGTGTCGGCCTGTGTTTTGGAAATATCCTCTTCATCGCAACGCGCAAGGAAATCAAAAACAGTTTGGGACGCGCTGTTACAAGGTCAACCCCCAATCGAACCAGGAGCGAGCATTTCCCAGTATCTACCTCACGTTGTGGGCAGCCCTCTGCCCGACAAAGTCGAAGTTATCGCGGCTGTCTGGGCTGACGGCGAAACTTTTGGCCAACCCGTATGGGTAAACAACATCCTCAAAACCCGCGCGATGCGGGCCTCCGAGTATGAAGATGCAGCTGTGATATTGCAGCAGGGACTGGACCAGAATTGGACCAGAAATCAGTATCTGCAGGCTTTCAGCGACAAGCCAGACTCGGGCCCGGTCTATACCGTCCGGACCGCGCTAGCAGTGGACCAGCAAACTGCTCACACGCCCCGAGTCTTTACTCATACAATGCAATTCTTGTTGCAGTCTTTCAGACAACAATCGGACCAACTTCGTAAGGCGAAACCTATTCTGAGTCCCGCGATTCCTAATAACGACATAACCAAATGAGTGCTTTCGCAGATTCCACTTACGGTTTGCGCGTTATCAGGCCATGTGGAACGAATTCGGCGGGACCATGCGCTCAACCCGTTAAAACGGATGCTACCGGGTAACTCAGCGGCGTCCAGAACGATGACGCCTGTCAGGCGCCGACCGCGATGTGTCCCACCGGATTTCGCCACGCACGCAGGCCTGCTCGCTGAAGCACGGATACAGCCCGATCGGCGAACTCCGCCTCGATCTGACGCACGATCTCGTGATAAACCGGAAGCGCCCGCACCGCCTCGATGGGGTCGGGCGGCTCAACGAGACATCCGTTCTCATCCCGAACGGCCATCCTGTTTTCTGCCAAGAGAGCGTCCAAGCAGGCGTCGTAATCGCGCAGAAACTCTCGATCGGACCGCAGAGTTCCCAACAGTTCCGCAAGCCGCCAAGTCTCCCGCTCACCATCGTGCAGGGCAAACCAAACGGAATGACGGACTGCCTCTACGCCGAACGCAAATTCCTTCTCCACTAGCCGACCACCCTCGCTGCGGTATACGGAATAGTGAGCATTTAGCGATTCCGAGTCGTCCCGGCCGCAAACGAACAATCCACCCGGCCGCAGAACCTGCGCCACCCATTCTTCCGCCTCGCGTCGAAAATCTGCGTCGTAGTAGATGAGCACGTTGAAACTGCGCACGACTCCCGCTTCCGGCAAGCCGGTTGATCCAAATCCACTCTGAACGAATTTGAGATTGGATCGCTCGTACCCACTCAAAGGATGGCGGACCAGACGCCTCCCGCCGTGTTCCGCAGTTGACAGTGTTCCATCATCGGTGGGAAGACTGGTGAGCAGTTGCGCGAACGCCTGCGAAAAATGCTGAATCGTAGCGTCCCGATCGGAGTACAAGCGGAGAAACTCGTCCGGGCGGCTGGCTTGAAAATACCGCACTCTTCCAGTCTGGTCGAGACACGCATAGTTTTCGCGTTCGTCGTACAAGAGATATTGTTCAAAAGTCGGATCTGCGCCAACGATTCGCCATTCTGGAAACGCCTCAGCCGCTTCAATGGAAGTCTGAGGAGGAAACCCGCATCCCACGTCCAACAAGACCGTCCCTGGCTCAAAGTTCGCCCATTCATTCGAGCGCAAATAGGCATCGATTTTCCTGTGCCGCCCTGGAAGCGTGAAGGGCGGCACGATTCCTCCCCAGGCACCAGGCAAAATGCCCGGCGCGATCACTGTGAAGAAGCGTGCCACGAACGGTGAAAAATCGCGCGGATCGAATTTCGAGATTGCCATGAGCTGAAACGCGCGCTCCACGAAATCGCGTACTTCCGGCCGTTGTTGTTCCGCGTTCCTGAGCACTTGAAGTGCGGCTTCGGACGGGCGCCCACCCAGGTAGCGGTCGCATAATTCTTCTACCTTGTTCCATCGCTCCCGCTCCGAAGTTCCGGTCCCGCCTGATGCTTGCATCGAAGTCCCCCGTGTTCTCGTCGATTGCATTGCCTGATCTGCCGCAGCGTGCCCTGCCGCGCGTTGGACGAGGACGCAGGATCACGAAGCTACGCAAAAACTAAGGTTCTCGGAGCTATGAAGGAGGCAAAACCAGGCAACCTCCACTATATATTTCTGCAAGCCCCTGTCAACGAACCGATTATATCGATGACTCGGGTTAGGAGCGAACGGAGCGGAGCAAGCCGTTCGCAGCCTAAGCACCCCGAATGTTGTAAAATTCGACCTATTAAATCACTTTGCATCCCTTGCATTCAGGTAAGTTCAGCAAGTTGTTCGGTGCGTAGCCATCCGCCGTCGTTTTTAGATACTTTCGGCCATTGTGAGACGCCACGATAACGTCTACCTCCTTCCCGTTAACGCTGACGAAGAAACTGTCTTGTCCGGACGCTATTCTCTTGATGACCGAATCTTCGGAGAGCATCCAATTGCCTTGCTGTCCGATGTACTGAATACGTTCGTGCGGGTCGTAGTGGTCACCTTTTTTTACGATGCAAGTTACTTGGTATCTACTCATGGCTTTCTCCCTTTTCAATTGAGTTCGGATGAAAATCCGCCCGCGGGGCAAACGGCTCCTCTGCAGCCTCATTCACGTTTGAACGCAGGCCGACAGAATCCGCAGCCAAGGCAACGGTTTTCTTTCTCCAGCTCTCAGGGAGATTGGCATTCAGAGAGGAGTCGGCTACTTGGGCTTGGCCCGCTAGCCGGGCTAGAAAGAGTAGAAGCCTTGGGCTTGTTATCCTCTTCTAGCTAACTTCCTGTGAGTAATGATTTCGTGACATATGCATTCGCCGAAACACAAGCTCGCATATTGTGCAAAACTTTGTGTGACGTGGAAAATGCCGCGAAAGACGACCGAAACCTGGTCAGATGACACCCGCGACTTTTCAAGCAGGAGACACCCGTGAGCGCACCCCATGCGCCGTATCCGTGTCCACTTTGCGGACAACCCAAACTACTCCGGAATGGCAAAGGACAACAGCCGGAAATTGGAGGTTGAGTGCGCCCGGTGTGGAACTTTTAGGATTTCGGACCAAGCCCTTGATGCACCACCTCCTCGCGAAAAGCATTTACTCTCGTATGTTTGTCGAACATGGTCGAGCGATGGCGTCCCAGAGATTCTAACTACGAACATTCAAACATTGACAAAGCGCGCGCCGGTGCGGACCTTTCCAGAGAAAAGGGACTGGATGCTCGAATTGATGGCGCAGAAGACCTCTGAGGCAGGCGACGACAGCGAATTTGATATTGCCACGGACTATCCTCTGGTAACAGCCAGCAGCGTTAGAGAGGCCGAGTGGCTGAAGAAGTCATTGGAGGATGCGGGCCTGGTCGAAGCCAGCAGTCTGAGTAGCACTCTTGACGCTGTCACTATGGAAGGCTGGGAGTATTTAAGCCAACTCCGCCAATCCGGGCCGAACTCCGCTTTTGTGTTCGTGGCGATGTCATTCGCCGCGGAGATGAGCGAATTCTACGACAAAGCGATAGAGCCTGCCGTCAGGCAAGCCGGATACGAACCGATTCGAGTTGACCGCAGAGAACACGCGAACTCGATTGACGATGAAATCATCGGGAACATTCGGAAGGCACGCTTTATGGTCGCGGACTTCACTGGTCAAAGAGCGGGCGTGTACTTCGAGGCAGGCATGATGAACGGGCTCGGTCGCACAGTGGTTTGGATGTGCGACAAAAGAGAGCTTGAGAGGCGCGTCGCGCTCCGTCGTTAACTTGAACCGCGCCGGACACATTCCGAAGCCCCTACCATCCTTGCAGACGTGCTTGACCCAAGAGCAAAAAGACCACGCGTGGCTTGAAGAACAGAAAACGAAGTCCGCGCGCGCGATTCGCGTGAAGGCACATCGCAGCCGATAAAACGAAAGTTAAAAGGAAATCAGTCATGGCAAAGCCAATCACACTATATCCTTCTCAGCACACAGCAGTAGGACCAAACCTCCCGCTAGCGCGCGTGTTTTGGAGTGAACCACCCGCATCGGGTGGAGTCGCAACGGTCCGCGATGGCAACGGCCTAGTGCTGGCAACAATCACTTATCTCGGACGCAACAAAGGGCCGGAGCCGGGACCTGTCGTTTTCAATCCCCCACTTACGGTTACGGCAGGTGCAATCCACGTCAGCGCGCCGGGCGGCTGGTTGCAGGTCTACATCGGCGGCTCAAGTTCAAGCGGCGGCTGATGCGAACCATGTTTCACCGTGAGCATCAAGATTTGAGTAACCAGGTTTTCGGGCGGCTCACCGTGATTTCCCGCACCGAAAAATGTTTGCCGTCGCGTGGTCAACTGGCCTTCGCGCCGGTGAACTCTTGGCGCTTATGGTCGGCGACCTCGACTTCAACCGGAAAACCATCCGCGTAAGCAAGTCGTCTGATGACAACACGCGAGACATACGTCAACCCAAAACCAAGAACTCGTCCGCGATGCTCCCGATGCCGTCCGCTCTGGAAGCCATGCTGCGAAAGTATCTCGAACGCCATTGGAAGCCGAATCCATCGGGCCTCCTCTTTCCGAACGCGAAGAGAACGCACCCTCGCTGGAGAGACAACGTCGTGAAGTACGGTCTGAAGCCGGTGCTCAAGCAGTTGGGTATACAGGCGAAGGATACGGGACTTCACGCATTCCGACATGGTCTGGCGACGGAACTCGCCGAGCAGGCCGTGCCGCTCACTGTCCTGCGGCAGCAGATGCGCCACGCGGACATAAAGACCACGTTGCGAATCTACGCTCACGCGATTCCTCAGACGCAGCGGGACGTGATGGAAAGGCTCAAAGGGCTTTCAATTGGAACAAGTGTTCCGATTGGGCCCTCTTCGATGGACTACTATAAGCCACTGAAAAGAACTAAGTTGGCGGAAGCGTGTGGGAGTCGAATCGTAAAGTGATTCAATAAGCCCTGTGTTTTAGTGGCGTTGCGCCCACACAAGAATTCCAATCGGCACAATTAGTACAGCAGCCAATTCCGGCCCTATCGTCACTCCTTTCCCGCATTTTTCCCAATTGGGACAGGCTTAGCGTATTCGATTGACACGGCCCATCCTGCACCTGCGCTTAAAACAGAATCCAACACGTTAATCAGTTCCAACGATGTCGCGTTTGGGTCTACGCCCATGATTGAGACCGAGCCGCCGTTTTTCTGAGCCGTAAGGATTGACTGGCGAACTTCGGCTAGCTTCGGATTTATTCCACCCAGCTTATTCGTAATCACTCCGACGACGGTGTCGTCTGCCATTCTCAGCAGAGGGGCTCCAGAAAATCCTTTTGCGATGGGTATTTGAATGTGAATTGTTGAA
>WNFR01008435.1_pt1 | contig 10411 bp, 10 predicted proteins | sample 5400221 | NCBI WGS metagenome assembly WNFR01 (sample SAMN13153357, study PRJNA577476) | soil metagenome | isolation source: 40 cm soil under Madrone tree | place: USA:California | collected 2016-06-14 | reverse complement strand
AATTAGTCATTGCGGATTGTAATGCGTCAGTGACGGCGGGCGGCAACGCAATCGGAGTGCGCCCGTCCTCGGGCGCAGCGGCGAAGTTGTAGGGGTTGTAGCCGCGGCATCGCGATGGCCGTCCTTCAAGGCCTGGCGGGCATAGCTGCCCTGATGTGATCGATACGGCCCACGTTGGCCGGGAGGCCGAGGATTGCCTCATACATCTCGTAGCTGGCGAACTCGTCGTTCGGCGACAACAACGGATGCGCCTCGGACCGCCCTTTTCCCTGCTTGATCTCGATCAGCCGCTCGTTGCGGTCGCGGGCGGCGGCCCAGGCGGCGTCAATCGGCCGGCCGGTGGTGTTATCGATGTCAACCGGGTACATCCAGCCGTCGCTCACATTGGCGTTGTGCGAGATGGCGAGCAGTTCATTGCCCGCCTTGCGCTGGGTGTCCATCCACTTCCAGAGCTCCATGGGTTCCTTGGAATCGAGCTGAACGGCGCTCGAACGCCGAGATTTCGGACGAACGAAATTCCGACGGGGATAAGTCGCCACTGAAGCGATGCATAAGTTTTTAACATCAAGCAGCTTATGCGCTGACACGCCATCTGGCACAGCCGGTGCGTCAATAATCGCGGTGAACATTATTTGGGTCGATAAAATGAATACAATGGCAGATGGAGAGCGCGTGCTAGGAAAGGAGATTTGAAGCTATGTTTAATGAGTCCAATCCCATCGGTGCTTCGCCCCCGTATTCGGCAAAGCGGAACCTGCATCACGTGGCCTTCCGCTGTGATGCGCCGCAAGCAAAGGAAGTGAGAGTCGTAGGGGATTTTAACGGCTGGAATCCGTCTGCGACACCGATGGCACGGCAACCGGACGGCCAGTGGATGGTCAGCTTGGAACTCACTCATGGCTTTCATGAATACCTGTTCCTGGTGGACGGCAAGCCTGCGCTCGATCCCAATGCCACTGGAAAGACGCGAAATGCACTCTACGAACGGGTGTCACTCCTGGCGGTCAGCTAACACGAACCACCTGCCTTATGAGAAAAATGAAAATGCAGATTCACAGACCGCAATTGCTGCTGACCTCAGGTGTCGTGGCCTTGATGGCGGCATTAGTGCTGGGGTTCCAACAGTATCCCACAAACAATTCCGGGCACGCGGGCGACACGGTGAATGATGTTCCGGTGCAACGCTTCGAAGGTACTTTCGAAACGTTCGCGCCTGCGGTCAAAAAGGTTTCACCCGCTGTGGTAAGAATTGTCACAACCCTGAAACCCGACGGCCTTCCTGACCTGGCAGGCGGGATAGAGAATCCTCTCTCGCGATCCTTGCTGGGACAAGTGCCCGGAGTACGTTCTGGCCGCCTGGTGGTGTCAAGGCTCGGGTCTGGGGTGATTGTAACTGAGGACGGCTACATTCTGACCAACAGTCATCTCGTAACTGATCCAAGAGAGGTCGAGGTGACTCTGCAGGAGGGACGCCAGTTCAAAGCCAAGGTCATTGGACTTGATCCCAAGACTGACATCGCGGTGCTCAAGATTGACGGCCAACACCTGCCGAGCGTTCCGCTAGCTGAAAGCCGCGACGTGCAGGTGGGCGATTCCGTGCTGGCGTTCGGCTATCCCTTCGGAGTGGGCCAGACCGTGACGCACGGGATCGTCAGCGCAACTGACCGTGACGGCACTGGCATCGAGGATTACGAGAACTTCATCCAAACCGATGCCCCAATAAACCCTGGCAATTCGGGTGGACCACTCGTCGATGTCACGGGCCATCTTATCGGGATCAACACCGCTATCCTCACCAGCACTGGCGGGAACTCCGGCATTGGCTTTGCCGTTCCTTCGGACCTTGCACGCAGAGTGATGGCTGATCTGACGAAATATGGGTACGTGGTTCGGGGCTATCTAGGAGTCGAGACTCAGGACCTGACACCAGAGCTTGCCAAGGAGTTCAAGCTGCATAGCGCTACCGGTGTGCTGGTGGGCGGTGTGGTGCGAAGCGGGCCCTCCGATAAGGCCGGGGTCCAAATCGGAGATGTTATCATGCGATTCGACGGCAAGAAGGTGTGTAGCGTTCGGCAGTTGAACCGTTCGGTGGCAGATGCGAAGCCTGGCCAGACTGTCCCGATTCACGTCCTGCGCGACGGCTCGGCCACGCTGCTCCGGATCACCGTCGGCCAGGTATCGAATGACGACCTCCTGGCGAGAGATGATCGAACTGCCTATGAAAACGATCCCCGCGCGTTGCAGGGGGTCATTATCGGTGAGCTCAACAGCGAACTCAGGCGCCAGCTGAAAATCCCCGGCAATGTTCACGGTGCGCTGGTGTTTGGGGTTAACCCATTTTTCGCGGCTGCGGAGGCAGGTCTTAGACCAGGGGATGTTATCGAATCAATTAATCGTCAGGAGGTGGGGAATGCTGGCGATGTGTCGCAATTGGCGAGAGCTGCAAGGCATCAACGGATCTTGTTGCGGGTTTATAGCAGCGGCACCAATCGCTTCATCCTTATCGACGCAAGCTAGACCACTGAGCCGTGACGTTACCCAACTCCCCTGCTGAAGCAATGCACGATTCATGAAAGAAGTGATCTCTCATTTTGATCCACTGACGACGTTTTGATTGACGCGCGCCACTCCAAAAACAAACGAAAGGAAAAGAACTGAAACAGTATGAAGCCAAATATGACAACGAATCTACTCCTGACACGGCTCAAAGTTGTGGGTGCTGAACTGGGCTGCGCCGGCATCACGATGCTCCTCGGCTGTGCCGAGGCACAACCCAACGTGACGTGGCAAACCCCGGTTCCGATTTCTGGTACGGCCGATGTAAGCACCCAGGGCGTATATTTTGGCTCCTGGGCACCTCAAGATGGCAGCGCCAATCAGTATCCGGTCAACAGTGTCACATTCCAGGGTTTTTCCGATCTGCCCGGGTTCGAATCCGATGCGACCTTCGATAATGGCTATAACGGCTTCGGTTCACCCAATACCTCCGACAGCAACTACAACACCCTTCTTCAGTATGGCCGCTTCTCGAATGAAGGATCCCCGGCATCCTTTAGCTGGTCCGGAATGGTTCCCGGAAAAACATACCTGATCCAGTTTTGGGTCAACGATGGCCGCAACATCGGTGAAAGCCGGTCGGAAACGATTACTGGGGGAGCCAACACTTCAGGCCCATTAAGCTATGGATCCGACGGAAGCGGACCAGGCCAATACATCATTGGGACCTTTGTCGCAGACAGCTCTGGCTCACAAACCCTGACCCTGACACCGTTTTCGTCCGGCCCAAACCCGGAGCTGCAAATCAACCTCTTTCACGTGCGCGACATCACACCCACACCCAATGTGACGTGGCGGGCCCCGGCTGCGATTTCGGATCCATCCGATGTGAGCACTTTGGGAACATATTTTGGTTCGTGGGCACCTCAAAATGGCGGAGCAAACAATTATCCCGTTAACGGCGTGACGTTTCAGGGTTTTTCAGACCTACCGGGTTTTGCCGCCGGCCCAACGTTCGATAACGGCTACAATGGCTACGGTTCGCCCAGTACCCCTGACGCCAATTATAATACCCTTCTGCAGTATGGCCGCTTTTCCAATGAACCCTTTAGCCCAGCATCCTTTAGCTGGTCCGGTATGACGCCGGGAAATACATACCTCGTCCAACTTTGGGTCAACGATGGCCGAAACATCGGCGAGAGCCGCTCTGAGACGATTACCGGCGGAACCAACACTTCGGCGCCTTTGACCTTTGGCTCGGACGGAAGCGGACCAGGCCAATACATCATCGGGACCTTTGTCGCAGACAGCTCCGGCTCGCAAACCCTCGTTCTGACACCCTTTTCGTCCGGACCAAACCCGGGTCCACAGATCAATCTTTTTCAGGTGCGCGATATCGGCTCCACGCTGGTTTCGCAACCAACAATTACCAGTATCGCCGTCAGCGGGCGCACCCTGACCATTACGGCTACGAACGGGCCGGCGAATGGTGGATTCACCTTGCTCTCAAGCGCTGACCTTAGCCTGCCGTTTGCCCAATGGACGCCGGTTTTGACTAACTCTTTCGATGCCAGTGGCGCCGCAACCCTCTCCACGAATATCGTGGACCCAACCATAACGCTTCAGTTCTACATTTTGCGGACGCAACGATGAGTAAGAGAGCGGTTGTCTCGAGCCGCATTGGCGCAATAATTGCCAATGCGGCTCTTGGGGAAAATTGGGATTAGTACACTTGTCAAAAACACAGAGTTTCCGTTTCAATGCAAACCTGGCATGAGCGGCATCGATCCCAATCTGCATACCTCCCTTAAGCAGCAAAGCCATTGCTAAACGATTGGGTTATTCCAGCCGCCCGGCGGCGTCACGCGCTCGACCTCATCGGGTCCCCAGGTCTTCGGCTCATATTCGTGGACGGGCGTATCTGCCTTGAGCGCAGGATCAACGATTCGCCAGGCCTCTTCGACGTAATCCTCACGTGCAAACAAACTGGCATCTCCAGCCATGGCATCGGTCAAAACGCGTTCGTAAGCGTCCATCTCTTTGGCGGATGGATGCCGGCTGGCCAGGAGCTCTGATAACTGACTCTGAGATTCCTGAATCGGGGACGTAACATTCAAGCCGAAGCCCAGCACAACGTCAGGACTGATCCGCATCCTGATGGAATTTGATCCCAGATCGTAGTGCTTAAACATCGTGGGAGGTTTGCGGAGCCGAACCAGAATTTCGGTGCATGTCACCGCGAGGCATTTTCCCGCGCGAATGTAAATGGGAACCCCACGCCATCGCCATGAGTCGATGTGCAATTTGAGCGCCGCGAACGTCTCCACATTTGAATCCGGCGCGACGCCTGGCTCATTGCGATAGCCCTTGAATTGGCCCCGCACAAGGTTTTTGGGATCCAGCGGCGACATAGCTTTGAGTACCTTGACTTTTTCGTCGCGGATGGACTCGCTGTCGGTACGGATGGGCGGTTCCATAGTCAGGTTGGCAAGCACCTGGAACAGATGATTCTGTATCACGTCACGCACGGTGCCGACCTGCTCGTAAAATGCGCCACGGCCCTGAACGCCAAAATCCTCAGCCATGGTGATTTGGATGCTCTCGACATGCGAGCGATTCCACAAGGGTTCAAGCATCGTATTTGCGAAGCGGAAGAAGAGCATGCTGTGCACCGGCTGCTTGCCGAGGTAATGATCAATCCGGAAAATTGTCTTTTCGTCGAACGTTCGGAGCAGGATTTCATTCAGAGCACGCGACGAGGCCAGATCACGGCCAAACGGTTTTTCTATAATCACCCGCGCACCGCGGATACAACCGGTGCGAGAAAGTTGCTCGACGATATTGCCAAATGCGTCCGGAGGGATGGCTAGGTAAAACGCGGGATGCTGGGCCGAGCCAATCTCATGGCACAAAGCTTGAAAGGTCTTCGGGTTATTGTAATCACCACTCACAAACCGCATCAAGCCGCACAGCTTTGCGAATGCCTCCGGATCAACTCCGCCATGCTTCTCAAGGCTGTCTTTCGCCCTCGCGATGAACCTATTGAGATTCCAGTCCTCTCTGGCGGTGCCGATGACGGGCACATTCAACGTGCCGCGTTTCACCATGGCCTGCAGCGCCGGGAAGATTTTCTTGTAAGCGAGATCGCCGGTTGCGCCAAAGAAGACCAGCGTGTCCGAATGGTTGTTATTAGTCATGTTTGTCAGGAGTAGTTTTCTCGACATGACCTCCAAAGCCGAAGCGCATCGCCGAGAGCAATTTGTCCTGGTAGTCGGCCTCACCGCGGGAAGCAAACCGTTCATACAGCGCAGTCGTCAACACCGGCACTGGCACGCCTTCATCAATGGCGGCTTTGATAGTCCAGCGGCCTTCGCCGGAGTCGGAGACACGACCGCTGAATTTTGCAAGTTTTGCGTCCGTTGCCAGAGCAGAAGCTGTGAGATCCAGCAGCCAGGATGCGATAACGCTGCCCCGCCGCCAAACCTCGGCAATGTCAGCCAGATTCAGATCGAACTGGTAGTGTTCCGGAGCGCGCAACGGTGTGGTTTCGGCGTCGGCTTGTGGTTGCTTTCTACCGACATTAGCGGATTTCAAAACGCTCATTCCTTCGGCGTACGCCGCCATGATCCCGTATTCGATGCCGTTGTGGACCATTTTGACGAAGTGGCCGGCGCCCGTCGGGCCGCAGTGCAAATAACCCTGTTCCGCGGTCCCACCGGCATTCTCACGGCCGGGGGTGCGCTGAATATAGCCAATGCCCGGCGCCAATGTCGTGAAGATCGGGGCCAAATGCCGTACCACATTGGATTCGCCTCCGATCATCAGGCAGTAACCGCGTTCCAATCCCCACACCCCACCGCTGGTCCCCACATCCACGTAATGGATGCATCTAGCGGTGAGTTCTCTTGCGCGGCGGATGTCGTCTACGTAGTAGGAGTTGCCCCCGTCAATCAGTATGTCTTCGGCTTCCAACAGGGGCACTAAATCGGAAATCGAATCATCGACAACTGCGGCCGGGACCATGAGCCAGATGGCGCGCGGTTTCCGCAGTTTTGTCACAAAGTCTGAGAGAGAGGTCGTGCCGATGGCTTTGTCTTTGACCAGGTCCTTTACTGGATTCGGCGAATGGTCATAGACGACACACTCATGACCATAGTTGATAAGGCGACGTACCATGTTCGCACCCATGCGGCCCAGTCCAATCATTCCTAGTTGCATACGTTTCGTGGCTTATGGTGCTCGTTGAAAACATCGCGTAGCCAAAAATGGTGAATAAGCCAGAGGTAAGACGCCACAATGCCAAATACCGACGTAAGGACAAGGTATGCGCTAATCATAGTATTCAAGGAGCCAATTCGATTCAGTCTTCGATCATGTTTATGATCTACCGAACAGGGCGCGGGTGGAGGGGAACCAGTCGCTGTTCGGCGTCAGATTGCTTCCATGGGTTAGTTCGTGTTCGTTTTGTTGCTGGATCCAGCCCACAACCTCAGGGGTTATCCTTAGATACGTAGGCATGCTTGACGAAGGTGATGTCATCAATAGTCGATGCCTCCGAAGGCGGGTTTCCGTACTTGCTCCCGGAAGGATTGCTGTCGCTGGCATAGCTGATCGTTGCGGGGTCAATCCACTTCCGGCTGGAGGAATGTCCATCCGCCCAACTGAAGGTGCTGCTCTGGCCATGAAAAACCGCCGGCGAATCCATAAAGGTGGTGCCGGCAAAATCATTGGCTGGCGTGCCGTTCAGATTGATCACCCAGGTGCCCAAATTTTCCCCGCGCGGGTCGTTTTCTTCCATCCACAAAATCCTTTCGCTCGGGTGCTGGACATGGGCTTTGCGGGTAAGGATTCGGTTGAAGGGTAAGCCCTGCCACGCCTGACCGTTAAGGCCGGTCATGCCTGAGTAGCTGCCATAAGAGAATCCCTGGCCGACGGAACGGCGATAGCGTGAGTCCGATGGACAATGGATGACGTCGGCGGTCTTGAGGTATGGTGAAAGGGCACCCTTCCGTACGCATTCTTGCATGAGGAAAATCTCCTTCTGTGGCGGCGCCATATTGTTGGCCTCCGGCGGGATGACGGGCAGGCTGGGGGCCGACGAATAAGGGGGTTGATATCGCCAAGGGCGCTGTGTGTGGCCCTCGTTATTGACGGTATCGGCAGTGTTAAAATTGACTAGTTCGTCCTGGTTATCGTCCGAGTACATCATCCAGGACAGACCCAACTGCCTCTGATTGTTGAGACAGGTGGCGGTTGTCGCCTTGAGCTTGGCCCGGCTCAGGGCGGGCAGAAGCATGGCAGCCAAGATGGCGATGATGGCAATCACCACTAGAAGTTCGATGAGCGTGAATCCAACCGAATGCCGCGAGGCCGGCACAACGGAGTACGGTGGGATTGGGTCAGGGCGATTTGAGCCATTGAGCATAATTCTCTCCTTTGCGGGAACTTAGTTCGCGTTTTCGACTTCATTCGACAGTCAGGAGGGATCTAGGCACAGGGTATGCCAACGCTGTCGATCACTCCTAATGGCCTTATGGGGTGCGACTTACCTGCAGATTTGAGGTTGGAACATCAGGTACGCAAAATCGACACGACGAAGAATCGGACGCATTTAAAGGTTCCGCCGCGTTTGCCAGTTGAACTCGAGCAAACAGAAATAAGCCGTGACGGAATTGGGGCTCTCTCTCAATGTTAAAACGACGTCTAAGAATCGCGGTCGATCGAATGGGCGAGCTTGTCACTCAGCTTGGAGTGTTCCTGGGAATGAAAGCGGTCATTGCGTCGATGTCCGCTGCAGGGGGCGGCTCGATCATCAACATTTCTTCCCTGGGCGGAATGACAGGCTTTCCGGGCGTCTTTGCGTACCAGGCGACGAAATGGGCGTCGCGAGGTGTGACGAAGTGGTTAAGCGGCTTCTGACACAGGCGGTTTAATCCCCAGCTTCTGCATGCGGGAGTAAAGCGTTGTGGGTTTAACGCCCAGCAGCTCCGCCGCACCGTCAGGACCTCTGATTTTCCATTTTGCAGCCTCCAAGTTCGCCAGGAGATTGTTGCGTTCGAGGCTCCGAAGCTCCGCCTCGGTCAGCAGCTTGGGTGTGCCATTAGAGCCTTCCGAGACTTGCGCTTGGTGTGTTGGGCGAGGCGTGTTCGCGGGAGCGTCAGTTACAGGGAGATCGAAGCTTAATGCGCCGCCGCGGGCAAGAATTACTGCCCGCTCGATCACGTTGCGCAATTCACGAACGTTGCCAGGCCAATCGTAGTTTAGCAACTCCGTAACTGCAGCGCGCGTGAGACGAGGTTTGGCGCTCTTCAGGTCCCGGACCGAGAGGTTGACAAAGTGACTTGCCAATGGCGGAATATCGTCCTTCCTCTCCCGAAGCGGCGGGACATGTATGGGAAAGACGTGCAGGCGGTAATAAAGGTCCTCGCGAAAGCGACCGGCGGCAACGGCCTTCTTCAAATCGCGGTTGGTGGCGCCAATGATGCGAACATCGGCGTGCCGCGTGCGATCATCGCCGACGCGCTCATATTTTTTCTCCTGCAGAAAACGCAGCAGCTTGCTTTGCAAGTCCAGAGGCAACTCGCCGATTTCGTCCAGGAACAACGTGCCTTTATCTGCAGTTTCGACGCGGCCTGCGCGATCCTTGATGGCCCCGGTGAAGGAACCGCGTACGTGCCCGAATAGCTCGCTCTCAAAGAGCTCCCGGGGGATTGAGGCGCAATTAACCCGCACTAAAGGCCCTTGTTTGCGCTGGCTGCGACGATGGATTTCGTGAGCGACCAGTTCCTTGCCTGTCCCGGTTTCGCCCAGGATAAGAACGGAGGCTTCGGTTGGCGCGACCATGTCGATTTGGCTAATGAGCTGGCGAAGGACTCCGCTCTTGCCTACCAGGTCACCGAAAGCTTTGGCCTCGATGACTTCCTCTTGCAAATAGGTATTGTGCTGTTCCAGTTGCGCCTTGAGGCGCTGAATTTCCTCGAAAGCCCGCGCATTGGCCATCACGGCGGCGATACGGTCACAAAAAATGGAGCTCCACGATTGGGCATCCTCGTGCTCGCTGAAGTCTCGACGAAGGTACCCTGCCAACACGCCTAGAATCTCTCCTTTAAAGACAATTGGCCCAAAGCAGAGGCCGCGAATCCGCTCTTGTTTGGTCCAATCGACGCCCACAGTTTCGTGGTGTGCCGGCGTCATCTTTTCCAGGGTGACTGTTTCGCGGTTGCTGGCGACTTTACCCAGCAATCCGAACCCCAGGGGAATTCTGGCGTTGAGATCGCCAAAGTAAGAGGCTGCTCCGTTACCTTCCACGACCGAAACACCTCGACCGGCTGCCAGATGAAGGCAACGTGTATGGTCAGGACATTGCTGCTCGAGAGGGCAGCGCGAACACCGGTCTCCATCGCAGACACGCCAAATTTGCACACAAGCAAGGCCCGGACGTGTTCCAACCTGGTCCACAACCTTTTGCATGGCTCCTTCAAGAGAGCGCTCGTTGGTCAATTCCAGAAATAGCTTGGCCGCTATGTTCGGTTCCAAACGCGGGTCAGATGTTGTTTCCATACCAACCTTCACCCTGCCACCTGGCCGCTCCCATTTCAACTTTTGCATGTCGACGTTTCGGATGCACGAAGTTCCGACCAAGCCAAATCAGCGCCAGGGAAACTAATCACTGTTGATTATCAGTGACTTATGCTGGCGACGAGGACCTGGCACAACCGGTGCCTTAAGTGTCAGGTGAAGCGGATTCGAGTCGAGAGAATGAACACAAAAGGAAATGAAGGACGCCTGCTTGAAGTTGGAAAGACTAACTTCGAGTCAGAGGTGCTGTGTTCCAAGCAACCAGTGCTGGTCGTGTTCTGCGCGCCGTGGAGCAGTCAACTTGCCACGGCGACCGCGAACATTGGCGCGGCCAAAT
>WNFR01031986.1_pt1 | contig 10413 bp, 10 predicted proteins | sample 5400221 | NCBI WGS metagenome assembly WNFR01 (sample SAMN13153357, study PRJNA577476) | soil metagenome | isolation source: 40 cm soil under Madrone tree | place: USA:California | collected 2016-06-14 | reverse complement strand
CGTCGTCTCCGACGTGGTCATGCCGGAAATGGACGGACCGACGCTGATGAAGGAGCTCAAGAAGCGCAAGCCCGACATCAAGATCATCTTCGTGTCGGGATATGCCGAGGACGCGTTCGACAAAAGTCTGCCCGATCAAAAGCAGTTCAACTTCCTGGCCAAGCCGTTCACGCTCAAGCAGCTCGTCAAGGTGGTGAAGGAAACCATGGCGGGGTGAGAGCCGGCCACGTGCCCAGGTGCGTCACCCGCGAGCTTGACCACGCAAGTCGGGTTTACCCAACTTGCGCACTCAAAGCGCCCGAAATCGCGCAGACCCGATTTCGGGTGGTCCATCATTTCTGCAAGATTTAAAGCAGCGTTTTTTGATGGCGGATGGATTGCCGGGTCATAAGCGCGTTTACGCGCGTCTTCAACGCGCTATGCCCGGCAATGACGGGGAGGGGCCGTCATCTCAACTGCCGCAATGCCATTCCCCCGCGCCCTTTCGCTGGCTACGATGCGGCATGGACGGTTCCGAACAGCCGAGGCAAGAGAAATACGTGGAGACCGCGCGCGATCGCCGGATCGCCAACGCGCTCTTGCTGTTTTTCGTCATCGTCGTGGTCGGCGGCGGGATTTGGCTAGCCAATGCCATGTTCGAGCAGCGCCAGCTCGACGACTGCCTGGCGCAAGGCGGGCGCAACTGCGCGCCGGCGATCGAGGCGCCGGCACGATAGGCCGCTCGACGCGCGAGTGTGGTGCCGCCGGAACCTTCAGGCCGCGTGCACATTTTTCTTGGCACAGATGCCGCTTTCGGACGGGCTCCGGAGGTCGGTTGCCAGGAGGATTTCATGCCGGCCAGATCGAAGAAGCAACAGATGGCCGCGGGCGCCGCGCTCGCGGCCAAGCGCGGCGAGCGCTCGAAGGCGAGCCTCAAGGGCGCCTCGCGCGAGATGGTGGAAACGATGAGCGAGCAGCAATTGCGCGAGTTCGCCAGCACCAAGCGACGGGGCCTGCCGCGCAAGCGCAGCCGATGACCGCGCCGCCATGCGGCGAAGGCCGTGCGAGCGGGAGCCTCATCGTGCCTTCGCCGCGCGGCGCCGCTTGCGCCGTCCTTCGCCGCGCGGCGCCGCTTGCGCCGTCCCTCCACGCACTTGGCGCATCTGCATCCGGCCGGTTTGAGAAAGATGTCGAAATATTCCCGCCCGTAGTCGTAGGTGATCTCCTCGCCCGGCTTGATCTTTTTCCTCGCGCGCAGGATCACCTTGCCCTTGACCACGTCGGATTCGGCGTTCGGACGGCACGAGTGATTGGCATAGCGGCCCATGTTGCGGCGGCTCGAGCCGTCGACGGTCCAGCGGCTGTTGATCTCGTACATGTAGCGGCTGCCGCGGGCCTCGAGCCGCTTGGCCTGCGCATGGGGGATACGGCGTCCCTTGTATTCGACGATGAACGCGCCTTTCTCGATCGGCTCGGTCGCGAACAGCCCGAGCCCGGTCGGCGAGCGGCCGACGCGGTAGGGCTTGCGCGAAGTTTTGGGCGAGGCTTTGCCCGAAGGTTTTCCCGCCATGGCGGATGCTGCGCCGCCTACGCCGCCTGCTCCGCTTTGCCGCGCGTCACCTCGAGCCGCGTCTCCACCGGCACCGGCGCGCGCAACGTGTTGATGCCGGGACAGCCGGCGAAGGCCAACCGCTCGACCTCCCGGAGCTTCTCCTCGGGCGCGTCGCTCGTGACGCGCAGGCTGATCGTCACCTTGCGGAACGCCGATGTCGGCGCCTCGGCGATCATATGGCCGCGCGCGTCGAACTCCGTGCGTGCGACCGCCTCGAAGCCATCGTAGGCGATCCCGAGCTTGGCCGCGTAGAAGGCGAACACCGCGGCATAGCAGCCGACCGCGCCGGAGAGCAGAAATTCGAGCGGGCTGGGCGCGCAATTCTGCCCGCCCACATGCGACGGCTCGCTGATGACGAATTTGAAGCCGCTGCGCTTGCATTCGACGAGTTCGTTGAGCCCGCCGATTGACGTCACCTTGACCTCGACGAAGCTTTGCGGCCCCTCGGGCGCCGGCTTTTCCGGATCGGCGCGGTAGCGGCGCTCGCGCGCATCGGTGATCTCTTTCAACTGGGGAAAGCAGTCGCAGACTTTGGCCATTTGCCGGCTCCTGAAACGGTACGACAGGCGTAATACATCAAACTGCGCTGTCCCGGCGAAGCTAATGGTGTGTCCCGGGCGCAGCGCAGCACGAAGTGATGCGCTGCAGACCCGGGACCGCGACGGTCCGTGACGATCCCGGATCAGCGGTGCACCGCTACGCGCTGCACCGCATCCGGGACACTGCCTACCTCAGGTCGTGCAGAATCGCGCCCGCTCTACTTCACCTCGACCAGTCCGACCTGATTGACCAGGCTGTTCGCGGTCACCGGGTTGCCGTCGCGCGTCACGCTCATGTTGCGCACGATGTCGCCGCCGCCGGGGATCGCCCAGCTCTGGAATTTCTCCGTCTTCGGGTCGAAGCGCACGATCGTGTTCGGTTTGGCGCCGGATTCGTTGTACCAGAGCGCGCCCTTGGTGAAGACGATGCCGTAGGGCTGCGACTGCGGCCCGCTCGGCGATGGCCATTCCTTGTGCTCGCCGGTCGCAAGATCGAGCCGGCCCAGATAGCCGCGCGAGAAATCCGCGTACCAGACCGCGTCGTCGGGGGTGAGCGCGAGACGGCGCGGCCGCGACGCCGGATCGGGCAGTGTATATTCCTTGATCACCAGGGTGTTCGGATCGATGGTCGCGATCTTGTTGACGCCGAACCCACCATGTTGGCGTTCTGCGCGGTGAACCACACGATGCCGTTGCCATCGATGGCGATGGTGTGGGGATCCTTGGCCTTCGGATCCGGCATCTTGTATTCGCTGACGTCGCCGGTCTTGGGGTCGAGCTTGCCGACGAGGCTCATGTGGTTGCCGGTGAACCAGATGTTGCCGTCCTTGTCCTCGACGAGGCCGTGCGGGCCGGTCTGCGGCGTCTTGAGCGGATATTCCTTGATCTCACCGCTCTTGGGATCGAGGCGGCCGAGCTTGCCGGAGAGCTGCCCGGTGTACCAGATCGCGCCGTCCCTGGTTGCGAGCGGATCGTGCGGGCGTGAGCCTGGCGTCGGCACCTGCCAGAGTTTGATCGCGGCCTCGACCGGCCCGGGGACGACCACCGCGGCGGGCCGCGGCCGCTCGGGGAAATTCTTGATGAGGTATTGGGTGACCGTGTCGACCTCGTCCTTCGGCACGGGCACGTCGAAATTGAGCATCATGCGCATCACGGTGCGCCAGCCTTCGGGCGTGTAGCCTAAGCGCACGCGGTTGATGTCGTGGCAGCCCCCGCACAAATTGACGAACGTCTGCTTGCCCGGTCCGTCGGGGAAATCCGCTTGCGCTTGTTGCGCGTACGCGGGCGCGGTCGTGCAAAAGAGAGTCGCCGCGATCAGGGCCAAGAGCGGTGTCCTCGACATGGTCTTCTCCACAAACGGTCGCGCGAACAGCTTACCATAGTTGCTTCGAAGCGAGCCGCGCGCCCTCGGCGAGCGAGGCGAGCTTCATCCACACGATCTTGGAGTCGACCTGCAGCCGGCCGGCGAAGGTGCCGAAGCCGCAATCGACCCCGGCGATGACGTTCTGCGCTCCCACCACGCGCGCGTATTGCACGATGCGGTCCGCCACCAGCTCGGGATGCTCGACGAAGTTCGAGGTGGAATCGATCACGCCCGGGATGATGATCTTGCCGTCGGGCAGCTTCACGTCCTTCCACACTTTCCATTCGTGGCCGTGGCGGGGGTTCGCGCCGGGGAACGACAACGCCTGCGGCCGTCCTTTGAGCACGATGTCGACGATGTCCTTCAGCGGCACGTCCTTGTGGTGGGGACCCTGAGTCGAGGCCCAGCAAATGTGCATGCGCATGCGCTCGGGCGGGATGTCTCTGACCGCGTGGTTGAGCGCCTCGACGTGAGTGGCGATCACCTTGCGGAATTCTTCCAGGCTCAAATGGGCGAACACCATGTGGCGGCTGAGCGCCAGGTCCGGACAGTCGAGCTGCAGCACGAGGCCCGCCTCCACGATGGCGCGGTATTCGCGCGCCATCACGTCGGCGAGGGCGTAGAGATAGGCGTCCTCGCTCGGGTAATGCTGATTCTTGAGGTAGCGCGCGATCTGTCCCGGCGACGGCGACGTGAAGAAGACGTCAGCGGCTCCGCTACTCGCGGTCGCCTCCTTCGCCAGCGCGATGTCGGCCTCGAGCGCGGCAAAGTCCTTCCACTCGACCGGGCCCGAGCAGGCCGGCCGATGCTGGAACGGCGAGGCGAAATAAGCGAGCATCGCCGAGAGCTCGGGAAAGTCGGGCTCGCCGGTGCCGAGCGGCGGGGAACTCGGGCCATCGAAGCCGGTGAGGCGGTCCTTGACGTGAGTGGTGTAATCGGTGCGGCCTTGCTCGCCGTCATTGATGACGTCGAGCCCGCAGGCGACTTGCCTGGCAACGACGTCGGCGACCGCGCGCCGAACCGCCGCCTTGAGCTCGGCCGCTTTGGCTCCCGGATTGTTCTGCTCGTGCCGCATGAGCTCCACCACATGCGGGGGCCGCGGTAGGCTGCCGGTATGAGTGGTGAGGATGCGCTCTATGCTGCGCTTCATGGGATTTTACTTTTCCCGCCCCCCGCGCAGGTGAGAGGTGTCCGCGGATCTCGCCTTCGTGCGCGGCGTTCAGGCTGCCTTTTAGGCCGCCTTTTTAGGCTGCCTTGGCCTGCGCGCGTTTGAGGAAGTCGCTGAATACCGCGGCCATCTCGCCCTCCTTGGGCGCCCAGTCCTCGGGCGGGACGAGATCGACGTCGAGGTCGCCGGGGAAGAGATCGTGCAGCTCGCTGCCAGCGATCATGCGATGCGCGGCCTCGGCGATGGCGTGATTGTGGGTCTTGTCGTTGCCGGGGATGATGCAGGTCGGGACCTTGATCGAGTTCAAATCTTTCTCGCTCGCGCCGATGATCGGCAGCTCGGCGCCCTTGGCGAATTGCGCGCGCCAACGTGCCATGGCGGCGATGAACGTTTTCGGGTCCATCGCCATGAGGACCGCGCGGTTTGCCGGCCGCGCCTCGATGCGCTCCTTGAAGTGATCGAGCGCGCACACTGCGGCCATGCCGCCGTCCTGCGCCGCCCGGATGTATTTGTCGTAGTAATTGTCGGTGAGGCGCGCCGCGGCGAATGCCCCGCCGGTGACGCGCCACAACAGCAGCGCGCGCACGGCGCGCGGATATTTGAGCGCGAACAGCACCGACAGCTCGCGATGTCGGAGAGGCCGCAATTGCGCCGGTCGTGGATGAGCACGCGGTAGCCGGCATCGGCGACGTGCTGCGCCAGGGATTTGACGTTGTCGAGCGCGCGGCGGCCGCCGGGCGAGAGCGCGACCCAGGGGCCGCCGGTGCCGAGGACTTCGTAATTGATATTTATTCCGCGCACATGGGCGATGGGCATCGTTTTCCTCCGCGGTTTCGATTGCGCAAGTCTATACCGGCAGGGTTTGCCGCGTCTCGGTCGATGGAGCAAGGCGGTAAGGGCCGCGCTCGCTTGACCGCGTGCCGCAAATCGCGCCAACTTGGCCTACGAAGTCCAGGTCGTGCGCATCGCTTGCCCGGACATCTCAACGATAATCAATCACGGGAGGACACCATGAGCGAGCTTCGAGGCACTTTGTTCGGCCGCTGCGCCTGCTGCCTCCCGCCCATGGGCCGGCGCGAATTCTTAGCCGGCGGCATCGCCGCGCTGGGCCTCGGCGCATTCGCCGCCGGCCGCAATGCCGCGGCGCAGGCCAAGCCCCACCGCATCGACGTGCACCATCACGTTTCGCCGCCTTCCTGGCTCGACGCGGTGAAAAAGGCCAAGCTCGACAACCCGCCGATGGTCAATTGGTCGCCGCAGAAGTCGCTCGACGACATGGACCAGGCCGGCATCGCCACGGCCATTGTCTCGCCCACCACGCCGCAGGTGAATTTCCTCGACCACGACAAGGATGCGGCCGCGCGCATCGCGCGCGAGTCGAACGAATACGCCAAGAAGCTCATGTCCGATCACCCGGGGCGCTTCGGCCTGTTTGCCATGCTGCCGCTGCCGCACATCGACGCGAGCCTCGAGGAGATCGCCTACTCCTTCGACACGCTCAAGGCCGACGGCGTCGGCATTATGACGAGCTACGGCGACAAGTGGCTCGGCTACCCGCAATTCGCGCCGGTATGGGAGGAGCTCAACCGGCGCAAGGCCACGGTCTACACCCATCCGACCGGCGCCAATTGCTGCGTCAACCTGGTGCAGGGCATCACGGAAGCGACGATCGAGTTGGGCACCGACACCACCCGCACCATCGCGAGCCTGATCTTCAGCGGCACCTCCCAGCGCTACAAGGACATTAATTGGATCTTCTCCCACGGCGGCGGCGTGTTGACGGCGGTCGCGGAGCGGTTCCAGATCCAAATGATCAGCAGGCCGCCCTATAAGGATAAGTTCACGCGCGCGATCGTCGACGGGGAGCTCAACCGCTTCTACTACGACACCGCTCAGATCTCGAACGCGGTGACGATCGGCGCGCTCGCCAAGCTCGTGCCGATCTCGCAGATCGTCTATGGCACCGACTATCCGTATCGAACGGGGCTCGAGCACGTGAAGGGACTCGGCGCGGTCTTCGCCGGCGCCGATCTGGCGGCGATCGAGCGTGAGAACGCGCTGCGGATCATCCCGCGGCTTAAGACTGCGTAGACCGGGTGCGCGGGTCATGAGCGCGCTTATGCAGGCCCGCGCATGACGAATCGACAAACGTGACGGCCCGCCCCATGCGCTACGAGCTCTATTACTGGCCGACGATCCAGGGCCGCGGCGAGTTCGTCCGCCTCGCACTGGAGGAGACGGGCGCCGACTATGTCGACGTGGCGCGCCGGTCCGGCAAGCGCGGCGTTGCCGCGATGATGAAATTCATCGAGGGCGGACGCAGCGCGCGTCCGCCGTTTGCGCCGCCGTTCCTCAAGGCCGGCAAGCTCGTCATCGGCCAGACCGCCAACATCCTGCTCTACCTCGGCGGGCGGCTCGGCCTCGCGCCCCGCGACGAGGCTGGACGGCTGTGGGTGCATCAATTGCAGCTCACCATCGCCGACTTCGTGGTGCTGATCCACGACACCCATCATCCGATCACCGGCTACCTCTATTACGAAGAGCAGCGCGCGGCGGCGAAGCTCGCCACCAAATATTTCTGGCGCCATCGCTTGCCGAAATTCCTGCGCTATTTCGAGCGCGTCCTCGCAAACAGCGGCGGCCCCTATCTCATCGGCCGCAAGCTCACCTATGCGGACCTGTCGCTGTTCCAGATCGTCGAGGGCCTGCGTTACGCCTTCCCCAAGAGGATGAAGCGGTTCGAGCGCAAGGTGCCGCGCGTCGTCGCGCTGCACGACCGCGTCGCCAAGCGGCCGCGGATTGCCGCCTATCTCGCCTCGCCGCGGCGCATCGCGTTCAGCCAATGGGGCATTTACCGCTATTTCAAGGAGCTCGATCGATAGGCGCGTGCCGTCATTGGCTCCGCCTGTGCAATGGGCGGGCCGACGCTTGCGGCTTCCAATGGCAATGAAATCTGCCTAGAACCGCTGGCAGATAGGTCTTGCACGAGCCGAAGATCGCCATGAACGCGCCCGCTGCCGTCACCCCGCCGTATAAGCACGCCCCGCTATTCCCGCTCGGCGGCGACACCACGCCCTACCGCAAGCTCACCGCCGAGGGCGTGCGCGTGGAACGCGCGGGCAAGCACGAGCTCGTCGTCGTCGAACGCGAGGCGCTGCGCGCGCTCGCGGAAGCGGCGTTCACCGATATCAACCACCTGCTGCGGCCGGGGCACTTGAAGCAGCTGCGCGCGATCCTCGACGACCCGCAGGCGAGCGACAACGACAAGTTCGTCGCCTACGATTTCCTCAAGAACGCCAACATCGCGGCGGGCGGCGTGCTCCCCATGTGCCAGGACACCGGCACCGCCATCATCATGGGCAAGAAGGGCCGCCTCGTGTTCACCGACGGCGACGACGAGGCGGCGCTCGCCGAAGGCGCGCGCGACGCCTACCTCAAGCGCAATCTGCGCTATTCGCAGCTCGCGCCCATCTCCATGTTCGAGGAGAAGAACACCAAGTCGAACATGCCGGCGCAAGTCGAGATCTACGCCGAGGGCAGCGGCGACAACGACGGCGCCTACAAGTTCCTGTTCATCGCCAAGGGCGGCGGCTCCGCCAACAAGTCGTTTTTGTTCCAGGCGACGCCCGCGATCCTCACCCATGACCGCATGCTCGCCTTCCTCAAGGAGAAGGTGCTCACGCTCGGCACCGCCGCGTGTCCGCCCTACCACCTCGCCATCGTCATCGGCGGCACGTCGGCGGAATTGACGATGAAGACGGTAAAGCTCGCCTCCTGCCGCTATCTCGACGACCTGCCCACGCGCGGCTCCGAGGACGGCCACGCCTTCCGCGACCTCGCGATGGAACAAGAGGTGCACCAGCTCACGCAGTCGTTGGGCGTGGGCGCGCAGTTCGGCGGCAAGTATTTCTGCCACGACGTGCGCGTGATCCGTCTTCCGCGCCACGGCGCCTCGCTGCCGATCGGGCTCGGGGTGTCGTGCTCGGCCGACCGCCAGGCACTCGGCAAGATCACGCGCGAGGGCGTCTATCTCGAAGAGCTCGAGCACAATCCGGCGAAATATCTGCCGGACGTCGATGCCTCCAAGCTCGGCGGCGAGGTGGTGCATATCGATCTGCGTCGGCCGATGAAGGAGATCCTGGCGCAGCTCACGCAATATCCGATCAAGACGCGGCTCTCGCTCAGCGGCCCCATGATCGTCGCGCGCGACCTCGCGCATGCGAAATTGCGCGAACGCTTGGAGCGAGGGCAGGGGTTGCCCGACTATTTCAAGAACCACCCGGTCTATTACGCCGGGCCCGCCAAGACGCCACAGGGTTACGCCTCGGGTGCGTTCGGTCCCACCACGGCGGGGCGGATGGATGCCTTCGTGCACGACTTCCAAGCCGCCGGCGGCTCGATGGTCATGCTGGCCAAGGGCAACCGCTCGCCGGCGGTGCGCGAGGCCTGCAAGAAGCACGGCGGCTTCTATCTCGCCTCCATCGGCGGCGCGGCGGCGAACCTCGCGGAGCATTGCATCAAGAAGGTCGAGACCGTGGAATATCCCGAGCTCGGCATGGAGGCGATCTGGAGGATCGAGGTGGAAAATTTCCCGGCCTTCATCGTGATCGACGACAAGGGCAACGACTTCTTCCAGGAATTGAATTTGGGGTGAAGTCTCGTGTCCCGGGCGCAGCGCAGCACGAAGTGGTGCGCTGCAGACCCGGGACCGTTATGGTCCGTAACGGTCCCGGATCAGCGGTGCACCGTTCCGCGCTCACGCGCTCCACGCTGCACCGCATCCGGGACACGGAACGGCTCGGATGACGGCGTGATCGGTTTGTGCAAAGCTCGCGAGAGCTTCAGTAATCAGGACAACCCCTATGGCTTGCATCAAAGTTTCCGACATGGCCTACGGTCGGCTCAAGGCCCCCGACCTCGATCTCATGGAGGAGTTTCTCACGCGCTTCGGCATGGTGCGCTCGGAGCGCACCGCCACGGCGCTCTACATGCGCGGCGCCGATAGCCCCCACCACATCCACGTGACCGAGAAGGGCGAGCCGAAATTCGTCGGCTTTGCCTATTACGCGGCGAGCGAGGACGATCTTGCGCGCGTCGCCCGGGTGCCCGGCGCCTCGGCCATCGAGGCGATCGACGAGCCCGGCGGCGGCAAGCGGGTGCGGCTCACCGAGCCCAACGGCTACCAGATCGAGGTCGTCCACGGCATCGCCAAACTCGCGCCGATCGCGACCAAGCGCCAGAAACTCAACACCGGCGAAGATCCGCTGTTGCGCGCGGGCGAGCTGATGCGGCTGCCCAAGGGGCCTTCCCACGTCAAGCGGATCGGCCACGGCGTGATGATGACGCCGAAATTCCGCGAGACCGTGGATTGGTTCCGCGAGATGCTAGGTTTCGTCTGCTCCGACGACGTCTACGCGGGTGAAAAGAACAATCTGATCGGCTCGTTCAATCGCTGCGACCGCGGCGATACCTATGTCGATCATCACGTGTTCTTCTGCCTCAACCATGCCAAGACCGGGCTCAACCATCTCTCGTTCGAAGTGTCCGACATCGACGACGTCGCCGTGGGCCACGATTACCTCGCGCAGTTCGGCAAATACGAGCACATGTGGGGGATCGGCCGGCACGTGCTGGGCAGTCAGGTCTACGACTACTGGGCCGATCCGTGGGGGCGCGTGCACGAGCACTGGGCCGACAGCGACCGGCTGAACCTGGCGAACGGCTCCAATCTGGTGCCGGCGGAAGAGGCGCT
>WNFR01023107.1_pt1 | contig 10413 bp, 10 predicted proteins | sample 5400221 | NCBI WGS metagenome assembly WNFR01 (sample SAMN13153357, study PRJNA577476) | soil metagenome | isolation source: 40 cm soil under Madrone tree | place: USA:California | collected 2016-06-14 | reverse complement strand
CGAGAATCGCGTCGCTCTTTTCGATCTGTTGGTTCAGTTGCAGGTAGTCCCAGAGTTTTTGCGCTGAGGCTTTTATCCGATGGTCCATTGGTTTCGTGGCTACTTCCACTGTGATCAGAACGATCCGCGAATCACACGAAATCGCACGAATAAGATCAGTTTCGCTTCGTGTGATTTCGTGGATCGCTTTACCTGGCGAGACAATTTCTCAATATAGAGCACTACTAGTCACCGCGCATGTCGAGTGTTTGACCCGGTCGCTACCGCTCCCGGTTCTGTATCGAGTAGCAACATCGCCGAATTGCAGCCTCGCGCCTGTTGGAACATCTGAGGTAACATAGGCATCTAACAAACCCATGCCGGCTGAACACAGCATTCCGGAAGAGCAACCACGGCGGACGCTGATTATTGTCGTGGCCGTGGTGGCGGCCATTCTGATTGGCGGATTCTTCTATCTGCTGCTGCGAACTACGGCGACTAGTAATCAACCGCCGCGCCTCGCAAACGCCATCCGCGCCGGTTCATCTGATTTTGAAAAATACCAGAAGCGGATCGCGCTCGATGAGCCCGAGGCTGACGAATCGCCACGCGCCCTCGGCGACATCGTAATGACGCTGAGTACGACCGCGCGCAACTTCACCGGACGAACGATCACCGGACTGGAAATCAAAGGCGCCGTGGTTGATCACAATGGCAAACCGGTGAAAGAGAATACGGTGATAGTGATTCCCATCAAACAGGTTCCGGAACTCGAGCCGAACAAGACCATGCATGTATCAGTGTTGCTGGAAGGGTTTACCGACAGCGACGACCGCGCCAATATTAGGATCGAAGTGACAGGATTTACTCTGAGGTAGTGTCGGAGGCCCGACCGTGAGGGAGGGCTCCGCACCAGAGATGCGGTCGGGGCTACTGCCCCGCCCTCGTGGCCACTACTCATTAATCCAGAAATAATTCCTCCAGAGACTGCCGCACCGGCTGAACTGAAACCAACTTTCCGCGCGCCTGCCGCAGGGCAGCTAGCACCGCATCGACCTCTGCTTCATTCGGCACCTCAATTCGCAAACCGCTCGCCGTTGTGGTTACAGTAGCGTCATCGCCAATCCGGTTTTTCAAGACTTCGGGGTCCGCCCCGGTAGCGATTACTTCGAACATCGTCGTTTCACCCGCTCGCAGTTCTGCCAGCGAACCGGCGTGCGCCAGACGTCCATGCTTCAGTATGGCCACGCTGTCGCAGAGCACTTCAATATCCGAAAGGATGTGCGAACACATGAAGACAGTTTTGCCCCCCGTGCGCAGGGAAGCAATCAGGTCGCGCACTTCGCGGCGGCCAACTGGATCCAATCCGCTCATCGGCTCGTCCAGGAAAACAATTTCAGGGTCGTTGACCAGAGCTTGCGCCAGACCCACGCGTTGCAACATGCCCTTGGAAAACTTGCGCAGTTGGCGGTCCCAGCCTTTCGTTTCCAGATTGACGCGCGTCAGGAGTTCGTTTGTGCGGTGTTCGCGGCTGGCGCGATCCAGGCCGAACAACTCGCCGCAGTAATTTAAGAATTCTCGCGCAGTTAGATAGTCGTAAAAGTAGGGATTCTCAGGCAGATAGCCGATGCGCGCGTGCATCGCGACGTCGTTAATGTCGCGACCGAGGATGCGGGCGGCGCCGGCAGTCGGATAGATCAGGCGCATCAGGAGTTTCAGCGTCGTGGTCTTGCCCGCGCCGTTCGCGCCGAGGAAGCCAAAGATTTGCCCGCTCTCAACGATAAGCGACAAACCATCGAGCGCGCGCACCTTGCGCTTGCGCCAAAAGCCGGTTTCGTAGTCCTTCGTCAAGTTCTCGATCTCAATTGCAGTGGTCATTTATTTGCAGTGCGGTAACTTGTCACCGTTTTTTGATTTTACTGAGCGCTCGCTGACGATCCGCTAATGCCCCGCATACCTTCGAATCGCGTAGGGGTTCTAACCCTCATTACTGCCGCGGCACTTCCGATCGTTCACCTAGATCAACATCACAACCATTCTTGACTAGGCGATAGGGTACGTTAGTTGGATCCAGCGGCGCGCCGGAACCGTCAATTCGGAATCCCGCCGCAGGCAAAACCGCGCTGATTTCTTTCCAGGAGGCAGCGCAACGTCCGGTCCTGGTCGCATAGTCCGCGAGAGTTCGGCGGATTTTGTCGCGATCTTCCAACGAATCAAGTCGCATCAATTGCTGTTTGACCATTTGCCTTACCTTCGGATCATCGGAAGATTCGGAAAGATGCGTGTACATTTCGCGGGCATCCTGACCGGCGCCGCCTTCGGCCTTCATACGCGCGCTCATCGCCATCATCCAGGGCGGCACACCGGGGATCTTTGCTCCGGCTGCGTACACTTCGCTCGCTTTGTTGTAGTCGCCGCGCTGCCAATAGATATAACCAAGATGCTGATAGAGTCGCCACTTGTCGGGGTTGGCGGCAATGCCGCGATTAAGAAGCGAGATAGCCTCATCCGGGTTAAGGTCGGGGAGTATCAAAGCGCCATAGTAGTAAGGCTCGAGAAACTGCGGATCGAGAGTGGTGGTCATGCGCAGCAGCGAGGGCAACAATCGCAGGTCCAGAGACGAGAGACTATTCAAATCAAAATTGCCGGAGTGGGTGTCCTCATAATTGACGATCCTGCGTCCTACGTATTGCAGCGACCTCATCCAATACCAGTCGGCCACGATACCGTTGAAATCAAGAGTGAGTCGCTTCATCGCGGGTCCGTTCAGATACAACTGCTCGTCCGCGAGCTGGACCTTTAGGTTCCGCTTGCGCTCATCATTCCAGTGCGACAAGAACGCCGCGGCCGTTAGGCCAACGACAATCGTCAAAGCTAAGAAGTAGTCGCGCTTCATTTCAGATTTCGGCGGCTGAAAACCAGAGCGGTTGCAGCCAGCAACACCCCGATGTAGATCAGGCCATAGACAGCACCAGCCGCCATGGCTCGACCTTCCGGAATCTGCCCATGGGCAGCTGCGGTAATCTCATTGTAGGTCGCGAAATTTGGCAGCAGATAATAAAGTCCGGCCAAAACCCAACGGCTCGGTGTACTGCCCATTGAGTTCCCGAGCGTTTTCAAATCGGCGCTGAAGTGTCCAATCACGAAAACAAGAAACGTTAGCAGGGCGGACAACGCCGGCGTTGAAAAAGCCGAAAACAGCATGGCCACGCCAGTAACGATCATTAACTCGAGGTAAATGAGGAAAATCGCCGGCCAGATCTTGAAAGCGAGGGGGTCCCAACCGCGCCGCACATAGATCAGCGCCAGTGATACACCCAACCCCATGATCAGCACGTTTACCAGCAGCGTGAGGCAAAGCCCAATATACTTGCCTACGAGAAACTGACCGCGGCCAATCGGTTTCGGCAGAATCGCGTACAGCGTGCGACGTTCGATTTCCTTATAAACAAGTCCGACGCCAACAAAAATTGCGATGAATACGCCGAAGAGCAGCATCGCACTTAAGCCCAGGTCGACAATGATCTTGGCGTCCTGGCCCGCGGAAAGCTCGCCCAGAAAGATTGCTCCGGCAATCAGCAGCAGGACAAACAGTACCAGGTTGTAGAGAATGCGATCGCGGACTGCCTCGCGAAAAGCATTCCGAGCGATCGCGGTGATTGGGCTCGACATGCGTGCTGCAATATACACGGCTGGTGAGGCGGGTTGAAAGAAAAAATTGCGGAGACGAGGCTTTCGCCTGCGCCTCCGCTAGAAGGTTGTGTTGAGGATCTGACCTAATTGCCCAGTGGCGGCATGCCGCCGGTTAGAGGGCTACCGCTTCCGATTACCGCGGCGTGGCTGGCAGGAACTGTTAACGTGCGATCGCCGCGTAAGACTCCGTCTTCAGCAATAGCGTATCGCCGGGTACCAGTTTGCGCTATGCCAGAGCTGACCTGCGGAAAGGCATAGGCCCAGAACTGAGCCGGCTTGACGGCGAGTGGAGTCGCCACGAATTGATAACCGCTCTTGTTACCCGAAGCAAGCACTGCGTCAGTCAGCACATGAGAGCTCAGGCCGGTCAAATCGCCGTAGGTGCCGGCGCCGTCGGTGGCCTGATAGGAAGCTTCACAAGAGCTGATTGTGCGTAGTGAGGACTGGGCTGAGGCTTCGTTGGCGGCGCGTCGTGAGGCCAGCAGATTTGGGATCGCGATCGTCGCGATGATGCCAATGATCGTAACCACGATGAGAAGCTCTATCAGTGAAAACCCCGCATGCGTCCTTGTGCCTAACATGACTTCGCGTCCTCCAATTTGTCCTGAGTGAAACACGGATGTGTTTGCGATCAGGGTGAAATCTCCGCACAAGATTCATGTCAAAAAAAAGTGGGGGCGGGGTTTAAGCCCCACCCCCGCAATAGGATCTGTTGGCAATGGCGATTTAGTTGCCCATCACATTGGTTGTTAGAGCGAGTTCGGCCGTGGTCAGAGGAACGCCGAGCGCGTCCGTTTGGCCGTGCATAACACCATTCTCTGTCATGCCGAATTTGCGCGTGCCAGTTTGCGAAACGCCGGTGATAACGACCGGATTACAGGTCGACTCAAAGGATGCGGGCGAAACATTCACTACCAGGTCAGTTTTGGTGACCGTGAATGTATAACCGCTCTTGGTGCTGGTAGCAGCGGAGCCAAGAACCGCATCAACCAGGTTCGCTGTTTGGAGGTCAGTGAGAAGTCCAAAGTTTCCGTTGCCACTGGTTGACTGATAGGTGGCTTCCGAACTGTGGACAGTGCGCAGCGACTGCTGGGCTGAGCCTTCGTTCGCAGCGCGCCGCGACGCGAGAAGATTGGGGATAGCGATGGCGGCAATAATGCCGATGATCGCCACAACGATGAGCAGCTCGATGAGCGAAAAGCCCTGTTGTTGTCTCTTTGTATGCATTGTTTGCTCCTTTTAGAGAACGTTGGGTTGGTCATGCTAGCGGCGCGATTTCCGTTGACCGGTCGCGCCGGCAGCAGAGCCATTCCTGTCTTAGTTACCCATTACGTTAGTGGTTAAGATGAGTTCGGCAGCCGTCAGACGCACACCGAGCGCGTCGGTCTGGCCATGCATCACGCCGTCCTCGGTCAAGCCAAATTTGCGTGTGCCCGTTTGCGAAACACCGGTGATGACCACTGGAATGGTGGTCGCTGCAAATGACGCGGCCGAAGTGTTGGCCACAAAGTCGACCTTGGTAACGTTGAAGCTGTAGCCGCTCTTGGTAGAGGTGTTGGCCGAGCCAAGAACCGCATCGATCAGGTTTGCACCCTGGAGGGCTGGCAGAAGACCAAAGTTGCCATTGCCGGACGTTGCCTGGTAGGTGGCTTCGGAACTGTGGATGGTGCGCAGCGATTGCTGAGCTGAGCCTTCGTTTGCCGCGCGCCGCGAGGCCAGAAGATTGGGAATAGCGATGGCGGCAATAATGCCGATGATCGCCACAACGATGAGCAGCTCGATAAGCGAGAAGCCCTTCTGATTCTTGTTCATCATGTCTTTCTTTTGCTCCTTAAGAGATAAGCGGGTTATTTGATTTTTCGCGCCACCGGCTTGTCTCGTCGATCGAACCGCAGCGCGCGATTTGTCAATGCCTGCTCATCAAGCCCCGTGCCACGACGATCATTTAAGAAGTGAGGTTGAGAACACTCAGAAACTCTAAACGTTTTTCAGATAGAAGCGGATTGCGTCCAGGAAGTGATCGGACCAAGAGATGATCTCTGACAATTTATGTCAGAGTAGTAGTGACGGTTTTCGTCAAAGATGAAAGAGGGTCAGAAGTCCGAGCGTGAGTGAGAGAGTTTTATGCGAGCGTCGACCGGGAATACCTTAACCACGGTGCTGAGAAATGTATTCCATCACTGTCGGGCCGCAGATCCAACTCAGCTTTCGCCCACGCCGGCGGCGTGACCGTTGGCCTGTTCTTCAGAGTCTTCGTCTCTGAGGCGCGGATAGGGGTCGTTGGCGCGGCGACGCGGAATTGTGTCCGCCCCGCGGCGTTCATCGCGCATCTGCGCAGTTGGCAGGCGTTCAGGTTGAATCGTATCCGTCTTTTCCAATGCCACGGCGCGTTCGACAGCGTGCTCCAGCTCGCGCACGTTGCCGGGCCAGAAATAATTCTCGAGCAGCCGCAATGCCTGGGGACTGAGGGAAACCTGGCGTCCAGTCTGCTGACAATACTTTTGCACAAAGTGCTCGGCAAGTTCAACAATGTCGGCGCCGCGGTCGCGCAATGGTGGCAGGATCATGGGAATGACTGAGACGCGATAGAAAAGATCCTCGCGGAACGTGCCCTCCTTAACCAGTGCGGAAAGGTCGCGATTGGTGGCCGCGATAACGCGCGTGTTGACTTCGGTTTCTTCGTGAGCGCCGACTGGCCGCACTTTGCGTTCCTGCAAAACACGCAAGAGCTTCACCTGCATCGCCGGCGACGTTTCCCCAATCTCATCCAGGAAAATCGTGCCTTGCTCGGCTGCTTCAAACAGTCCTTTGCGGTTGGAGGTGGCCCCGGTGAAGGACCCTTTGGTGTATCCGAACAGCTCTGATTCCAACAGCGTTTCCGTAAACGCGCCGCAGTTGACTGAAACAAACGGTTTCTGGGCGCGCGGACTGAGATCGTGAATTGCCCGCGCCACCAGTTCCTTGCCTGTGCCCGATTCCCCGGTAATGAGCACAGTGGACTGCACCTGCGCCACCGTCTCGATCATTTGATACACGGCCTGCATCTGATCGGATTGGCCGATGATGTTGCTTAGTCGTCCGCGCGCGCGCTGCCCTTTAATCAGGACCTCGTTTTCGTGCTTGAGCGAGATCTGTTTCAGGGCGCGAGAGACTTTCTCTCTCAGCAAGTCGTTGTCAAAGGGCTTGTGAACAAAATCGAATGCACCCAGCATAAAAGCTTCGTGCGCAGTGCCTTCGTTGGCGAAGGCGGTCATCATAATGATTTCTATGTTCGGTTGCAGTTCGCGCGCCGCGCGCAAAAGTTCGATACCGCCCATGTCCGGCATTTTCACGTCAGATATCACCACGTCGGCAGGCTGTTGCCGCAGCAACTCCATCGCCTGACGACCGTTCTCAGCCGTCCGGATTGTGTGGCCGTCACGCTGGAACAGATGCGTTAGAAATTGACGCATGCTAAGTTCGTCATCAACTACTAATATATTGGGCATGGTTTCATAAAAGGATATAAAGATGACAAATGGAAAACAGTTGCTTCGGCTATTGCGTCACTGGGAACTCGATCGAGATCGTCGTTCCTTCCCCTAAACGACTGCGCACGTTGATTGTACCACTATGATCGCGAATAATTTGATAGACAATTGAGAGTCCCAGTCCGGTGCCGCCGGTGGTTGAGGTGAACGGCTCAAACAACCGTTCTACCTGCTCTGGCGACATGCCGCACCCAGTATCGCTGAATGACAACCTCAGGCGGTTGCCGTCTACATCATTCAGGGAAACGCTGAACGTTCCGCCATTCGGCATCGATCTAAGCGCGTTTCGCGCGATGTTCCAGCAGACCTGCTTTAATTGCTCTGGATCGCCGGACACTATGGCTGGGCGATTGGGCAAATCCTCTTTCAGCAGATGACTGGAGCTCAATTCAGCGCTGTTCCTCAGCAGCTTGAAAGTGTCGGCGACCAGCGCGCTAATGTCGACGTTCTTTAATTCAGCGGGTCGCGGGCGCGCGTAGTTAAGATAATCGGCGACAATCTTGTTTAGCCGATCAGACTCGCGCAAGATGATCTCCATCAACTGCGCCTGTTCGGTATCGCCTTCCATCTCTGAGCGCAGCATTTGAATCGAGCCGCGCATCGCGGCCAGTGGATTTCTGATCTCGTGCGCAATCGACGCCGCCAGCCGGCCGACCGCGGCCATTCGATCCTGACGGCGCGAGGTCTCTTCCAGAGCGCGAATGTCGGTCAGGTCCTGGAAGGTGATCACCATCCCGCTGATCTCGCCGGACTCGCCGGAAAGCGGCGCGATGCTGAATCCGAGCCGCAGGGCCAGCCCGTTAGGCGTTAGACAGTCGGCCTGGAACCTCGGGCTGACTTTACCGGTGGCGGCGGCATTCATCGAATCATGGATCTGTCGCGTCATATCGCCAAAGAAGATGGACGCATCCTGGCCGCGAACGTCCGACAGTTTGTATCCCGTAATCTCTTCGGCCGCCACATTGAAAGTATAAATGCGGCCCTGAAGGTCGGTGGTAATTACTCCTGAGCGAATGGATTCGACGATCCGCTCGTGTAGAGCCCGCAGATCTGCCAGCGATCTGGTTGCGGCGGCCAATTGCACATCCGACCGAGTTTGCCGATCGGCAAGTTTAGCCGCCAATAGACCGACAACCAGAAACGACACGTCTGAGAGACCCACCGCTTGAATCGCATTTGCCAGAGATTCGCCGGTGACCCGCGCAGCAAACGGACCAAGCCCGTTCAGCGCGACCAGCACACAAGCATTGAACGCCGCCGCGCTCCCGATCGAGGTAACCATCGCTCCGCGTGGCCCGACAAACAGACTGGCAATCGCGATGATGACGACATAGAGAGCAGCGTATGGCGAACTGACATTGCCCGTCGTCCAGACCAACCACGTCACCAGGAGCACGTCGGCGAAAGACTGAACGCGGGCCTGTGCCAGATAGTTCTTCCAGAGCAAACGCGCCGCGCAATAGCCAAGCGTCAATCCAATGGCTGTTAGAATAATTGGAGTGACAGCGCTCAGCGAAGTCACGACGCTGCGACCGAATGCGCTCGACCTCCAAGCCACGCCGAGCAGTAAGAGCACAATCACAGCCGCCGCACGGCCGGAGATGAGCCACCACAGTCTGGCGCCGAGTGACCGTTGTAAATTCCCTGAGGTCTCGATCTCCATGTCCTCCATGTCCCGAAAGCCTATCATAACTTGGTAAGAGTTAATCGACGCTTGGCGGAACGACCGAGAAGGCAGATTCGCGGAACTCATAGACCTGCCGTCCCTCCTAAGAAGGACAGCACGGAATTCGATCCCGATAAAGTACTAATAACCGGGTAATGGTATTCTGGGTGGCGGTTGGCCGTTCGCGTCACCGAACGCGCTGTGGCAAGAACAAAGAGAATCGCATCAGAAAAGATTTCATCGATTATGAAGTGGTCTTCATTATGGCTGGTTGTCCTGTTTGTCGTCGGGTTATCGTTCGCCATCGCGCTCGGTCCTGTGGCACTCCGCGGCAAAACGAAAAGCTGGGGCAAGCCTGGTGCTGACGCGGCAAAGCGCAACGCCTTGCTCAGCGCCTCACTGATCTGGACGTTTGGCAGTAAACAGCAGCAGGGTTGGTATCTCTACACGCCCCTAATCAAACAACTCATCGGTACTACACACGACAGTGCTACCGTTCAGTTTGCGCGGTCTGTGGCGCGTTGGCAGGAGAAATCAGCGCTCAAGCCGAGCGGGGTTATTGATGAAGAGACGCTGTACGCGATGATTAAGACCTGGCAAGATGCGCGTCTGAAAGATCGATCCGTGGCTTCGCCAGACCAATTACTCACCGCGCCACTGTCTGATTTTTACGACCCCACGCGCGTTGCAGAACTCCGCCTGGTCGAGCGTCGCACGTATGCGGCATATAAGCGCATGGTTGCCGCCGCAGTTGCCGACCGCTCGCTCGCTCTGGCTCATCAACACGAGGAGCTTGAGTCAGGCGAGAAATACTTAAAAATCATTTCGGCCTTTCGCTCGCCGCAGTATCAAGAAAAACTACGTCGAGAAGCGCCTAACTCCGGCAGCGCCGGACTCGCTGTCAATAGTCCCCATTTCACCGGTCGCGCCCTGGATCTCTATGTTGGCGGCGAACCGGTTGATACGCGCGATTCAAACCGTGCCCTGCAAGTGCAGACGCGCGTTTACCTTTGGCTGGTGCGCAACGCCGGCCGCTTCGGCTTCCGCCCTTATTGCTATGAGCCGTGGCACTGGGAATATGTTGGGTAGGAAGAATGAGCCGTGGGAAGTTAGCAGAAAACTGATTTCCCAAACTTTGATTTGTCTTTTTCAGTTGCCATTGAAGTGAACGCTTGTGCTGGGAGCGCGGACGTCCCGTCCGCACTGAGCGCGCAGCGCGAACAATCCTGGGGCCTGGCGGAAAAACACTGAGCGTGCTCCGCAAGTTGTGCGGACGAGACGTCTGCGTTTCCAAGGTTGCGAAGGTTCTCGGTCTTAGAATTGGGCCATGATAAATGATTGATGACAGCTTCACCCTTTGAGCTGTGGCGAGTCCGACCATCCAAAAATACTTGGCCTGCGTGACTTTCAGTTTTCCACTTCCACTAAGCGGCAAATGAATCCCCATCCGCCGCCGAGTTCACTGACCGCCAGCGTCAGCTCATTGCTGCCCTTCTTCAATGGAAGGTAGACGGCGTCGTTTTCCGGGTTAACGATGCCAAGGAA
>WNFR01011582.1_pt1 | contig 10413 bp, 9 predicted proteins | sample 5400221 | NCBI WGS metagenome assembly WNFR01 (sample SAMN13153357, study PRJNA577476) | soil metagenome | isolation source: 40 cm soil under Madrone tree | place: USA:California | collected 2016-06-14 | reverse complement strand
CAGAATGTCAGTATTGATCTTGCCGGCAAAGATCATCTTGGCCATCTCGAGAGTCGCATCGTCCGTTACGCGCCGGCCTTCGATAATTGTTTGCTCGACGCCCATTACCCTGGCCAGGTCGCTCAGTTGTTTGCCGCCGCCGTGCACTACGCAAAGACGAATACCAACCTGATGCATCAGTGCGAGTTCTTCAGCCAGAGAGATCAGTCCGTCACGATCTTCGGTGACTTTGCCGGACAACTTGACGACAAACGTCTTACCTTTGAAGCGCCGAATATAAGGCAGCGCTTCGCGCAAGAGGTCGAGCCGCAATTGATTGCCAACTTCAGTGGTGTCGGTCATAGGATTCCTGCTCTGGAGCCTTGTCTGGAAAGATCGATTTCTCGTAAAGGCGCAAAGGAAGAACGGAAGCCGTAAAGATATCTCGTCTGGCTGCTTGTGTTTCTTTGCGCCTTTGCGTGAACTACTGCTTGAGCAACCTTGCGAGGATCGCCTTCTGCACATGAAGTCGGTTTTCCGCTTCGTCAATCACCACCGACGACGCGGAATCGATCACCGCATCAGTTACGATCACATTGCGTCGCACCGGAAGACAGTGCATGAAAAGCGCGTTATCGGTGCGCAACATCTTCGGCTCGTCGACGATCCATTTGCCGCGATGTTGCGCGCGTTCGGCGATGTCTTTTTCCGGCGCGCCATAAAAGGCTTTGCTGCCCCAACTCTTGGCATAGATAACCTCGACGCCGTCGAATGCCTGCTCCACCTCACTAGTTACGTTGATGCTGCCACCTGCCTCCTTCGCCTGCTGGTTGATCGTTCCCATCAACTCCTCATCCAATTCGTACCCTGGCGGACTGGCGATAATCAGGTCGTGTCCCATTTGCGCGGCCGCCAGGGCAAAACTATTCGGCACCGCCATCGGCAGGGGCTTCGGATGCCAGGCCCAGCTCAGCAGAACTTTCTTGCGACCGCCGCCCAGCTTCTCCCGAATCGTCATCATATCGGCCATCGCCTGACATGGATGATGCATTGCCGATTCGAGATTAATAATCGGCGCCTCAGAGTATTTGGCGAACGCTTTAAGAATTGGATCCGTGCGCTCTTCGTCCCAGTCTTTCAAAGCTGCAAATGTCCGCACTCCAATCGCTGCCGCGTAACGGCCGAGCACGCGCACAAACTCAGCGACATGCTCAGTCTTGTCAGCGTCCATTACCGCGCCTTCGCGATGTTCAAGCGTCCAGCTCGTGCCGCCCGGTTCGAGCATAACGGCGTTTCCGCCCAACTCGTAAACTCCGATTTGCATCGACGCACGCGTGCGTAAACTGGGATTGAAGAAGACCAGTGCGATTGATCTCCCAGTTAGTGGTTGCGATTGATCGTTTCCCTGCTTAAACCGCAAGGCAGACTCAATCAGTTGATCGAGTTCCCCCCTGGTTAGATCGGCAGTAGTTAAGAAATTCTTCATACCCAGTTAGCCGCGGACTCACGCGGATCAAGCCCTCCGAAGCGCCCCTCTGTTCTCTTATCCGCGTCTATCAGCGGCCAAAGTCTCTTGTAAAGCCTCAATAAACAGATCGCTTCGTGAAACGGCTTTGCGGGATCCGAAAACTCGAGTCCGAGCAGGAATCCCCGGCCACGAACCGCCACCACCTGCTCGACTTCTTTCAAACGCTCGCGCAGATAAGCTTCAACCGTCCGAACGTTATCGATCATCTGATCGTTTTCGATCGCCTCCAGGGTTGCGGTCACCGCGGCCATAGCGATCATCCCGCCACCAAACGTGGTGCCCAGATCGTTCTCCTTGATATGCGAAGCGATTTCCTCTGTAACCAGGCAGGCGCCCACGGGCACGCCGCTCCCCAGCGCCTTAGCCAGCGTAACGATGTCGGGAACAACTCCATCACCGGCGCTGCTGCCGGCGAAAAACCAATCGCCCGTACGGCCGACTCCGGTTTGCACCTCGTCATAAATCAAAACGATGCCACGCGCGTCGCACATTTCCCGCAGGGCCCGATAGAACGAAGGCGCAGAGCCGCGCACGCCGGCCATCGATTGAATTGGCTCAAGCATGATAGCGGCGACGGATTCGTCGGCCACAGCGCGCACTGAATCAATATCACTAAACTCGGCTTGCAGATGACCGGGCACATTTGGTTTGCCAATCTCGCGATACTTGCCCAGGAACGTGGCACTGATCGCATCGGCGGTGCGTCCATGAAAACCCCCGCCGAAGCTTATGATATTTTCGCGGCCGGTTGACATGCGCGCCATGCGCATCGCGTTTTCGTTCGCTTCGGTGCCCGAATTACAGAAGAAAGCTTTCGTTAGTAAATCGGGAGCAAGAGAAACCAGTTTTTTGGCCGCACGAGCGCGGGTCTCCGAATAAACCAGGTTCGAGTAAAAGAGCAGCTTTTCAGTCTGCTCGCGAATTGCTCTTACGACATGGGGATGGCAATGACCGGCGCCGGCCACCGCGTGGCCGCCATATAAATCGAGGTAGCGATCGCCGTTGCTCGTAAAAATCCAAACACCTTCGCCACGTTCAGCCACGATCGGCATCTTCTTGTACGTGGCGAGCTGGAATTTCTCTTCGAGTAAGATTGTTTCTTCCAAATTAGTAGCAACCTTTTCTTTCATTCTGGTCCGATGCTGGGAGCGCAGACGTCCCGTCCGCACTGAGCGCAAAGCGCGAAACCCGATCTTTGGTCGAGTTCAGTTGGTTGTTTGACGAAGGCTTCACGCCTGCGACGCGGTGCGGGCGAGCCGCCCGCGCTCCCAGCAATAAGTTGAGTTCTCATTTATCATCCGGCTCTGGCTCCGTTCGGGACCGTTCTTTCCGGCACCGCTAAGGCCGGCTTTACCCCGTCCGCGTATCCGATGTCGAAGAGCATCCCTTCCGAGAGCTCGCCCATCATTTTCTTCGGCTCGAGGTTGACCACGAACAACGCCTGTTGGCCTTCGATCTCGCGCGGTTGCTCGCGCTCCTTTTTCATTCCCGCCAGAATGCTGCGGCGGTGATCCCCGAAATCAACCGTCAATTTGAGTAACTTGTCCGAACCGGCGACATCGTCGACCGCGATGATTGTGCCGACGCGAATATCTATTCGATTCAGATCAGCGAAGGGTATCGGCGGTTTGATCGGCGCGGGTGTGAGCATATTCATAACGAAATATCAAATTGATTTCGGAAGATATTCCTCGAATAGTGAGTCCCTCTTCTTATCCAAGAGTGCTTGGTTCATTACGGCGAAATGACTCACCATCGTGAATGTGTTCCTTGCGAATGCTTGTGCCTCTTCGATGCTATTGACGTTAGGTGGTTGGCTTAAAATGCCCTTTACAAAGCCGAGTTGTGAGTGGAATCTCTCTGTCAACCCAACCGCTGCTAGTTCTTGCTCCAAGTTCCCAACAGAAGATAGAACGGGCGACATAAGGCCGGTTATTGCTGCAGCCGCTTTATGAAAAGCTTCCATCTGCTCGCTGCCCGTGCCAAACTCCAATTTCAATTGCAGTGCTTGCAAGGTTCTACTTAGCTCTTTGAGTTCCGTTGTCTCCGAGTTGAGTCTTTGTTGATATGCTTCAAACATTAGTTCCCGAGCTTTCAGCCGGATTCCTGCATCGATCTCAACTTCTTTTAGTTTGCGCTGGTAGCGAAGAGCTATCCATGAACCACACAGCGCCAGGGTTGCGGGACCTAAGATCTTCACGGCCTCAATAGCAAATGAAACCCAACTGACTGTCGGCGGTATTTGTTGAGTCTGCACGGTTGTGCTCCCTTCTGTGCGCACTACGGATTAGTTCCTATTAGCATCAACCCAGTCCTTTCATCCAATCCAAACATCAGGTTCATGTTCTGGACCGCTTGACCCGCGGCGCCTTTGACCAGATTATCGATGGCCGTAAAAACCACCAGTTGCCGGCCTCGGGCGGCGAAACCTATATCGCAGAAGTTCGTCGTCTTCACCCAGTTGATGTCGGGGCTGCCATCGACCAGGCGCACGAAGAACGACTCTCGATAAAAATCAGCGAACATTGCCCGCGCATCGGCGGCGCTGATTTCACTCTTCATTTCCGTATAGATCGAGGCGAAGATTCCGCGCGCGACCGGCAGCGAGTGGGTTATAAAGATGAGTTCGTTACTCCACTCGCCGACATTCTTTAGTTCCTGTTCAATCTCCGGCAGATGCTGATGCGTAAAAGGCTTGTAGGCATAAAAGGAATTGCTTCGTTGCGGATGATGGGTATTCGCGGCGGGCTTGGCGCCGGAACCCGACGAGCCGGTTTTCGCATCGACGATCACTCGGCCATTTAACAGATTGTTTGCGACCAAAGGCGCCAGGCCAAGCAAAGTCGCCGTGGCAAAACAACCCGGGTTTGCTATGCAGCGGGCACTCTTGATCACTTCGCGATTTGTTTCTGTCAAGCCATAGACGAACTGCGCCTGTGTATCCATCGCCAGGTGCTCACGTCCGTAATGTTGCGCGAACAGCGCGCTATCGCTGAGTCGAAAGTCCCCGGAAAGATCGATTATTTTCACAGTGGGCGGCAACCGGGGCGCCAATTCCATCGCCTGTCCGTGCGGCAACGCAAAGAACGCGCAGTCCAGATCTAAGAGACTTTCAAGATCGTCCGGCGCTTTGGTGAATTGCAGGTCAGTCACCCCCAGCAGGTTCCGATGGACCTCGCCGACGGCTTTGCCGGCCTGCTCATTCGCAGTGACCAGGTCTATTTTAGTGTTCGGATGCGACAGTAGAATGCGTAACAGTTCCGAGCCGCCATAGCCTGAGCCACCGAAGATTGCGATTTTGAGTTTCATATCCCAGCTTCGCTTCTAAAGATCAAAAGCCGCGATCCACGAAGCACACGAAACAGGACGAATTATTTGGTGTCGCTTCGTGTGACTCGTGGATCGTCTAATCTGTTAAGCATTCACTCTGTTCCCAGAAGCCTGAATCTTTGAATGAACAATTTCGAACAACTTCGGTCCATTCCGTCTCGCATTCGCGGCGTGAATACCGAACTCATCTTGAATATAGTCCTCGCCCATTTGCGAATCCGTAACAGAACCGGCGACGAGATCCACGGCAATACCACGGCGGCGGAATAGCTCAATGCCGCCCCAGGCTCCGACATAGTCCGAAGCACAAAACACCAGGACCGTCATCGCTTCGCGAAACTCAGCATCTTCAAAAAAAGACTCGACCGAATAACCGCCGAGGATGCCGTCGCCCAGTTCGATCACGATCAGATCGGGCGCGCTTTCATTCAGTCGAGCGATGATCGCTTTGGCGACCGGCCCTAGGTCGCCCGCCCCTACAGTTGACGGTAAACCGCAATCAAGAAAACTCGCCGTCGCAATTGCGCCGTGATCTGCCATGTTGAGCGTGTCGCGCAGGCAGGCAATTCCCGACAGTTTCGCCGCCGCCACACGCAGACCGGCGCGCGTTCCCTGTTGAATGATTTCAGTCGCCGCATAGGTCTTGCCGCTGTTCATACAAGCGCCCGCAATCACCACCAGGGGAGCTGTTTGGCCAAGATGCTCGCGCCAGGGTAAAGCCACATCGGCAATGTTTTTCACAACTCCTTGATCGTCGCAGGCCAGGCCGATGACCTTAACTTTGATTGCATCGTTGAGGCTCGAGTGATGGCCGCTGCAACTGCCGATCACACCGCCGAGGTTCAGCAAATGAAGTTCATCACCGGCCGCGATAGTCAATGGAACGTCGCCGACAAAGCCCTTCAACGCGCGACGGCGGCCAAGTACGCCTGCCAACACGTCGCCCGGATTGACCTTCGCCAACCTGCCGGTCGGCAATTCGAGCATGTTATAAGTTGCGTTGTCCGTCAGCACGCGCACCACTACCACATCACCCGCGCGGGGCGCACCATTCGCAGCGGTAACATTCAGCGTTCGCGCCAGACCGAGCGGCGACGTTGCCGATCCGATTTTGTCTACTTCGATCACGTTGTCTTCCATTCCATCGTGTCCCTTTACTTGTTCGCCGGCTTTCATCTTCGCGCCTTGGCGCCTGGGCGTGAGTTTGTCAGGTCGGTCTCGTGCAAAGACACCAAGGCGAAAAGAATTGAGTTCATCGGTTCGCGCCTCGCAATCTCAGCCGCAGCGCGTTGAGCTTAATGAACCCTTCTGCGTCGCGCTGGTTGTAAACAGTGTCTGCCTCGAACGTCGCGATCCGTTCGTCGTAGAGCGAATTCGGCGATCGCCTTCCGACGACTATCACGTTGCCGCGATACAATTTCAGACGCACGTCACCCGTCACCGGCTGTTGCATTTCATCAATCATCTTGCGCATCAAATCGAATTCAGGCGCGAACCAGAAGCCGTAATAAACATTCTCGGCGAACTTCACACCCAGCGAATCGCGCAGTCGCACGACTTCTCGATCGAGCGTGATTGATTCAATCGCGCGATGCGCCGATTGCAGAATGGTCACGCCCGGCGTCTCGTATACTCCGCGGGACTTCATTCCGACGAAACGATTCTCTACCAAATCGACTCGCCCAATTCCATGCTCGCCGCCTATCTCGTTGAGCTTTGACAAAAGCGCCACCGGATCCATCTGCTCGGCGTCGATCGACACTGGTTCCCCATGCGCAAACCCAATCTCAACATATTGAGCTTCGCCTCTGGCATTCTCCGGCGCACGGGTCATCTGAAAAATATTCTCCGGCGGCTCAGCCCAGGGGTCTTCCAGAATTCCGCCTTCGTACGAGACATGCATCAGATTACGGTCGGTTGAATAGGGCTTATCGATCGTCGCGCTGATCGGAATTCCGTGGGCCTCAGCATAGGCAATCAGGTCTGTGCGCCCCTTGAATTCCCAATCACGCCAGGGAGCTATCACTTTGATGTCCGGCTGCAACGCGTAATAAGTCAGTTCAAACCGCACCTGATCGTTGCCCTTGCCGGTAGAGCCGTGAGCTACCGCGTCGGCATCCTCCTGACGCGCAATTTCGATTTGCCGCTTGGCGATCACCGGCCGGGCCAGCGAAGTTCCCATTAGATACACGCCTTCGTAAAGCGCGTTGGCCTTGACCGCGGTCCAGACGTAATCGCGCACAAACTCTTCACGCAGGTCTTCGATGTAAAGCTTCGAGGCGCCGGTCGCCCTGGCCTTTTCGTCGAGGCCGTCCATCTCAGCGCCCTGGCCAACGTCGGCGCAATAACAAACGACTTCGCAATGGTACTGCTCTTTCAACCAGCGCAGCATCACCGACGTGTCGAGTCCGCCGGAGTAAGCCAAAACGATCTTGTTAATTTTCTTTTCCGTCATTTTTCCCGTTGCCGAAACATCAACCACGAGGGACACAAAGCGCACAAAGATCCTACTTAGATAGTCTTAGTGTTCTTTGTGTCTTAGTGGTAGATGCGTCATCCAAACAATTCCCAAATCTTTTTAGTCGCGCCGCGCTGAGCTTTTTGATCGCGCACCGCAATAAAGATTGTATCTTCACCCGCCAGCGTTCCCACGATTTCCGGGAACGCCGCATCATCAATCTCCACCGCGACGGCGGAAGCCCGACCGGGTAGGCACCTGGCAATTACCAGCACGTCACCGGCAACGTCGAGACTTAGAAGGCCGCGCGCCGAACCACCGTTCGCATGAGGGAGAGCGTACGAGCCCTGATGCTTCACGACTCCCAACTCTTCGAGATCGCGAGACAGGCTCGACTGTGTCGCCGGCACGCCCACGCGTTCCAGATGGGCCCGCAGCGCTTCCTGAGTTCCAATCCGCTTTGCGCGAATCAAATTAAGCAGCTTCTTTTGTCGCTCTCGTTTCAGCATAATGAGTGGCACAGGCTTCAGCCTGTGATTGACCCGCCCGTCCGTAGACACCTGAAGCAGAATATGATCACAGACTGAAGTCTGTGCCACTTCAGACGCTATTGCATGCAGAATAGTTGCATTTTCACCGCATACCTGCATAAAATACCGCCGGTTATGCAGATTCGTCAAGGACAGAATCGCATCGTCTCGTTCGATTCTGGCGACTGCAGTCACGTTTGAGGCACAATGCAATTCATGAGTGATAAGCTAAAGGGAAATCTTTGGGGCGGGCGGTTCAAGGGCGAAGCAGACCCGGGCTTTGCGGAGTTTAATCGTTCATTTGGCTTCGACAAACGTTTGTTCGAAGTGGACGTGCGCGCGAGCATCGCCCACTGCGGCGGCCTGACCGCGGGTGGGCTGTTGACGCCAAACGAATCTGAGGAAATCAGCTCTGCCCTCACGAGCATTCTCGAGCGCGGGCGATCGGAGGCCGGCTACTTCGATGAGACGTCCGCGGAAGATGTGCATTCGTTTGTCGAGGCGCATCTGGTCGAGATGATTGGCGACGCCGGCCGCAAGCTGCACACGGGACGCAGCCGCAACGATCAAGTCGCGACGGATTTGCGTCTCTGGCTGCGCGGGGAAATCGATCGCATCACCAACACGCTGCGCGCCACCCAACAAGCTCTGCTCGAGCTTGCGGAGACGGGGTCCGGCGCAGTAATGCCGGGCTACACGCACCTGCACCGCGCCCAGACGGTATTGTTTGCTCATTGGTGTCTGGCCTATTTCGAGATGCTGGCGCGCGATCGTGAACGGCTCGCCGACGTTCGCAAGCGGGTCAACATTCTTCCGCTCGGATCGGCGGCCCTGGCTGGGACTTCATATCCGATCGATCGCGAAGCGGTCGCTCGGGCAATCGGCTTTGCGGCAGTTTCAGGTAATAGTTTGGACGCCGTCAGCGACAGGGATTTCTGTATCGAATTCGCCGCAGCGGCATCCCTGGTCATGGTGCATCTTTCGCGTCTCGCCGAAGACATCATCATCTTTGCAACCACTGAGTTTGGCTTCATTGAATTGAGTGATGCGATCGCCACGGGTTCAAGTCTGATGCCGCAGAAGAAGAATCCTGATTCGATGGAGTTGGTACGCGGAAAAGCCGGGCGCATATTCGGAAACCTCGCCGCGCTGCTCGCGATAATGAAAGGGCTGCCGCTGGCCTACAACAAGGACATGCAGGAGGACAAGGAAGCTCTCTTTGATACGGTTGACACGTTGAAAGCATGCCTCGAAGTTACTGGCACGGTGCTGGCCAACATCCGTCTGAACGAAGAGAGAATGCGCGCTGCGGCCACCCAGGGTTATCTTAACGCTACCGAATTGGCGGACTATCTGGCGCGTAAGGGCGTGCCGTTTCGCGCTGGGCATGAAACGGTTGGTCGTATCGTGATGCTGGCGATTGAACGCGGTGTCGAGTTAAACGATCTATCACTCGATGAGCTCAAATCATTCTCGCCCCTGATCGGACCGGACGTCTTCGAATCGTTATCGCTCGAGCAAACACTTGCGACCAAGTCGCAGGCTGGCGGCACGGCGCCTGAACAAGTGGCAGAGGCGTTGGCAAAGGCCCGCGCTGTTCTATTGAACTCCTAAGGCCGCCGGCACGGATGTCGGCCGTCCGCAGGCAGGATGCCTGCGCTCCATCTGGAGGAATTCATTTAGAGAGTAGGCATGGAAGACACTATTGAGATAAACGAAGAGGCGGCGAGCCGCGGCGCGCGTGGAGCAGCCGTGTGCCCCGTTTGTGAGCGCGCGGTTCGGGCCGATTTGTTTTCAATCGCCGCTCTATCGGAAAGTTTGCAATCGATCATTACGCCGAATGCTGCGTCAGCGGACGCCACTGAAGTCTGTGACCGTTGCCTCGAACTTTTCGATCGCGCTCAGCGCCAGATTGAATCGCACGCCACAGTTTTTGAGCAGAACGATTTCGTTTTGCCGATCCCGTTGCGTATGGACGCGGACGAGAGATTTACCGGCCGAGGGGTAACCATCGCATTCCTTGATTCAGGATTTTATGCGCACCCCGATTTAACCACGCCGAAAAATCGCATTCTCGCCTATCACAGCATTTTCGCTGAGGCCGGCGATCAAACTTCACTGGAAACAAATGACGTAGCCAGTTGGCACGGCATGATGACTTCGGTAGTCGCGACCGGAAATGGAGGCTTGGCCGATGGCTTCTACCGCGGCATCGCCTCGGAGGCTAATGTCGTACTCGTCAAGATTGGCCGCACCGGCCGCATCAGCGAGGACCAAATTCAGCAGGGTCTGGAATGGGTTCTGGCGCACATGGAAGAACATCAGATTCGCGTGACTAACATCTCAGCCGGCGGCGATTTTGAAGAGAGTTATCTTACGAATCCTTTGGCGCAGACGGTTGAGCGTTGTGCCCGCGCCGGCTTGACGATAGTCTGCGCGGTCGGCAACGCGGGTCACGTGCCGGGCCATCCAGTCCTGCCGCCCGCCAGCGCTCCATCATGTATCGCCGTGGGAGGTCTCGACGACCGGAACTCGCTGGACCGGGCGCGCCGCGGCATGTATCGCTCGTCTTATGGGCCCACGAGTGA
>WNFR01010043.1_pt1 | contig 10413 bp, 11 predicted proteins | sample 5400221 | NCBI WGS metagenome assembly WNFR01 (sample SAMN13153357, study PRJNA577476) | soil metagenome | isolation source: 40 cm soil under Madrone tree | place: USA:California | collected 2016-06-14 | reverse complement strand
CAATGCGATCGAGGTCCCGCCCTGGGGTCGATGGGCCATAACGTTCCATCAGCATGAGAGCAATGTTGTAACAGCGTATGCCGAGTTCAGGGCGAACTGGTGCTTGGCCCGGGGATATGCCATGTCCATCGGGTAGATGAAAGACGGCTGTCGCCAGTAACACGCAGGCTGTAGCGAGTGTGATGCGGCAAGGCCAGATACCCGACTTGTAGTTGGACCAGCGCCTCATGAAAGCCGCTGCATCAACTGGGTGGTACAACCAAGTGCAATATTCAAAGTAATGGTCGAGAAGCGCATCGATGACGGCAAGTGGAGGCATTAGCCGTACGAGATCGTGGTCCTGTTCATAGCTAGCTAAGAGCGCCTTGGGACTCCTGTGACCACCCGACGATGATTCGTCTTGCTGATCTGGGAGAGGCTAGTTATTGGGCGTCGAGTGGGTCAGTTGAAGAGTTCGGCACCCCAGAACGCGAGATCAACGCACCCGCATACCCAGATATGATATCCAGCCAGTCGACCCGACGCCCGGGTTCAACTGTGTCGGCCACGAAGACAAAGGAGTGTTAAGTTGAGCTAAGAGGCTCCGCTGTGGCTGTGTCCGCGTCTCGGCTGATGGTGCATCAGCTGATGGACGGGGAGCGCGCTGCATCGTAGTCAAGTGAGACTCGAGGAGTGAGAGTGATTGGCGAATTTTCCTGAACTCTGAAGTGGCATTGACGGAACTCGTAGACGGAGGATCGGCGCTGGTGATCAAAGGTCGTTGAGTGATATGCCCCAGTAGGTAGACGAGTACAAATGGCATACGATGCCACAGGCGACCCTCGTGGACTCGTGGATGAATCCTTATCCTCAGCAGAATAACATAGCGATGCATGTCCTATTATCGGGGTCAATCAGGAAAGGCGGTGAGTAGGACGGGTTGCACTCGCCTCGCAGCACACATGAGGAACATGGCCTGTTGCTGCACTCGTACAATCACAATAAGAGCAGGAGAGATAGAACGAGTGGCCAGGGCGCACCGATCGCATTTGAGCTTGCTATTTCGACATGGCTCACAGTTGAGGATTTTGCGGGAGCGCTTAGTCAAGGGAGCTGGGTCTTGAGGCGGAATGGAGTTCTCGCCTGACTCGAGCATACCATCACAACGGGCTTGAGAGAGGAGGGATGAGTGACGTTAAATATTGGGAGAGAGATAAAGGCGTACGGCGTCTTGAGCGTTCAAGAGGGAGATCGGGGAGGGAGATAAGTGGGGGCCTTGTTGGGTAAAGCAAGGGATGAGACATGAACCTTGTCGGGTTCTCGGGAGAAGTACCAGACCTTCAATATTATAGGCAAACCGAAGAAAATAAGAGACTGTCCGAAGCAAAGCAAGGAAGGCAGCAGGTCTTATCAGCCTATTACACTAAACGAAAAAAAAATAATTTATCGCCAGAGCTGAGTCGAGTCTTTGTGAGTGCGAGCATAATATCCAAGTTGCCAGGTTGAGTTACGTGATGCCCACGCCCGCATGGCACCGGGGTCCGGATGTGCCTGATTAGGTGAATTCTTCGAGATCTCAGCTTCAATCTCGAGATCAGATGCTGAATTTTTTTTTTCTTGGTCAATATACGGTACCCAAGGGTAACGAGACTTTTTTACAAGACCGACGCCGAAGAGCCGAAAACGGATGGCTACCAAAACGATCACGTGGTGGCGTTCCCATTGCTTCTTTTCAAATAAAACCGCTTACTTAATTGACGTCTTCGCCGCCACGTCTCGAGTCGCGACGCGATGTTCGGATCCAGTCAAGCTCGCCAACTTGCGTTTGCACCCTCACCATGGCGCGCTTCTCTGCCACCTCAACTCCATCGACATCGTCACAAACCAGAACTGGGAAAAAGGAATTTTGCCCCGGCCCTGGCTCCATCGTGGATGTTGCCGGTCGCAAGCTGAATTTATCCCCTGTTATTGACACCTTATTTCTATGGATGGCCGAGCGTCATGCTATTCACCAACGTCGTCTCGCGGGGCAACCATGGCCGTGGACTGACGATCCTATTTTTCGCCAGCATGCCTTCACCAACGTTTTCCGTGTCTACGATCGCGTCACCCAGTACATCATCTGCAACGTCATTGGCAAGGGCGATCAAGACCTTCACGAAACATGCTTCCGCGTGATTCTCTTCCGTTGTTTCAACCGCGTTTCCACATGGGAGTTACTCTTGAATTACTTTGGCGAACTAACGTGGCGTGACTTCGACCTCGCCGCATACGAGGCAGTTCTCTATGAGGAGTACAGGCGGAACAACAGGCTTTATGGGGCTTCCTACATCCTCCCCGCACCAGAGCTCGGCGGCACCTCCCCCGATGGAACAAAGGCAAATTACGCAAATCATTTGCGTTTGCTCAAAGTGATGATGGAAAGTGACCTTCCCGGTCAGCTTGGCCAACTGTCCGAACTGAGCGATGCTTGGGAGCGGATCTCTCTCTATCCTAGTATGGGTGCATTCCTTTCCTTTCAGTACGTCTCCATGCCCCGGTCATGTGATCTCTTCCCCCGTCTGACGTCTATAGGCTTCTTCTGGATCTCAATATGATCCCAAGCCTAAGCTATCCCGAGGACTGGGCAATCTGCGGTCCGGGTGCGACATCGTGCCTGACCAAGATATTTGGCCCTGGAGTGAAGGGCGCACACGGAGAAGCACTTGCGTGGTTACATGCCACCCAAGACCTTCACTTTGCCCGTCTGGGCATCCCCCGCGAGCGTCGTCCGCGCATCGGTTCCACTGACGAGCTCTCGCTTGTCGATTTCGAACACTCGCTCTGCGAGTGTGATGTCTATTCACGCAAAGCACACCCTCACATCAAGGGCCGTCGTCTGTACATCGGTGGCAAGCGCAATTTCTCTTCCAATCGCCCCCCGCCTCCCTCCGCTGTGCTTCCGAGCGGATGGCTCCCAACGGATGCCGCTGTCCGCGTAAGGGCACGTGCCAAGCGCAATGCCCCACCTCCTGTTGACCCTCTAGACCCGGACCCCTCGTGGACGTTGTCACATATTGTAAAGCAGGCACCAAGCTCTGAAGGTATAATGCTCTACCTTGTTCGATATGATGGGTATGGGCCTGAGGATGATCTCTGGCTTAGTGAGGCTGGTCTGGAGGATGCTCCAGTGCTACTTACACAGTGGCAAATTTTTCTAGCAAGCATTGAGAGGAGCATTGCCACTTGCAGGATGGGATGACCATTGTAACCTGTCGAAAATTATTGTGTTTAGGGTAGAGCTGCCATTGATTTACATGGTACAATTGTCTTAGTGATTAGTTTCATTCTGTCTTTTCTGTTCTATTTGATATTAGCATTTTATAAGAATTCTCTTAGTTATTTGGTAGAGGTTTACTTTTTTATAGGCAAGTATACTAGTCTATTTGAGGCATCTTTTGGGTCACTCATAATTCTTAACTACAGTGGCTTCAAGAATGGTCCCAATGTTTGGCCATTTGGAAAGACTGACTTGGCATAAATCAAGTAAATTAATTAATATTCTAAAAATAATATGTAAATTAAAACACCCTATCAATGGAGTTTTTAGGCCCTCTATTACTGTACTGTATTCTAGTGATACTGTAGTATTGTAATGTCTACAGTGGGATGTTCTGCACAACTTGTGCAACTGCAATACTGGCCTAGTAAACTGGTCTGGCTGACAACTGGAATATGTACTCTGTAAGTGAATGCAATGGCTAGCACTCTACAATATGCTCCTAAGGATGAGACACAAGTAGGCAGTGGTGATAAGGAACAACTGGTAGATCCTCCTCCAGGTGATGATGAGGTTGATACAATGAACACAAACAATAACAGTGATAAGGGACAGTGCCAGAGTTAGAGCAGGTGTTATAGCTGAGTCACAACAGGGACTCAGAGCCTGGGTCACAAAGGAGAGGAGAGGGGACACGGTAATTGGCTGTATGATTCAAGAGCTCAAGCTGGGGGCTTGAGACAAAACTACTGCACTACTGTTATGACCCAATTTATTTTCTTTCCTTACATCACATGACTGCTTCTCACGTGACTCACTTTATTTATACCAGTGTACTACTAGGGCCCAGGCCCACCCTTTATTTTGCTTATTGTTCCCGTTACCCATTGTTCTGCATTACTTATTGTTCATGTGACATCTATTGTTCATATGACCCATTGTTCTTGTGATGTCCATTGTTCTTGTGATGTCTATTGTTCTTGTGATACCATTGTTCCATTTACTATAATGTTAGGCTTGCTAGGTAGCCTGTAGCCTTAGACTTGACTTCTTGTATCCTGCAGTACTTGGTGTGTCATGGACACATTCATTCGCTTGGTTTTTCACTTTCATTGCCTAAGTTGCTTATCTAAATGCCTGTGGCACTTCAATTAGATGCAGCGCTTAGATGATTAGTCACATGCTTAGTAGTGCATGCAAAACAATGTATTTTGGGTCACATGACTGTGGGATAGTGCATGTGACCTGTCACATGCTCTCACATGACCCACACTATAACGGGAAGGAGCATGTGCATCTTCTCATTAGTTAGAAGGTCAAGGAAGGATCTAGAAGGATCTAGGCAAGGAACAAGGAGAGGGATATTAGGGTTCTGTCAAAGTCTGACAGTGGAACATGCTAGAGTGAGTTGGCCTAAAAACACAGACACATGTGATGTGTTTTTTGGCCACAACTGAAAGTCTGAATCAAACTCAACTATTTCCCAAAGTTTGGCCACATATATTACTTTACTGACATAATATACTTAATTTCCATGAAGTTGATTATTGTTTGTGAAATATATATTAATTAATTAAATATATTATGTCATCTACATGTACAGATTTTTACTAAGTCATGTTTACAGTGTGCATGCAAGTTAAGCATGGCACCACTTAAAATTAAAAGAAGTAAATAAGAGAAAAGAGGGACATACCTGTACTCATCGTCCCGCATTTGCAGGCCCCATTTGGTCCTCAGGTGTGATATAATAGGATGTGGAGGGGTTAGATGTGGTGTTGAGAAGTGGGAAGGGGATGATGCACCTGTCCATCCCTCAGGGTTGTGTGCATGTGGAAGTGATGAGGGTTAGTAAGAAAAATAAAGAAACAAAGAGACACATTACCTGCTGAAGGAGCTTGAGTTAGGGCCTGAGCAATGTCATCTAAGATATGATTTGTTGACAATTGACCATGCATCTGTTTGTGCCTTGACACCATCTAAGACACCACAAATGTGGTTGATGACTTCGCGATCTATGCATGAAGTAATGGGAAGAGACCTGACAGTTTGTTATGTATGCTTGACATGAGCGTGGTGTGAGGGGAAACTGACAGCTGTGGTCGCAACTAAGTGGCCTTGACAGGCACTTATGACTTAGACGATGTTGAAGGAACTCTGGGCCTTGCCAACAGAGTACAGTGAGAGGGGTTCACAAGAGGACAGGGAGCCAGGCTCAACCATGGTCCTATAGAGGAATGAAGGTGAAAGCCTCAGAAAGGAGGATAAGACAATGTGATTCAGGTAAGAGTACAAGAACTTGAACTTAGGGTTTGAGGTGTGCTACAGTACATCTTATATACATAATGAGTGTCCAAGTTGGTATACTAGGAATGCCTCATGTCTGAGCCACTACTACTAGTAATGACATCACTAATGATGTCATAATGACATCATGACTCTACTTTACTCTGCTATGACACAATACAGCTCCACAATGACATCACTCACAATCTAGACTACAATGACATCACAATGACGTCATGGGTCTAGTTCATGCCTAATACTAACACTACCATGTCATAAGCATTACTCACATGGCTGTCCTTTGATCGTGACACAGTTGCACTTGAGACAACTGACGGCATTGGCGAAACAGGTGTCGCAGTGTCTTGGATTGCCATGAAAGGAAGGGGGTGCACCTGTGCGTGGTGGTTGGCACATATGTGGAATTTGAGGGGAGCCCCACCTGCATTGGTGTGCATCTTATGGGTGTACCTTTCATGTGTGAATATAAGGGGACAAAAAAACATGAAAAACAACATACATGCGTTGTGCTGCCTGTCATCTGTGCACAAGTGGTCTCAAACTGCTGTAAAAATGTCCTTACAATCACATTGTTGGTTGTATGTGTTGTTCTTTCATGTCTTGCAGTAGGGGCACATGGGAGAGAGGAGGTTCTTGGACCAAGCGCTGTCGTCCCATATGTTCATTTGGGTTTGCAAGGCCAGGGGGAGAGGGTGGATAAATAAAGAAGGAGACAAGGTGAGCAAAAGGAGAGGAGGACAATGAAGGAATGTATTTGCACAGCAGTAGGCTGCCTCATCTGTGTCCTCGTGTTTGCTCACATGAGGCATAGGTGACAGTAAGACTAGGAGACATATGTGACTTGGGGTTTGAGCACGTGTCAACTTCACACGAGTCGGGGTTGTTGTCGTTGTTGTAGTACAAGTGGGTTGATGTTATGACCAAAGTCATGTGTGTCTGACTTAGACGATTTGCACAAGTCACAACAGATAAGGGACCTTGGGCTCTTGCCAACAAGGTACAGATAGGGGATGCACAAGGGGAGGGAGCCGTGCTCAACCATCCACTAGAGGGATATAGCCAACAAGACTCATATTTGGGGAATACTAGATGAGAGTACAAGAACTTGAACTGAGAGTCCGAGTGTCTACAATGTACTACTTATATACTACTAGGTATGAACTCTAATCCTAAGGTTCAAACCTTGTTAGTAAGACAAGTAAGCATGAATGACTAATGATCAGTCATCCTGTACTATAATAAGAATGATGATGTCACAGTGACATCATATGAGTCTAGACTTTACTAAGCACCATTACTGTGCTTACTACTATGTGTCATAGTCCATGTGTAATTGACCCTAGCTGAGTAATACACATTACTCACTCAGCTGCTGCCTTTCCCATGATTGTAACATCACCTCTTCAGGAATGATGACTGCGTTGTGGACAACAGAGACTCCTCGCAAAGTCGAGGCAGGCTAGGAGGTTAGCTGACTCCATATGGATCTGAATTTGCTCCTGTTCCATACCTGCGTCATGGACACTCTGCAAAATGTGCTGCATGTTGTGCTCCAACTTGGCCCGTTCTGTCATCAGCCTCTGCCAGTGGTGGACCTCTGCAGTGGCCGACTTGTCCTCCAGACTATGTACCAACACATCTGTCTCTGGGTGGTCTGAGTGGTACATTTTGAAAATGAGGAGGTCTGAGGGGTTGTAGTGGGGATGATGAGCTGTCTGTAATTTCGGTGCAATGTGGAGGGCCTGGCCATAGAGATAGGGGTTGTCCTGGACTATGGCGAGGACAAACAGGTCGTAGGTCATCACAACCTGAATATAGTCAGGCTGTAGGGTGACTCCTTGGAGGTTGGTGATGGGGAAGTCAATTTTTCCAGGTCCTTCATTCTGCATGAACCTGATCAGGACAATGTCTGCCCAGTCGTCAGATGGGGCGTAGTTGGGCAAGGCTGTGGGGAACTCTCATTGTCCCCAGACCTTGCTGTGGCGCATGGTGGTCCCATTGGTATGGCAGATAGGGGGTGTCTCATTGCCAATTGGTATGGTGAAGTGGAGTTGGGCGTGGGCAATGGGTCCAGCTGCATTATCTTGTAAATGAGGCTGAGGGGCCATGGGGAGCCGTTGGGTGACTCACAGGCATCTTTGAACTTGTCAATGTTGATGGGGGAGCTGCGGTTGAACTGGTTGATGTTGATGGGGGCAGTGGTGCTTCTAGCCAGGGGATAATCTTCGGTGGGTATGAGGAGAGGTCGTACTATATCTCCTTGTCTGGTGGCGACCTTGGCATTATCGACACTAGCTTGTGTGTTTGCTCTAGCCAGCACTGTTCTTGCATTGTCAAGCCCTCTGTCTGTGTCAGCATAAATTCTCTTGCCTCTAGCAGTGTCATCCTACTCTCCCAAGCCAGCCTCTGAAGCTCTACCATCAGCTGCAGCCTGAGTGATTGCCATAATTCTTCAGAAGATGGCAGAGCTGGCAGTATCATCACCGACCTAACTTGCTGCTGCCTCATAGAGTGCAAGACAGCTTCCTTGGCCTTATGTTGCACCTTTCGGAACTGCTGATGATCCAGTGGGGACATTAGACATGAAGATGGAGTTGAAAAGATGAGGGGGAAGTGAAGTGGGCAATAGAGAAGTAGTGGATGCTGCAGTTGTCTCCTTGCTTTGACCAGTCCTTATATGCGTGATAGCATTGGGGTTTTCTTGTTGAAACTCAGCTACTAATTCTGGCATGTTAAGGTCTTGCCATGAGATTCACTGATTGTCTGCTTTGGGATATCCCTTCCACTTGACTAGGTACTGTACCTGGTGCCCACGTCCCAATCACCTTGAATCCATGATCTGTTTCACTTTGTATTCTTCTTCTCCATCGATAAGGTCTGGGGGAGGGTGCTCGAAGTTATGCCCATGAAACTCTGTCTCCTTATATGGTGTCAGGAGATCCACATGGAATACCAGATGGATACTCCATTGTTCTGGAAGTCGGAGCTGGTATGTCACTGGTCCCAGTACTTTGGTGATGGGAAAAGGACTGTATTGTTTGGGTGCCAACTTTGTGGTGGGGTGTGATGTGTGAATATTCCTTCCTTCCAGCCAAACCTGATCGCCTTCTTTGAACCATTGTTGGTGTTTCCGTCGTTCCCATGACTCTTCTGCTCTCTGTCATGTGTTATATGCCATCTGTTGTGCTTCTGTTTGTGTGGTGATTTGGGGTAGTGGCGACTTCATTATCTCCCACATGGCTCTAGGTTCATATCCCATGAGCAAGTGGAAAGGGGATGTGTGCATTGTCGCATTGTACCATGTATTGTGTGCAAATTCTGCTACTGACAAGTATGCCATCCAGTTGGTTTGCTTGTGGTTGGTCCAGAAACGTAAGTACTGTTCCAACCATTTGTTGGTACGTTTGGACTGTCCATCTGTGCAATGGTGGTATGCTGTGGAGATGTTTTGCATAATCCCTAGTCATCGACAGAGTTCCTTAGTGAATTTAGATGTAAAGTGCATGTCCCTATTGCTGATGATCTTTGTGGGTAATCTGAACCATTTGAAGACATGGTGCAGGTAGAGGTGGGCCACACCTTTGGTGGTTATGGTTTCTGAACATGGGAGAACCAGGGCCATCTTTGTACACCCCTGATCGGTGATCATGAGTATAGTGTCGTGTCCATCTGACAGGGGTAGTTTGGTAATGAAGTCCATGGCTACGGTCTGGAATGGGTGTGTCTTGGCTTCTGTCGTCACCAGATATAGGGGGGCCTTATGTGTGTGTGTGTTAATTTTGTTCACTTGACATTGGGCACACCCTTTTACATATTCTTCAATGTCTTTTTGCAGCTTTGGCCACCAATAGGATTGCATGATGAGATCTTTAGTTCATGCTATTCCTGGGTGTCCAGCCGTAGGTGGGTCGTGGAATTCTTTTATGATTTGCTTTTGTTATATTATTGACATCTTCTGTTCATGTTTGGGTTCATTGATGGTTAGCTTGCAGATAAACATGTGATTTGGGAGCACTGTGATGTTTTTGTTGTCACACATTCCTTGGTTGTAATCTGGATGTCGAGATAAAGTGTCTGCTCTTCCATTAGCTTTTCCTGGAATGTGTTGTAGGACCACATTGTACTTGGCTAGTTCTGCTACTTCTCGTGCAATACATCTGCTGATCTTATGGGGTTGGTGCCAGTATTGCAGGTTCACATGGTCCATGTGAACTGTGATAATATGAGGGGATCCCACTAAGAAGGGTCGCCAGTTGCATAGCACTTTGACAATGGTGAGGAGTTCTAGATCATAGATGTCATAGTTGCATTCTGCTTCTATGAGGGTTGCAAAGTAGTAGCTGATTGGATGTTGTTTGTTGTCTTCACTGCATTGTAGTAATACTGCTCCTACAGCGAATCCTGATGCATTGACTTCTAGTTTGAACAGCTTGTCTAATTCTGGTTGTTTTAATACTGGTTCTGTAATGAACTCACTGTTTCTCAACAGTGATTCACTTGTATGTTTAGACAGGGGTCTACTCTGACAGTGAAGTGAGGAGCACTAAGGTGAGAGATGATTAGAAGGGAGAGCAAGAGGAGGAGACAGGAAGAGGCAGGCAGGATGACCGTTACTGTATGTGGGGCACAAGTGGACAGTCTAAAGAAGACTGTCCGATTTATTAGACCTTATATACAACAAGCTTATCTAATACATGGTCTGTGCGCAGAATTCCCACACCCCTGTTCATGGGTGTGGTGCCTTAAGATCTAAAGATTATCCAATGAGAAAAGAGCGTGAAATGGCACCACTTTCCAGTGGTGTCATTGTGATTACATGATTTCGGAGTTCCGGAGTAACGGGTATTTGTCAGGGTGTTCCTGTCACT
>WNFR01008434.1_pt1 | contig 10413 bp, 9 predicted proteins | sample 5400221 | NCBI WGS metagenome assembly WNFR01 (sample SAMN13153357, study PRJNA577476) | soil metagenome | isolation source: 40 cm soil under Madrone tree | place: USA:California | collected 2016-06-14 | reverse complement strand
CCTCCGTCTCGATCCCTTCCACCACAAAAAAGGGTTGAATCAATTGCGCGCGATTGAATTCGGTTTCCGCGCACAGATCGCGCAGGTGTTGCGAAGCCCGCAGACGCATCAAACGTTTCACTGGGACATCTCCTCCAACACGAGGTCAGAACCAGGAGCTGACCGGGGTCCCCGCGCGGGCAGCCCGCGTGGGGTGGTGGATGCGACGGGATCCAAGAGCAGCGTCAGCGTGAAAGCAGCTGTAGTCATTTCTTTCCTCGAGATGCCTCATTGATCCGGTCGCTACCGCTCCCGGTTCTGACTCATCTCCTCCAACCATTGCGAGTGATCGAGAAACACGAAAGGCTCAATTCCATTTCTCGATAGGATGCGCTGCGTATTGCCGGGACCGCAGAAATGCGTCATCTGCCTGAGCCACGGATTGAGCGACAGAGCATACTCGAAACTCGATCCGCTCCTCCAGAAGAAGTGCGTCTTGCCTTCAAGATTAAGATCTCCGCTCTTTGGAACCAGCCGATAAGTCGCGATGTTGGGCATAGCCTCATCCGTATAGCCGTTCGCATGTGTCAGCTTCTGCCAATTCAATTCGCTACCTGCCAGGGTTTCGATATTCGGCAACTCATGTTCGCCCAAGCTCTCGGCACATCCATTAACCCAGACGCCGCGTTGGGCCAAACGCTTCCACGTCTGCGTTCCGCTGGCCCAGACGATTTGGTCGGGTTCGACTTGCCAATCATCGGGTAACGCATCCGCTTTGGCAATCCAAAGAGCCAAAGGCTCTGGACTCCCTCTCCCTTTGGGAGAGGGCTGGGGTGAGGGAGCTGAGCGCTGGTCCGGCAGTGACGCCCTCACCCTAACCCTCTCCCGGAGGGAGAGGGAATCCCCAGCGGATATCAGCTCGCGCGTGAACCAATCCACATCTGATGATTTCAGCGGCCACAACTGCGCCTTCGGAATTCTCGGCGGTCTTGGCTTTGATGATTGCAGCGAGCAACTATCCAGCGTGCGTCCATCGTCAGTCACGCCACGCAGAAAAGTGACTTCACCAAACGGGCGACACAGAACACTGACGCCAATCTTTTGATGGCAACCGCCGCCATAGCTGCCGAGGATTTCGCGTTCGCGCGTCACCGCAGCGAATGTCTCAGCGCAATTGATGGGCGCGAGCAACTCGCGTAACTCTGGACGCGAGCGCGCGAGTTCGATCGCCAAAGCTCCCTGCGCCGGCGCCGAAGGATTCGCGCTCAGCGGCAAAACCATCCAGCGACACTGCGAGACCGCGCGGCGTAGTTCCGCCCGGGTCTCGGTAAATTCGTCCGGCTCAGCTTCGAGCAAACGATCGATGGCGGCCTTGGCGACAATCAATCCGTCAGCATTCAGTTGAAAGAGCTTGCGGACGCGCGTCGGCACGTTGCCGCGCACGTCGATGAAACTCAACTCGCGCAGTTGTGCCGGCAAAGCAGTACCCAAAAACGAATTGAGGTTGTAGCTGCGGCGTGGCGATGAAGTGAGAATCGACATCGTCCCGGTGCGCTCGATTTCCGGCCAACGACTTCCGGGCACCAGCAAAAGATCGCGCGCATCTGCCCGCGGCAGAGTCGCCGCGATCTCGGTTTCAGCGTCGTCTTCAATTGCAAGGTCTTTCCAGGAGTGGACTACCAGATCGAAGTCCCCCCGCAGCAGGCCTTCACGAAAGTCCCGCGTGAAGACTCCCTTCTCCGGCATTTGCCAGAGCGGATCATTTTGATTTCGATCGCCGAGTGATTCGTGGAAGGAATAGCTGATTTCGGTCTGCGGAGCGGTCAGTCGCAGCGCGTCGCCAACTTGATATGCCTGAATGCGCGCCAGCTCACTACGCCGTGACGCGAGCGTCACGCGCATAAGTCTTCCCATCCGAACGGCCGGAACTGGGCTTGCTGCACCTGGCGCTGCGCCAGCAGTTTGATTTCTTCGCGCGCTGTCTCAACCCGGCCCGCCAATCTTTGCCGCTCGTTGCGCAGCGCATCGAACAGTTCCGATAACTTGATGACCGGAAACGGAAGCGAGACCGGATCAGTTTCGGCGTCGCCGCGAAGATCAAGACACAGCGAGAAGCGCGAGCTTTGCTTTCCAACCCAGCGCTGAACCTCGGCAGCTTTGAGCGGAGCCGCGATCACCAGCGCCGTTTCATTTTGTTCCCAACCTGCGTCAGCCGGCGAGAATTGATCCAGCTGAATCTCGGGATAATCAACCAGCAGCTCTTGCGCGTGATGATAGCTGCGATAAAACAATCGCACCTGCGTCTTTCCGATCAGCCAGGGAAGAATCTCGCGCGCCAGTTGGCCGCCGCCAAGCAAAGCGACCGACGGCACTCCCTTCAGGTGCTGGCGCACCAGGCTGCCATATGATTGACTTCCGAGTCCCTGTAGATGCTCGTGACGGACGCGTTTGGCATCAACCAGCAAGTTCGAGATCAGTTGTCGAAGAAAGGCCCCCCATAAGGTGCCGGGAAGTTTTGCGTGCGCGACAAACTCTCGAAACTGGCCCAGCACCGCCGTCTCGCCTACCAGCGGCGAATTCAAACCGCAGATCACTTCGAGCAGGAACCTGTAGCTTTCTCCTCCGCGATAGATTTCGACGGCTGATGCGAGCGCTTCATCGCTCTCAGCCGCGGTTATCAGGGCGGCGTTTTCAGTCTTGTTCAGAAACAGAACTCGGCGCAGGCAGGTGCGCCAGTCGAGGCCGGTGAGGACGATGGGCAGCTTATCCCTCGCCTCGCGCCGAAGATTAAGGATGACCAGTTGGTCAAGCACGTGGCCATTGTAGGCAGTGCGCAAATCCTTTTGTCATCGGTTTGTCACGCCTTTGGCCCTTAATTACCCCAAAACATCCGCCGCGTAAACTCGTTCGCAAACTTTCGTTCGGGATCGTGTCTGTTGGCCAGGTCGATGAACCTCACAAAGTGCTCCCCGTGCATCTTCATTAGATCTGCCCGGGTAAAAGTTTCGTTGAACTTTCCCGGATGCGGACGCGCGTACACTTCTCTCATCAACTTTTCAGCTTCGGCAAAATAATCTTCAAAGCCGTGCGAATCGTTCGCCAGGAGATCGAGCCACATCGAGCGGCGCTCTCGGCCCGGTCCAATCATCGTCAGATCGTGCCCGCCCGGAGTGAACCTGACTTCGAAAAGCGTGTAAGGTAGCTTCTTCTCCTGGTACATCTTTTCGTAGAGATGCTTGAACCGTTCGCAGACCTCGACCGTTCTCTCATACGGCACGGCAAACTCGAGCTCCTGATGCAGATGGTAAATCGATCGATGAAACGCTTTGTAGCTTTCCAGCACCAGATCCGTTCCTCGTTTAATCTTAGTCAGGCGATCGGACCACTTGGGCAAGCAGCCGCAATAGGCCACCAGGTTTCCAATCCACGCCGCCCCCAAAGCGTCGAGCGAGGTGTCGAAAAACTCTCGCAATGGCCCGAGGAACGACTTCCTCTTCGCGGTTGGCTCCCAGGTATTGATCTGACACCGGTCCGTGAAGGGAAACAGATACAGGCTCAGGTGAACGTGCCCGGCGATCAGTTCGTCGAGATGTTCTTTGACGTATGACCAACTCGAGAGCTGAACTTTCTGCTCGACGTTGAAGCGTGGCACGGCTTTGACGACGACTTCGGTGATAATGCCACAGGCGCCGATGCCGCCGATGGCGGCTTTGAAAAGATCGTCCTCTGGTTGGCATTCGTGGATCTCGCCTTGGCCGTCGATCAGCTTGAGACCGGCGACTTGCTCGCTAACAAAGCCCCAATCACGGCCCGTGCCATGCACATCGGTCGAGATAATGCCGCCGATGCTCTGGGCGTCATGCGAAGGCAAATTTTCGAAGGCGAGACCTAAAGTCAACAACTTCTTCGAAACGTCGCGCACGCGCATGCCGCCTCTGAGCCGCAGGTGATTCCCTTCTCTTTTGATCACACCGGTGTAGCGATCCAGCGAAACCAGAGTATCTTCGGCCACCAGTCCGCTGTTGAAGGAATGGCCGGCGCCGAAGGTCCTGATCCCTGAAGAATTCTTGATGAGGTTGACTATCTTTTCCTCAGTCTCCGGCATCTCGAAATGCCGTGGCCGATAGCCACATCGTCTTAGCCAGTTGCGGAAATAGCCGTGACACACTCGGCCTTCGAGCCAAAGAAAGTTTCCGAAAGTCAGAGCGTAGAGGATGATGTTGAGGGTCGTAGTCAGGCCGCAATAGAAATAGCCTCGAGTTTTCATCGCGGTTTTCCTTTCCTTTCAGACGTGAGAAATCATCGAAGTGCCTCGTGGGAACTCAGCCACTTGAAAAGTTGGGCGAGACGATATTCCGACTGCGCCCGGAAGTCAATAACCCGGCCAAAATGTGATATACATTCGCCGCGATCGGCTGAGAAAGGAATAGGAGTTGTTCGGCTTTAAAGCTTTTCTCTGCGCAACCGTTGCGGCCTCTGCGTATCTGCGGTGAGCTCTGTGCGACTGGGATTCACCGCCGAGACGCAGAGAACGCGGAGGTGGCGCAGAGAAGAACACTGCTGGAACGGTCTCGAATCTTCTCGAACCCAAAGGAGACGCCCATGCGACGAGGTTTGTTGTTGCTCTTTCTGTTCTGTGCGATTTCCGTCGGCGTGTCGGCCCAGGTCGCGCCGGCCCGAAACTACCCCGCGCCGGTAGAAGGCGATTATGTGATCGCGAACTTTCGCTTTCACGGCGGCGAGGTCCTGCCGGAGCTCAAAATTCATTACCGCACGCTCGGCACACCCGCGCGTGACGCGTCAGGGGTCGTGCGCAATGCCGTGCTGATTGGACATGGCACGGGTGGCTCCGGAACACAATTCCTTTCGGCGCAGTTTGCCGGCGTGCTTTTTGGTCCCGGGCAACTGCTTGACGCGACGAAATATTTCATCATTCTCGCGGACGGAATCGGCCACGGTAAATCCAGTAAGCCGAGCGACGGTCTGCACGCAAGGTTTCCGCATTACACTTACGACGACATGGTTGTCGCGCAGCATCAACTGCTCACGGAAAAGTTGGGCGTGGATCACCTGCGTCTGGTGATGGGCACATCGATGGGCGGGATGCAGACCTGGGTGTGGGGCGAAATGTATCCGGATTTCATGGATGCCTTGATGCCTTTGGCGAGTAATCCCGTGGAAATCGCCGGCCGCAATCGCATTTGGCGTTACATGGCTATTGACGCGATTCGCAATGATCCTGATTGGATGGGCGGTGAGTATAAGTCGCAACCGATGCGCGGCCTGACCACCGCGGAGGATCTGTTGTTATTAGCAGGCAGCGCGCCGCTGCAGTGGCAGAAACAGGCTCCCACTCGTGAGGCCGCAGAGAAACTCTACCTGGATCGTTTCAAGCCGGCGGTCGCCCGGCTTGACGCGAATGATCTCATCTATCAGCTTGAAGCGTCGCGCGAGTACAATCCGAAGCCGAGACTGGAGACGATCAAAGCGCCGCTCGTAGCCATAAACTCTGCCGACGATCTAATCAATCCACCGGAGCTGGGTCTGATGGAACAAAACATCAAGCGCGTCAAACGCGGCCGCTACATCCTGATCCCGATCAGCGATCAGACCCGCGGGCACGGCACTCATTCGCTGCCGGCCATCTGGCAGAAGTATTTGCGCGCGCTACTTGAAAGATCAAAGAAATAGAATCCGAGGAGACCCGTTATGCGCCGAATCGTTTTCGCGATCATATTGCTCTTAACAGCCGCGCCATTGGCGGCGGCGCGCGTCGCTCGCGTCGAGATCAAAACGCGTGAGGACATTAATGGCGGCCAGCCGTTTGGCTTAGCCGGGCCGTACGAAAGGCTAATCGGCAAAGTCTATTTCCAAGTCGATCCGCGTAATCCTCACAACGGCGTCATCGTCGATCTTGATAAAGCGGACCGCGACCGAGATGGCCTGGTCGAGTTCTCAGCCGACGTTTACATTCTCAAACCGAAAGATCCAAATCGCGGCAGCGGCTCGCTGTTCCTCGAAATTCCCAACCGCGGCGGTCGCGGCATCGTTCGCCTGGCCAACTTTGCCACCAACCAATCTGAGTTTGGCGATGGTTTTCTGATGCGCCAGGGAATCACCATCGTCTGGGTCGGCTGGCAATTCGACGTGCGCGATCAGGCAGGCCTGCTACGCCTTTATGCTCCGGTTGCGCGCGACGGAGCGAAACCGATCACCGGCCTGGTGCGCTCAGACTTTATTGTTCAGGAGAAGACGAGTGAGCAACCGCTCGCGCACATCATCAACGGCGCCATCGGCGGCACCGAATATCCCGTCGCCGACCCAAACGACACCGCCAACGTCCTGACTGTGCGCGAGACGCCGACGGGGGAAAGGCGCGTCATTCCCAAAACCGAATGGAGTTTCGCGCACAGCGTTAACGGCGCGATCACGCCGAGCGATCGTTATATTTATCTGACGAGCGGATTCGAGCCGGGCAGGATTTATGAGCTGGTGTACGTCGCCAAAGATCCGGTGGTGGTCGGATTGGGTCTGGCGGGCGTGCGCGATCTCATCTCGTATTTCAAACACGACGCGGCCGCGGTCGCGCCGGCCCAGCGTGCATATTCTCTTGGCATTTCCCAATCGGGCCGCTTCCTGCGGCATTTTGTTTACCAGGGATTCAATGCCGATGAAGACGGCCGACAGGTTTTCGACGGCCTGCTGATCCATGTCGCCGGCGCGGGCATCGGTAGCTTTAATCACCGCTTCGCCCAACCATCGCGCGACGCGCAACCGCTGAACGCGCTTTTCTATCCCACGGATCTCTTTCCCTTTGCCGACACGACCCAAACAGATCAAGAGACCGGCAAGACGGCAGGACTGCTCAACAAAGCAAAAGCGGAAAATGTCCTGCCGAAGATTTTCTTCACGAATACTGCTTACGAGTATTGGTCACGCGCCGCGTCGCTAATTCACACTTCGCCGGACGGAAAAAGCGATCTGCCGCTGATGGACAATGTGCGCGTCTATTTCTTTGCCGGCCTGCAACACTCCTCCGGCGCATTTCCGCCCACGCGCGGAACGGGCCTGACGTTGCTGGGCCAGCATCCGCAGAATCCGAATCCCATCTCGTGGTTGTGGCGCGCGATGATCGTCAACATGGACGAGTGGGTGCGCGATGGCGTCGCCCCGCCACCGAGCAGCTATCCGCGACTGGATGACGGCACGCTGGTCGCGCGCGACAAACTTTTGTTCCCAAAGATTCCCGACGTCAACTTGCCGCAGACGGCGCATCAGGCTTACCGTCTCGACTTTGGTCCGGACTGGTCGAAGGGAGTGATCAGCAAACAGCCGCCAACGGTCGGCAATCCTTATCCAGTCTTTGTGCCGCAAGTAAACGCGGATGGAAATGAAATCGCGGGAGTCAGACTGCCGGAACTCGCCGTGCCGGTCGCCACTTACACTGGCTGGAACCTGCGTGATCCCAAAACCGGAGCGCCGTGGGCTCGGGTCAGTTTCATCGGCTCGTACTTGCCTTTGGCTAAGACGAAAAGCGATCGCGAGAAGCGCGGCGATCCGCGCGCGTCGCTGGAGGAACGCTACCGGTCGAAAGCGCAGTACCTGGGTCTGTACGCCGAGAGTGCAATGGACCTGATCCAAAGACGGTTTCTCCTGCGCGAAGATCTCGCCGGCGTGCTCCGCCGTGGCAACCTGGAATGGGACGAAGCGCAGAAGTGATAGGAAGAACGGTGGAAATCTCTCCAGTCATACTCGAAGGTGAGCACGTACGCCTCGAACCTTTGTCTCCGGCGCACGAAGAAGCGCTCATCGCCGCGGCGAGCGACGGCGAGCTTTGGAAATCTACGGTCACGATTGTTCCCTCTTCTCCGGCCACGATGATCGATTACATCCAGGCGGCGCTGGCCGGTCAGGCAATGGGGAAAGAGCTGCCCTTCGTGATTATCCGCAAGAGTGGCCCGGGGGTCCCGCCCGTGAAGACGTCCGGTGAAGTCGTCGGCACCACGCGCTTTTACGAGATTCGACCGCACGATCGCGCCGTAGCGATTGGCTACACGTGGTTAGCGAAGAGCGCGCAACGCACTGCGGTGAACACGGAAAGCAAGTTGCTGATGCTCGCGCATGCGTTCGATAATTGGCGTTGTAATCGGGTGGAGCTCATCACGGACGTCCTCAATCAGCAGTCGCGCGCGGCTATTCTTCGTCTGGGAGCAACGCAGGAAGGCATCCTCCGCAAACACCTGATCCTGCCGAGCGGACGCATACGCGATTCCGTAATCTTCAGCATCATCGCTGACGAATGGGCAGAGGTTGAGTCGCGGCTTAGGGAGAAGCTTCGCCGATTCGAGCGAGTGTGAAAGGACAAGAATGTTTTCGGATCCTTTGGTCACAAGACTGACTTCGTTTGTGCAGTCAGTAGGTATCGAGGTGCAGGCGTGCCCGATTAATTGGAAGACGCAGTTCCCGGGTCTGGACATCAGGACCGGCGCGGTGCTGGTAGATGAGAGCCAACTAATTCATCCGGGGAACATTTTGCACGAGGCCGGCCACATCGCGGTGCACGATCCAGTCCGCCGCCAGGAAACGAAGTTCTTGCCCTCAAAGGGAGAGGAACTCAGCGCTCTTGCCTGGTCTTATGCGGCCGTAGTGCAGCTGGGCCTGAACGCTGAATTGGTGTTCTACCCCGGAAGTTACCAGGGGTGGGATACAACCCTAATTGAGAGCTTTGCGGAGGGACGCTACATCGGCGTCCCGCTTTTACAGCGCTATGGAATGGCTGTTGAGGCCCGTTATGCGTCAGAGCGCCGAGTTGAGCCCTATCCGTATATGTTGCGCTGGTTGAGGTGACGTCGCCACCGGACAGAGTCACCTAAACACCGGGAGAAACTTTATGAAAACCACTGCCGTCATCTCTTTACTGTTCACCACTTTCATTGTTTGCCTGGCGCAGGGACCGAACGCCGAACGCCAACAATTCATCCGCACCGAAGCGCCGGTGATCGCTCTGGCCCACGTGCGCCTGATCGATGGCACCGGCGCCCCACCGGTCGAGGATCAAACCATCGTGATCACGGAAGGCAAGATCCAATCAATCGCACCGAGCACAACTGCGACGGTGCCGGCGGGCGCGCAGACACTCGATCTCAAAGGCTATACCGTTCTGCCGGGCCTGGTGGGCATGCACGACCACATGTTCTTTCCGATGGGTGGCACGCCGCCGATGTACTCGAACATGGGGACAAGTTTCCCGCGCCTCTATCTCGCGCTGGGCGTCACTACGATTCGGACGACCGGTAGTGTTCAGCCGTATCTCGATTTGGAAATCAAGAAGCTGATCGATAGCGGCCGCATGATTGGCCCCAAGATGCACATCACCGCGCCTTACCTCGAAGGCGTCGGTTCATTCACCCCGGTGATGCACACGCTCACGGGAGCCGACGACGCGCGCCGGATGGTGAGCTACTGGGCCGATCAGGGCGCGACTTCTTTCAAAGCCTACATGAACATCACGCGCGATGAATTGCGCGCGGCGGTGGAAGAAGCGCACAAACGCGGACTCAAAGTCACTGGCCATCTGTGTTCGATTGGTTATCGTGAAGCGGCTGAGATTGGGATCGATAATCTCGAGCACGGTCTGCTTCCTGATTCCGAGTTCGTGGCGAATAAACAGCCCGACAAATGTCCCGGCGCGGCCGTGAATGCGAGCCTGAGACAGCTTGATATCAACGGCGAGGCGGTAAAGGAAACGATTCGAACTTTGGTAGCAAAGAATGTCGCGCTCACTTCAACGCTGCCGGTCTTCGAAGCGGGAGCGCCACTTACTCAAAGCGGCATCGGCGCCGCGAGCGCGGTGCTGAATCCTCGCATGCTTAACGTGATGAACACCGACGCGCGCGTTCGTTATCTGACGGCGCGCTCGCGCGTCGCGGCCGATTCGCCCACGCCGGTCTTGATTCGCAAGTCGATGGACTTCGAACGCGCCTTCGTCGCCGCCGGCGGGTTACTGATGGCGGGTCTGGATCCCACCGGCAACGGCGGGATCGTGGCCGGTTTCGGCGACCTGCGCGAAGTAGAACTGCTCGTCCAAGCCGGCTTCACTCCTATCGAAGCAATCAAGATCGCGACATTCAATGGCGCAAAGTTTCTTGGCGAGGACGCGCGCATCGGCTCGATCGCTTTGGGCAAACAGGCTGACCTGATGATCGTGAAAGGAAACCCCGCAGCGAAAATCAGCGACATCGAAGCTGTCGAGATCGTCTTCAAAGACGGCGTTGGCTATGACTCAGAGAAGTTGATCCAATCGGTGCAGGGATTGGTGGGGATTAGGTAATCACGGCGTAGCCGTGAAAGACTAGCCTTGGGAAACTCAATCGGGTTTTGCGTCATGAAAGGATCGAGATTTCTTTGCGAAATTTCCAACACGAGATCTACTAA
>WNFR01010502.1_pt1 | contig 10414 bp, 11 predicted proteins | sample 5400221 | NCBI WGS metagenome assembly WNFR01 (sample SAMN13153357, study PRJNA577476) | soil metagenome | isolation source: 40 cm soil under Madrone tree | place: USA:California | collected 2016-06-14 | reverse complement strand
CGCTCTCCATCGCGCTTTCCGACATTTCGTCGGTAGAAGCCTGCGCCTGGTCGGCGCTCATTTCCTGCGCAGCGTCGGAATCGGGCGAGCCCTCGGCGCCGGACTGGTCGTTCTCGCCGTCCTGATTCTCGTCGTTCTCGTCGTCATCGGCGTCCGCATCGCGGTCGTCGCCGAGATCGAGCGCCGACAGCAGGTCATGCACGAGATCGCCGAACTTCGCCTGGTCCTCGGTGACGCGGCTGAGCTTGTCGAGCCGGGTGCCGATCTTGTCTTCCAGCACCGGCCGCCAGAGATCGACCATCTTCTTGGCTGCAGCCGGCGGCGCGAGGCCCGTCAGTCGTTCGCGCACCAGCATCGCCAGCGCATCTGACAGCGGCGCATCGGCGCGGTCGGTGATCTCGTCGTATTTGCCGCGATGGAAATGATCGTCGAGCATCGCGGTCAGGTTTTTCGCCACGCCCGCCATCCGGCGCGAACCGATCGCCTCGACGCGCGCCTGCTCCACCGCCTCGAATACACCGCGCGCCTGCAGGCGAGCTTCAGCGCGATCGAGTCGGAGTGGCCGCGCACGATCGCCGCATCGCGCTTGGTCATCTTGCGGGCCGGCTCCGGCAACCGCGCCTTGCCAGGCGCCAGACCCGGACGCTCGGCGGCAAACGTCACTTCCAGCTCCGGCGCCCTCGCGATCGCGCGCAGGCAGGAGGTTACCGCCCGCTTGAACGGCTCGGTCGGGGCTTCCTTGGATCCGGTACGGAATTTCGAGTTGGATGTGCTCATAGCGCTTTCGTGAACCAGTGCCGCGTGACGCCTTCAGGATAACCTTCGATCGAACCGAATTCCTTATAGCCGCAGGCGCGGTAGAAGCCCGGCGCCTGAAAACTCATCGTGTCCAGATAGGATCGCGTGGCCCCAAACTTTCTTGCCTCGTCTTCAATCGCCTTGATCAGCCGCGTCCCGTAGTCCTTGCCGCGGAGTTTCTGCTCCATCCAGAAGAATTGGATAAACAGCACCGTGGTCCAGACTTCGCCGACAATCCCGCCGACGATCTTGTCGCGCTCGCGCAGCGAGATAGCGAAGCGCTTGTATTTCTGTTTCCCCATCTTCTCGGCGTTGTAGCCGAGGATGAGCGCCACGTTCACCGCCGACTCCGGCAGTTCCTGGTTGAAGCAGCGCTGATAGAATTCGGCCACCAGCGGCCGTTCCAGTTCGTCGCACTTGTTGAGGAAGGTGACGCGGAACGCAAAGCCGATGTCGCCGAAGATCTCGGAATTCTCGGCCCAGGTGATCACCGTGCGCGGGCTCATCACCGTCGACAGGTCGCCATTGGCGAACGCGTTGCGCGTGAGATCGGCGAGCCGCACCATCTTGTTGACGATGTCGCGGCCCTCCTGCGTGCGGTAGTGCTTGGCTTTGGCCAGCACGATCTCGACTTCCTCGTCATGCGCCAGATAGTTCAGCGTGGTGACGATCGACCAGCGGTCCATCTGGCCCTGGTTGATCTGCTGGGTGCCGTGATAGAGCCCGGAAGTATCGCCGAGGCCGACCGTGTTGGCGGTCGAGAACAGCCGGAACGCCGGATGCGGCTTGATCACCTTGTTCTGATCGAGCAACGTCAGGCGGCCGGAGACCTCCAGCACGCGCTGAATCACGAACATCACGTCGGGACGGCCGGCATCGTATTCGTCGAACACCAGCGCGATATTGTGCTGCAGCGCCCAGGGCAGAATGCCGTCGCGGAATTCCGTGACCTGCATGCCGTCGCGCACCACGATGGAGTCCTTTCCGACCAGATCGATGCGGCTGATGTGGCTGTCGAGATTGACGCGCACGCAGGGCCAGTTCAGCCGCGCCGCGACCTGCTCGATATGGGTCGACTTGCCGGTGCCGTGATAGCCCGTGACCATGACGCGGCGGTTTTTGGCAAATCCGGCGAGGATGGCGAGCGTGGTGGCGCGATCGAAGCGGTAATCCGAATCGACGTCCGGCACATGCGGATCGACTTCGGAATAGGCCGGCACCTCGAGGTCGCTGTCGATACCGAATACCTGGCGGACCGACACCTTCATGTCGGGCAAGCCGACGGGCTCCTGCACTTTGGTCATGGCGGCGGTCGTCATCAATCCTCCGAGGTCTCGGACGCTCCCGAAACCAGATTTGCGCTATGGCTGCGGATGGGTGCTGGCCGGAACCTATCAGAGAGCGACGGCTGGCAGAAGCCCGCGGCCCAATCAAAGTTCCATTGCGTTATCATCAAGATAGGAGTTGGCCGCGGTTTTTGGAAGGCTGCCCTGCGAATCACGCCGTACTTTTGCCTGCTCAATGTGGGCACCGGATCGTAGCAGGGCTTTGATGGCACTTTCGGCCCTTCCCGTGAGTTACGTTAGGTCTGGCCTGAACCGGACAGCAACACCAGCACAGGTAACTTGTGACTTCCTTCCTCGATCCATTGATTGCGTTCGTCGCGGCACATGCGTGGCTTGCCTATCTCACGGTATTCCTCGCCGCGTTCCTGGAGGCCATTCCTGTCGTAGGCTCGGTGATTCCCGGCTCGACCATCATCCTTGCGCTGAGCGCGCTGGTGCCGGGCGGCGAGTTACGGCTTGAATGGGTGCTGGCGGCCGCGGTCGCCGGCGCATGGCTCGGGGATGGATCGGCGTTCTGGACCGGGCATCGCGCCCAGCGCGAAATCCTCAGCGCCTGGCCAATGAAAAATTTTCCGCGCGTGGTCGCGCAGAGCGAAGCCTTCTTTGATCGCTGGGGGGCGCTGGCGGTGTTTTTTGGGCGCTTCGTGCCGCCAATTCGCGCCTTCGTGCCGATCACCGCAGGCGCGCTGGGCATGCCGCCGGCGCGCTTTTACCCCGTCAACATCCTGGCGGTCCTGCTGTGGGCGCCGGCGCACGTGCTGCCCGGAGTGCTGGCAGTATCCGCGCTGCACCACTACGCCGGAATTTCGCATCATACCGGCATCGGCAAGCATTACTGGATATCGGCGGTGATCGGCGGCGCGTTGATTGTCGCGCTCGCCACCTGGACAATCCGCCGCAGGCGTGGCGGAGGCGTGATCGAGCCGGCACCAAAGCCGGTTCGGAAGGATTCTCGATAAGATTTTGGCCTGCAACATCCTGCGGCGAAACGCCGCGACGTCGTCCGGCTGTTGGACAGCAGGACGACGTCGCGGATCGATCACGCCGTCCGGTAAAGCACGCGGAACTGCGGTGGCGTCGGATTGACCATCATCTGTGCTTCCACCGGCAGAATCGCGATCACCTGGTCGGCGGAAATGCCCCGCTCGATCAGTTTGGTGTTGAGAGCGTCGATTTTGGCCTCCGTGAATATCTCATCCACGACGTTAGTACTGTTGGAAAACTGAGCACGTTCGGGCGCGGTCATGATCCACATATTCCTTATATGTTGAAATTGTTTCGCTTACCGAACTCACTCCGCCGCCTGCGCGGGAAGATCGCTGGCGCTGAGTCCCATCCGGGTGGCGACGCCGATGCCATAGTCCGGATCCGCGCGATAGAAATGCGTCACCTGTCGCTTGACGATCTCGACCGGCACGCCATCCATCGCGGCCTTGATGTTGTCGAACAGCTGCTCCTTCTGATTGGCGCTCATCAGCCGAAACAGGTCGCCGGCCTGACGGTAGTCGTCATTGCCGTCGCGATGGTTGTAGCGGTCGGCGTTGCCTGAGATCGCAAGCGGCGGCTCCTTGACGCTGATGTCCTGCACCGGGCCGCCCATTGAGTTGGGCTCGTAATAGGCATCTGGATTGGAATGGCCGGCGAGCCGCATGGTGCCGTCGGCGTGATAGTGATGCACCGGGCAGCGCGGTCTGTTGACCGAAAGCTGTTCGGCATTGACGCCGACGCGATAGCGGTGCGCGTCCGCATAGGAGAAGATGCGCGCCTGCAACATCTTGTCCGGCGAATGGCCGATGCCGGGTACGACATTGGCGGGCGTCAGCGCGGCCTGCTCGACCTCGGCGAAATAGTTTTCCGGATTCCTGTTCAGCTCGAGAATGCCTACCTCGATCAGCGGATAATCCGCATGCGGCCATACCTTGGTGAGATCGAACGGGTTGTACCAGTGCTTGCCGACATCGCTCTCCGGCATGATCTGCACGGAGAATTTCCACTTCGGGAAATCGCCTTTCTCGATCGACTCGAACAGGTCGCGCTGATGGGTCTCGCGGTCGTGGGCGACCTTCTGCGCGGCCTCGGCGTTGGTCCAGTTCTTGATCCCCTGCATGGTCTTGAAGTGAAACTTGACCCAGTAACGTTCATTTTTGGCATTGATGAACGAGTAGGTGTGCGAACCGAAACCATCGACGTTGCGATAGGTCTGCGGCAGGCCGCGGTCGGACATCAGGATGGTGACCTGATGCAGGCTCTCCGGCGACAATGACCAGAAGTCCCACATCGCGGTCGGCGAGCGCATGTTGGTCTTCGGGTGGCGCTTCTGGGTATGGATGAAGTCGGGAAACTTCAGCGGATCGCGCACGAAGAACACCGGCGTGTTGTTGCCGACGATGTCCCAGTTGCCTTCCTCGGTGTAGAAGCGCAGCGCAAAGCCGCGCACGTCGCGCTCGGCGTCGGCCGCGCCACGCTCGCCCGCGACGGTGGAGAAGCGCAGGAAGGCCTCGGTCTTCTTGCCGACCTTCGAGAGCGCAGCGGCTCTGGTGTATTTCGAAATATCGTTGGTGATGGTCAGCGTGCCGTAGGCAGCCGAGCCCTTGGCATGGACGGTGCGCTCCGGGATGCGCTCGCGATTCTGGTGCGCCAGCTTCTCGAGGAGATGAAAGTCCTGCATCAGGACCGGCCCCATCGGTCCCGCGGTGATGGAATTCTGGTTATCGGCGACCGGCGCGCCGGACGATGTCGTCATGGTTGGATTTTTGCTCATCGGCTTTCTCCTTTTGGGGACCTTTGCCGGGAAACTAGAAAGGGTTGCCGATCAGGTCTAATCGTATTAATGATAGGCCTTGATAAGAAAATCTGATCACATGATTTCACTCAAACAACTCAGATATTTCGAGGCCGTCGCCCGCGTCAGGCATTTCGGCAAGGCCGCAGAACAGTGCTCCGTGTCCCAGCCGGCGCTCTCCATGCAGATTCAGGAACTGGAAAAGACGCTCGGCGTGGAACTGATCGAGCGCAGCCGCAACGGCGTCATGCTGACCGAGGCCGGGCGGAACATCGCCGGCCGCGCCACCCGCATCCTGGCGGAGGCGCGCGACCTCGTCGATCTTGCCCGCCGGCAGGGCAACATTCTGTCCGGACCTCTGCACCTCGGCGTGATTCCGTCGGTCGCACCCTATGTGCTGCCGGCCCTGCTGCCGCTGATCCGCGACAGGTTTCCCGATCTCGATTTGCACTTACGGGAAACCCAGACCCATCATCTCGTGAACGAACTGCTTGATGGCGGGCTCGACCTGCTGTTGCTCGCATTGCCCGTCGAGAATCCGGAAATCGAAACCATCAAACTGTTCAACGATCGCTTCCTGCTGGCGATGCCGAAGTCGCGGCGCATCTCGAACCGCATTCGGGCGACGCCCGATCTTCTTCAACAGGACCGTCTGCTGCTGCTCGAAGAAGGCCACTGCCTGCGCGATCAGGCGCTGTCGTTCTGCAGCCTCCGGCGCGTCGACAACATCGACACCTTCGGCGCTTCCAATCTCTCGACCATCGTTCAGATGGTGGCCAACGGCCTCGGCATGACGCTGCTGCCGGAACTGAGCATCAAGCTGGAGTGCCGCCAGGACGATATCAGGCTGATGCGCTTCACCGACCCGCAGCCGCGCCGCGTGGTAGGTCTGGCCTGGCGCCGAAGCTCGCCGCGCAAGCGACATTTTGTCGAACTCGGCAAGCTGATTACCTTGGCGACGTCGGCACAAATGCGGGATTCGGAAATGGTCTGACGCCAGGTAGCCTGATGCAAGGGCTTCGAGCTCAGCTCGCGCCGCGCACCACGGTTTTAAGATAATTATAGGCTTTGATGATTTCGATCAGGCGATCCTCGGTGGAGCGGTCGCCGCCATTGGCGTCGGGGTGGTGCTGCTTCACCAGCGCCTTGTATTTCGCCTTGACGGTCTCGAGCGTCGCATCCGAGCCCAGCCCCATCACCTGCAGCGCCTTGCGCTCGGCGTTGAAAATTTTCCGGGTTTCGACCTTGGCCTCGGCGCCTGCACCGGGGCCCGGACGCCAGCGGCCGCGGCCATTGAGTTCGCTGAACATGCTGAACGGATCGGCCGCGCCCTCCAGATCGGCCTCGGCGCTGCCCTTGCCCTTCTTGGCGCTGGTATTGGCGCCCATCTTCCAGGTCGGACGATGGCCGGTCAGCGCATCCTTCTGGTAACGCGCAACCGCGTCGGCATTCATGCCGGAAAAGAAATTGTAGGACTGGTTGTATTCGCGGACGTGATTGAGACAGAAGTGCCAGTATTCCTTGTCATTGGCCCGGCCCTTGGGCGCGCGGTGCGGGCCCTTGTTCTTGCAGTCCGGCCATTCGCACATCGCGGATTCTTCGCGCGCCTGCGCCTGCTGCTTCGCGCTCAGCTTGTTGGGCTTGATGCGAATGGAGTCGAAGAATTTTGATGAATCAATCGGCATGGCTGACTTTGACTACGCAATGCGAAAAGCTTCAAGTCTTGACATTGCGAAACCCTCGCTCTCGATGCCATTGACGGCGGGCGGTCATGGACGTATTGCCGCGGCCATGAGCACCAAAGATATTATCACAAACAAGTTGCGTGAAGCTTTCACGCCGGAGAGCCTCGACGTCACGGACGAATCACATCTGCATGAGGGCCACGCCGGCCACAGGCCGGGCGGCGAGACGCATTTCAGGGTCTATATTGTGTCGCCGGTGTTCCAGGGGAAGAGCCGGGTCGAACGCCACCGCATGATTAATGCAACCCTCGCCGGGGAACTCGCCGGCCCGGTCCATGCGCTGGCGATCAAGGCGCATGCGCCCGGGGAAGCCGGGGGCTGAGATTCCACGAGCGATCCTCGCCGGCTTGCCAGCATCCTTGCCGTCATGCCCCGCGGAAAGCGGGGCATCCGGTAATCCGAGGCCTCGAAGCTGGAACGCAGGCGGCGCGCGCACTGGATCGTCCGCATTCGCGGACGATGACGACCTCGGACGCTTCTAAAACGCCGTGCCGGCCCGCTTCGGCTTTTTCTCCTCGACTTCGGCCTCTCGCGTCACCGGTACGATCCGCAACGCGGTGATGCGGTTGCGCTCGCGTCGCAGCACGCGAAAGCGGAAACCATGGAAGGTGAAACTCTGCCCGCGTTCGGGGATCGAACGCGCCTCGTGGATCACCAGGCCTGCGATTGTGGTCGCCTCTTCATCTGGAAGATCCCAGTCCATCGCGCGGTTGAGATCGCGGATCGGCACCGAGCCGTCGACCACCACCGAACCGTCGGGCTGGGCGCGGACGCCGGCCACCACCACGTCGTGCTCGTCGGAAATATCGCCGACGACCTCTTCCAGGATATCCTCCAGCGTCACCATGCCTTCGACTTCGCCATATTCGTCGACCACCAGCGCAAAGTGGGTTTTGCGGCGGCGAAACGCCTTGAGCTGTTCGGATACGGGGCGCATCTCCGGCACGAACCACGGCGGCAACGCGATGGTGGAGACGTCAATTCTGGATGTATCGCCTTCGGCGACGCGGATAGCGCGTAAGAGATCCTTGGCGTGCAGCACGCCAATGATGTTTTCGGGCTTGTCGCGCCACAGCGGAATCCGGGTGTATTCGGTGGCGAGCACCTCACGCACCAGATCTTCCGGCGGCAGGTCGGCGTTGATCATCACCATTTCGGTGCGATGAACCATCACGTCGGAGACCTGAAGCTCGCGCAGATCCAGAAGCCCGCCGAACATGTCGCGGTCCTGCTTTTCGACATTGCCTTCGTGATGAAGAAGATCGACCGCGCCGCGTAATCGCTCGATCGGCGACAGGATCGGCTGGTTGGCGCCGATCTTGATGCCCAGCGCTCTCATCAGCACCCGGACGATCGCCTCGATGACGGCTAGCAGCGGTCCCAGCAGGTACACCATCACCTTCATCGGGCGCGCGACCAACAATGCCACCCGGTCCGGCGCATTGATGGCGATGGTCTTCGGCAGCACCTCGGCGAAGATCACGACCATCACCGTCATCACTCCGGTGGCATAGAGCACGCCGACTTCGCCGAACCACGCCGTGAACAGGCCGGTCGCCAATGCAGAGGCGCCGATATTGCCGATATTGTTGCCGAGCAGCAGCGCCCCGATCATCCGTTCGCGCATCGCGAACAGGCTGGAAACCACGACGGCATCGCGGTTACCCTGCTTCGCCAGCCGCAACATGCTGGCGCGTGACGCGCCGGTCAGCGCGGTTTCGCTCGCCGAGAAGAAGGCGGAGACCAGCAGCAAGGCAATGACAATGGAGAATGTAAGCCAGTCCATGGCGTGATATTCACTTCATCTCTCGTTGGAGCATGATCTTTTCGGAAAAACCGGTTTCCACTTAACGCGGCCCTCCGGGTCCGGATCATGCTCTAAGTCTTACGTGCCAGCTTAGCTTTCAGAAAATCGCGAACCAGCGCAGGCTCGACGTCGGGAGCGATGACGGCGCGGCCGACAGCCCTTAGCAGGATGAAGGTGAGCCGCCCGCGCTTGACCTTCTTGTCCTGCGCCATCAGCGCCATCAGCGCGTCGGCGTCGGCAAGCCCTTCCTGGGCAAATCCCGCGATGTCCTGCAAATGGGTCGGCAGACCGACCTCGGCAAGGTGATGTTTGACGCGCGTCGCGTCGGATTCGGCGATCATGCCGAGTTGCGCGGAAAATTCCGCCGCCAGAACCATGCCTACGGAAACGCCTTCGCCATGGAACAGCCGGTCGGAAAAGCCGGTCGCGGCCTCCAGCGCGTGGCCAAAGGTATGGCCGAGATTGAGCAGCGCGCGTTCGCCGGTCTCGCGCTCGTCTCGCGCCACGATCGCAGCTTTGGCGCGGCAAGAGGTGGCGACGGCGTGTTCGCGTGCGGCGCCCCCGGCGAAAATGTCGGCGTAATTGGCCTCCAGCCAGGCGAAAAACGCTTCGTCACCAAGCACGCCGTATTTGGCGACTTCGGCATAGCCGGCGCGGAACTGACGCGGCGACAACGTGTCGAGCACCGCGGTGTCCGCGACCACCAGAAGGGGCTGGTGAAACGCACCGAGAAGATTTTTACCCTGCGGCGAATTGATCCCGGTCTTGCCGCCGACGGAGGAGTCGACCTGGGCCAGCAGCGAGGTCGGCACCTGCACGAAATCGACGCCGCGGCGCAGGATCGCCGCCGCGAAGCCCGCGAGGTCACCGACCACGCCGCCCCCGAGCGCGATCACCAGATCGTTGCGCTCGATCTTCGCCGATATCAGCGCCTCACTGACCTGTTCGAGCCCGGCATAGGTTTTCGAACCTTCGCCTTCATCGACAAGGATCCGCGATGTGGCAATGCCGGCCTCCGACAGCGACGCCTCTGTTTTCTCAAGCCAATGTCTTGCAACATTGCGGTCGGTGACGATGGCAGTACGCGCACCCGGCCGCAACGCGGCGATACGGGCGCCCAGCGATGGCAGCACGTCGCGGCCGATGACGATGTCATAGGCGCGCTCGCCGAGTGCGACATCGACCGTAACGGAATCGGAATGTTTCAGCGGCGCGGTCATGGTGTTGCGCCCCAAGTGTTCGATGTTACTTTCGCACCGTGGCCGCACAGCCGGCCGTGCAAGGCGTCGACGCATTCATCGACGATTTTCTCGTGCGGTACGTCGCGCGACCAGATCGTAATGTCGGCGTGCTGATAGACCGGCTCGCGTTCCCTTATCAGACGCCCGATGGTCGCAGCCGGATCAGCCGTCTGCAGCAGCGGACGGTCGGCACGGCGCTTCACCCTGCGCATGATAATATCGGCATCCGCCTTGAGCCAGATCGAAACCGCTTTGCCGCCGATGCGGCCGCGGGTCTCCTCGCGCATGAATGCGCCGCCGCCGGTGGCTATCACGGCTGGACCGCCGTCGAGCAGCCGCGCGATCACCCGCGCCTCGCCATCCCTGAAATGCGGCTCGCCGTGGGTTTCGAAAATGTCCGCTATCGACATGCCGGCCGCCGCTTCAATCTCCGTATCGGCGTCGAGAAACGGCAGCCGCAGCCGCGCCGACAGCCGCCGTCCGATCGTGGATTTGCCGGCACCCATCATGCCCACCAGCACGACCGAACGCGTTCCCAGCGCCGCGGTGATCTCGGCCTCCTGGGTTGCGCTGGCGCCGGCCGGTGTGGCTGTCTCAGGCATCGAGTTGCTCTGTCGCCGCAGGAATTGCGGCGTTCCGCGCCACCTATACTACCCCCGCCGATACCGTTGCCAGAGACTCTTGCAACGAAGGGG
>WNFR01010630.1_pt1 | contig 10415 bp, 10 predicted proteins | sample 5400221 | NCBI WGS metagenome assembly WNFR01 (sample SAMN13153357, study PRJNA577476) | soil metagenome | isolation source: 40 cm soil under Madrone tree | place: USA:California | collected 2016-06-14 | reverse complement strand
TGGTCGATCAGCGCCCGCAGGATCGTGGCGGCGGTCGCCCCGCCGAACGGGCCGACAAACGCCCAGTAATCCTCGCTGGTCCGGCCCTGCCAGCGGCTGTCGCCGGCGGTGACTTGCGTGGCGTCGTCGAACAGGTGTGGGGTTTTGGTGAGCATTTCCGCGCTTTCCGTCATTGCGAGCGAAGCGAAGCAATCCATAAGCAACGAAGCAAGTCTGGATGGCTTCGTCGTGTAGCCTGTCATCGGGCGCGCGTTCGCGCGACCCGTTGGCTCCTCGCAATGACGCGCTTTTCTGTCACGCGCAGTATCACGGCTAATTTGCCGAATTCAATGACGTTGGAGGTAGTGGATTTCCACTCGCCGGAATTCTATCGCGTCGCCCCGCGTTGCGCGCCCGGCTCCTGCAACAATCGCGGCGAGGCCGGATGCACCGGCACGTTCCAGATTTCCTCGGCATATTCGCGGATGGTGCGGTCCGAGGAGAACCACGGCATTCGCGCGACGTTGAGGATCGAGGCCCGCGTCCATGCCGGCATCACCTGCCAGCGCGCGTCGATGCCGCGCTGGGCGTCGTAGTAGGAATCGAAGTCGGCGCTGACCATGTAGTGGTCGAGATAACGCAACGCGTGCCCGATCGATTGGAACCGGGTGCGGTCGTCGGGCGAGAAGGCGCCGCTCTCGATCGCGCTGATTGCGCGCGCCAGCCGCGGCGAGCGGCGGATCACGTCGCTGGCGTCGAGCCCCTGCTTGCGCCGTATCATGACGTCGCCGGCCTCCATGCCGAAGATCGCGATATTCTCCTCGCCGACGTGATCGCGGATTTCGATATTGGCGCCGTCCAGCGTGCCGATGGTCAGCGCGCCGTTCAGCGCCAGTTTCATGTTGCCGGTGCCGGAGGCCTCCATGCCCGCGGTCGAAATCTGCTCGGAGAGGTCGGCGGCGGGAATGATCATTTCGGCCAGGCTGACATTGTAGTCGGCGAGGAACACGACCTTCAGCCGTCCGGCGATGTCGGGATCGTTGTTGACGATCTCGGCGACGTCGTTGATCAGCTTGATGATCAGCTTGGCGTAGCGATAGCTCGCCGCCGCCTTGCCGGCGAAGATTTTTACCCGCGGTACCCAGTTGCGCTGGGGTTCGTCCTTGATCGCCTGATACAGCGCGATCGCCTCGAGGATATTGAGCAGCGATCAGGTCGGTCATCCCCGGATTGGCCAGCATCAGCCAGCGGCGGAAGGTGATGCCATTGGTCTTGTTGGTGATGCGTCCCGGATAAAGATGGTTGAGATCGTTGAATACGGTCTCCTTCATCAGGTCGGAATGCATCGCCGAGACGCCGTTGATGCGATGCGAGCCGACGAACGCCAGTTGACCCATCCGCACCCGGCGGCCGGACTTCTCGTCGATCAATGACACCGAGGCCCTGAAATCGATGTCGCCGGGACAGCGCTGGTCCGCCAGCGCCAGATGCGCGACATTGATGCGGTAGATGATCTCGAGATTGCGCGGCAGCAGCCGTTCGAACAGTTCGACCGGCCAGGTCTCGAGCGCCTCCGGCAGCAGCGTGTGGTTGGTATAGGACAGCGTCGCCACCGTGATCTTCCACGCTTCGTCCCAGCGGAAATTGTGCAGGTCGACCAGGATGCGCATCAGCTCGGTGACGGCCAGGCTCGGATGGGTGTCGTTGAGCTGCACCGCGACCTTGGACGGCAGGCTGCGCAACTGCCCGTCGGCGGAAAGATGCCGCTTGATCAAATCCTGCAGCGAAGCGGAGACGAAGAAATATTCCTGGCGCAGCCGCAGCTCGCGGCCCGCCGCACTCTCGTCATTCGGGTACAGGAACTTGCAGATCGATTCCGCGCGCGCTTCCTCGGCGACCGCGCCGAGATAGTCGCCGGAGTTGAAGATGTCGAGCTTGAGCGGGTCGGGCGCGTGCGCCGACCACAGCCGCAGCGCGTTGACGTGCTGGCCGCGCCAACCCACGATCGGCGTGTCGTAGGCCATGGCCTCCACGGTTTCCGCCGGATGCCAGGTCGCGCGGTCGCGGCCGCGCTCGTCGCTATGTTCGACATGGCCGCCGAAGTGGATGTTATAGACCACCTCCGGCCGCTGGAATTCCCAGGGGTTGCCGCAGCCGAGCCACTCGTCCGGATATTCGTGCTGCCAGCCGTGCGCGATGATCTGGCGGAACAGGCCGAAATCGTAACGGATGCCGTAACCGATGGCGGGGATAGCAAGCGTCGCCATGCTCTCCATGAAGCAGGCCGCGAGCCGCCCAAGACCGCCATTGCCGAGTGCGGCATCGGGCTCGCATTTGCGCAGCTCGCCAAGGCCGACGCCGAGATCGCCTAGCGCCGCCTCGAACACCGCCAGCAAACCCATATTGTTCAGCGCGTCGGTGAACAGGCGGCCGATCAGGAATTCGAGCGAGAGATAATAGACCCGCTTGCGGCCCTCGTCGTAGCTCTGCTTTTCGGCCATCAACCAGCGGTGCACGATGCGGTCGCGCAACGCCAGCGCCGCCGCCTTGTACCAGTCGCGTTTGGTCGCCATCCCGGCGTCCTTGCCGATCGCCAGCCGCAGCTTGGTGAGGATCGCGCTTTTGATCTCGGCCAGCGCCAGCTCGTCGATCGGCTGGTTCAGCGCGGGATGGCTTCCTGGGAAAGATTGTTCTTGCACTGCGTCAATCCTGACAGTGGGAGTTACTCAATGATACGCGTCTTGCACCGCAACCGAAACCGCCCAAGGGATTGTTGTACACATACGCTGGTATGATTTTATGCAAGGACCGGGCCGATTTGCGGCCTCCGCGTGGCGCGGCTTTGGTGGTATGGTGAGACCCGAACGAAAGCAATCGCTGGAAGTCATAGCGTTTTCCAGGCGGAGCGGGAGGGACCGGGCCATGAGATTGTTGATCGAGATCGCCGCCGCGACGCTATTGGTATTCTGCATCACCGCCACCAGCGCAGCGTTTGCCGCCGGCAAGGCCGGCCGCAGCGCCGACGGCCTGAGCTGTTCGTTCAGCGTGCCCGCGAACGCTTCTCCCGCGGCAAGATGTGCGGCGATCAAGCGGCAATGCGGCGGAAAATTCTACGCCAATTATTGCGGCGACAAGCTGCTGTCGGCGATGTGAGGGGGCGGTCTCAAAGCGACGTCGTCCCGGCGAACGCCGGGACCCATAACCACCGCCGTTCAAAGCAGGTGGGATAGATCGCTCCAGTCGAAATTACTTTCTTCAATCAGCTGAATTTTCCACTCTCGTCGCCAATTCTTCAACTGCTTCTCGCGCGCGATCGCTTCTTGCGGCGAGGGGTAGGTTTCCATGTAAACTAGGCGCGTCACGCCGTACTTTTTGACGAATTGCGAGCCTCGTCCAGAACGATGCAGCGCCAGCCGGTTGCCGATATTATTGCAAACGCCGATATACAGCGTCCCGTGCCGTCCGCTGGCGAGGATGTAGACGTAGGTCCCCGCGAAATTCATGGGTCGGCACGACCTTGCGAGAAATTCAACAGCGGTGGTTGGGTCCCGGCCTCCGCCTGGCCTCCGCCGGGACGACGAGTGAGAACATCGGAACAAATTAAGAACACTTTAGCAAGTCTTTGATATATCATTGTGATTCGGCGCAGTGCCGACACAATATCTATGGTCTATCCGAGTTAGCGAGGACTACATGTCCACCATCGCCTTCGATCAATTCGCGCTCACCCGCATCGCCGATTTCGCGCGCTCGCTGTCGCGCCTGCATCAGGCGTCACGCCGCCAGGTCGTCGACGACGATGCGATCGACCGCGAATTCAACGCCGTCTGCATGTCGGTGTGGGGCTATACCACCGACGATTTCAGCGACGATCTGTTTTCGCTGGGGGATCACGCCTGGCTCGATTCGCTCGATGAGGCGCATGCCCGCATCTTTGCCGCCGAGCAGGGCTACGACCTCGTCGACGATCAGGGCATGCTGACGGACTGGTGGGGCTATTGCTGGATGATCCTGGCCGAAAAGCGCGGCCTGCTGACGCCGGAAAACCGCGCCGCGGCGCGCGCGAGCATCGAGGAAAAATATCTGTCGGCGCCGAACGTGATCGGCGTCATCGTCGGGCGGTAGGGTCCTCATCCTGAGGAGCGGCGTCTTCGCCGCGTCTCGAAGGATGAGTTGGGCAGCGGGCCACATGGTTCGAGACGCACGCTTCGCGTGCTCCTCACCATGAGGATCAAGTGCCTAATTCGCTTCCGCGCGCTTCGCCTTCGGCGCGACCGTCTTTGGCACCGACGTCGCCGGCAGCGCGACGTCGCGGCTGGTCTCGGGCATCACGGTTTCGCCGACCATTTCCGCGGTCGCGGGCGCGACCTTCATTTCTCCCAACCGCGCGCGGACCTCGGCGGTGAGGCCCGGATACGATGCGACCGGCGTGAAGTCGGCGGTCTGGTTGGCGCCCAGCCTGACGCCGGTATAGGCGACCAGACCGTCAGTGGTGGCAACCACGTCGCCGGCGCGCAGCGATGTGTCGAGCGTCAGATCGACCGGCGCCAGGCCTGAGGGGTTCCGTCCGTTGCAGGTGCAATCGGCGCGCAGCGCCTTGCGGTAGGCGAAGGCGTTTTCACTGTCGGCATAACGCTCGCCGGTGCTCGAGGCCGCGCCGTCGATGGTGCTGCCGTAGAACACCTTGGTGGCGCTGGCTGGACAGAACGCCTGGCAGGTCGCAACCGGCGTGGCATTGCCGCGCATGGTCAGCGGAAAATATTTGCCGTCGCAGCTGCGCACGCAGAAGGCGGGTCCGGAGCCGGCGACGCGCGGCGCAGGTGCCGATGCGGGTTGCTGTTGCTGATTGAGGCCGAACGGGTCGGCAAAGAAGCTCGCCTGCGGCGGCGCCTGTCGCGCCTGCTGCTTCTGGCCGCCGAAAAACAGATCGAACAGGCCTTCGGCGGATGCGCCGCCGGGCACAAGCATCAGCAACGCAGCAAGGGTACCGGCGGCCACAAGCATCGCGCGGTGCGGCACGCGCGAAAAAGACAACTCTGTACGCAACGCTAACTCCACCCAACGCAACACGACGCCCTGAAGCAACACGTGCCTCAGTCGGGATTCACCATAGTGCGGGATGGTAAACGAGCAGTGACCGCGGAACGGCGTGCCGAAAAGAAATGCGGGAAGCCATCGGTCTCTCTTCGTCGTGGCCGGGCTTGTCCCGGCCATCCACACCTTTCTTTATGGCCCAAGACGTGGATGCCCGGGACAAGCCCGGGCATGACGACGGATAGACGCGAAGTGAAATTCCGCAGTCAATCCTTCAAAAACTCGCCGGCCTTGTACAGCGAGCGAAATTCAAGCCCGGCTTCGGCGAAGGTTTCGGTAGCACCCTCTTCGCGATCCACCATGGTGAAGACCAGCACGATCTCGCCGCCGGCGTCGCGCACCGCTTCGACTGCCTTCAGCGCCGAGCCGCCGGTCGTGGTGACGTCTTCCACGATCACGATGCGCTTGCCTTGCAGGCTCTCGCCCTTGGCCAGGCCTTCCACCGCCAGCCTCGCGCCATGCTCCTTCGGCTTCTTGCGCACGAAGAAGGCTGCGATCGGGTGACCCTTGATCCAGGACAATTGCGCGATTGCGCCGGCCAGCGGCACCGCGCCCATTTCCAGCCCGCCGACGAAATCGAGCTGGTCGTCCTTCAGCGCCTCATAGGTCAGTTCCGCCAGCAGCGCCGCGCCTTCGGGGTCGAGCATGGTCGGCTTGAGGTTGAAATAAAAATCGCTCTTGCGGCCCGACGCCAGCGTGATCTCGCCGCGGCCGAACGAACGCTTGCGGATGATCTCGGCGAGGCGGGCGCGGGAGGCTGATTTGGACAAGGTTTTGTACTCGGGCGGTTGAGGCGGGCCGCAATCTATCGGCGGATGGCCGCACATTCCAGAGCCGATCTGGTGCCGTCAACAGCGCCCCGCAAGGCTGCCGCAGGCGCGGGGATGCCCCGTGGAAAGCGCGGTTGTGCGGTTTGCGGGTTCCGGGGTACGGGGTAGCCAAGCTTTTGTGGGGGAAACCGAATGACGATCGAACTGCACACCTGGAACACGCCCAACGGCCGCAAGATCTCGGTCGCGCTGGAGGAAATGGGGCTGCCCTACAAGGTGATCCCGGTGAACATCAGCAAGGGCGAGCAAATGGCGCCTTCATTCCTTGCAATCAGCCCGAACAACAAGATTCCCGCGATCGTCGATCCCGACGGCCCGGACGGCAAGCGCGTCAGCGTGTTCGAGTCCGGGGCGATCCTGCTCTATCTTGGCGAAAAGACCGGCAAATTCCTGCCCAAGCCGCTGACCGAGCGCATCCCGGTCTATGAATGGCTGATGTGGCAGATGGGCGGGTTTGGGCCGATGCCCGGCCAGGTGCACCATTTCATCGCGCTGGAGCACGAGCAGGACCGCGCCTATGGCCTGAAGCGCTATATGGCCGAGACGCGCCGGCTTTACGCCGTGCTGGACCGGCGGCTCGCGACGCGCGAATTCGTCGCCGACGCCTTGTCGGTCGCGGATTTCGCGATCCTCGGCTGGGCATGGCGCCACCCGCGCCACAAGGTCGAGCTTTCGGATTTCCCCCATGTCCAGCGCTGGTACGACGCCCTGATGGCGCGCCCCGCCACCAAACGCGGCATGGAGGCGAAGCTGGATTAGCGAAAAGCGTTGCGCTTCCCTTCTCCCCTTGTGGGAGAAGGTGCCTTGCCGAAGGCAAGGCGGATGAGCGTCTCTATCCGCGGAGACAGACCCCTCATCCGGCTCGCCGCCGCTTCGCGCCGTCGATCCACCTTCTCCCACAAGGGGAGAAGGAAAAAGCTCACGCCCGCTTCGCCTCGAACGCCAGCTTCAGCGCAAAACCCGCCAGCACGGTGCCCATCAGCCAGCGCTGGGCCCTGAGCCAGGCCGGGCGGGTGCCGAGAAATCCGGTGATGGAGCCCGCGGTCAGCGCGATCAGCGCGTTGACGCTGACGCTGATGACGATCTGGATGGTTCCGAACACGATCGACTGCGTCAGCACGCTGCCATCAGCGGGATCGATGAACTGCGGCAGCAGCGCCAGATACAGCATCGCGATTTTCGGATTGAGCAGATTGGTGAGAAATCCCATCGCGAACAATTTGCGCGGACCGTCGACCGGCAGTTCCCGCACCTGGAACGGCGAGCGACCGTTCGGCTTCAGCACCTGCCAGGCCAGCCACAGCAGATACAGCGCGCCGCCGAGCCGCAGCGCGTCGTAGGCATAGGGCACCGCGAACAACAGCGCCGTGATGCCGAACGCCGCGCACAGCATGTAGAACACGAAGCCGAGCGCCACGCCGCCGAGCGATACCATCCCCGCGCTCGATCCCTGCGAGATCGAGCGCGAGATCAGATAGATCATGTTGGGGCCCGGCGTCAGCACCATGCCGAATGAGACGAGGGCGAAGCCGAGCAGGGCGGAGAGATGGGGCATCGAGGGACTCGCGGGAAGGGGTCAGCGTGTTTCTAGCGCGCAGCACGCTGCGATGTCATTGCGTAAATTGCACCGAGGGCAATTCGGTCTGCGGTGGCGGGGCGCTCCCTCGCGCCGCTCCTGCGGAGGTAAGGAGAGACGATCGGCGGAACAGATCGTCACGCCTCCTGAAGCGATTTGATGGAGGCCGCGAACCGCGCGATCGCGGCGCGCAGCGGTTCAGCGAGTTCGTTGTCGGCGGCAATCGACATCTCGTCGTTCGCGGTACCGAGCAAGGGCAATGTGATCGACGCGTCGCTGACGAGTCGCGCCGACATGGTCTCAAGCGTCAGCGTCAACGCCGCCAGCGCATGGGTTGCGCGTGGCGACGTATTGATCAGCGCCGCCGGCTTGTTGGGAAATTCGAAGCTGGCGACCAGCCAGTCCAGCGCATTCTTCAGCACCCCCGCGACGCCGCGCGCATATTCGGGGCTGGAAATCAAAATACCGTCGGCATCTCCGATCAATGCCCGAAAGGCCGCAACGGTGTCGGGAATCCGATCGCCGTCGAAATCCGGGTTGAAGAACGGCAAGCCCGCGATCCCCTCATAAAGCGTGATATCGACTCCCGCAGGCGCGAGTCGCGCCGCGGCGCGCAGCACGGCCGTATGCCCGATCCGGCGCGCAGGCTGCCGGAAATCGCGAGAATCTTCATCGGAGACGGTATTCCTCGTGACGGCTCGCCATGGCGTGCCCGCCTTAATGGGCCTCGTCCCAATTGTTCGCCGCCCTTGCATCGACCTGCAGCGGCAGCGACAGCAGCACCGCCGGGAACGGCGCGTCCTGCATGACGTGCTGCACGACCGGCAGCGTCGCCGCCACCTCATCGTCGGGCACTTCGAAAATCAATTCGTCGTGCACCTGCAGCAGCATCTGCGCCGAGAGTTTCTTTTCGGCGAGCGCATCCTCCATCCGGATCATGGCGCGGCGGATGATGTCGGCGGCCGAGCCCTGCAGCCGCGCGTTGATGGCGGCGCGTTCGTTGAAGGCTCGGACCGAGCCATTGCTTGCCTTGATGTCGGGATAGTAGCACTTCCGTCCGAACAGCGTGGCGACATAGCCGTGTCTGCGGCAGAACTCCTTGGTCTCATCCATGTAGGCGCGGATGCCTGGAAAACGCTCAAAGTATTTCTTGATGTAGGCGGAGGCTTCCTCGCGGGCGATGCCGAGCTGGTTGGCAAGGCCGAACGCCGAGATGCCGTAGATGATGCCGAAATTGATCGCCTTGGCGCGCCGGCGCACTTCGCTCGGCATGTCCTTGATCGGCACGCCGAACATTTCGGAGGCGGTCATGGCGTGAATGTCGAGCCCGTCGCGGAACGCCTGCTTCAGCACGGGGATATCGGCGATCTCCGCCAGCAGCCGCAGTTCGATCTGCGAATAGTCGGCCGATACCAGCTTGTGACCGGGCGTGGCGATGAAGGCGCGGCGGATTTTTCGGCCGTCTTCGGTACGCACCGGGATGTTCTGCAGGTTCGGTTCGTTCGACGACAGCCGCCCGGTGGTGGTCGCCGCCAGCGCGTAGGTGGTGTGGACGCGATGGGTCTGCGGATGAACATAATTCGGCAGCGCGTCGGTATAGGTCGATTTCAGCTTTGAAACTTGCCGCCACTCGAGGATCTTTTTCGGAAATTCGTGCCCCTGCTCGGCGAGCTCATCGAGGATCTGCGCCGAGGTCGACCAGGCACCGGTTTTGGTCTTGGTGCCGCCGGTGATTCCCATCTTGCCGAACAGGATGTCGCCGATCTGCTTCGGGCTGCCGACATTGATCGGCTCGCCCGCCAGTTCCTGAAGCTCGGCCTCGACCCGCGCGGCGGTCTGGGCGAAATCGCCCGACAGCCGCGACAGCACCTGGCGGTCGATCGAGATGCCGCGCCGTTCCATCCGCGCCAGCACAGAGACCAACGGCCGTTCCAGCGTCTCATAGACCACGGTCATGCGCTCGGAGATCAGCCGCGGCTTGAGCACGCGCCACAGCCGCAGAGTCATATCGGCGCTTTCGGCCGAATATTCGCTGGCCCTGTCGATCGCGACCTGATCGAACGAGAGCTTGTTCTTGCCGCTGCCGGTAAGATCGCCGTAATTGACGACGGCGTGGCCAAGCCAGCGCTCGGCCAGCGCCGCGAGTCCATGCGCGTTGCGGCCGGCATCCAGCGCATAGGACATCAATTGCGCATCGTCCTGGTTGCGCAGCGTGATGCCATGCTGCGCCAGCATCACGGCGTTGAACTTGATGTCGAAGCCGATCTTGAGGATGCCGGCCGATTCCAGCAGCGGTTTTAGCGCCGCCAGCGCGTCGGCGGCCTTGATCTGGTCCGGCGCGAGCCCGGCATCGAACAGGCCGGAGCCGCCGCCGGACTGCTTGTGGCCGAGCGGGACATAGCAGGCGTCGTTGGGCGCCAGCGCCAGCGCAATACCGGATATCTCCGCCTGCATCGGGTCGATCGAGTCGGACATCGCCTCGATGACGAAGTGGCCGATATCGTGCACACGCGCCAGCCAGGCCTTGAGCTGATCGAGGTTGTGGATGGTCTGATACTGCTTGCGATCGACCGGGATTTTCCGGATCGCTTCTTCGCGCGCGGTGGCAAGCGAGATCGGCGTCCCCTTCAAGCTGGCGGCCTTGTCCTCCTTGCCGCCGGTCTTCGCAGGCGGCGCCGCGGGGCTGGCAAAGAGATCGCCGGTGGCGCCGGCCGATGTTGCATTCGCCGGTGCGGCAGCGGAGGCGCTTTTCGCGCCGGCGCCGCTCTTGTTCCCTGCATCCGCTTCGACGTCGGCAGGATCGATCTGGGAATAGTCGGCGACGCGGCGGGTCAGGGTGGAGAATTCCATCGCCTTCAGGAACGCGATCAGCTTGCGCGCGTCGGGCTCGTGCACGGCAAGATCGTCGAGCGGCACGTCCAGCTCGACCTTGTCGT
>WNFR01008432.1_pt1 | contig 10416 bp, 13 predicted proteins | sample 5400221 | NCBI WGS metagenome assembly WNFR01 (sample SAMN13153357, study PRJNA577476) | soil metagenome | isolation source: 40 cm soil under Madrone tree | place: USA:California | collected 2016-06-14 | reverse complement strand
GCGCCGCGAAGCACCTGAGGTACGTCGCTGCACTCACAGGAGCCGCGCAGGTTCGTGGTGATAGTTACTGGCTCACAGTCGGCCGCAGAAACTTCTTGGTGGGCTATAAATTCGTACGTTTGATCTCCCATCACCGTAACGACGTGCTTTTCGGTTGCGGCGGACCCCGACATGCCGAGGTCGGAAGTGTTTGCCTCCGCATTACTACAACTGAAGAACCATCCAAGACTGTTTAAGAAATGGAGAAAACAACCGGGATCTACGTTCAAGGCGAATGGGAAGGTGTTTAGAGACGCATATCAGCCAACCAGAGATGAGACCTGAAGCATGCAGCGTCGACTCCATTTGTCAGCTGTGCTGCGTCGTCCCTAGGGAGGTTCCGATGTGGAGTAAAAAGAAACCTGATACAACGCAGGCTGCGGACCCAGAACCGACAAGTCTGCAAACGAATCCGCCAAAACCCGTTCCGGCGTTTTGGGAGGGACCAACTAAGATGAACGAGGATGTGACGCGTCCGGGAGGGACAGCGGGCCTTGCGCCGTCGCGGCTCGGATCGAGCCTGCATTTTGAGAGGCGAAATCTCGGGCAACGAGGATCTGGACATCGACGGAATACTTGAAGGACTCGTCCATATCGATGAGCGGAAGTTGCGGTCGGGGCTACAGCAAAGTTGACGGCCGACATCATTGCTGGCGACGTGATCGTGTACGGAAGCGTGAAGGGTAATGTCCATATGAAAGGCAAAGTCGAGATCAAGAAGGACGGTTCGGTGAACGGAGATTTAACGACAGTGCAAATCATCATCGAAGACGGAGCATTCTTCAAGGGCTCGATCGAGATCGAGAAGAGCGCGGAAGGCGACAAAAACGAGTTCTCACGGACGGCATCGGCTGCGGCAAGCGGTGGGCCGAAGAGTATCTAATCGCCAAAGAATGCTTAGGGTTCTATGCTCAGGATAGGACAATAAGTGGTTCGCTGAGTCCTCCTGCTCCCGCCTCAAGTCTAGAGAGGCGATTCTATGTTCCTTCTTGTTTTACGCTGCGCGATAATCTTTCCGATCCACAGGGCAAAAGGAGCGCGCCCATGAGCATATCCATACGTCTGAAGGGTCTTCTCGACGAAAACCAAATCCCTTACGCGGTACTGACGCACACCACCGCCTACACCGCGCCGGGTGCAGCCGCTACCATGCAGATCTCTGGAAAAGAACTTGCCAAGACCGTTGTTCTGTGGACGGGCGAAGAAATGATTCTGGCGGTTCTGCCGGCGCCGAATCACGTGAGGCTCGAAAAGCTGGCTGCCGAGGTGGGAAAGTCTGTGCGACTAGCTACCGAGCAGGAATTCAGCAGTCTCTTTCCCGATTGCGAGCTAGGCGCCATGCCGCCCTTCGGTTCTCTTTACAACTTGCCTGTGTACGTCGATGAGTCGCTGGCCGCCGATGAGGCCATTGTCTTCAACGCCGGAACGCACCGCGACGCGATTCGCATGCGGTACGAGGACTTTGTTCGCGTGGCGAAGCCCCAGGTCTGCTCATTCGCTCAGAAAGGGTGACGCAAACGATCCCGCGTGTTTTTCTTAGTGGTAGCGACGGATTTGAGCCACCGTTCTTTGGTTGGAGGATAGAGCTGGCACTCGGCTGCGTCGCTGGGTTGTGGAATGATGAGGGCCATGATGCGCATGGTGTCCCCGCAGAAGAAGATGGGTTCGCCCGCGGCGCCGGCAGTTGCCGGCCCTTCCTTCAAGGCATAGTCAGGCAACGGGACAGCGGGTGCCCATTACAACAGGTGGCAAAAGCGGGAAGAAGTTGAGACGCCCTTGATGACAGGGTGCCGCCTACGGGAACGGGCAGTGGCACTGGTTCTTCTTCTGGTTCTTCTTCTGGTTCTTCTTCTGGTTCTTCTTCTGGTTCTTCTTCTGGTTCTTCTTCTGGTTCTTCTTCCGGCTCCTGCTCCGGCTTTTCTTCCGGTTCCTGTTCGACCTGCCGGGGATTCACATCTTCATTTTCTAGATGGAAGATCTCCTCATCGGCAGGCTGCGTGGAAAGGACTCTCAACACCAGCCCGATCTCTTGCTCGGGATTCATGTAAAACCGGGGTGCAGGAATACGATGGATAGGCCGCGCGCTGCACGTTCTAAACTTAAACCTTTCCAGTCTTCACTACAAATTTCTGAAAGGTGTCGTAAAGGAACCCGAACTCGTTCCCAGGGAAGCACGTGAAACACGTAGCGATTGAGATTGCCGAACACGTCGTTGAAATTGTCGATATCGGAAGTATCCTTACCTAACTCCTGAGAATCCGTCGCTCCGGTGAACGTGATTGCGACTATCGTGGACATCCTCGGCATCGCGAGCATCTGGCAACCACAGACGCCCTGTCACAACCGATGGCCGACGTAATCAGTAAGAAGGCCCGGAGTTGGGATTTTCAGGCAATCGTGCCGGACATCCTACGTACCACTCAACTGCCACAACCACGGGCTCAAACTGCGAAAAAAGCCAAAGCCACGAGCGATCCTTTGTGGGCATTTTATGCGAAGCCACGTCACAATACGCAGTTTTGGGATGTTCAAACCCGTGACTTCAATTTCGCTGTGGAAGACAAACCTGACGAGGGCCATTACAACCTTATTCTATGGAAAGGGTTGATGGGCGATAGAGTTCCCTATCGGAATATCCGCGATGCTCGAGACCTCCGCAGAAATCGTCAATCGCTTCTGAAACAGTGGCGCCACGAACGGATCCTGCAGCTCTCTTCAAATTTGCTTCAAGTCTCGCAAATGGCAACTAACTAGAACCGAGGCAGCTTCTGACGCACTGGTTGTAACCAATCGGGGCTCTGGCTCCCCCTTCGGATACTGGGAACAGGGCTGCCGGGGCAGGGCCCACTTGGTTGTCGAACGAATTTGTACGCACAGGCCTTTTCGCCACCAAAACATCTTGTCTCTGGCATAGGTAGATTTTCCTGCTTTCCTGCCCGCCTCCCCCAATTGAGGATCTTGATCTCTACTGACGCTTTCTCGGCGGGTGCGAGTGCTAAATCCGGTTCTGATGTGTTCGCTCAAACGATTAGGCTTGCGTAACCCCACATTTGCCTCTCAGCTTATGCTTTCTGTCCCCCTCACGAAGCATCCATTCGCGGATGTATGGAGAACCGTGCGCTATTTCTGTCCCCGCGTCGTGGCAGATATTCAAAAAGTGAACAACTTCTACATCCACGAGCGTCATCCTTGGTAACGCCTAGGCCAACTGCCTATCGTGCGGACGGCGTTTTGCGAAAATCCTGCTTTTGCCTGGCTGACCCTGGAAGACGTAAAATCTAGTCTCCGAGAGTGTCGCGCGTGCGGAGGTGTCGCATGGTGCAAATACTTGGAAGCAACACTCACCCCTGGCGGCGCGAAAGCCGCTTAAAGTTTCTCTTCCTCGCCTCGGCCCCATTTGCGATTTCGCTTGCCGGCTGTAATGACACGTGCTTTTCGTTCACTTCAAATCCACCAACCGGTACGATCGGGATCACCGTCAGCGATCCCGCACCAGCCTGTCGGTTCGCGAAAGCGAACGGCACCGTTCGTGTTGTGATGCAAGAAATCTCGGCGGCCAGTTCCTCGTTGGGTCCGAGCCGGGTCCAGCATGTCTTCGTGACTCTACGCGGTGTCGACGTCCATCTTAACTCGATCACCGATGACGCTTCGCCCGACTGGCAGGAATTGCTGCCACATCTGTCGCGCCAGCCGCTGCAAATTGACCTGCTGAGTGCGGCCGAAGATGCGCACACACAGCACCAGCTAGCGGAGCCAGCCACAATTCCCGCCGGCACCTATCGGCAGTTGCGCTTACGCTTTGTCGCGAACCAGCCAGCCGTCAGCGATGCGGTGCCAGAAAAGAACGGCTGCGGCAGTGCCGCATACAACTGTCTCGTCTCGCAAGACGGTCGAGTCCAGCCCCTGGTGTTCGATCAACCGGAGCTCCGCATTACTTCGGAAAGCATTCCCAACGGCTATCTGCTTATCGTTCCCGATAGCTCTGCCGATCTAGTTCTCGCCTTCAGCGCTTCTTGGTCATTCTCTTCCTCTGGCGGCATCCGACTTTTGCCCACGCTTAGCGCCACCGCATCTCTCGAGCGTTGAGCCGAGGGTTTTACGTAAGCTCTATTCGATTAATCTAGTAATTCTGGCGCTGGTCAACAGCGTGAAAGATTCCCGTACTTTGCGTATCAATCGCCAGAAGCCCGCGCCCTATGAATGACCGACCGGTGGTAGACTGCGCGTATGGCTACCAAAGATAAAGCGAAGAAGAGACAGACTGCGGGCAAGAAGGTGGCTCCGATGAAGAAGGCGGTTAAGAAGGTCGGTGCCAAGAAGATGGCCGGCGACAAGACGGTGGCCTCGGCTAAGAAACAGGTTCGGAGGAAAAGTCTAAGTGCGGATACGGAGACTTTCGCACTGGAGGGATCGATGGCTCGGTCGGGCGAGCAATCGGGAGATTTGCAGGGATTGTCCAACGTCCAAGGTGCGGATTCGGAGAGTGTCGAAGAGTTGCTCCAGGAAGGAAATACGTTCGAGGCCGAGGCGGTGAAGGGCGTGGAAGACGCCGGGGACGCTGACGGGGCGGAAGTTCGCACCCATGAGGTGCCGCAGGATGATGTTCCCGGGGAGTCTCTGGACAAACAGTAGCGACGTGAGCGGCGTACGTTCCATCTCCGCGTTCCCATCTGGCAGAGCGAGGCACAAACGCGACGGCGCCTGTGTTGACCGACACTCGAATCGCGTCTCCAGATTCTAAGGAGGCAGGCGTTCTACAAGACAGGCCATTGCACCAAAAACGGGCGGTAGATTCCTGCTCACGTCGGTCCGTGCATTCAGACACGAAGATGAAATTCTTGGACTTCTTGGAGCCGTTGGAATTCTTAGCAAAAAGAGCGCGCCTGCTTTTCGCGCAAGATGCGCTACGTCCCACAATTTTGCCGTCCTTTTGTTTTCAATGATTTAAGGCACAACAAATTCTGGTACAGTGGATCAATCGACGGCTATTTGGCACAGTTCAGGTACAGCCGAGGCTTTTCGAGGTCGTTTGGATTGGAGCAAAGTTGGAAAGTGCTTTAGAATCAGTAGTGCACTTCATGTCGGGGCGTAGCGCAGCCTGGTAGCGCGCCTGCCTTGGGCGCACGATATTTCACTCTACGCATTCTATCTTCTGCTTTGGTTTCTATTGTTTTCAACAAACTGGGGAATCTGCTTCTCGCTCCCCAGAAACGCTAGCGCTTTACCGGATGCGCGTTCTCGGTGAGGAGAGAACGGAGGCAAGGAGTTCTGCGCGCGTTCGGTAAAGCCGTTTGGACGTGGCCGCCCGTGGTTGCGGTGGACGCGGGCTCTATGCAAATTCAATCGTGGGAAAGAGCGGTATTAAGCCGTGCCGAGACTGTGCTGCAGGGCACGACACATGGCACCGTGTGCGCGGAAATTGGCTACGGCGAAAAAGTATCGTAAAGACTGTGGTCGAAGAGGCTGGAAAAGGGATCGGTTTGACGGCGAGGCACAGAGATGCGCAGCGCCTGGAAGTACCCAGAGTTTTCGAGTTGGAGAGAGTAGTCTCATGCCGCAGAGCTGATCGGTGGTGGAGAACGAAGTTGGATTTCGGCAGCGGTGAGCCGTTCGATGACCTTCATTGGTCCTCCACACTTGGGACAGCGATAAAGATCGGGAACGTCTTCGGTGGAAGAAGCGTGTTCTTCGGTAAGCGCTTCTTGTGCCGCACCCAACAACTGGAAGCATAGGGGCAATGTCGTGCGGCGCCGTCGGCAGGCCAGGAAACCGAAGTGCCGGATACGCACGAAGCCTTTCGGAAGAATATGCAGCAGGAAGCGACGCAAGAATTTGTCGTGTGACAAAGCGGTGAGCTTGTGTTCGTTGTGGTGAGCGGAATCGCGCCAGCGAAAAGTCACTTGGCCATCGGCAATGGAGACGAGGCGATGGTTGGAGATGGCCACGCGATGGGTGTAGCGGCCGAGATATTGCAGCACATATTCGGGGCCGCCGAAGGGACGTTTCAAGTAAACCACCCAGTGTTTTCGAAACAGTGGCCGGAGCCAAGCAGCAAAGATCTTGGGTTCGGAGAGGAGCTTCAACTTTTCGGGGAAACGGAGCTCACCATTCTGGAAGGCCTGCCGGAGGGCCGCGACAAACTTGCCACGAAAGACCTTACGCAGTACCGCTTTGGGCAGGAAATAGTTGTCCGGCGAGTGGACCCAGCGGGTGTGATCGAGCGAGAGACCTCCGGCGGGCACCACACAATGGACATGCGGATGAAGCCTGACCTTTTGGTTCCAAGTGTGCAACACACTGAAGAAACCAATCTCAGCACCGAGGTGTCTGGGATCGCGAGCGACTTCGAGGAGAGTTTCCGCGCTGGCACGAAACAAGAGATCGTAGATCACCTTTTTGTTCTGCAGCACCACTGGGGCCAGGTAGCGGGGGAATGTGAAGACAACGTGTAGGTAGCGCGTAGGGAGCAGTTCTCGTCGACGGGCGGCGATCCAGGGTTCGCGAGCAGCGGTCTGACACTTTGGGCAATGGCGATCACGGCAGCTGTTATACGAGATCGGGGCAAGATGTGCGCAGCGGGTGCACTCATCGAGATGCCCGCCGAGCGCAGCCGTGCGACACCGTGCAATCGCCAGCAGCACTTTGACATGTTTCCAACGGATCCACTGGCGGTTTCGCTCGACGAAGGCAGTTCCAGCAGTGCGGATGAGATCGGCAATCTCGAGCGCCGGCGGGGTCACTGGAGCACCTCCTCCCCAACGTGACCCACACTTATATCAAAACCGCTGGGCAATCACGCTCCGCTCGCTCATGCGCAGCGTCCGCCGCCGGCCGGCTACGTCCAAACGCGCTTGTATTGACTGGTCTGGCCAACCTCCGGGTGGTCGGCTACGAACCCTAGGTTCCGCTAAGTTCTCGCGAGCCTGCTGAATAATTTTTTCTGTTCTTGTCCCTTACTGGATGTTTAGCTTTTTCTTTTCTCGCTTAGCTCCACGCTCAGCAAAATAGCAGTTTGCCAAACCGATACAAAAACACCGAAGTTGTACGTGTTGTCCGCAAAATGAAGTAGAACTCGTAGTCGAGAACGCTGTGTAACGCATTGAATTGAAAAAACAAACACTGGTTGAGGCAAATAGATTTCAACCAGTGACATCTTGGCCTTGTACTAGGCGCTCAATGGACTTTCGCATTTTGTAAGTTGCTGATTCTAAAGAAGTGGTCGGGGCGAATGGATTTGAACCATCGACCTCCTGGTCCCGAACCACGCATCTGAATCCCATAAACGCTTTATCTGGCGTCGCTTACGGGACAAGAATCGTTATTTCCTCTCTCTTAGTTGTACCTAACTTGTACCTGCTTCACTGGGGTGGTCGGGATCGAACTACTAAGGGCGTTGAAGGCGCGCAAGTTATTTATTCTGCGAAACTGCAAAAAGGAGAAAAACCACAGAAACGCTAAAGTGAGGTACACCTCAGGCGCAAACCCTTCCCGGAGCCGCCCGCATTCTGCAAGACAAGCTCGATTCCACGAAACGCGAAATCCATTTTCTCGGCTTATCGGTCGAAGAGCGCATCGCCGTATGGGCCGGGCCGACAGCTCTGCTGTTGCTCCTCTTTTATTTCTTCGCCCATCTCTCGAATTTGAACCGGCGTCGCTTCAGTGGAAGCGACCGCCTGCAAAACGCCGCGTGGATCGTCCTTCTTCCAGGGTTCGCAAGTGCCATTCACTCGTACGCTTCCATTGTCCTGCTTCCTCCTCTAGCGGCTTTTGTGCTCTTGCGACGCTCAGGCCACATGCACGAATGGACTACTCGCGCGGGAGTTGTCCTCTCCTTGCTGATCGTCATCGCAGGAGTTCTGTGCGTCTGGAAGATCGCGCCCATGAGGATGAAGATTCCAGAAAACGCAACGATCTGACCGTCCCCTTCCTGTCCATTCCTCGATCTCGTCCCTGCTGCAAGGTGACTCTTATCGAAGCGCACGCACCAACGATCCTTCGCTAAGCGTCCTGCCCAGATTTTGCGTGTTCTGCTTCCCACGCCCCCCACACCACATTTTCCATGCGCTGCACTTCCTCGTCGCTGAGTTCCGCAAAAGATGGACGCTTGGCGCCTGACAGCTTTCCCTTGTTTTGCAGGATTAGCCGAACCAACAGCGTCGCCTTGCGATCCGGCATATCGACGATCTCCATCACCTTTTGAACAGCACCATCAAATACTTTCAGGAATCCCACCTCGTCACGCAGATCCCTGCGGATCGTCTCCTCGATGCAGCGGTACAGATACTCGACATGAGCCGTGGCGTCAAAGTAGCGGTACAAGCGTACCGTGTCATTGTGAACCGTCAGCCTTCCGGCGTTGTCCAGATCATAGTCAATGAAAGGAAGGATTGATGATGAGTACTTTTCAAGTACGCGATCGTAAGCGCCGCGGTCGCGAAGCATCGCAGCCGACACAGGGAAGAGAATCCCTTCCGGCGTGACTCCTCGCTTCGCCAGCATGTGATGCACGATAAACCGGTGAATCCGGCCGTTCCCGTCCTCGAAGGGGTGGATAAAAACAAACCCGAATGCGGCGGCGGCGGCGGCGGCGATAGCATCTGTCTGCTCGGAGCCCTCGAGTCGTCCCTCCATGTTCATCCATGCAGTCATTAAACCCGCTACGTCCTCGGGCTTTGGGCATACGAAGTGCACATCCTCCGTAAAGTCACGCAGGGTTTGCGCTACATAGTTCTGGGTTGTGCGCCAGCCCTGTTGCGCATACCGTGGTTCCACAATGGCATTTTGCAGCTGCACAAACGCTTCCTTCCGCGTCGCGTCGAACTCCGCCGCCTTTTCGAGCGCCTTCACAAATCGAACCGTGCGTTCCTTACTTGGAACTTCCCCTTCAATGGCAAACGAGGACTTCGTCTCTTTAGTAAAAAGATAGTGCACCGCGCGAGCCAGGATTGCGGGGTCGCAACTCTCAACGATCTTCCTGGCTTCCCCAGCGAGATCGAGTGCCATCAGATTTGACAGAGCTTCGGTCCGCCGCACGAGCGGCGAATAATCCTTGGTTCCAAGCAGGTTGTCGTTGATCCTCTGCCGCCGGACCTGGGTCGTCGGTCCAGTTATATGAAGTTCATCGTCGAGCAGGTCGACATAGCCGGAAGGAATGAGGTCCGGAACATCCAGCGTCTCGCCCGTCGAGAGCTCGTACAAATACCAAGCGCGTCGAGCAAAGATCCCGGTAGGCTCCGAGCGAATCCAGGCCTCCAACTCGCCCTTGTCGACCTTTTCAAATATCGCGGATAGTGCTCCTAGATCGATCGGCTCATATCGCATCGCGAACCGCAAATTGGCAGCTGTTCCGTCTGTTTCATAGCGCATCGGATACTGCTCGAGAACTCGCTCGGCGGTGACTATCGTCCGTCTCGTTCCGGTGTTAACCTCAGAACGCACTACAGGTGCCGGTGTCTTCAGACCCAGTGCATCGATCAATGCGTGCAGCCCGACCGCTTTAGTAGCCATAGTTTCTCCACCGCATCATCATTGCTTGGGTCAAGATCGATGAAAGTCTCATCGCCTGCTACAAATCTTCATCGTAGAGGCGATCTCCGCAAAACATTCATCATTCATCCTGGACTATTAGACCATAATTTTCTTCATCGAAACTAGAAAAACATCATTTATGGACACCAGTAGAGTAGAAACATCATCGCAACTCAGCCGAACTCCAGTCGAACTGAGGCCTATTAAGGTTAAAGGCAAAGCGAACCCGTACGATCCAACCTATGAAACCTACTTCGAAGAACGCGAAGGGGCTCACATGCTGGAAACGTTTCGGGGTACCCGCACTCTTCGCTATCTCTGGTATGAGTAACGTGGACTCTGCACCCGGTGCAACATAAAAATCACCCGGATCACAGGCTGGCACCTTCATTACTGCGTCCCCCGTGTGAAGGGCGGTTCCACAGGTGCTTCGAACTGCGTTTTACTTCATCCCGAGTGCCATGACCGGGTTCATCGTCAGCGTCTTTCCGTTTCGAAACCGCGTCTCCCTAATGGAGACGTTCGAAGGGCTTGAGCTGGGTGAAGGGAAACTTTCACGCCCAGTTCTGAGAGGGCCGGGCGGCCGCAAGGCCGCCTGGCTACTCGGTAGTAATGTTGCCGTCGGGTTTACTGGAATAACTTCCGCATAGGGCGTGATCCAGGACGAATAAGGACGTGTCAGCGTGTCCACGTCAGCCTCGCCGCGCTGCCTCGATGGCGGCGATGTCGATCTTCTTCATCGTCATCATCGCCTCGAACGCACGCTTTGCCTCACCGCCACCAGCCGCAAGCGCATCGGTTAGCGCGCGCGGGGTGATCTGCCAGGAGAGGCCCCAGCGGTCCTTGCAC
>WNFR01008430.1_pt1 | contig 10419 bp, 14 predicted proteins | sample 5400221 | NCBI WGS metagenome assembly WNFR01 (sample SAMN13153357, study PRJNA577476) | soil metagenome | isolation source: 40 cm soil under Madrone tree | place: USA:California | collected 2016-06-14 | reverse complement strand
CAGGGCCAACATCAGTAAGCATTGATTTAGAAATCGGAAAGGGAGCAGGGGCTCGGCCGGAGCATCGGTGAGGCAACGGGAGCACGCTTGGTGAGGCAACGTTCGACGTCTCGGGAACATTCGCCGGTGAGGCAATACGACGCCGGCGACACCGTGCCGGTGATCGTCGACCGCTCACCGGCCAGGTCCGTCCGGCGCAGATTTTTGTCGCCGTCCTAGGCGCCTCCAATTTCACCAATGCCGAGGCGAGCTGGACCCAGGCGCTGGCCGACTGGATCGGTGCGCATACCCGAGCCTTCGCAGCGATCGGCGCGTGCCCAAACTGCTGGTGCCGGACAACACCAAGGTTGCTGTCATCAAAGCCTGTCTTTACGACGTCTGCGTGCGGTCGCCCTGCCAGTGGCTGATTTTGCCCCCGCGCACGGCGTACCAGCAGGTATCGTGCTGCCAATGATAATCGCCGCGGCCCCTGCACCAGCTATGGCGATTCATAAGCCGGGACCGGCCTTTAACGCGCGCTGATATCGTCGATAAGGGCGTTGGTTGCCCGGTGATCACGTCAGGTTCGCAGCTGACTCTCCGCTGGAGGGGACAGGATTCGAACCCTCGGTCTCCCTTAGGGATGGCATTTTCGAGACCGCCCCGTTCGAGCTTTCGGGCACTGCCCCTTGTGTGAGAAGGGCGGGCCCCTTTGCGAGAGAGAGCAAGGGCTCGAATCCCACTTCGCTCGGCCATTCTAAAGGAAGCCATCCTGCAGATGATCGTTCGGTGGGTCGGTGTGCGCCGTCACTGCCATCCCGGCAAGAGCATGTGCTCCCATCAGCATGTGAATCTCCGCTCTAATTTGTTTCCAGTTATTACCATCAAGCGAGACAAAGCTACGAAATACGAAAGACCCGTCAGCTGGCATTTTAGGGGCTAGCTGTTTCTGGTTCTCCGCACGCTGTCGATTATTAAGACCTGCAGAATCGGTAAAAGCTTCGATCGGCGGTCGAAGCCCAGGACTAGCCTTGCCGATAATATCGGACTTGCCCCCGATGGCATCCGGCGTTAGGCGTGCTACGAATTGCGGACCGTATCCCTAGAGGCGGCATTCATGCGGCAGAACAGTTTTGGTAAGCTTCCGCCGGTCTCGGCGCTGACGCTGGGCGGCGGCGGCATCGGCATGGTCTGGGGCGAAACGACATTCGACGAATGCGTCGCCACGGTACATGCGGCGGTGGCTGCCGGGATCAACCTGATCGATTTGGCGCCGCGCTACGGTGACGGCAAGGCCGAACACGTCGTCGGCGAAGCCTTCGCCGGCCGCTTGCCCGACGGGGTGCGCGTCACCAGCAAATGCAATCTCGGCAATCCGTCGCCCGAAGAGATCGAACCTCTCCTGCGGCAATCCATCGAAGGCAGCCTCGAACGCCTGCGACTGTCGCGGCTCGACCTCTTCTTTCTCCATTCAAATGTGGTGCCCGACGAGAACCACATCGCGCAGTGGCCCGATGCCGCCAGCCGCATGACGCCCTATGCGACCTTTGTCGAGCATGTCCGCCCGGTCTTCGAGCGGTTGGTTGGCGAGGGTCTGATCCGTGCTTGGGGTCTGACCGGCATCGGCCATCCCGACACGATCATCAAACTGCTAGGCGAGCGCCCAGCCCCGGCGGCCGTGCAGTGCATCGCCAATTTGCTGGACTCACTCGGCGGGCTGAAGTTTTTCGACGGACCCGCGAAGCCCCGCGCCGTCATGACAGCAGCGCGCGAGAACGGGGTGGGCGTGATGGGTATCCGCGCGGTGCAGGCGGGCGCGCTGACCAGCGCGATTGATCGACCCTTGCCCGCCGGCCATCCCGAACTGCGCGATTTTGCCCGGGCAGCCGGCTTCCGGCGGCTCGCTAGGGAGTTCGGCGTCGCTCCCGCCGCGTTGGCGCATCGCTACGCGCTGTCGCTCGACATCGACACACTCGTGCTTGGCGTGAAGAACCGCCGGGAGCTTGCCGAGTGCACAGCCGCCGCTGATGCCGGCGCTTTACCTCCGGAGTTGATGGCCCGGGTCGATGAAACGGTCCCTCGCGGCGAGGAGACGTAGCGATCGCTTGCGTAAGAAGCTCGACGCCGCCAAACGGCTCGAAATCGCTAAGAGCTTCATCACCGGCCGGAAGTAGGGCGCCGAGATGGCGCGCCTCTGCAACATCAGCCAGCCGACCGTGTCACGGATTGTCGCCCAGCATCGGATGGTCGGCCCATAGCTCGGGGTGATACGAAAATGCCAATATCGAAAAAGCCGTGTTCGAAAGCTGCCCTCAAAACCTCGACGAAGGCCAGCGCCCCCGCAGCATTGCCGGATAGGCGCGCGATGGAGAGTTTCCTGGCGGCGATCGCCGGATGCCGCGGTGACGACGCGACCGCGAAAGCGCAGGACGTGATGTACGAGGCATGGGAGCGAACTACCTCCCGTTCCCGGATAGCGCTCGCCGTAAAGCACTCGGCATCTCGCCGCTTTGCGCGGACGCTTATGTCCTTCTGGCCGAGGAAGCCCGATCTATCGAGGAGGCTCGAGACTACTACGCGAAGGGCGTTGAGGCGGGGGAGTGGGCGCTCGGGCCACGGGGCTTCAAGCAGTATGCCGGCCACTTCTGGGGCTTTCTCGAAACACGCCCCTATATGCGGGCCAGGGCCGGTCTCGCGGGCACACTCCTGCAGTTTGGCAACGTCGACGGCGCCCTCGCCCACTACCGCGACATGCTCAAGTTGAACCCGAACGACAATCAGGGGATACGGTACGTCCTCGCCGGGTGCCTGCTCAGACAAGACAATGACAGCGCGCTCAAGGAATTGCTGGCCGCCTATGAGGACGGCAACGCGTCCTGGCTCTATACCCGGGCGCTCGTGGCCTTTCGCGAGAGCGGGGACAGCGACGGGCAGGCCGCGGCGCTGGTCAGGGATGCCTGGTCCGCGAACGAACATGTACCCGCCATCCTAGCCGGCGCGAAGCCTCTGGTGAACTCGGACGATGGCTACGTCACCATGGGTGGTCCGGACGAGGCGACCTACTACGTCACAGAATGCGGCGCGGCGTGGCATCGCACACCAGGTGCGGTCGCGTGGCTGACAAAACTCGCCACTACCTTGGGGCCGAAACGACGGACACGTGCGACTATGCGCTGATTCTGCTTAACGTGCAGTTTTAAACAAATCGTGCAACGACCTGGATCAAGGGCATACGAACACAAAAGCCACCACCTCCACCTACTGCGCAGCAGTATGCCAACGCGATCGTCCAGTGGGACGATGGTTCTGAAGGACACGTCGATGTCTCGATTGTTCATTACCGGTTCGACCGACGGTCTCGGCTTAATGGCCGCGCGCCTGCTCGTCGGAGACGATCATCAGGTGACGCTGCACGCGCGGAATGACTGGCGCGCCGCTGACACGCGTCGCTTGCTTCCGCAGGCCGAGGCCGTCGTTGTCGGCGACCTGTCGAGTGTCGCCGAGACGCGACGGACTGCGGAGCAGGTCAACGCGTTGGGCAGGTTTGACGCGGTGATCCACAATGCCGGCGTCGGTTATCGGGAATCGCGCCGCATTGAGACCGTCGACGGTTTCTCGCAACTCTTCGCGATAAATGTGCTCGCGCCCTACCTGCTGACGGCGTCGGTCACTCCGCCCGATCGGCTGATCTATTTGAGCTCGGGGATGCATAGGACCGGGCACGCTTCGCTTGACGACCCGCAATGGACGGCGCGTCGTTGGGACGGCGCGCAAGTGCCGCCGGATTGGCGAGACCCTTGCCGGCAATATCCGGCGCGGTGCCATGGACGGCCTGCGCCATCGCGTGATCGCTGCCAGCATTCAACGATGGTGCGAGCCCCACGCCGCCGGCGAGGCCTGAAGCCTGATCCGAGAGGATGTCGCCGAACAGGTTCGTGGTGGCGACAAGACGAAATTCCTTATGCCGCCGCGGGAACGATGAACTGAACGTATCGACCCGCAGCAGATTGAGCGTGATGGTCGGATACCCGCAACTGAGTTTCTCGAAGGCGCCGATAAACAGACCCTCGGTCTGAGGCAAGGCGGTGCGTTTGTGGGCGATATGCCAGCACGCTCTCGCCCTGTGCCGCGGCATAATCCAGGCTGTATCGTGCAAAACGGTCGTAGGCGAACGCCAGTGATGACACGCAGGGATAATGCGACGTCGTCGGTCGGCTTGAACTCGCCGTAACCCCAGGCGAGATTGCGGTCGGGATAAAAGCCTTCCGTGTTCTCGCGAATGATCGTCACGTCAAGGTCTGGTATCACCGGTCCAACTGCGACCATGACCGTACCGGACGTACGTTCGCGAACAGCTTGAATGTCCGGCGTAGATAGCCGCTGGGATGACCGTTTGTGTGGTCACCCTTCGGGTATTCGCCGGCGAAGGTCGGTCCCATGATCCAGCCGTCGGAAGCACGAAGCGTCTGTTCCGTGGCCTTCGAAAGCAAAGTCCCTTGCTGCTCCCTGGCCTTCCAACCGACCAGACAATGCGTAGCTTCAGCCCCGTCCGCTCGCTGGCGGCATGCAGCACCTCGACGGCGGCATCGGTGATTTCGGGCCCAATCCCATCGCCCGCCAGCACGCCGATCTTGAACTCGCGTTGATCCGCCATCCTATTTCCTCTTACACCGCCGTGCCCGGGGCTACGCCTGTTCCCGAGCAAGTCTGCGAGGCTCCAAGGCGCGCGCCTGGCTGCTATATTCGTCTCAGCCCTTCTCGGCCGCAGGCACGGCGGCAAGTTCATCCACCCACGGCAGTGCCGACCGCCGCCAGCCCTGTCGGCGCGGTGAGAAGGCGGCGCGCTGTGTGATCGTTCCGACGCGCAAGCCATAGCTCTGAGGATTCTTTACCGCACAGGCATAGATCGGCGTGCCGCAATTGCCGCAGAAGGCGTGAAGGCGTTTGTTGCCGCTTTCGGCCGTCTTGATATAGGTCTTGGGTGTGCCATGAAGCACGAAATGCTCGGCAGGCGCCGCGATGTTGGCGCGAAACGCCGATCCGGAGAGCGTTTGGCAGTCGGTGCAGTGGCAGATGTTGAGCGCATCGGGATCGACCTCCGCCTCGAAGGTGATCTGGCCGCAATGGCAGTGTCCGTCGATCTTCGTCCGTCTTGTCCCGTGATTGTCCGGCGGCGATGCACCGATGGGATCAGGCCAAAGCTCGCATCCGCGCCGTTGGTCGTGGGGATCATAACGGGCGCTTTGTCCGGTGTCAGCGCCTTGTGCCGGTGCATGCAGGGTGAGGGTGCGTAAGCGTCGCTCTAACGTTGCCGCACACGTACCTGCGACGCTTGTGAACGCCTCTGGCGCGCGGATCGATTGAGGTCAGCCGGAGCGTCCGGTCGTATACGACAATTGGCCCGCGCGCTATAGTCATGCCGGCGGCCGAACTTCAACGTCCCGGGCGGAGGAAACGATCGATGGGTCTCACCTTGGAAGAAGCCAACCGCATCCTTCGGGGCGCCTTGGCAAAAGCACAGAAGCTGAACATCAAGATCAGCGCCTCAATCTGCGATGCCGGCGGCCGGCCGGTTGCATTCCAGCGCATGGACAACGTGATATGGGCAAGCGCCTATGCAAGCCAAGGAAAGGCCGTCGCCTCGGCTGCGTTCGGCCGTCCAAGCGGCGAAATGGCAGAGCGCGCCGACCAGCCGACGCCGCGTGGGGTTGCCGCGGCGGAGGGCGGGCACATGATCATGGGTCAGGGAGCGGTTCCGATCATCCGTAATGGCGTCGTCGAGGGTGCGTGCGGCGTCAGCGGCGGCACCGCTCAGCAGGACGAAGACTGCGCCCGCGCCGGCGTCGCGCAATTGTAGCACCCCGATGAAGTTCTCTGGCGGCACAAGGGCGGCAGAAGGGCGGCTCGATGCGGCGAGTGATGCAAAGCGGCAGGTTGGCTCGAACGAGTGAAAGACTACTGCAGACGCCTTATCTGAGCTTGGCTCAACTCGCCAACCGAGGCGCTCGCGAAGGTCGAACCGGCTGTGGAACCGAAGCAGATACGGCGAGCGGCGGCGATGGGGCGCGAGACCCGCCAGATACCTGCCTCCCAATTTGGTCGCGTCCGCGCGTTAACGAGGTACGGGATGACGCGGGCACAGGTCGCAGAGCTCCATGGGGTCATTGTCGACGAGATAGAGAAGATTATCAGGCGCTCGTAAATCTCTTGATCCGCTGATCTCTGCTCGGACGCAACTACCGGTGTTGGACAGCGCAAGCGATGCTGTTGATGTGCTTGAGCTTGGGTGTCTTCCTTGTCTTGACACCGCGTCATACCCCGGGCCGGTGAACTCGATGAGATCAAAGCCGTTGCCGAATGGATCAGCCATATTGGCGATATGGCCGTACTCACGGATCTTGATGTCTCGATCAAGCGAGGCGCCCAAGGAGATCAGCCGAGCGACCATCTGGTCCAGATCTTCCACGATGAAGTCGAGGTGAACAGGTGTCCAATGGCGCTCGTAGCTTCAAACAACCTGCTTGGAGTCAACCTCTGCAAGGGTGGGGCGATTGGCCAGTAGGTAGATTGGCAGGTTCGCGCCTGCGAGTTCGACCCAGGTGAGGCTCAACAGCCGCTTCAGCGTGAGACCCAATCTTGCCCACGTCAATCTGACTGGCGCTAATCTTAGCGGCGCCAACCTCAGAGGTGCCAATCTCAGCGGTGCCAACTTGAAAGTGCAGAGTGTACTGCCTTCCCGGCCTTCACAGGCTCGCTATTACACCTCTCTGCAACGTAGTTGATCGCCTCATGGAGAGATAGTCGGTGAGGCTGGGGAAGAACTGGCATGGTGTCGCCCTACCCGCGTGTCTCCCGTACCGCCCCTTGCTCGGCGGCTCCTAATGCCGTCGCGGGGGCAGCGGCTCTCGTACGGGCTCCGGCCGTAGCTGCCCCGAGATCTCCTTCAGTACCACAATGCGGGGACTAAGGGGGTAAGGTCGCCGTCGATGATCTGGGATAATTCTCGGACCACCCTTCGGCCTGTTCGTCTGTCAGTTCAAGGTGCATGCCCCGGATATAGGCAATCAAGAGCAGCGGTGAACAGACCCTCTCTTCCTACCCCATGCAGGAAGAGAGGATCGAGGTGCGAGGTCTAGGTGAAGACAGCTCTAACGGTGCCCACCGCCTCCGCCATGTCCAAAGCCGCCAGCCATGCCATGGCCGAAGCCGCCACCGCCGAAATGAGCGAAACCTACGCTGTGACCCATGCCGTGGTCCAAGCCACCCATGCGGTCATGGCCGAAGCCATGATCGAAGGCGCCGTGGTCAGGGTGCCGGCCATAAAGTACGTTGGGGTAGCCGTAATAGCCGTAATCCCCGCCTAGCGTGCACCCGTAACTCGGATCGTATGCCAAACCAGCCGGGCAAGTGTAGGATTGGGCAGCAGCCGGTTGCGATCCGGCGAACGCAACCGTGGACAACCCAGTGGCGGCAGCCAACACGATCGCTTTGGTGGAAAACTTGCTGCGGGTCATCGCAGCCTCCTTTGGGGATTTGCCCCACAGTTTAAACTTATTTCAAAGTGAGCGATCGATAGACCACCAGCAATGAGCGAATAGGCCGCTTTAACCGCCGTTTACGCCTTTTAACTCCCGTCAAGTGGGACAATCGACGCCAGGGCGCCCAGGAAGCCAGTGCAGTGACGTTCTGACTAGGGGACTTTCCCGACCCGACTCACGGGCCACTGGAGTGGACGGGAGGGGACATTGGGAGGCTTTGGGGACCTGCGAGTGGCTCCAATAAGCGGGGGATTACGGACCTCCTATGAGAGAGCGCCGTGGCACGGGGCCAGCGGCGCCGCGAATGCGGAGGCGGTTACAAAACAGACTTACGTAAATCCAGAATGTAATAGACCGAGCCCCTTTCCTGACCAGATTAGCAGATGTCGGTCACTGCCCGTGCGTCCAAGTCGTAAAGTCTGTACAGAGGAAAGATCCGAAGTTCCCCTCTGCGTGGGACCAGCCGGAGTATTTTTGGATCGCGTGGCGCAGGGCCACCTGACAGGCGGCCTTTGTCGAATAGACGGGAAGCCCTTCGCCGCAGACAAAGACCGTGTCCGCATCTTTGTCAGTATCGCGCATGGTCACCGCGCCCATGTGGACGTCGAGACCGAGCAACACCCAGGTATGGGGCGCCGAAAAACAATCGGGTGGGGCGGCTGTTGCTGAAGCCCTGTTTGCGGAGCAATTTGCGCATCAGCTTGACGGCCGCAGACCGGTTGCGACGACGCTGGACGAGGATCTCGAGGACCTCGCCCTCGTGGTCGACAGCACGCCACAGATACATCCGCTCGCCGGCGATCCGCACCACCATCTCGTCGAGATGCCAGCGGTCGCTCGGCCGCGGGCGACGCTGGCGCAGCCGTCGTGCGATCGCGGGACCGAATTTCAGCACCCAGCGCCGGACCGTCTCGTAGGAGATGTCAAGCCCTCGTTCAGCCAGCAATTCCTCGACATCGCGGTAGCTCAGGGTGAAGCGGTGATAGAGCCAGATCGCGTGCTGGATGATCTCGGGCCGGAAGCGATGACGGCGGTAGCAGAGCGGAGCCATCTCGACATCCTACCCGATACGCCGCCCTCTCGCGACCCGGTTTCCGTGACAATGCCATTGCGAACGTTGGAGCATAGTCGGCCGATCGGTCTCGGGGCCGCTTGTTTGCGCGCTGCCACGGCTGATAGCATCGGCTTCCTGAACAGTGCTTGGTCGGCGTCGTCCGCCAAGAGAGCGCGACAGAGGGAGGTCACGGGATGGCAATATCTTCCGCCACAGGTCTGTCCGATGCGCAACACGGCGTGCAGCTGCGTCGCGCGGTGGTCGCGAGCACCCTGGGGACGATCATCGAGGCCTACGATTTTCTGCTATACGTGCAGGTAGCGCCGCTCGTCTTCGCGAAGCTGTACTTTCCGTCATCCGACCCGCTGGTTGGAACCTTGCAGGCCTTCGGCATCTACGCGGTTGGGTTTGTCTCGCGCCCGGTCGGCGCCGCGCTGTTCGGACATTATGGCGACCGCATCGGGCGCAAGGTGACCCTGATCGCGACCCTGCTCTTGACCGGCCTGTCGACGTTCGCGGTCGGCTTTGTCCTGAGTTACGCTTCGATCGGCATCTGGGGCGCGGTGATCCTCACGATCGTGCGCTTCATCCAGGGCGTAGGCATCGGCGGTGAGTGGGGCGGGGCGACGCTGATCGCGATGGAATGGGCCAAGACTAATGCCCATCGCGGTTTTATTACCTCGTGGCCACCTTGTTGCACGGATCAGCCGCTGAGCGAAGTCAGCCCCGCGCACCCACTGTTTATGGGAGGCGAACGTACTCCGGCCGCCCCAGCTCGAGCATGCGGTTCAGCGAGGCGATAGCAATGGCCACCTCAGTCGTCTGCCGCGGTTTGGTCCGCGAGCGCAGCGTGTCGCCGATCACGCGCTTGTAGCGGCCGATATCGGCCTCCACCAAGGCACGCCAATTGTAACCAGATGCACGCTGCCAGCCCATGCGGCCGCGCTCGGCGATCAGCTGCAGGTGCCGGTCGCGCTTGGTCGGCGCGGTCTCCGCCGTTGCGCTTGGCACTGCGCTCGATCGTGGCGGCACAATGACCGCCGCATCCGGATGACGCTGGCAGACCTCACGGTAGACATCGTCCCGATCGTACGCCCCATCGCCAGTAAACGACGCAACCGGGCCCGCAATCTGCTCCAGCAAGGGACCGACCCGCGAGCCGTCATCGACATCCTTGCCGGTCAGCTCGGCGGCGATGATCTGTCCCGTGTCGGCGTCCACCCCGAGATGGAGCTTTCGCCAGGACCGGCGCGTCCTTGCGGCGTGCTTCTCAACCAGCCACTCACCGGGACCGCAGAGCTTGACCCCGGTGCTGTCGACCAGCAGGTGGACCGGTTCGCTGCCCGGTCGCGGTTGCGACACCGGCAATGTCTCGCCGCGTCGGCTCATGGTTGAATGGTCTGGCGCCGCGAGATCGAGACCAAGCAGCCGAAGCATCGATGCCACCAGTCCTTCGGTCTGGCGCAGCGCCAGACGGAAGACCGCCCGCAGCGTCAGCGCCGTCGTGATCGCCAAGGCCGAGTAGCGCGGCTGGCCGCCGCGCGTGCCGCGGGGCTCGGCCTTCCACGCCGCAATCGCCGCTTCCGTGAACCACACGGTCAGGCTGCCGCGCTGGCGCAAGGCGCGGTCATAGGCGGCCCAATTCGTCACCTTGTGCCGCTGCTTCGGGATGTGTTGACGGCGATCATGGTTCGCTTTGAATGGCACGATGACTGTCCGAGGGTCAGGAGTCGGGCCGCCCTCCTATACCGGCCACTCCTCGCCCGCCAAAGACCGATCCATGCAACAAGGTGGCTCGGATATAGTCCTTGAGGTGGCTGCTACGATGGTGTATCTGCGCGAACTTGG
>WNFR01018193.1_pt1 | contig 10420 bp, 8 predicted proteins | sample 5400221 | NCBI WGS metagenome assembly WNFR01 (sample SAMN13153357, study PRJNA577476) | soil metagenome | isolation source: 40 cm soil under Madrone tree | place: USA:California | collected 2016-06-14 | reverse complement strand
TGGTTGATTCGTGACGGTTCGGAGATTGGCTGGCGTGAAGCGGGCCCCCACTGGACGAGACGGTTAGTGGGCCGGATAGCGCCGGCCAACAGTCAGCGGTTCGGCAGCAGGCGGGCTCGCGTACCACGGCCGGACCTAGTACTTCGCCTTTCAGTGTCGGTTGGAAGTACTTACATTTCGGCGGTTCCGGCAAGGTGTGGCGTTGAGCGTCCGGCTTCTTATCGGCTGATGGCCGGCAGCAGTTTTTCGAGCGGCTCGGAAATCTCGTAGACGCTCTGCACGGCCAGGTCCGGGCCGAAGGCGACCTTCTCGCGCTCGGCACGCCTGCGCAATCCTTCCTCGTGCACCGCCATGATCTCGGTCGGGAACGGCATCAGGCCCGGATCCAGGATGCGCAGATAGCCATCGACATCGCGCGCCGGCAGCACCCGGCTTTTGCAATGGCGGTTGGGCGACCAGGGAATGTCCATCACGCCCGCCTCGAAAGCACGCACCGTGCCGATCGCAGCGTCGCCGTCGCCCATCTCCAGGACCTTGTCGACGATGGCGCGCACCTCGCGCTCGATCAATGCCTTTTCCTTCTCGTATTCCGGCAGGCCGTTGAGGCGGATATGGCGCGCGAGATAGATCGCCATACGCGTCATGCGCAGGCCCTCGGCGTTGGCCTGAGCGGTCGGGATCCCGAAAGCCTCGTGCGTGCTCTTGGTGGTGACGCTGGCCGCGCCGCTGATGGCGGCGAGAGTGCCGCCATAGCTGATGATGGCCGCGGCCTGGGCTTCGTCCTGCGGCCAGGCGCTCATCCAGTGCAAGAGCGTCACCGGCGTGAAAACATCGTGAAAGCCTTTTTTTGCGAGATACTCCTGGCACAGCTCGCCGCAGGCAGCCACTGCCGCGGCATCCTGGATCAGGTGCAGGGTCTCGCCCATCTCGAGGCCGTAGTTCTTCACCCCTTGCGCTGCGGCGAGCAAGCAATCGAGCACGCAGGTGATGATCGCTATCGACGGCGGGATATTGGTGCCGGTGAGAAAGCCCGGCTGCCGCCGGTGCAGCTCGACGCCGTGGTCGTGATACATCGCGGCGAGCCGATCGAGGTACTGGTGGTTGCGGATGCCGTCTTCGATCGACAGCTCCTTGATGTACGAAGTCGTGTAGGCGATGCCGGAGCCGAGATAGCCGGAATAGCCGCCGGCGAACGCGATTTCGCTGGTGAGGCGTGGCATGGTAGTGCCGGTGAGCATGATGGCCGGCTTGTCGATGGCCTCGATCAGCTGCTGGGCCCGCGCCACGCCGTAATTGACGATTGGGTAGCCGTTCAGCATGGAGCGGCCGAGGCGCTCGGATTCTTCGATGCCTTTTTGCGCCAGCTCCCAATGCTCGTTGCGCGTATAGCTGTCGGTGGTGGTGGGAACGATGTCGGCGAGGCCCTCTTTGTCGAGCGTAACCATGAGCGCGCGATGCATGTCGAAGGTGCCGAAGCCGCCGCGCGGCTGGGTCAGGCAGCGCCGCTCGGCCACTGCCTGACGCATGACCCAGCCGAGCTGCTTATGCCTCGGCAGGCTTTTGTGCAGCTCGACCGCACGATCGAAATCGACGTCTGCGCCAGAGGGCCAGCGGGCGAGGTTGGCCGTGCGCATTTGTCGGAACACATCATCGGCGATCCGTGCCTCGGACAGTGGCGAACGGGTGACCTCAGGCGCTGCGGCTGCGTTCATGATGCGTTTCACTATTGATCGGCTCGAGATGAGCCAGGGCGAGCTCGAGAGCAGCCTGCGGTTCGACGGACGCGAGCAGCCCGCAGGCATAGAGCAGGTATTCACGGTCGAGCAGGAACTTAGGCTTCCGCGGGCGCAACGACATCGGATCGGCGGACGAAGCGAGCGTCATCTTCAGCACGGCGCAGGGATTGCGGCTGTGCACCAGCGCGCCGCCAGTGCCGACGACGGCGGCGACGCTCGACAGGTCCTTGCCGTATTGCACGGTGGCCGGACCCGTGGCGGTATACACCGTCGCGATCGTGCCGCAATGACGCGCCACAGCCTGCTGCACCGCGGCGCATACCAGCGCCTGATCGAGCGCGATCTCATCGGCACTCTGTGGAAGGCGCTCGGCGTCACGCGTGATTTCATCGAGCAGCTTCGAAACCCGCGTTGGCGCAAGCCTCGCGTTGGCGGCAATGGATTCGAGCCCGATGGATTCGACAATCGTCGCGGCGTTATGGCGCATGCCCAGATCACCTTCGACCGTGCGCTTGATCCGGGATTCGGGCAGCCCTTGCGGGATGACACCCGCAACCGAGGGCTCGCCATTTGCAACGGAATGCACATCGGTGGTTGCGCCACCGGGATCGACTACCAGCAGCGGGCCCAAGCCGGCTATAGCCTCGCAGCCATCGGCTATCAGCCTCGCGCCTTCCATCACCGCCGCCGGCGTGGGCATCAGCACCTGATCGAACTCCGCCTGCGCACGATCGATGCCTTTGGCGTGCACGATGCGCTCGATGAACACGCGACGTATCGCGTTGCGTGCAGGTTCGATGTCGAGCACGTTGAATTCGGGCATGACGTTGTCGCAGCGAATGACTTCTCTACCGGCAAGCAGCGTCGCGGCTTCGTCGGCCGCATTGCGGTTGCCCGCCAGCACGACCGGGCAGACGAGCGCGCTGCTACCAAGCGCGGCCGCGTTGTACAGGATGACTTCACTGTTGCCGCCGTCGGTGCCGCCGGCGAGCAGCAGAATATCGGGAGCAAGCGCGACGATGTGCTCGACGTCGGCCTGCGTCAGGCGATTGGCGAAGGTGCCCGCCAGCCGCGCGCCGGCGCCAAGCGCGGCGCGGCGGGCGGCTTCCGCGGTGAGCTCGCGCACCAGGCCGACGGTCACCATGCGCAAGCCGCCGGCAGCGCTGCTGGAGGCGAGCCGGTATTTGAAACGGGGAAGTTTGCCCAGACGCTTTTCCAGATCAGCCAACGCGGCCCTCATCCCGACCATGATGTCGGATGTCACCGTCGACGGACCCTGGCCGGAGCCGAGGACGCGGCGACGCTCCAGGTCGATGGCGCGCAGCTTGGTGTAGGTGCTGCCGAAATCGATGAGCAAGGCGGTAGTCGGCATCTCGTCATGCCTCGGCCCGCTGCAGGCCCTGCTCGCGCGCAGCGAAGTCGCGTCTCAGCCATTCGATCACGGTTTCTATCCGAGTGCCCGGCGGTGCCGCGCGGTCGAATCCCATGTCGAGGAATCGTTTTTCAACCTCGAGCCAGGGCGTCTTGCCGACGACGAGATTGCCGCCAACGTAGAGTAGGATCTTATCGAGGCCGGCTTCCACACACAGATCGCGAAAGCCGCGGCAGTCGAGCTCGCCCTGGCCATAGAGCGAGGACACCATGATGGCATCGGCATTGGTTTCCACCGCCGCCTTGATAAATTCCACGGCGGGGGTCAGCGCACCGAGAGTGATCACCTTGTACCCCGCCTTCTCCAGCGCCATCGACAATATGCGGTTGCCGACGATGTGCGTATCGGAGCCGATGACGCCCGTTACCAGTACTTTCACGGATTCATCCTGAGAGCGGCGCATGCCGGTCTTTGTATTCCTGGCGCACATACCGGAACAGCGGATAGGTGAGCGCAATGATTACGAACACCATCACCGTGCCGCTGATCGGCCGTGTGAAGAAAACGGTCCAGTCGTTCTGATAGCTGATCATGCTGGTCATGAAAGAGTTCTCGGCCTGGGTGCCGAGTATGCAGCCCAGCACCATGGGAGCGATCGGAAACTTGTATTTCTCGAACAGGTAACCGACGACACCGAAGGTGACGATCATCCACAGGTCGGTGACGTTGTTGCGCGCTGAAAATGCGCCGATGAAGCAGAACAGCACGACGAAAGCGGAGGTCACAGCCTCGGGCAGATAGAGCACCTTGATCAGCAGCTTGATCGTGAAATAACCCATGAGGCACATGCCGATTACGCCGACCAGCAGCGACGCGAAAATCGCATAGACTAGCGCAGCGTTCTTGGTGAAGAGCTGGGGTCCGGGCTGCACACCATGCAGCAGGAAGGCGCCGAGAATTATTGCAGTCGCCCCGCTGCCGGGAATGCCGAGCGTCAGCAGCGGCACCATGTGGCCCGCGACCGTCGCCGTGGACGCGGTCTGCGGTGCGACGATGCCTTCGGCGATGCCGCTCCCCAGCTCTTTTCTGCGCGCACAGTACTGCGCCTCGACGCCGTAAGAGACGAAGGAGGCGATGGTCGCTCCGGCGCCGGGAATGATGCCCATGATGATGCCGAGGACCGAGCTCCGCGCGAGCGTGGCCTTGATGTCCCACACCTCGCGTAGCGTCGGAAATTGAGTGGCGACCTTGCCGCCGGCCTCGAGCTGCGGTGTCTGAAAACCCGTCTCCAGCCGCACCAGCACCTCGCCCAGACCATAGGCGCCAACCATGACGGTCAGGTACTCGATGCCGTCGGCCAGCATGGGCACACCGAAGGTAAAGCGCTCGACGCCGTATATGCCATCGACGCCGACGCAGGCGATCATGAGCCCGAGGAACAGGCTGATGAACGCGTTGACGATCGACCCTCCGCCGAGCGCGACGATGCTGGATAAGCCGAACAGGATGATGGTGAAATATTCCGGCGAATCGAACTTGAGTGCGAAAGTCGCGAAGGGATGCACCATCGCCACCGCCGCCACGGTCGATACGATGCCTCCCGTCAGCGCGGCGAACAGCGTCCAGCCCAGCGCCTTGGCCGGTTGTCCCTTGTGTGCCATGGCGTAACCGTCCCACAAGAGCGGCACGTCCAGCGGCTCGCCCGGAATGCGAAACAGGATCGAGGTGAAGGCACCGCCATAAGTGCCGGAGATGTACATCGCGGTGAGCAGGATGATCGCGGGCGTGATCGCCATGCCGTACGTAAACGGCAGCGCCAGCACCACGCCCATCACCAAGGTCAACCCGGGTAAAACCGCGACCAGCATGCCGACGACGAGACCCACCACCAGCGCAAACAGATTGATCGGTTGGAATACGCTGATAAAACCACCGCCCAACTGTTGCAGGATATCGATCACCTCCGCGTTCCTATTTGATACCCATCAGCCGCATCAGCAGAAAGGAAACCTGCGAAAACGGATCCGCGCCGAGCGGCAGCGATACATACACGATCTTCATGAACATGAACATGAACGCGAGGCTGCCGATGAGGCTGGTGGCGAGGATGACTCCGATGCGCCGGTAGCGGCCGATCCACATGAAGGCGACGAGGTAGATGAGCGTGCAGAGAAAAAACCCCAGCTTGTCGATCAGGACCGCGTAGGCAACTGTCATGGCGATGCCGATCCACAACAGGTGCGGATAGGTTTTTTCTTGCGCCGCCGCGATCGGGAGCTCCATCGGAGCGTCCTTCAGAACGCTGGCCAGCACACCCTCCAGCTCGCGGTCGGCTTTGCCGAAAAAAAGGTTCTTTACGATCTCGTAGGCGCAGGCCACCATTGCCATTGCCAGAATGACTTTAGGCCAGAAATCCGGGCCGATGCGTCCGCCCGGTGCGACGAAATTCATCTTCGCGGCGAGAAAATACAGATAGCTGACGATCGCGAGCACAATCACGTACGGCAGGACCTTGTGCATGCGCACCGCCATCAGCTTCGTCCGCTCATCACGGCAATCCGGCTCAATATCATTTTGGCGGCGCCGGCGGCGTGCTCATGCGCTTCATCTGCGCCAACTCCTCTTCCATGATCTTCAGCGATTCCTCAGTGCCGAAATAGCTGTCATCCGTCGCATACTGCTCTTTCAGGTAGGCTTTGTACTCCGGACTGGCGGCAACTTTGGCGAGCGCAGCCGCAATCACTTTCACCTTCTGCGGGTCGGTACCGGCTTTCATGATCACGGCACGCCGCTGCGGCAGGGTGATGTCGTAGCCGAGCTCCTTCGACGCCGGTACCTCGGGAAAGGCGCTGAAGCGCTTGTCCGCAAAAACGATGATGGGCTGGATCTGCTTGCTGTCGACGAAGCTTCTGACGTCGCCGATCTGCTCATACAGAACATCGGCGTGCCCGCCCAGCACTGCGGTGTAACGTTCGCCTGGATTGGCAAAGGGGACGGAAATCAGTTTCAGCCCACGCGCGATGAAAAAGTTGACGGTGATTTCGTCGGGGCTGCCAAACCCCGTCACGGCAACCTTCAGCGGCTGCTTCCTGGCTTCACGCTCGACATCGGCCCACGTTTTCAAGTTGCCGTTGGTCGCCGTCAAGAATGAAGACGGCTGTTTGATCATCAACGCCACGGGGATGATGTCTTTGAGCCCCCACCGGGTATTGCTGGTGGCGAGCAGCGCATACGTGTCCCAGGTCATGATCGAAATCGAATAACCGTCGGCCGCGCCCGCCAGCAGTTTCGCCATCCCGGTATTGCCGGTGGCGCCGGGCGAATTCACCACCGGCAAGGAAACCTTGAGGTCCTCTTCCATGAGCTTGGCGGCCTTCCGCGCAAGCTGGTCGGCGCCTCCACCTGGACCCCAGGGCACGATGAATTCGATCGGCCGGGACGGGTATTTCTCCTGTGCCGAGGCTAACCACGAAAGCGAAACAAGCAACAGTGCGGTGACGGCTCGCACGGGCCACTTGATTGAATGGGCGACATGCATCTTCGTCTTGCCACTTTCGATATAGCGGTGCGCCTCCGCCGCCCGCTCCAGCGGAAACTCGCGGTCGATTGTCACGCGAAGCCTGCCGGCCGCATGAGCGGCGAACAAGTCAGCGGCGCGGCTGCCGAGCTCCTCCGCCGTCTGCAGGTAGTCCGCTAGGTGCGGCCGCGTGAAAAACACCGATCCCGCTTCGCCAAGCTCCAGTGGATTGACCGATTCCACCAATCCGGAAGCGCCGCCATAGTTGATGCACAAGCCACGCTTCTTCAGGCTGCGGATGCTGGCGGCGATCGTGTCCTTGCCCACCGCATCATAAACAACATTGACGCCTTGACCCGCCGTTATCTTCATCACTTCTTCGCGGAAGTCGGTGTCCCGATAGCGGATGACGTGATCGGCGCCGCGCTCTCTGGCGATGTCGGCTTTTTCCGGGCTGCCTGCCGTGGCAAGCACCGTTGCGCCGCGTAGCTTTGCCAGCTGAATCAGCAGCTGCCCGACTCCACCGGCTCCCGCATGCACGAGGCAGCTATCGCCGGGCGCAAGTTGGAACGCCGAGTGGGTCATATAGTGCGCGGTGAGGCCTTGCAGCATGAGCGTGGTCGCAATCGCCATGGGCACCTCCGCCGGAACTTTCACCAGCTTCCAGGCTGGCACCGCGGCAAAAGGCGCGTAGCTGCCGCGTACGATGCAATAAGCGACGCGGTCGCCTTCCTTCAGTCCTGATACGCCATCACCCAGCGCCACCACGGTGCCACCGCCTTCCATCCCGATAATCATGGGCAGCGGTGTTTTGTACGTACTGGATTTGGCGTAGCGGCCGCTGCGCATGTAGATGTCGATGAAATTGACTCCGGCATACTCGAGCTTCACCAGCGCTTCGCCGGCGCGAGGCGCGGGCTTGGGCATTTCCATGAGCTGCAGGTTTTCGGGGCCGCCGAACGCGGCGATGGCAATCGCTTTCACGCCTCAGGGACCCTCAGGCAGCTGGCGCCGCGGCGACACCGGCTCCGCAGATCAACGAGTCGAGCAGATACGCTTCGAGGCTGGCTGCATCGAGCTGCGGCGCATAGTCGGCCTTTAACCGCATGGCACCGTCGCCGAAATCGAGCGCGTTCCGAAAAAGCGGCGCGCGAGCCTTCAGGAAACCGTTCATTTCGCCGGCGTTGTCGATCTGGCGCGCGGCGATGCAGCCCTCCATCCAGCAGCCGGGATCGCAGGCGACTCCGTTGCCGAGGACCGGCTTCATGCCGAGCTGCCGAATGCGCTCGATCGCTTTTGACAACGCATCCAGCGTGACGAGTTTCATGAGCTTCAGCTTGATGTAGGTCGCAGCCTCGAGCTGTGCGGCCCTGTCGATATCCGCGATGCCGTAGATCGATTCGTCCAGCATCAACGGGACCTCCGCCACCCGTGCGACGGCAAGGTGCGAGTCCCAATCGCCTGCCGCGCAGGGCTGCTCGAAGAGCTCGATGCCCGCGGGGTCGAGCGCCTTCGCGAAGCGTACGCCCTGTTGCGCGGTGAAGGCCTGGTTGGCATCGAGGCGGATCGTTGCGCGGCCGTTCACGACCGTCTGAAAAGTCTTCACCAGCTCGATGTCCTGGTCCAAATCGAATCCGACTTTGACCTTGATGGTCCGGTAGCCGGCCTTCAGGAGCTGCTCGAATTCGGTGTGCATGGACTCTTCATCCTTGGCATTCAAGAGGCCGACCAGCGGCACGGCGGTATCCGCGGGCAGCTTGAGCAAGTGGCTGCCTGCCAGCATCTCGAGCGCGGTACCGAACGCGGTTGCCGTAAACGGGAATTTAACGCCCAGCTCCTTGATCAGTCGTCCTGCCCGATCGCCGGCCGTAGCGAGATTACCGGCGAACGCTTTTGCCGTCTGCCAGCTGTCTTCGATGGTCTCATCGGTATAGCCGGTGAGTATGGTGGCCTCGCCGAAACCTGTCTTGCCATCACGATCGATTACTTCCGCGATGATGGTGTCGAAGTACGCCACCGGCCCGAACACCAGGCGGTAAGGCACTTTCAGCGGCACTTGCAGCCGGTACACGGTGATCCTGTCCAACGCTTGCATGTCGCAACTCCTTGACTCGTTCACGGCCGACAGCGTTCGCAAGAACCGAATCGGCGCGCTTCAGCGTGCAACCGGGGCGAGAAACTCCTCCTCGATGTAACGGGTATAGGTTCGACCCTCGATGAAGGTGCGATCCCGCAAGAGCTTCTGATGAAACGGAATGGTGGTCTTCACGCCTTCGACGCGCATTTCGCCAAGGGCGCGTTGCATTCTGTGTATCGCCTCTGCGCGGGTCGCGCCCCAGGTGATCAGCTTGCCGATGAGCGAATCGTAGTACGGCGGTATGGTATAGCCCTGAAAGAGCTGGCTGTCGACGCGCACGCCCGGCCCGCCGGGGCAGTGATAAGCGGTGACGGTTCCCGGTGACGGGTTGAAGTTGTTGGCGGGATCCTCGGCGTTGATGCGGCATTCGATCGAATGACCCTTGCTGACGATATCCCGTTGAGTCATACCCGCGCCCTCGCCCGACGCGATACGGATTTGGCTCTCCACCAGATCGGTCCCGGTGACCATCTCGGTCACCGGATGCTCCACCTGTATGCGCGTGTTCATTTCCATGAAATAGAATTCCCGCGCCTTGTCATCGACAATGAATTCGACCGTGCCTGCGCTGGTGTAGCCAACACTCTTTGCCAGCCGCGCAGCGGCTTCGCACATGTCTTTCCGGAGCTTGCCGGTCAGGCCTGCAGCGGGTGTCTCCTCGAGGAGCTTCTGATTGCGCCTTTGCGTCGAGCAATCGCGTTCGCCCAGATGCAGCATGGTCGCTTCGTCCCCCAGCACCTGCACTTCGACATGGCGGACCCGGGTGAGAAATTTCTCGACGTAAAGCGCCCCGTCGCCGAACGCCGCCTGCGCCTCCTTCTGCGCCTGCGAGAAGGCCTCCTTCATGCCCGCGCCGTCGGTCACCAGGCGCATGCCGCGCCCGCCGCCTCCCGCGGACGCCTTGAGGATCAGCGGAAAGCCAATGGATTCGGCCACGGCGGCAGCCTCTTGCCAATCAGGGACGATGCCTTTCGAGCCCGGCGTTGTGTTCAACCCGGCCTCCGCGGCCGCCTGGCGCGCAGCCGCCTTGTTGCCCATCAGACGGATGACGCGAGCGCTTGGTCCGATCCAGGTCAAACCCTCCTGGGCGCAGAGCGCCGCGAAATCCGGATTTTCGGAAAGAAATCCATAACCCGGGTGAACGGCGTCGGCCTTGAACGCCGCCGCCGCATGCACCAGCAGCTTTTGATCGAGATAGCTCTTCGACGCGTGCGGCGGCCCGATGCAAACGGCGCGATCGGCGAGACGCACGGCCAGCGATTCCCTGTCCGCCTCGGAGTAGACCTGCACGGTTTCAATACCCATGTCGCGGCAGGTCCGGTTCACCCGCACGGCGATTTCGCCGCGGTTGGCGATGAGGATGCGTTTTATCGGTTTTGGCATTGCATTCGAGTAATCGCGTCCAAGCGTTTCATTCACTGTATTCGATTTTGAAATCCGCCACCTGAGCGCCGGATTCGGTGACGAAGACCGGGTTGAGGTCGAGCGACAGAATGCGTATTTCGCTGGTCGCGAGTTGGGAAACGTGCGCCACAAGAAGCACGCAGGCGGGCACGCCGGTGACGATCGGACAAGCAGTCTGCGACCGCGTCATCATTTGATCTCGTGCCAGCTCAGCGTACCAAAAAGCCGGCGTCGAGAACGACGGCCTGGCCTGT
>WNFR01008429.1_pt1 | contig 10420 bp, 7 predicted proteins | sample 5400221 | NCBI WGS metagenome assembly WNFR01 (sample SAMN13153357, study PRJNA577476) | soil metagenome | isolation source: 40 cm soil under Madrone tree | place: USA:California | collected 2016-06-14 | reverse complement strand
CCCGCCATTGCGCTCCTACGGAGCTTAGAAAATTTTTTGAGCGAGAGTTTCTATAAATATTCGACGCCTCCGGCGCCCAGGAAAAAGCGTCCCGATAATGAATTCTGCTCCGTCCGGGTTCATTCGCCGGATTCGCGAAAGCGGGGAGATGTTACTGTTTTCTTCCAAAGTTACCGTTGGCCAGAAACTAAGGCAAGACTGTCACCTCGACAGGTGATGCGATTCCCTGTGCAAACTGGTCTACGTATTTCTTCCAATTTTCTGCCGTCGTGATTTTTCCGGCGCGGTCCCAGGCAAAGCCGGCCCAGTATGAAACGGAATTTCCAGCATTTGGCTTGAGGACGACAAGGTTATCCTGTTGATACTCTGCCTGTTTATCGATGTCCTTCGGGTCCAGGATTGCCGCCACACCCTGCATCCCAAGGTTCTTTTCCATTGGTTCCCAAAAAGACAACGAACCTTCGGCAGCATTGAAATCTTTTTGCTCGCCTTTGACTTTCTTGATGCCGACCGCCAGCGTCAGCGGATCATTGCTGTCAAGTGATTTGTAAAAACTTTGGAAATGATCCATTTGGCTGCCGGCGTCGAGCGAGACGCGAAGGACCTCCGACACTTTCTTTCCGTCCACGTCGAACGGCTCGTAAACAAGCTCGAACAAAACGCGGATTGGGCCATTCGAAAGGACGCGAGAGTCGACGAAGTTCCGGGGCACGTAAAGCCGGTCGTTGGCCCAGATGCCTGACCCTCCACAACCGCGCGTGGCGCCGGCCGAATAATCGTCAAGTCCTTCGCCCATATCGACGTGATAATTGTCAATCATGTACCAGTCGTTGAGGACGAGCTTTGAAACACGCTTGGACCAGATGTCGATTGAGCTGCTGGTTAGTGGTTCGCCTTTCCAGGTTATCAGTGCTTTGCCGTAAGTACGATGCGCAATGAGATCGTTCTCCCAGGTAAAGTCGTCAAAGCGTTCACGTACGAACCGACCATAGGCCTTAAAGTCGTCCCGCGTGTAAACGTGCTTTTTCCCGGCGCTGACCACGAAAGATTTTGATTCGCCGGGAGCGAAGTCAGCCTGGAAAATGACGATATCGGGTTTGTGAAACTCGTCGAAATCGGTGTCTACAGCCTGGCAGACCAGCTCTTTGCCAGCTGCATCCTTTACATGAATCTTTTCAAGGTCGGGCTCGCCGATTGGGGCAAGGTCTTTCGCGGCTAACTCAATTGTCTGAGCCGGTCTAGCGAGTTGGAGTTTGTTGACGGCTTTGATGTTTAGTTGGCCGGTGGCGAAACAGAAAGCCGGAATTGCAAAAATAAGTGCGAGCAGGGATAACGGTGTTTTCTTCAACAAAGCGGATATTTTCCCCTTTTTCCTTTTCTTTATTCGTTAAAGACTTGAAAAGACAGAATACATTTACAAGGTGGACCCGTTAAACCGCGGAGTTGTTCACCGTACAGCTAAGAGTGAAGCATTTCCATCAAACAGGGCTGAAGCGTAGATGTAAGTGCCAAAAAGTTACGACCACTATTTTGCACTATCAAGGATAAGGCGTCCAAATGCATCAGTGGTTCAAGACATGCAAGCCGGTCATCCAGTGGAAAAAATATTGGACCGCACTGAGCGAAAGCAAAGAGCCATCAATCCAAAATCGCATGAACGTGCGCGAGCCACCGGTGACATAAGCAAAGATGCCGCCCAGCGCGACCAGATTGGCGACCGGAAGAAAGATTGTGCTGAACAATATTCCTGCTTCCCGCAAGTCGGGCTGGCGATATGCCGTTTCTGCCCATGTCGTAATGATGTGGAAAGCGGTAGTAAATCCAAGAACGATACCGAGCCACGAGGACCGGGTTCGAAAAAATATCAGGTCAAGCGCAATAAGCACATAAGGTGCTGTCGGCAGAAAATATGGTGCCAGCCCGGAAATCACACTGCCAGGACCGTAGAGCGGCGCGAGAAACCGGGGACCAATCCAGACCTGCTTGACGTGTCCCCCGCCGGTCGCCGTTACGCGCATACTCTGAGGGAGAAAGAGAAAGGGCAGGCCGGCCAGGGCATGTGTAATCTCATGTTCCAGCGTGCAAATAAATTGCCATGGGCGCCAGCAATATCGTATGGCAACTCGCCACACTGGAACAAACAATAGGGCTCCCGACAGAAATGCGACAGATCGTGGCGCAGTTAGAGCTAACCTGCCTGCGACGCCAAGAACCTCATGCCCAAAGCCAATTGCAATGAACGGCAGCAAGATTACGAAAAAGCATTTGGCAGCAATGACGGAAAGACGAAATATGCCGTCGTTGTTATGCACTTTCGGTTAACTCTGGCCCTTGAGCAATCCAATCAAGTGCACGCCTTCGCCGTATTTAATGTCGGAAATTTTCCAAACGGAATTTACCGAGGTGAGAAGTACGATCAGGCTCTTCTTTTCGCCAAAGTTGGTGAACGAGACTTCTACCTCTGCTTTGTTTGCCGGAATATTGGCCCGTTGTATCCGAGAGATCTTGAAGGCCTTGATCTCCATATCCTGCGCATCGTAGAGTGGGTCGCCGTCAAGGGCACCGACCTCGTCTTTAGAGCCTTTGGTATCCTTCCAGATAAGATCTGCCAACGACCGATCGAAATATTTGTCGACTAATGCACGGCTCTTTCTTTGAAAGAACGGACTGTGGTGGCTGTCATGTGCCTTGTACAGTGCGGCGACGAGGTCTTCAGGGGAGCCTGTCGACGTCCGGCGGGAATTTCCCTGCGCTATTGCAGTTGCTCCTGATACAGACAGGAGAATACTCATCAGTAAAATCGGCGTAACAATTCTCATTCAGCAAGCTTCCTTTTAAGTTCGCAAACATCGACGAACATTTGATTTGGGTATAGAACAGTTCTATCCAGACACCGCATTGTGCTGGTTAGTGTCGGAAAAGTCACGGCTTAAACATCTGGCCAAGAATCTGACCGTTGCCTGAGCGCAATCTACCTCAGTTACATGTGGCAATCGAGCGCTGAGCTAGTGCAGCGCTATGCCTCCCAAGATGCAGTCGCGGTATTGATAGCCAACCACGGAGGCGAATTGGGCTCACTGAATAGACGGGTAAGAGTGGATTTTTTGCAGCGAGGGACGTCAGGTTATTTCTGCGCCAGGATACCCGACAGAGGTGATGCCTGTACCGAGTGTAAGGTATCGGAACAATCTGCAACTCTCGCAGCCTGCAAACGGCGGCGCAGGCTCGTCAGAGCGAAGAGCGATAAGGTTTGTGGTATGCAAAGAAGGGGTGCGGGTCAGGGTAGAGATTGTGGCGTTTAAGGAAAGATTTTGGGAGGATGAAGGTAAGATTGCGAGTCTTCTGCTGGTTCCAGGCGAGAAGGTTTTCGTGAGGGAAATGGCGGATCGTGGATTTCAACCCCTGGAGCTTACAGTGGTCGCTCTGGAGGCAACGCCTCCGGTCTTGCCGTCAACTGTAGTTAAAGCGCCGTCGGTCGAGGTCGTGAGTGTTGTTCAGCGCCAATCGAAAGCGCCAGGTTTTGTGCTCACGCTTCGGAATATCTCGAGCAAAGATATAAATGAAGTTGAAATCCGCAAGTCAAGAAGTCGAATGGGGATGGGTATCCAGTGGGCTCAGGATTTCTTGAGCCGACCGGTACTGCTTTCGGGCCGAACGCTTGAGGTGTTTATTCCAACAACCGGCTTTGCGGCGAATGGACATGAAGACTTTACTCCTTCTCCGCCTGACCTTTTGGAGGTCGCAGGAGTGGTGTTTGCCGACAAGTCGTACGAAGGAGACGTAATGTCGGCGGCCCGATACCTGGCAAAGCTTCGAGGACACCGCATTCAGACGGAACAAGTTCTTGAAATCTTAGAAGAGACGCAGGGCATGATGGACCAGGCAACGGCGCTCGGATTTATGGAAGGGAAGACAATTGCCCTGAGCAGAGACGCTCCAGTAGATCAGTTCTTCGAATTTCTTACTGAGTTAGAGTTTTCGGCCATCAGCCCTGATGCCAACTTGAACCTGAAAACCTATTTCGAAGTCGGCCTTCACGAGGTTCGTTACGATCTGCTAAACGAAATAAGGCGGTGTGCGATGGCTCCAAACAGGGACTTTGCCGGCTGGCTTAGTCGTACAAAGAAGAAATACGAAGCATGGCGGTCACGAGTCTGATCAGCGACACCCGATTTTCTAAATGTCGTACTCCCTCATGCATCGCTCGAACTCGGCCATTTCGACTTCGCCTCCGACGATCAACGGCGTGCGTTGATGGATGTCAAGGGGCTGGACGTCGAGAAGTCGCTGTTTGCCATTGCTGGCAGAGCCTCCTGCCTGTTCCGCTAGAAACGAGACGGGGTTGGCTTCGTATAAAAGCCTCAATCTGCCTTCAGGGAAATCAGTATTCGGCGGGTAAATGAAAATTCCTCCGCGCAAAAGCGTCCGGTGAAAGTCCGCCACCATCGAACCAATGAATCTTGAGGAGTAAGAAACACCCAGGCCTCCACTACGCAGACACTTCACATATTTCAAATACACTTCAGGGAATTTATCGCAGTACGCTTCATTGATGGAATAATATTGTCCCTGGCGAGGCATTCGAATATTGGGGTGACTGAGAATATACGAGCCGACCGAGGGATCCAGCGTAAAGCCGTGAACGCCGAAGCCTGCGCTGTAAACCAGCACAGTTGAAGAGCCATAAACCACATATCCGGCAGCGATCTGTTTGCTACCGGGCTGCAAAGCCCATGTTAGAGGGTCCTCGGAATTTTCGTCCGGGCGTCGAAAAACCGAAAAAGTGGTGCCAATTGTAACCGCGACATCGATGTTCGATGAACCATCGAGCGGGTCGAACACTATCGCATATTTGGCGTTCGGAGAGGTATGTCCCAACAGAATCGGATTCTCGTTTTCTTCCGACGCGATAATACCGATGCTGTCGCGAAGGCTGAGACAGTCGATAAGACATTCGTTCGCGTATACATCGAGCTTTTGCTGTATCTCTCCCTGCACGTTAACAGCGCCATGGGTGCCAAGGATCCCTGATAGGCCGGCGCGTCGTACCTGGGCCTGGACCATCTTTGTCGCAAGCGATAAGCCCGACATCAACCAGGTGAACTCTCCAGATGCTCCTGGGAAGTGCCGTTGTTCCTGCGACACGTGCTGTTGAAAGGTAGTAATCATGTGAATCCCTGTTGTCTTAAGCCGGACACATACCCCAGGTGGTAACAATCGTCCGGTGGTCCTGATTCTACGCCGTCCACTGGCACGGCCGTCAATATTTCTATTTGATAAACTTAAAACTTCGACTCTCCAGCTGTCAGCCCGGCATATACTTAAGAACTGAGGCTGCGTATCACCCAATATTATTGATGCTGCCGAGGCGTCAGTTGAAGGCGTCCACGACATTCACGATTAAATAAAACCCAGGATATTCTTTAGGCTACCACAAACATGGACGCTGCATACATAAAATCTTGCTGTTCTTTAGCGGCAAACGGCGGCAATAACCGCCGTTCGTGGGACCCTGCAAAGTTGGTGTCATGGTCAATGGATGCGTTGATTTCTTTAGTTGTTGCGCCAAACAAATGTGGGTTAGGCGCGCGGTAGAACGGATAATCGGCAGTACACTTCGACCTGTTTCGTTTTAATTGCCCGCAGGTCCGTCAGGCTACCTTTGAATAGACTTCCTGCATCATAGCGTCGACAATCTGTAATTCTCGCGCCGTCACCCTGTCATGATCGTGTGGCTTTGAACGCGGGATGTCCAATCGTAAGTCTCGATCAGAATCAAAGCACTAACCAATGCCAGCGGCAACGCTCCTGGCGCGGCCGTTTTAACCGGAGGTGTATCCGGTTTTGGGAAACGAAAATCTTCCAGGGGCGGTTAAGTATGAGCCTCACTAAATAATGGGCTGTTGCGCCGCGGAGACTTGAGTCTTCGCGGGCGACAAACAAATCTTTACAGGAGAAAGAAAATGAATCGAGTTGGCATATTCCCTTCATGCCTTCCACGATCGAAACCGATCGCGGTGTTTTGGAAATATTTGACAAGCCTGACTGTTTCCGCGGTCCGAACGACGGTGACGATCGCAGGCAAAGCTGTTTGCCTTTTACTCGCTATGGTGTTCTGCACTGCGAGTGGCCTGGCGCAGGCGCCTTCGCCTACTGGAGATGGTTGGGTCGTACTTCCAGTGGATGAGTACCGGGCGCTGCGACGTGCGGCTTTACCCACACCGGCGGATCCCGACCCTCCGCCAGTCGGGGCGACCCTATCTCGCATTGACTATGATTTGAAAGTCGATGGCGATCTGGCATCCGGGGAAGCCCGGTTGACGGTCGATGTGATAAAGGATGGTTGGGTGCGGTTGGCGATGCCTGACGGTCTGATGGTAAGCGAAGCGAAGTTGGATGGACGCCAGGTGACGCTTGTAACACGTTCAATTGAGAAAGGGCCCAACCAGGCGGAGTTGCTGCTGTCGCATTTAGGGCGGTCTGTGTTGACGCTGAAGATTGTTGCCCCTGTAACTACAGTTGCCGGAACGGACATCCTGCACCTTCCGGTAAGCAATTCGGCGATTTCACACGCGAGTGTGGAATTGATGCGTCAGGGCGTGGACGTTCATATCACAGGAGGTTTGTTGCTGGAGCATTCAGATACGGCAACTGGAAGCCATTGGGTAGCCAACGGTCGGGGGGCCGAACCACTGACGTTTGCCTGGCGGCGCCGAGTGGATGACCAACGTTCAACTCAGGCATCAAGACTGCGTGGAACCGTGACAGAGCTGGTTGGGCTTGGTGAAGATGCGACCCAGGTCAATGCAGAGGTGCGGGTGGAAGTTTTGCAAGGCCAGGCACAGGAGATTCGTGTGCAGTTGCCGGATCAATTCACAGTCAATCAGGTATCGGGGGCGACGGTTGCCGATTGGGATCTGAACTCTCACGAGCTAACCGTCAGTTTTATCGAACCGGTCTTGAACTCAGCGCGGTTCATAGTAAACGGGGAACTCAGATTGCCGCGCGCGGGAATGATTGACGTTCCTTTGATCCGCATACCTGTCGCAGAGCGCGAAACGGGAGGTGTGGCAGTCGAAGTGCTCGGGGCCGGCGAGATCAAAGAGCGGAAGACGAGCGGGTTGGAAGAAGCCGAAGCCTCGGAGTTGGGACAGTTGATTTCGAGCCGTCAGTCGCCATCGCTGATCGCATTCCGGCTGCAGCCGGCTGAAGGGAAGTCGCAGCGATCGTTGTCTTTAAACGTAGCCAGATACACGCCGCAGGCTGTGCTAACGGCAAATGTCGAAGAAGCCGAATACAACGCGCTGATCACGACCGACGGTAAAATGCTGGTCCAAACCCGCTTTGCGGTGCGCAACAATCAGCGAAATTTTCTGAAACTGAATCTGCCTGCGACTGGAGTGTTATGGAGCGCTTCGGTTGGGGGACATCCAGTAAGGCCCGGGAAAGCGCCAGATGGCTCGCTGCTGCTTCCGCTGGAAAAGACCAGATCGGGAGACGAGGCTCCCGCGTTTGTAGTCGAAGTTTCGTATATGGATCGGACTCAGCCCTGGGCCGACAAAGGCCGCATGCAACTCTCTCTGCTGACAGTGGATCTACCCATTTCAAAATCGCGATTGTTGTTGCACTACTCTCCACTGTTTCGACTGACGCCGCCGGCGGGGATTTCAGGGAATTTTCGAGTGGCGCCCTATGAAGCGTCAGATTCGGGAGCCCTGGTCAGGAAGGCAAGCTATCAAACAGCGGGACAACGAGCTGACTTTGATGGTGTGACGCAGCAGGAAGCAACCTCCAACGAGACACAGCAACTTGTGTCGAAGACACTCGGTGGCAAACGCACATCCGGGCCGGCCCGCAATCTCCCTCTTCGCGTTGCATTTCCGCATTTCGGTCCTTCGATATTTCTGATATCGGAGCTGACCAGCGAGAGCCAGACACCGGTATTGGAGCTTGATTTTCAGCGTGACAAAAAGCGAGGTGAGCGATGAAAAGCTTTCTGATTTTATTAATGTGTGTTGCTGCGATGGCCAATGGGCAGCAGAGAAGTTTGCCAATTAGTGCCGCAGTCCCACCGCCGAGTTCGACAGGCACCGTGACGCTATCGCTGACGGAGTATAACCGCCTGATGGAACTGGCAGCGCGTAAAACAAAGAAATCTGATGCGCCACCACTTCCATTCGTCGTTTCACGCGCGGCATTTAAGCTGCGAGTGGAAGAGCAATCCGTAACAGGTGCTGTGGATATCGGTGGCGCGTTGTTGGACGAAGGGCCGATCAAGGTCCCGCTTACGACCGGCCTGACGGTTCTTGAAGCGCGGCAAGGCGCCAATCCTTTGCCGCTGTTGCAGGAAGGCGCAACCCACGCGGGTATCATGACCGGGCCCGGCCCCTTCGCGGTGTCCCTGAACGTTGCATCGCCGTTGGCGATTGAAGCGGGTCGTGCCTCGTTTGTTGTGCTGGTGCCTGCGGCGAGCAGCTCGGTCCTTAGCCTGGATCTGCCAGGTAGTCACGCCAATGTAAAGGTCGAACCTGGCCTGATAACGAATGTGACGACACAAAACGGTCATACCATCGTTGAGGCAACGCTTGAGCCCGGCAAACCGGTACGAGTTTTTTGGACGACACGAGAGATTGCGGCTCCAGTCGCCCAGCGTCAGGTGCGTTTTCTATCGGATATCAAAACGATGGTCTCGATCGGGGATTCGCAACTTCGTGTCACGGCGTTATGCGACGTCACGGTTATTCAAGGCGAAGCAAACGAATTCAGAATGCTTTTGCCTGCGGGATTTGAGCTGACTGAAGTTAGCGGAACAACATTGGACTCCAGTGAGAACCAGGCAGGATTGTTGGTTTTGAAAGTCAGAGAGCCGACCCGTCGAAATCATCAATTCCTGATCTCTATCGAACGTTCAAACCGGGAAACGAAAGTTGACGCGCCGATATTGTCGTTCACAGAGGCGCAGCATGAAACCGGCGAGCTGCTGGTTGAGGGCCTCGGCTCGATGGAATTGACACCGACTGAGAGTGGAGGCCTCAGGCGTATGGATGTTCGCGAGGCCGGCGCGATTGCTCGATCTTTGGCGCGCTTTCCATTGCAGGCAGCATTTCGTTACAACCGGCGTTCGGCTGAAACGCCAAAGCTGCAGCTTGAATGGACGCAGTTTCCAGATAGCCAGGTCCTGTCTGCTGTTGCAGAACGCGCCACGATAACTACGTTGATGAATGTGGAAGGAAAGTCTTTAACCGAGGTCACGCTACGGGTAAGAAATCATTCTCAGCCTTATGTGAAAGTAGAGTTGCCGAAGGGTGCGACACTGTTGTCGGCCGAGGTTGAAGGCGAAAGGGTCAAACCTGCACTGGGCTCAGACGGGAGTCGGGTGCCTCTCCTACGCACGGGTTTGAATCCATCAGGCGCTTACACAGTTTCGTTTGTGTATTTGAATTCGGAAGCGCCTTTCGTCAAAAGCGGTAGTTACGAGATGGGACTTCCGAAGTTGGATATTCCGGTCAACGTGTTGACCTGGGAAATTTCACTACCTGACCGGCTTGAGGTAAGGCAGTTTGCGGGCAACGCGATGGCGGCTGACCTGTTTCCAACGGCAGCGCAGAGTGTCTTTACAAGCACAGCGGACGACTTAAGTGAAACGGATTCATACGTGTTTTCTCAAAGCAATGTCGACATGGAAAGCCTTGGCGCAGGTCAGATAGGAGGCATTGTGGCCGATCCAACCGGCGCCGTAATTCCAAACGCTGAAATCACCGTTGTCAATAAACAGACGGGTCAAAGCATGACCGTGAGATCTGATGGAGATGGACGTTGGGTGGTGTCGGGCATGCAGCCAGGGCCCGTCAGAGTTTCGGTAGTTTCGCCGGGGTTTAAGAGTAACCAGCAGGAGCTTGAATTGGCGGGATCGCGTTCCGCGAAGCTTGGCACGACACTTGAGGTGGGCGGTGTCACGGAGACTGTGACGGTGACTTCAGGCGACTCAAATGTCGAGTCAAACGGAAGAAGGGTCGAGGATCAGGTGCGCAAGAACCAGGCTGCGCAAATGAACGCGCCATCGCAAAATGTCTTTAATCTACAGCGACGGGTCGCGGGTATCCTGCCGGTTCGCGTTGAGGTGCCGCGCGCAGGTAAGTCATATAGATTCGTTCGCCCGCTGGTGATGGAAGAAGAGACGAAGGTGTCGTTCCAGTACAAGTCGAAGTAGGGACGACACTGATCTGACAACGCTGAGGGTCGAGCGCCAAATGGCTCGTCCCTGGCTCATATGCCGGGACACCACTGGCGCTCAATTTAGTCGTGATTCGAACGCCAGAGGTATGTATGTAAAAGGGTGGCCGGCAGGCTTGCTTAACCCGCTTGCTTCAGCTCGCCGGCCGCTTTTTCTAAGTCCTCGACCGCGTTGGATTCGAGTACA
>WNFR01008427.1_pt1 | contig 10421 bp, 7 predicted proteins | sample 5400221 | NCBI WGS metagenome assembly WNFR01 (sample SAMN13153357, study PRJNA577476) | soil metagenome | isolation source: 40 cm soil under Madrone tree | place: USA:California | collected 2016-06-14 | reverse complement strand
ACATACGATTCAGCCTGAGTGACCCGAGACGCATCTAGCCATAACAAAAAACAGGCCCCGCGTTATCGCGAGGCCTGTTCCAGCACCACGTCTGCCAGGTGGAGAAAGGACGTAATCATCCGGGATGGCTGAGCTGCCATTGATGAATGAAGTTCTCATATTCCACGGCCGGTCGTCTGATAAGGTGCAAGCCGTCTGCGGCGAGCAGGAAGGTGGTGCCCGTCTCCTCATTCGTAATTTCTTCACGAACCTGCTTCATGTCGTAGACGCGATTGGGTTCACGCGTATCCGCGGTTTCAACAACCTGATAATCCGGATCGTTTGCGCCCGACTGCGCGCTCGCCTGATTTGAGATCATGAATCCATCATTTCCAAGACGCTCGGTCGCGCCCTGCAATTCCAGCCTTGGGACCATCTTAATGACGGGAGCCTTCGCCTTGTGCAGATCTAACACGGCTTCGCCTTGACCGTTTTTGAAGCGGATGAGCTCTGCGTTGTCTCCAAGGGAGGAGACGAACTCGAATGGGCCAAGCGCGTCAAGCTGTGCTGCCGACTCTTGCTTGACCTGGGCGGGGTCGCTCACGTCAAAGACGGCCAGGCGGGCGCCATTGTTCTGTTCGACATAGAGATGGGTTTTGCCATCACCTGTTGCATGAAGGATCATCGCTTCGCCGGGCACGCGTGCAAGTTCGGGAAGGTCTGTTGGGCGGACGATGATGATTTTGTTAGGACGGTTTTTCGCGTCCGCAGATGCGGTTAGTGTGAGGGCCGCTGCGGCCGCCAGGGTCAATTGAGCGATTCGGATGATTCGTTTTTTGTTCATTGTACTTTCTCCTTACATCTCGACTATCGACATCCCGACTATCGCGCATAGAAAATTCTCGGTCCAATGAGTAATCGCTATGAGCCATAAGTCATTCAGTGGGCTTGACGCGCGAGTTGCCAAAATCCCGCCGGTTCACTAATTACTTTCCAACCGTGCGATATAGTAGGTTTTTGGCACATCGCGAATTTTACCGATCGCGTCAGCATTGCCTGTCTCGCAAAAAGCTCTTCGGCGATGAAACATGCGCACCCCGAGTACCAGATCGGGATGTGTCCTGACCGCGAAATACTTGAATATATTCGGCTTTGAGGTGGCGTCGTGGTTCTGCCGGCTGCGAATTGACTCGAAGTGTCAGCGGACGGACGCTGCGGCCGAGAACGGACATCTGCACCCTAACCGCGCACGCTCGAATCGTGCGGATCCTCGCGCGCAAGGTGTGTCTTGACTCCCGTTTATTTCGTATGCTAGGTTCGTTTTGCATCCAACCATCCGGTTGCTTGCGAATGCGTTCTGGGTTGTCTCAGTCAATCCCGAGCAAAGTCGGAGGAGGTGATGCGACAAGAAAGACACCTTCTTTTTTCGATTCGCGTTTCAGAAGTATCCTGAGTTCTGACCGCGGACTCACCTGCATCCCAGCTAGAGTCTGCATCCAACGTAAGACACCCTGCTCGACCTGTAACCACCCTTCTTCTTAAAGACCACCAAGCACGCATTACCGATTGTACTTTTCGGAGGTGGACACCGTGGCATCTCCCGCGAAATTCCGCATTGACGTCGCTATGCATGACCTGCTCATGCACACAAGCAAGCCGCCCGTACCGCCCAGGTCGCAAGGGCTTTCGCTGCCGGAGCCGCGATTTCCGCAGTACCCGGAACGCTTGACAGATCCTGGCCCCGATCAGCCGCCCGAAAAGCGACAGTGGAGCGGGGAAAATATTTACCGCAAAATGCGCGGTTGGCTGTTTCCTTATGTGCGGTCGCGGGTCCTTCCTGGCGAGTTTCACCCCATCACGGCGTATCTTTTTGTCGAATACAAATGCAATTTGGATTGCTGGTATTGCTGGGCTTTCGACAACCGCGTGAAAGGGATGACCGAAGACGTTGCGCGGCGCTCGATCGATTGGCTGCACGACCACGGATGCCGGGTGCTGGCCTTGATGGGTGGAGAACCACTGCTTCGGCCGCAGTTCGCGCACAAGGTTGTTTACTACGCCGCGAAGAAGGGATTCTGGATTTACATCGGCACGAACGGGCGCCTGCTGCGTCCAGACGTTGCGGATCGATTGGGTGATGCCGGCGTGGCAGTGTTCAATTTCGCACTGGATTCCTGGGATCTCAAACCGAGTTTGCCGAAAGCCCTCGTTCCCGCGAGAGAGAATCTCGAACATGTTTTGCGGAAGCAATACGCGCAGGGGTACATGGTTTTCTTCAACATGAATATCTGTCGCAATAACCTCCAGGACGTGCGGCAACTGACGGAGTACGCGCACGATCAGCGCATAGCAACGGACTATCACATCAACGAGACGCCGATGCTTGAGCAGGATGAGCACTTCAAGCATTTGGAGGAAAACCCCACTTATATCCGCCCACAAGACTGGCGCGACGTGGATGCTCTGCTCGACTGGCTGATTGAGAAAAACAAGGCGGGCTACCAGATGGTGAATTCCGTGCAGCGCTTGCAAGAGACGAAAGCCTTCGTGCGCATGGCCTCGGGCGTCGATTTGAAGAAGCTCGGTTGGTATGGAGACGGAACAAATGGGAACGGGCACGCGGCGGAGATGCTCGCATCGATGCCGGGGATCGTGCAGGACCCGAATGGGGAGCTTCATTTCGCGGAATGGGACTGCCGCGCCGGACAGAACAACGTGATCATTCGCACCGATGGGACGGTTGCGCCGTGCTTCCCCATGTATTCCTCCAGCTTTGATTGGGGAAATATTGAAGAGCCGAAATTCGATCAGGCGCAGCTGAAGGCAATGAAGAAGACGTGCCAGCGCCACTGCTTTTCGACGCTGAATCACAACCTTGCGTACTGCTACAACGATGCGAGGGTCATCAAGTGGTTGTGGACGAATCTGGTTACGAACCGTCTCCGCGGCAATAACGTGCGCAGTTTCGAAGACTGAGGGGCCTCGTGATAGTGGCGCCGACTTTTTGGAAACGGCAGTGTTGCTCAGCCCTTTTCCTTGGCCTCCTCCTGGAAGCTTGTGTTCCTGTACGGCTGAATTCGCAAGAAAAGAACGTCCGAGACGTTCCTAGTGAAGGAGCGCTGCAGCCGGCACATGCCGATGCTACGCCGGAGCAGATCTTCGCGGAGCTTATGAGGCGCAACGAACTCCGCAATGCAGCATTGCGCTCATATAGCGCCATGCGCAGCTATGCGGTCACCGACCCGAAAGGGAAGGTGCACGCACAGAAAACGGTGCGACTGGATTATCGCGCGCCAGAGACCAAGTCGTTTGTCACGATCTCGGAAAAGGGATCGGCCGTGGTGCGCCATCTTGTTCTCAACCGCCTGATGGAAAGCGAAACGGAAGCAGCATCGGGCAAGAGCCACCGAGACAGCACCATTAACACCGCAAATTACAAGTTTTCTCTGCTTGGCGAGCAAGATCTTGGCGCAAATCACTGTTTTGTTGTGCAAGCGACTCCTACGCGAAGTGATAAGTACCTTTTCGAGGGAAAGGTGTGGATTGACGCGCAAGACTACGCCGTCGTCCAGATCGTGGGGCATCCGGCGAAAAAGCTCTCGGTGTGGGTCGACAAAGCCGACTTCGCGAGGCGCTATCAAAAAATTGGCGATTTTTGGCTGCCATTGAAAGACGAGACGTTTGTCCATGTCAGATTTTACGGCACAAAGATTCTTACCATAGACCACGAAGGCTACACGGTCAATGAGGTGAAGAGTGAGCAGGTCCGAGGCGGAGGAGAAGACGCCAAATGAATCTGGATTTCTTCTCCTCGCTGATGCCCACGGCTGGCAGCCGGCGTTCCGCCGGGTCAGGAAGGTTTCGGGAAGACTACGCCGGGTAAACCGGATAAGGAGAGAACATGGCAACGAGACTCGTACAGATTGACCAGGATCAGGAACTCCAGCAGCGCCTCGCGGCCGAAAGAGTTCGTCTACGGCAACAGGCGGGACTTGCTTCCCCCAGTCACTTCCACCGGCCCATTGAGCGGGCTTTCAAGGCGGAGGAGCGCAACCGCGTCACCATTTTGTTTGGCGGATTCACTTGGAAACACGAGGACTTGATTCGCGCCGTGTTCCAAGGGTGCGGTTACAACTGCGAAAAGCTCCCTGTGCCGGACGTCGCCGGCTTTCAGACAGGAAAGGAGTTTGGCAACAACGGTCAATGTAATCCGACGTATTTCACTGTGGGCAATCTGGTGCAGTATCTCCAGTTCTTGGAGAAACAAGGACTCCCGCGACAGCAGATTTTGGATAACTACGTGTTCTTCACCGCGGGTTCGTGTGGTCCGTGCCGATTCGGAATGTATGAAGCCGAATATCGCTTCGCGCTGAAGAACGCGGGATTTGACGGCTTCCGAGTGCTGTTGTTCAAAGACAGTGACGGAATTAAGGCCGAGTCCGGAGAGCCGGGGTTGAAGTTCACAGTTGATTTCGGTTTCGGAATGCTGAACGCCATGCACCTGGGCGATGTGATCAACGACCTCGTGTACCAAATCCGTCCCTTTGAGGTGAACAAAGGCGAGACCGACCGCGTGTTCCGCGAGACTGTGAATGGATTGTGCGAGGACTTGAAGAATCGCAGGGCGTTTGAGATTGAAGCGCTGGCGCCGAACTGGGCGAAAGCTAAGTTCAAGAACAATAAGGTCCTGCGGAACACGTTTAACGTGTTCGGGAAATGGCACGAGCACATGTGGGGCAAGGATTACTTGAACGCGTTGCGCAACGCTCGGGAAAAGCTGAACTCGATTGAGGTCGATCGCACTCGCGTGAAGCCGGTGGTTAAGATCACCGGAGAATTTTGGGCGCAGATCACGGAAGGCGACGGAAACTTCCACATGTTTGATTTTCTGGAGCGCGAGGGCGCACAGGTAATAGTCGAGCCCATCGCGACATGGGTCGCGTATCTGATGTATCAGGCCAAGGCACACGCTATCGCGAAATGGCCGGTTAATCGTCCACACCGCAATCCGAAGTGGTATGAGCTCAATAAGCAGTTTGCGAATTACATTGGCCTGCGCAAGAAGCTGTGGGGGATCGGCGCTGGCCAACGCATGTGGAATTTCTTCTATCACCGCACGATTGAGCATCTTGGCGGTATAACCCACCAGCTTGTGCCACAGACGGAGTTGGCGGAGTTGGCGCACCCCTTTTACAACCAGTTCGCCCGCGGAGGCGAGGGGCACCTCGAAGTCGGAAAAAACGTTTATTACACGATTCACAAGCTCTGCCACATGGTGCTGGCATTAAAACCCTTCGGCTGCATGCCTTCGTCGCAATCGGATGGAGTGCAATCGGCCGTGATCAATAAATTCAAGGACATGATCTTTTTGCCGATCGAGACTTCGGGCGAAGGCGAAGTCAACGCGCACAGCCGCGTCCAGATGGCACTTGGTGAGGCCAAGGTGAAGGCCAAAGCCGAATTCGAGCAGTGCCTCAAGTCCACCAGCAAGAATCTTCAGGAAATCCGCGCGTACATCGAGGAACACCCTGAGCTGAAGCGGCCGTTCTATCACGTGCCACACCGCGAAGGAGTTGCCGGTACGGCCGCGCAATTCATTTTGCACGTGAGCGATCGGATTGACAGAGACACTCGCTTCTGGAAGCGCGCACGCGTACCTGGAATTGCGACGCCCGCGACCTCCGGCGACTGACAAACGATTTCACCGCGGAATCGAAAGCAGCATATTTCTAAGAAACGAGGAAACATGCACGATCACAAGTCTCCGCAGCTAGTTCAGATCGCTCCGCTTAAGCAACAGCCAGTCCAGGCACCGCTGCAAAAGCCTCACGATCACAGTACGAAATTTCTGGTGGGGCTGGACGTCGGCTCGACCACGGTTAAGGCTGTCGTCGTTGATGCCGCCAGCGACAAAGTGCTATGGCAAGACTATCAGCGCCATGAAACCAAGCAACCGGAGAAGACGCTGGAATTTCTGAAGCGCATGGAAGCCGACGCGGGTATCAATCGCCACAATACCCGTATGTTCCTGACGGGCTCGGGCGGTGGTGCCATCGGCGAGCAGATTGGTGCGAAGTTCGTGCAGGAGGTCACCGCGGTTTCCTTGGCTGTAGAAAAGCTGCATCCCGAGGTGTATTCGGTCATCGAACTCGGCGGCCAGGACGCCAAGATCATCGTCTTCAAAGATGACGCTGAGACAGGCCGCAAGAAGAAAATTCCCTCGATGAACGACAAGTGCGCGGGCGGCACGGGTGCGGTCATTGACAAGATTAATGCCAAGCTGAAGATTCCGGTCGACCAACTAGCGGAACAGAAGTACCAGGGGATTAAGCTCCACAAGGTCGCAGGCAAGTGTGGTGTGTTCGCGGAAACCGACATCAACAGCCTGCAGAAGGTGGGGACCCCGCCGGACGAACTCATGGCGTCGCTGTTCGAAGCCATTGTCCTACAAAATCTGAGCGTGCTGACTCGCGGCCATACATTACGGCCACATGTCTTGTTGCTTGGCGGACCCAACAGCTTCATTCGCGGCATGCGCGAAGCATGGCAAGCAAATATCCCACGCATGTGGCAAGAGCGGAAGGTCGCGGTTCCGGAAGGTTCCAAGCCGGAAGATATGATTAAGGTTCCGCAAAACGCTCAATATTTTGCAGCCCTGGGCGCGATTGAATTCGGGCGTGCTGAGGACGACTGCGTCGGTTGCTACCGTGGTTACGACAACCTCATGCATTACATCGAGTACGGCCGCCAGGAGGAAAAAGCCAAGGCTGGCGGCAAAGGATTGGTCGAGAACGTCGCCGAATTCGAGGCTTTCCGGGAGTCTTACCGGCGCAAGAAGTTCACACCCGCGACGTTCCAGAAGGGCAGCACGGTCGGTGGATTCATCGGAGTTGATGGCGGATCCACATCAACCAAAGCGGTTCTACTGGATGAAAAGGGCGATATTCTCTGCAAGGCGTATCAGCTCTCGAACGGGAATCCGATTCAGGACACGCTTGAGATGTTTGAGAACCTGCGCGGCCAGGTCGAGGGACAGAACGCGAAGCTGGAAGTCCTTGGAGTCGCAACCACTGGATATGCGAAGGACATTCTAAAAGATGTTCTCAAGGCTGATGTGGCCTTGGTGGAAACTGTCGCACACACGGAATCCGCGCTGAAGTTCTACGAAGATCCGCACGTGATCGTGGACGTGGGCGGACAGGACATCAAAATCATCATTCTGCACAACGGTCGCGTGAAGGATTTCAAGCTGAATACGCAGTGCTCCGCGGGGAACGGATATTTCCTCCAATCGACGGCGGAAGGCTTCGGGCTGAACGTAAATCAGTACGCCGACCTCGCCTTCTCTGCGCAAGCCATGCCGGTATTCGGTTATGGTTGCGCCGTTTTCATGCAATCCGACATTGTTAATTTCCAGCGCCAGGGCTGGCAGGCGGAGGAGATTCTCGCCGGCCTTGCCGCGGTGCTCCCGAAGAATGTGTTCCTTTATGTCGCCAGCATTCCCAATCTGGCAGCGCTTGGCACACGCTTTGTGTTGCAAGGAGGGACGCAGAATAATCTTGCCGTAGTGAAGGCCGAAGTCGATTTCATTCGCAATAGTTTTCGCGCTGCCGGCAAACAGCCGGAAATCATTGTCCATGAGCATTGCGGAGAATCCGGGGCGATTGGTGCGGCGCAGGAATCGCTGCGGCTCTGGCGAAATGGCCAGCAAACAACGTTCATCGGGCTGGAGGCGGTCCGCAAGATTGAGTACCGCACAACGCGTAACGAAGCGACACGTTGCAATTTCTGCAAGAACAATTGCTTGCGAACGTTCATTGACGTCCGCACCGAGCCGGTCAAAAACTTTGTTCCCATCCAGCGCGTCACCAAGGTCCCGCTCATGGAAGGCGAGCAACGGCTGATTATTGCTACGTGCGAAAAAGGATTGGTCGAGGACGTTAATGAGATGAAGGATATCAAGGCAGGATTGGACCAAATTCGGGAGCGCTATCCGAATTTCGTCGATTTTGCGTCGAAAGAGGTCTTTCGCCCCACAAACGCGACGAATGTTGCCGACCCGATTTCCACCCGGGCATGGACCAAGGCGGCGAGGGAACGAGTAGCCCTAATGCAGAGCCGGAGCAAACTCCGGATCGGCATTCCTCGCGTGCTGAACATCTACACGTACGCGCCCTTATTCAATGCCTACTTTGAAAGCTTAGGAGTGCAGCCCGAGAACATCATTTACTCGGACTATACCAGCTCAGACCTTTATCGCGCGGGGGCGAGCCGTGGCGCTATCGACCCGTGCTTCCCGGCGAAAATCGGAATTTCGCACGTCTACAATCTCATTCAGGAAAAGCATCGCAAGAAGCCGCTGAATGCCATCTTCTTCCCCATGTATGACGTTCTGCACACGCCCTTACTAAAAGTTGTTGGCGCGAATGCCTGCCCCACGGTGACTGCGACTCCAGAAACGGTAAAAGCCGCATTTACCAAGGAGAACGACGTTTTCGCCGAGCACAATCTGAAATACATCGACCCCGTGCTCAATTTCGCCGAGCGCAAGTTGTTTGCTTATCAGATGCTGCAGGCGTGGCAACCTATCCTTGGTCTGTCTCAAGAGGAAAACGATCGCGCGGTGGAATCCGGATTTGCGGCGCTGAAAGAATACGAGACGAACATTCGCAAGCGCGCACGCCAAGTGCTCGACCAGCTTGAGCGAGAAGACCGCATCGGCATCGTCATGCTGGGACGTCCATATCACCACGATCCCGGCCTGAATCACGAGATCCTGGATGAGTTCCAGAAGCTCGGCTATCCAATTTTTTCACAGAACACGCTCCCGCTGGATGACGATATGCTCGAGAGGCTCTTTGGTGAGGAGGTGCGGGCGGGTGTGATCAGCAGCCCGCTTGATATCACCGATGCCTGGAAGAACTCCTACTCCTGCAGCACCAATCACAAGGTGTGGGCCGCGAAGTTCACGGCGCGACACCCCAATCTGGTTGCGCTGGAGATTTCCAGCTTCAAGTGCGGGCACGACGCGCCAATTTACGGCGTGATCGAAGGTATCATCGAGCAGTCTGGGACGCCTTATTTCTGCTTCAAGGACCTGGACGAGAACAAACCCGCCGGATCAATTCGGATTAGGGTTGAGACCATCGACTACTTCCTGCGGCGTTATCGTGAGCAAATTATCCAGCGGCGGAAGTCCGAAAAAGAAATAGAAGAGCAGTTGGCGCAATATGAGGCGCAGTTGCGTCAGCAATCGCGAGAGCCACAGCAAGTGGCAGCAGACTAGGCTGAGGCCCGACAAACACCGTGGCCAGCTTGCATGGAGTCGGCGTTCTCGCACCCCTGCCACTCCTTCTAGGCTGAATATCCACGTCCGGGAAACTCGTGGATCGAAGCGAAGAGGACGCGACTCTCATTATTTCTTCCCTGGAGAGCGCAATTATGCTCTACCGTCTTGAACGAAATGGGGAGACGCTACGCGCCGTCCAGGGCCATCTCGACAGCTATCTTGAATCGGAAGCACGACCGCCACTGTGATTCGGAGCGGGCTGCAGCCGTACAAAACCGCGATCCAGAAAGAATTCCGCAAGACCCGAACCGAGGCTCCATCCGGATGGTTACTTAGAAAGTGGCGCGCCCGGGGAGACTCGAACTCCCGACCCTCTGCTTAGAAGTTACGGAGTACAAAACTCTAAGTGCCGCGTCTGGTGTCGCTTACGAGGAAGCGCGTCATTTATCTCGCCCTTGAATTGGACCGAAGGTGGACCGAAAACCTGCGTCACATCTTTGGGGAGCAACTCAGTCGTACGCGCCGATGAGGCTCCTCCTCGGCCGATTGTCCGCGCAACACTCGAATCTAGAGCTTCGGTTAACAGCCGTGCCTCAAAAAGGTTGACCGGGGACTCTACATTTCCAACGACGTTTCCGCCTCCTTGGAACAGCAGATAATGACCAAACGGAATCGTTTGCCTCGAATCGGCCCTCCAGTTTCACGGTCTTGTTGCGTCGGGCAATGGTCCTCTTTGGATGGCCATTCACCGCAAGGCCAGAAAGCCGGCCCTGAACGGTCTACGCTTGCGCTTTGTTCGCTTCTCATGCAGAGCGCTGAACCAGGGTGTTGTGAATGCGAGGATTGATGGCGTGCCTGTGCGAATCTACAGTACAGCCAAGACCGTTGCCGATTGCTTCAAGTATCGTCAAAAGATTGGAGTGGGAACCTCGGTTCACGCGCTTCGAGAGAGCATTCGACTGAACAAATGCAGCCGCGAGCGACTGTTCCATTTCGCAGACATCTGTCGCGTAGGCGAGCTCCTCCGAGTCGCATATTCCTCTACGCAACCCTCCGATAAAATGATTGGAGTTGCGCATTCCCCTGCGTTGCTCGTGCATTCAAATGTGATTGACTAGGCTGGCGTTCCATCCGACCGCATAAAGTCAAAACT